>Ga0154433_1014_pt1 | contig 37254 bp, 40 predicted proteins | sample RifGroC2_FD_115937 | JGI IMG/M metagenome (GOLD analysis project Ga0154433, IMG submission 115937) | Chloroflexi bacterium GWC2_73_18 | reverse complement strand
GCGCGACCGCTCGGGCGACGGTTCGCCCCACGCGTCCGCCGCCCAGGATCACGACCTCCCCGATCGTCGCGGCTGCGGCCCCCTCGGCGCCGCCGTTCGTGGCGGCGCGCTGGTCGACGCGCAGCGCCAGGATGCTGCCTAGCCGGTAGGTGAGTGGCGCCAGGATGATCGACCCGACCGCCGTCCCGAGTACCAGGTTGTAGGCGTCGGGGGTGATCACCCCGAGCTCGAGGGCGTCGCTGGCGAGGATGAAGGAGAACTCGCCGACATGCGCGATCGCCGCCCCGGTGAGGATCGCCACGCGCGGTGGGGCACCCCCTCGGCGGGCCAGCGCCGCGCCGACGAGCGCCTTCCCGGGGACCGCGACCAGCAGCAGCACCGCGATGAGCGGCAGGCTGGCGCCGAGCGCCCCGGGATCGACCAGCATCCCGACCGACACGAAGAGGAGCACGACGAAGAGGTCCCGGAACGGCATCACCTCGGCTACGGCCTGGTGGGCGATCTCGGATTGCGAGATGAGCAGGCCCGCCACGAAGGCCCCGAGCGCGATGCTCAGCCCGAAGTACGCGCTGGAGATGAAGGCGGCGAGAAGCGCCGTGGAGACGACCGCGAGCAGGAAGAGCTCCCGCGAGCCGAGCGCCGCCACCGCGCGGAAGAGGAGCGGCACCAGTCGGGCGCCGGCGAAGAAGGCGACCCCCAGGAAGAGGAGGCTCTTCCCCAGCGCCACGACGAGCGGCCCTGCCAGGTCCCCGCTCTCCAGCGCAGGGAGAGTGACGATGAAAACGATCGTGACGAGGTCCTGCACGATCATCCAGCCGATGGCGATCCGGCCGTGCCGGGCGTCCTGTTCGCCCCGCTCCGAGAGCAGCTTGACCAGCACGACGGTGGAGCTGATCGCCACGGTCGCACCCAGCACCAGGGCGGCGCGCAGCTCGAAGCCGAACAGCGACATCAGCCCCGCCCCGGCGCCGAGGGTCAGCGCGATCTGGACGAGCGCACCCCCGACCGCCACCCGGCGGACCTGCCAGAGCTCCTCGAGCGAGAGCTCGATGCCGAGGGCGAAGAGGAGGAGGACCACGCCGATGTCGGCCAGCAGGGCGACCTGCTCGACGTCGCCGACGAAGCCCGGTGTGAACGGCCCGATCGCCACGCCGGCGAGCACATAGCCAACGATGGCGGGCTGGCCGAAGCGGGTGACCACCGCTCCCCCGAGCAGTGCCGCCGCCACGGCCACGCCCATGTCGAGCAGGAAGCGGAGGGCCGGCGAGAGCTCGGGGGCGAGCAGCGCGCCGAGATCGGGCATCGCCGGCCGATCATAACGGTCGCGGTGCGCGTTCCCCCGTCGTGGGCGCCCCGCGCGGCGCGGCCACGGCTCACCGTCGACGCTGAGGGCTCGGTCCGCGGCCGGCGCCCGTCGGCCGGGACCCGCGGCCGCTCCTTCACGTTCGGCGGACGACGGGCGTCGTAGATGCGATTGGGCGAGTCCCGGCCGCCGGTCCTGATCACCGCTCGACTGGGGATCGGGTGCGTTACCGGGGTCTTGGAGGTTGGGTCCGCCCGCCGGAGCGTCGGGCCGTTGCAGAGGCCGTGGATCGCGCCGCGCCCGCGATCAGCCGCGCTCGGCCGCGGAGGCCTCCGCCGGTCAGGTGCGCTCGGCCGCGACGAGCGCCGCGCCGATGATCCCGGCGTCGTTGCGCAGGCGGGCCGGCACGACCGGCGCGCGGACCGTCAGCAGCGGGATGAACTTCTCGGCCTGGCGGCTGATGCCGCCGCCGAGGATGAAGAGGTCGGGCCAGATCAGCCGGTCGAGGTGACGGAGGTAAGCGTCCAGGTCGGCCGCCCAGGCGGTCCAGCCGAGCTGCCTGCGGCTCTTGGCCGACGCGGCCGCCCGATGCTCCGCGTCCTCACCGCCCAGCTCGAGGTGCCCGAGCTCCAGGTTCGGCACGAGCCGGCCCTCGACGAAGAGCGCGGTGCCGATGCCGGTGCCCAGCGTCACGATCATGGCCACGCCGCGGTGTCCGGCGCCGGCGCCGAATCGCATCTCGGCGACGCCGGCCGCGTCGGCGTCATTGACGACGGTCACCGGCCGTCCGAGCGACGCGGAGATCCGCTCGACCGCGTGATAGCCGATCCACGCGTGGTCGATGTTGGCGGCGGTCATCGTGCGCCCGCCGACGACCGGCGTGGGGACGCCGATCCCCAGCGGCGCGGCGAGGGTCGACGACGTGGCGGCGGCGACCTCGGCGACCAGGCGGCCGATCTCCCAGGTCACCGTCTCGGGCGTGGACGGAGACGGCGTGCGGATCTCCAGTCGTGGCCCGCGCAGTCGGCCGGCGCGCAGGTCGACCGCCGCGGCGCGTAGCCAGGTGGCGCCCATGTCGACGCCGACGCCGACGGTGACCGCGCCGGGCCGCGCCGCCGCGCCGCGCGCCACCGCTAGACCTCACCGGTCTGGAAGAGCTCGCGCGCCCCGAAGCCCTTCCGCGACGCGGGCACCACGCACTCGTCGAGCATCGTGTCGTGGAGGCGGCGGAACTCCGGGTCGGCCATGTCGTCGCCCGCGCGCAGCTCGACGACGCCGATCGAGATGCGGTGGGAGTCGGGGGCGGGCGTCGGTTCGTCGCCTGCCGGATCGGCACGCTCGACCACGCCGCCAGTGTGGCGCAGTCCGATGCGTCGCGCCAGCCGGGGGGGGGCCGTTCGAGGTACGGAGAACGCCGTAGCGGGTTCCGAGACCTCTGGGCCATGGCGAGGCGTCGGCGCCCCTCGCAGACTCGCCCCTGAGGACCCGCACTTCCTGGTGGCGTGCCCGATCCCCACACGGCGGCAGCCCCGACAGAGAGAGACACTACCTTGTCCAGCGAGACCCAGGGGGACCGCCACCTGCGTTCGAGCGCGTCGCGCGCCGGGCAGCTGCCCGCCATGCGGGCCGCCGACGCCGAGTGGCTCCGCCGCTTCCTCGTCGCCTTTGCGCTGATCGCGTTCGCGTTCGCCGTCGTGGAGGCGGCGGCGTCCGTCGCGTTCGACAGCCACGGGGCCGGCCTGGCCGCCGGGTCCTCGCTGGCGACCGGCCTCGGGCTGCTGGGCGCCCGGGTGCTCGCGCGCCGCGGCGTCGTCGAGGGCCCCGTGCTTCTCGTCGCGGGATCGATGGTCGCCGCCGGACCGCTCTTCGCCCTCGCTATCTGGAGCCCGGTCGCGCTGGCGCTGGTTCCGCTCGTCGCCGTGGCGATCGGCTTCCGCTACCTGGGCCGCCGGGCGATCGCCCCGCTGGCGGCGATCGCATGGCTGGCCGCCCTGGTCACCACCGCGCTCCAGGAGTACCTGCCGCCGTACGAAGTCGCTCCCGGGGACGAGACCGCCCCGATCCGGATCGCCGCCGTCGGGGTGGCGGTGGCGGTCGTCTTCATCCTCGTGGGTGAAGCGCGTCGCCGGCTCCTCGATGCCCTCGCCGAGGCGACCGGCGCACGGGAGCAGGCGGCCGACGCGGAGGCTCGCCTGCGGCGCAGCTTCGACCTGCTGAACGCGGTCGCCGACGGGACGACCGACGCGATCTACGTCAAGGACCGCGGCGGGCGCTACCTCCTGGCCAACCGCGCCGCGGCAGCCGTCGTCGGACGGCGTCCCGAGGAGCTGATCGACCGCGACGACCGCGACCTCTTCCCCCCCGACGCGGCGGCGGCGTTCATGGCGGACGACCGCGCCACCATCGAGCGCGGGGAGACGCGGATCTTCGAGGAGGCCGTGTCGTTCGGGGGCGAGCCCCGCATCCACCTGACCACGAAGGGCGTCTACCGCGACGAGCGCGGCGAGGTCGCCGGTGTCTTCGGCGTCTCGCGGGACGTCACCGACCTGCGCCGCTCCGAAGAGCGGCTGCGCGAGGCGCAGCGGCTCGAGGCGGTCGGCCGGCTGGCGGGCGGGATCGCCCACTCGTTCAACAACCGGCTCCAGGCGATCGGGGGCCACGCCCAGATGCTGATGGCGGCCCTCGACCCGGCCGATCCGCGCCGGGAGGACGCGATCGCCATCAGGGAGGCGACCGACAGCGCGGCCCTCCTGACCCACCGCCTGCTCACCTTCAGCCGCCGGCAGCCGCAGGCCCCGCAGGTGGTCGGGCCGAACCCGGTCCTGGCGGATCTCGAGCCGCTGCTGCGCGGTCTCGTCGGCGAGGCGGTGAAGCTGTGGCTCGTCCTCGAGCCGACGGCCCCGGAGATCCTGATCGACCCCGCCCAGGTCGAGCGGCTCGTCGTGGAGCTCGTCCTCAACGCCCACGAGGCGATGCCCCATGGAGGCACCCTGACGGTCGCCTCCGGTACGGCGGCGCTCGACGCGGCAGCGGCGGCCGAGGTCGACCTGCCGGCCGGCGACTACGTCGCGCTGTCGGTCAGCGACACCGGGGCCGGGATGGACGAGGCGACCCGCGCCCGCGCCTTCGAGCCGTTCTTCACCACCAGGGCGTTCGGCGAGGGGGCGGGCATGGGGCTGGCGGCGGTGCACGGGGTCGCCCGTGGGGCTGGCGGCGGCGTCCGCCTCCAGAGCGAGCCGGGCCGCGGGACGACGGTCACGATCTACCTGCCGCCCGCCGCGGCGCGCGTCCCCGACGTCAGAAGTAGTTGACGCTGATCCCGCCGTCGACGACGAGGACCGAGCCGTTCGTCCAGCGCGACTCGTCGGAGGCAAGGTAGACGGCCGCCGAGACGACCTCCTCGGGCTTGCCGAAGCGCCCGGTCGGGTTGCGCGCCAGGCGGATCCGCTTCGCCTGCTCGTCCTTGAGGAGCCAGTCCATCAGCAGCGGCGTCTCGACCGGCCCGGGTGCGATCGCGTTGGAGCGAACCCCCCTTGGGGCGAACTGGACCGCGAGCGAGCGGGTCAGCGAGATGACCGCACCCTTGGACGCGGTGTAGGCGTCCTGCGGCACGCTGCAGCCGAGGAGCGCCACGAACGAGGCGACGTTGATGATCGAGCCCGACCCCTGCTCGACCATCCGTGGGATGGCGTACTTGCAGCCGAGGAAGATGCCCCGCACGTTGACCGCCATCACCCGGTCCCAGGTGGCGACGTCGGTGTCGATCACCGAGTGGTCGGCCTCGGGCATGATGCCGGCGTTGCTGTAGAGGCAGTCGACCCGGCCGTACGTCTCGACCGCGTGGTCGACCATCCGCTTCGCCTCGGCCTCGGCCGAGACGTCGACTTGCACGACGGACGCCTGGCCGCCCTCCCGCCCGACCAGCTCGGCCGTCTCGCGCCCGGCCGGCTCGTCGTAGTCGGCCACGACGACGCGGGCTCCCTCGCGGGCGAACATGAGCGCCGCGGTGCGGCCCATGCCGCTCCCCGCCCCGGTGATGATGCAGACCTTGTCCTGGAGTCGCATGGGTCCGTCGTTCCTTTCCTCGGGCCCGGCGAATCGCCAGGCCGGCGGTGGGCTCGCGTCGCGAGCCGCGGGCGGCGGAGCGCCGCGGGCCGCCACGTGGCGGTGGTTACCAGTGGTAGTGGCAGGATCGGCACGAATCGAGCGTGATGTGGGCAACGAGCCTCCCGTTCGGATCACCGGCCGCGCTCAGGATGGGCCCGTTCTGCCACTGCCAGTGGCATCGGCGTCGGGCACCCGCGCTCGGACCGGGTCGCCCGCGCCGCCCCTATCCCCGCTCGAGGTAGCGCGCGCGGTCCCAGGGGTGGACGATCGCGTCGTAGGTCTCCTGCTCGACGCGCGCGTAGTTGAGGTAGTGGTCGATCACGTCGTCGCCGAAGATCTCCCGGGCGGCCCGGCTCTCCTCGAGGACGTGGATCGCCTCGTACAGCGCCCGCGGCATCCGGTCGCAGCCGGTCGCCACGTAGCCGTTCCCCTTCGTCTCGGCCGGCGGCTCGATCCCCTGCTCGATGCCGCGCAGCCCCGCGCCCAGCACCGCGGCGAAGGCGAGGTACGGGTTCATGTCGCCGCCCGGCAGGCGCTCCTCGATGTGGAGCCCGTTCCCGTGCCCCACGATGCGGAACCCGGTCGTCCGGTTGTCGCGCCCCCACGTCACGTTGACGGGGGCCCAGCTCGCCACCGCGTAGCGCTTGTACGAGTTGACGGTCGGGGCGATGAAGACGGCCAGCTCGCGGGCGTACTTCATGACGCCGCCCAGGAACTGGCGCATCACCGCCGACATGCCATGGGGCTGCGCGCCGGGCTCCGGGAAGAGTGCCGTCTCGCCGTCGGGCGACCAGAGCGAGATGTGGATGTGGCCGCTCGAGCCGGTCCAGGTGTGGTCGGGCTTGGCCATGAAGGTGATCCCGTAGCCGTTTTGCCAGGCGATCTCCTTGGCCCCGTGCTTGAAGAGGGCGGTCCGGTCGGCCTGCTCGAGGACGTCCGAGTAGTGGATGTTGATCTCGTGCTGGCTGTTGGCCGCCTCGCCCTTGGAGAACTCCACCGGGATCCGCGCCGCGACCATCTGGTTGCGCAGCTGCCGGTAGAGCGGCTCGAGCTTGGCCGCCTGGAGGAGGTGGTAGTCCTCGTTGTAGTAGCCGACCGTCTCGATCCCGACGTAGCCCTTGCGGTGCATCTCCTCGAAGGAGTCCTTGAGGACGTAGAACTCGAGCTCCGAGCCGGCCAGCGGGCGGAGACCCATCGCCTGCGCCTTCTCGAACTGGCGCTTCAGGATCGAGCGCGGCGAGATGGGGATCTCGGCATGCGTCTCCCCGTCGACCGTGTCGGAAAGGACGAAGGCCGTCTTCTCCAGCCAGGGGAGGTAGCGGAGCGACGACCAGACCGGCTCCATGACCCAGTCGCCGTAGCCGGTCTCCCAGTTCATCAGCTTGTACCCGTCCGGGGTGTTCATCTCCATGTCGGTGCCCAGCAGGTAGGTGCAGAAGTGGGCGCCGTGGTCGATCACCCCGTCGAGGAACGCCTGGCCCTGGACGCGTTTCCCCATCAGCCGGCCCTGCATGTCGGTGAGGGCGACGACGATCGTGTCGACCTCCCCCGAACGGACCTTCGAGCGCAGTTGCTCGAGCTCGGGCGGCTCGGCGTGGCCGCCCCCGCGTGTCGCGTGCTCGCTCATGGTGCTCCTTCGACCTGCCTCCGCTGACGACGAATGATGCGCCTGTCGATGACGACGCGAGGGCCGGCCGGACGAGCCGGCCGGCCCTCGTCTAGCTGGTGGGAAGGGACGGTGACTACGCCTCTCGCAGGTGCTCCGCCGCCTCCTCGAACTCGCGCTCGATCTCGGTCAGCTCCGCCTCGCGACCCATGATGTGCGGGCCCATGAAGCGCTTCTTCGCCCAGGCGTAGTAGTAGACGAGGAGGAAGACGAAGAAGCCGACCATGAACGGCCAGCTGATGTTGCCCGAGGTCGGGAAGGCGAACAGGACCATCAGGACGGCCGTCCAGAAGAGGGCGGCCCAGGCGACCGGCCTCGACCAGCGGCCCAGGCTCCAGACCTGGTGACTCCGCCACTCGCTCGTCGTCAGGCCGAGGTAGATCACCACGCCGTAGGCGGCGTAGAGCAGGATCGTGCTGATGGCCGTCACGACGACGATCGCCACGCCGCCGCCGACCATGAAGGCCGCGGCCGTGAAGAGCCACGAGAAGACGACGATCGCACCGAGCGAGTTGGCTGGGGTCCGGTAGCGGTGCGAGACCTTCTTGAGCCAGCGGCTGCCGGGGATCCCGTCGTCGCGGCTGAAGGCGAAGAGCATCCGGCCGGCCGAGGCGATGGAGGAGAGGCCGCAGAGGCTCATCGCCACTGCGATCGCGGCGCCGAACCAGCTGCCCAGGGCCTCCAGGTTCGTCTCGAGGATGGAGATGACGGCAACGCCGCCACCGAAGTAGTACTGGCTCGACGCGGGGAACGTCTCGTCGGTCAGTTCCTTGGGGAAGAGCGTGCTCATGTCCGGCAGGTGGAGCGTCAGCGCGAAGAGGACGATGTAACCGACGATCGCCGAGACGGCGACCGAGAGGAAGACGCCCCACGCGGAACCGAGCCGCGCGCCGATCGTCTCCTCGGCGACGTGGGCCGAGGCGTCGTAGCCGGTATAGGTCCAGTTGGCCTGCAGGAGGCTGAAGAAGAAGGCGACCGGCAGGAAACCGAAGAGCACCGGGTACTGGCTTGCCGCCGGGAAGCCGATGTTGACCAGGCAGCTGCTCGGATCGTCGATCCAGCAGTCGATCGGCCAGCTGTTCGCCCACGAGCCGACGGTATCGAGCGGCGTCGTCGAGAAGAGGACGATGTCGGGATTGGTGGTCGTCGTCCACTGCGTGCCGAAGAGGAAAAGCGCGACGGCGATGGCGACGACGAAGACGATGTGCCACCAGACCGACAGGTCGTTGAGGAAGGCGACGACCCGGATGCCGCCGATGTTGAGGACCAACTGGACGAGCATCAGGACGCCCATGGTGACGACCTGGCCGGAGATGGGTCCGAAGGTCGCGGTGTTGAAGGTGCCGCCGAAGATCTTGTCGATGATCGTCCCGTTGATGAAGGCGGCAGCGGCGAAGTTGATGCCGGCGACGATGGCGATCTGGCCGCCCAGGTTGAGCCAGGCGGTCCACCAGCCCCAGTCCTTGTTCTTCATCTTGCTCGCCCAGTAGTAGAGGCCGCCGGCGGTCGGGTAGGCCGAGGCGACCTCCGCCATGGCGGCGGCGATGGCGAGGACGAAGATGGTGACGAGAGGCCAGCCGATCAGGCTCGCCGCGGTTCCTCCCCAGGCGAGCCCGTAGTCGTAGAGGATGATCGCGCCGGTGAGGATCGAGATGATGCTGAAGCTGATGGCGAAGTTGCTGAAGCCGCCCATCGAGCGGAACAGCTCCTGCGCGTAGCCCAGGCCGTGCAGCTCCCTGATGTCCTGGGCGATGGCCTGTTGGCGATCCTGCGGTGTGGGACCTCCGAGCATCGAAACCTCCCTCGATCTGGATGATCTCCTGGTTGACCGGCGCCGCCCAAGGCTTCCCCTCCCAGGGAGCCGGGGCGCCGGGATGACCGCGGGGGCGCGCGCCGCGAACCGCCACGGCCGCGGGATGGCCGGTCAGCCGGCCGGGCTGTCGGTGCGGGCGTCCTCCTCCTCACTGCGCGCGCGTTGGCGACCGACGTGGGACGCGGGTATGCGGGGGACTATAGCCCACCCGACGGGGCCGCCGCCAGTCGAATCGGCCTTCGGCCGCCGGTCGATTCGGCGGCCGGCGTCACCCCCGGCGCCGCGTGGGCGCCCCCCGCGCTCTCAGAAGATCCGTTTCGCGTCGGCGGGGACGTGGACCGTGAAGACGTCGTCGGCGATCGGCGCGTCGGGCTCCAGGTAGGTGACCTCGGCTCGCCGCGCGACCGCGTCGCCGGTCCGTTCCTCCAGCAGCATGACGACGCCGGTCGCCCGATCGACCCCGACGAGGATCGAGCGGTCGGCGCGGTCGTTCTCGCGGTGGCTGGCGCGAGGGTGGCGCGCCTCGAGCAGAAGCGCCTCGCGGCCGGCGATCGTCGCCTGGCCGACGAGCGCCACGGGGCCGCTCGCCAGGACGTTGCGCGTCAGGCCCTGCGGATGGACGAACGCCTCGGGGAGCGACTCCATCGGCAGCTCCGTGACGGGCGCGTAGACGCGGGAGGTGGCAGGGAGATCCGGGTCGTCGATCCCCTCCGGGATGTGGCGGTGCAGGCGCAGGGTCGTCACCCTGGTGGCCGCGTCGTAGGTGCGGACGTGCTCGCCATCGGAGAGCCAGACCTCGTAGACCGGCCGACCGTCCTCGCCCTCGGTCGTGGTGATCACCTTCGCTCGCTCGGGGTGGCGCAGCCACAGCTCGATCGTGCTCGTCCGCGGCCCGGCCGCCGTCTCGCGCCGGTCGACGATCCGCATCCGCAGCGTCGCGAAACGCCGCTCGGCGTCGCGCATGAAGGCGAAGAGCTCGTCGATGGCGGGAGCAGTGGCGGCGAGGGTGACGCGCTCGGGTCGCGGGATCAGCGCACGTGGATGGGCGGCCGTGGCAGGCGTGGGGGCGGCGCGCTCGTTCGGCTCGGCTCGGGCCCCGGGCAGCGTCGACATCGGCTGGCGATTGTAACTGGCCCGGGGGCTGCCCGACCCGCTCGCCAGCCCGTTGCCGCAGGTTTACGATCGGTGCTCGTTCGACGAACCGGCTCTGACACGGGAGGCGGCCGCGCGGCCGGCGATGAGCGGCCCCCGGAGGCCCGATCCGATCGACCCACGAGGGACGCGCGGCGGTATGGGTCCGCCGGCGGGCATCCGGCGGCACGTCTCCGGTGGCCGGCGACGCGGGACCATTCGTCGAACGACGGACAGTCGTAAACGGAGCAGAGCCGCGGGATCCGCCGGGGGAGGACGACGACTGGACTCGCGGCGAGCGCACGCCGACAATGACGAGCATGACGACATCGACCCGCGCGAGCCCGGCGCAACCACCGACCCCCCGCCCCGGTCTCCGCATCGAGAAGGACCCGCTCGGCTGGCTCGAGGTCCCGGCCGACGCCTACCACGGCGTCCAGACCGCCCGCGCCGTCGTAAATTTCCCGATCAGCGGCCGCCGCGGTCCGCACCCGGCCATGATTCGCGGCCTCCTCCAGGTGAAGAAGGCGGCGGCGCGCGCCAACCACGCCACGGGGCGCCTCCCCGACCATCTGCACGACGCGATCGTGCGCGCCGCGGACGAGGCGCTCGCCACCGGCGAGGCGGCGACACCCAGGACCGGTGAGCTGATCGGCAGCTTCGTCGTCGACCCCTACGGCTCGGGCGCCGGCACGAGCCACAACATGAACACCAACGAGGTGCTCGCCAACCGCGCCATCGAGCTCCTCGCCCTCGACGCCGGCGAGACGCCCGAGCAGGCGGCGACCCACCGCGGCGACTACCGGCGCGTCTCCCCCAACGACCACGTCAACATGGCGCAGTCGACCAACGACGTCATCCCCACCGCGATGCGCGTCGCCACGCTCGACCTGGTGCGCGACCTGCTGCCCGCCCTCGACGAGTTGATCGCCGCCCTCGACGCCAAGGCGGCCGAGTTCGACGACGTCCTCAAGTCGGGCCGCACGCACATGCAGGACGCGGTCCCGATCCGCCTCGGCCAGGAGTTCGCCGCCTGGGCGCTCACCCTGCGGCGGGCGCGCACGAACATCGGCTCCGCCGCGGAGTCGGCGAAGGAGCAGAACATCGGCGCGACGGCGGTGGGGACGGGGCTCAACGCCGAGCCGCGCTACATCGAGCTGGTGATCCGCTACCTGTCGGAGCAGACCGGCCACGAGCTGCGGACGGCCGAGTCGCTCGTCCAGGCGACCCAGTCGATGCGCCCCATGGTCGAGGTCTCGGCGGCCCTGCGCGGTCTCGCCGTCGACCTGATCAAGCTGTCGGAGGACCTGCGCCTCCTCTCGTCCGGGCCACGCACCGGCTTCGCCGAGATCGCCCTGCCGGCGGTCCAGCCCGGCTCCTCGATCATGCCCGGCAAGGTCAACCCGGTCATGGCCGAGACGCTCTCCATGGTCTGCTTCCACGTGATCGGCAACGACCTGGGCGTCGCCTGGGCCGCCTCGGCCGGGCAGCTCGAGCTCAACGTCATGATGCCGATGATCGCCTACGACACGCTCGAGTCGCTCCAGATGCTCGCCAACATGACCCGCGCCTTCGCCCAGTTCTGCGTCAGCGGTATCACTGTCGACCGGGAGCGCTGCGCGCTGCTGATGGAGGAGTCGAGCGCGCTGGCGACGCCGCTCGCGCCGTACCTCGGCTACGCGCTGGCGGCGGACATCTCGAAGGAGGCGGTGCGAACCGGCAAGACGATCCGCCAGCTCATCCTGGAGAAGGGGATCTTCACCGCCGAGGAGCTCGACCAGATCCTCGCGCCGCGCGAGCTGACCGAGCCGGGCGTGGCGGGTGGCTTCCGCTTCACGCCGCGGATGCCGGAGGGCTACGAGCCGCCGACCGGTCCGATCGGGACGGGCGGGTAGCCGGAGGTCTCCTGGAGGAGCCGGACCCGAGCGACGGGGCGGGGGGCGGCCCGCCGAAGCGGGCCCGAGCCGCCGGTACTCCTCGTGCCACTCCCCGTGGCAGGTCCGGTCGGTCGTGAGCGTCGATCGTCCTCGGAACGGCCCACTCCGCCGCCCGGCCCTACCGCCGCTGCCGCTTCTGCCAATCACAGTGGCACGATGGCGTCCGTGGTCGCTCCCCGCGCCGACCGGCCCCGTGGCCGCTCCCTGCGCCGACCAGCGCGGCCGGACCCAGCGGACGTCACGCCTCCGCGTCTGCCAGATCCGCGTACTCCGGGTATGCAGTCGGGGCACAGGCCGTGGCTGAAGCGCGCGTCGGAGCGCTCGCCGACGTACCGTTCGACGGGAAGCGAAGACCGAGCCCCGCAGGCGGCGGCGTTCCCCCGCGGCGAATGCCACTTCCCTACCAGCGCGCCGCGGCCCCCCGCGGGGGGCATCAGTCTCCACTCATCGGGCCCGCTACCGGCGCGTCATCAGGAAGCAGGCGTAGGGGCCGCGCGAGGGTTCCGGGAGGCGCTCGATCTCGAAGGCGTCGCCGAAGAGCGCCGTCTCCTCGCCCGGGGCGATCGCCGGCGAGAGCCTGGACGGGCCGCTGAAGCTGATTCGTGGCAGCTCTTCGGGCGCGGCGTAGAAGCACCAGAGGAGGAACTTCGCGCCGGGACGGGCGAGCCGCGTCGCCAGCTCCGCCATGGCGCGGCGTCCGTCGGCCCCGAGGTCGTCGAGCGTGCCGTAGTCGACGAGCAGGTCGAACGGGCCCTCGGCGCCCGGGACGGACGGCGCGGTGAGATCGCCGTGGACCCAGTGCGTCCGCTCGGCCACGCCACGGGTCGCCGCCAGCCGCGTCGCCTTACGCAGGGCGACCGGTGAGAAGTCGATGCCGGTCGCCGTGAAGCCGTGCTCGGCCAGGAAGACGGCGTTGGCACCGCTACCGCAGCCCAGGTCGACCGCCCGGCCCGGCGGAAGCGTCGCCGGCGCCAGGACCCCGGAGTTCACCAGCTCGACCAGCTCCGGGCGCGGGCCACCCTCCCACGGCGCGCCGAAGCGGTAGATCAGGTTGTAGAACCAGGCGCCCGGCATCGCCTCCTCCCGCGGTTGGATGGCGGCGATGATAGGCGCTGCGCGGGACCGACCGCTCGCTCCGACTACACTGCCGCCGATGGCGATCGACGGCGAGCTCTTCCGCAGGGTCCTCGGCTACTTCCCGACCGGCGTCGCGGTCGTGACCAGTCTCGCGACGCCGAACGGTGGCCGCGCGTCCGTCCCCTGGGGAACCACCGTCAACGCCTTCAGCAGCGTCTCGCTCGATCCGCCGCTCGTGCTCGTCTGCATCGGCCGCGAGCGCTCGATCCACCCGATCGTCCGTCGGAGCGGCCGCTTCGCCGTCAACATCCTGGCCGAGGACGCCCAGGCGCTCTCTGACTGCTTCGCCGGCGCCCCGGTGACGCCGTCGCGCGCCGAGTTCTGCGGCGCCTCCCACCACCCCGGCCCGTTCGGCCTGCCGATCCTCGACGCGGCGGTCGCCGCCTTCGAATGCAGCGTCGAGGCCGCCCACGACGCCGGCGACCACACGATCTTCATCGGGCGGGTCGAGTCGGCCGAGGCGCACACCGACCAGCCGGCCTTCCCGCTCCTCTACTACCGCGGGCACTACCTGCGGATCGAGCGCGCGGCGCCGGCCGACCTGCTCGGCAAGCCCGAGAGCTGACGCGGCGGTGGCGGGCCCGCCACGGACCGTCGAGGCGAACGGTCTCGCCATCGCCTACGTTGCCGAGGGCGCCGGCACGCCGCTGATCATGCTCCACGGCGCGACCTCGTCGGGGCGGGAGGACTGGGCGGCCCAGCTCCCCGCCTTCCGGCGGCACTTCCGGGTCCACCTCCCCGACGCGCGCGGCCACGCCGGGACGGCCTGGGACGTCGCCCGCGGCTGGTCGGCCGAGATGCTGGTGGACGACCTGGCCGCCTTCGCCGACGCGCTCGCGCTGGCGACCTTCCACCTCGTCGGCTTCTCGATGGGCGGCGGGACGGCGCTCCGATTCGCGATCCGCTCCCCGGAGCGGCTCCGCACGCTGGTGCTCGTCGGCGTCGACGTCCTGGCCGAGCCGCGCACCTCGGTCTCGCGCCGGCTTCTCGACCCGGAGCGGATCGAGCGCGACGACCCGGCCTGGGCGGCGGCCCTGGAACGGCGCCACGCGGCGCAGGGTCCGGGAGCGTGGCGGAGGCTCGCCGCGGCGATCGGCCGAGACATCGCCGAAGCTTCCGTTCCCACGCCGCGCGACCTGCGCCGGATCACCGCCCCGACGCTCGTCGTCGTTGGCGACCGCGACCCGTTCGTGCCCGTCTCGCACGCCGAGGCGCTCTGTCGCCAGCTCCCCGACGCGCGCCTCCTCGTCGTCCCGGACTGCGACCACCGCGTCCAGGTGGTCCGGCCCGGTCTCTTCAACGAGGCGTGCGCCGGCTTCTACCGGTCGACCGAGGGGGCCGCCCGCGCGCGGGCCGCCCGGGTCGGCCGCTCGCGCCCGACCGCCCATCCGCCGGGCGAGCGCCGCTGGTGAGCGCGATACTGTCGGCCGTGAGCGAGCCCGATCCCGTCCGCGTAGACCTCCCGGCCGTCGGCCCCGACGGCGCTGCCGTCGTCGGGGTGGCGCTCGTCACGATCGACCGTCCGCCGGTCAACGCCCTCGGCCTCGCTGTCATGGGCCGGCTCGTCGAGGAGCTCGAACGGCTCGACGCCGACGCGGCGTGTCGGTGCATCGTCCTCACCGGGGCGGGACGCGCCTTCTCGGCGGGCGCCGACATCCGCGAGATGGCCGCCCGGACGGCGCCCGGGCTGCTCGCGGACGATCCGTTCTCGCGCTGGGATCGGGTCCGCGGGATCCGCAAGCCGATCGTCGCCGCCGTGCACGGCTACGCCTTCGGGGGCGGCTGCGAGCTGGCGATGGCCTGCGACATGATCGTCGCGGCAGACGACGCCGTCTTCGGGCAGCCCGAGGTGAAGCTCGGGGTCATTCCCGGCGTCGGCGGGACGCAGCGGCTGACCCGCGCGCTCGGCAAGGCGCGGGCGATGGAGCTCGTCCTCACCGGGGCGAACCTGCCGGCGCGGGAGGCCGAGGCGCGGGGCCTGGTGACGCGGCTCGTCCCGGCTCGGGAGGTGGTGGCGGCCGCCCTGGAGTTGGCCGGCACGATCGCGGCGATGCCGCCGCTCGCCGTCATGGCGGCGAAGGAGGCGGTCAACGCGGCCTACGAGATGTCGCTCGGGGCCGGCGTCGCCCACGAGCGCCGCCTCTTCTACCTGCTCTTCGCCAGCGACGACCGGGTCGAGGGGATGGGCGCCTTCCTGGAGAAGCGCCGCCCCGAGTGGAAGGGGCGGTAGGGCCGCGGGAGGCCGAAAGGCGAGACGGGGGCGGCCGACAGGCGCGCCGCAAGGTCGAGGCGCTACCCTATGCGCAGTTGGGCGGCGCCCACCCGCCTCCATCCCGGCGTCACCGGGGGAGGGTCACGTGGAGAGGGACTGGTCCATGCGCGACACGGCCGACGACGCGACCGGCGAGGTGCGCGACCGCGCACCCGACCTCCTCGCCCCGATCGACGCGAACGCCCCGGTGAGCGGCCACCACGTTCCCGACGCTCCCGGGGCCCCCGCAGTGGCGACGGGGCACGACTGGGAGAGCGCCAGGGGACGCATCTACCCGCTCCTCCGACCGACCGGCACGGTCGGCATCCCGCTGGAGGAGGCGCTGACCGCCCCACCCACCATCGTCGCTGCCCACGGGTCCGCCCGCCCGATCGTGCGGGCCGGCCCCTGCGACCTCGTCGTGGTCTACGGCATGGCCGCCGGCGGGTACGACGTGCTCGTCAACCGGGACCATCTCCTCTCCTGGGGCGTCCTGGGCGCCGACGTCGAGGAGGCCGCCCTGGCCAACCTCGCCGCCTGGTCCCGCGAGGCGACCTGGGTCGAGGAGACATCCGGCAGCCGGCGGCTGGTCTCGTCGGCGACTGGCGAGGGCTACGACGCGGCGCGGATCCTCCTCCCAGAGGCGCGCGCCCACCTGGCGACGTCCCTGGCGGAAGGCCTGTCCGACCCGGCGAGGGCGCGCCTCCTCGTGGGTCTCCCCGAGCGGCATCTGCTGGTGGCGGGCGCGCTGCTGCCGGGCGACGACGAGTTCGCCACGCTCTTCCACGAGTTCCTCGTCGAGCAGTCCGGCGCCGCCGACGAGCCGGTCGACCGCCGCGTCTTCGAGCTGGTCGGCGGCGAGCTGATCGAGTTCGCGGGCTAGGGGGCCCCGCCACCAGCCGCCTTCTCTTCGTTACGACGGTCCGTCGTTCGACGGAACGGTTCGCGGTCGCCACGGCGCCGGTGGGCCCGTGACGAGGGCTGACGGCTCGTCCGCCGCGTCCCCGTGAGCGCGGCCCGACGGCGCTCCGGGGCGCGAGCCCCGCATTCCGGAGCGCCTGACCGAGCCAACGTGCCCGCCACGCTTCGTCGAACGACGGTCCGTCGCAGGCCTGACGAACCAGAGCGCCGTCAGCTGCCCCACCGGGTCCCGGAGCCAACGCGCGGCTTCGCGAGCCCTCTGGGGCAGCGAGGCGGCGAAAGTCTGCGCGTGCCGGGCGACCACCGCTCGGTTGGCCGGCGTGTCGCGCACGACCACCAGGCGCCCGACGGTCCGGGCCCGCCAGCCGCGCTGCGCGGCGAGGAGCGCCGGAACCACCCGGGCCTTCCGGTCGACGCCGGCGTGGAGATCCTGCACGTCGAGCACCCGGACCTTCACCTCGACGATCAGGAGCGCCATTCGCGTCGCGTGCCAGCCGACCACGTCCAACGAGCCTCTCTCCCCGAAGTGGTTGTACGAGTACTCGACGGTCACGTCCCAACCCTCCGCGCGCAGCATGGCCACGGCCGCCTCGACCAATCGGGCGTGCTCCTCATCGCAGGAGCCAGTACAACTCCCCGCCCCGCCAGCGCACCGTCACGGTGAGGGTGGCGTCGAGCGTCGCCGCGATGCGGCGCATCGTCGGCAGGCTGACCCGCTCGAGCCGGCCGCGCTCGACCAGCGAGACCGAGTCCTGGCTGACATCGGCGCGCTCTCCGATGTCCCCTGGCGGAGGCCCAGTCGCCGCCGCAGTGCTCAGAACGCGGCCCCGACCTGTTGATCGTCCATGGGCCGGATGATGGACGTCGGCCCTTCACCCCGACTTTGCTCACGCTTCACTGACTCTTCGATCGCTCGACCGGGCCGTGGCCTGGAGCACGCGCCTGCCGGCCAGGCCGCCAGTCGCTGGCCTGGCCCCCGCCCTGTTCGTCCGGCTTACGACGGACCATCGTTCGACGGATCGATCGACGGTCGGGTTGGTACTGCACCCGGAGGCGGGCCGCCGATCGCCAGCGTCGTCGAGGGTGGTCGCGCCTCGGGCGAGCGTCCGCTCGGGCCGCCGGGACGCGTTCCCGGGTCGCCAGCGCCTCTCGACATCCGTCGAACGACCGGCCGTCGTAGACGCGAAGAAGGCCGCCCGCGCGCCACCTGCCGGCCGCCCGCGCGCCACCTGCCGGCCGCCCGCCCGCTGGCGCCGCCTACAATCGCCCCATGAGCAGATCCCTCCACCGACCCGTCCGCGAGGCGTGGATCATCGACGCTGTCCGCACGCCCGTCGGCCGGTACGGCGGCGCGCTCGCGTCCGTCCGACCAGACGACCTGGCCGCCCTCGTCATCCGCGCCGTCGTCGACCGCACGAAGATCGACCCGAGCCTCATCGAGGATGTCGTCCTCGGCTGCGCCAACCAGGCGGGCGAGGACAACCGGAGCGTCGCCCGGATGGCGCTCCTCATCGCCGGGCTCCCGGTCGAGGTCGCCGGCCAGACGGTCAACCGGCTCTGCGGCTCAGGGCTCCAGGCGGTCAACACGGCGGCCCAGGCGATCATGGTCGGGGACGGCGACGTGCTGATCGCCGGCGGCGTCGAGTCGATGACCCGCGCGCCCTTCGTGATGCTCAAGCCGGAGACAGGCTACGACCGCGGCGACCGCGCGCTCGTGGACACGACCCTCGGCTGGCGTTTCGTCAATCCGAAGCTCGCCGCCATGCACCACCCCTACTCGATGGGCGAGACCGGCGAGAACGTGGCGGAGCGGTACCGGGTGAGCCGCGAGGAGCAGGACGCCTTCGCGTTGACGAGCCACCGGCGCGCCGTCGCGGCCTGGGAGGAGGGCCGCTTCGTCGACCAGGTCGTGCCGGTGACGATCCCCCAGCGGAAGGGCGACCCGATCGTCGTCGAACGCGACGAGCACCCCCGCTCCGACACGTCGCTCGAGGCGCTGGCGAAGCTGAGGGCCGTCTTCCGCGAGCCCGGCACCATCACCGCCGGCAACAGCTCGGGAATCAACGACGGCGCCTCGGCGCTCCTGCTCGCCGAGGCGGAGGCGGCCCGGCGGCTCGGGCTTCGCCCCATGGCGCGGGTCGTCTCGACCGCCGTCGCCGGCGTCGACCCGGCCGTGATGGGGATCGGGCCGATCCCGGCGACCCTCAGGGCGCTCGCCCGCGCCGGGCTGACTGTGGACGACCTCGACGTCATCGAGCTCAACGAGGCGTTCGCCAGCCAGTCGATCGAGTGCGTCCGCCAGCTCGGTCTCGACCCCGAGAAGGTGAACCCGAACGGCGGCGCGATCGCGCTTGGCCACCCGCTCGGCATGAGCGGCGCGCGCCTGATGACGATGCTCGTCCACGAGCTGCGCCGTCGCGGCGGCAGGTTCGGGCTGGCCACGATGTGCATCGGGGTGGGGCAGGGGATCGCCACCGTCGTCGAGCGGATCGACGAGTAGGGACGACGCGGCCGGGCGCCGCGCTCCGTCGACACGCTGGAGTAGCATCGCCCGTGTGAAGTCGCGCTGGCGTGCCCTCCTCACCGTCGTCGCCGTGGTCGGCGGCGGTGCGCTCGCCGCCTTCGCCATCGCCCTCGTCCGCCGCGCGCTCGGCCGGCGCGGTCCCGAGACCGAGCCGCCGACGCCGTCCACCCGATCGGCTGCTGCCGGGGTCGTCCCTGCCGAAGCCGCCCGGCCCGACCGACGACCGTCGGCCGGCGACCCGCCCGCTGCCACCTTCGACCTCGTCATCGGCGACGGCCGGACCCAGCTCCTCCCGCCCGATCTGCCGCCCGAACCGACCGTCGCCGAGCGGCTCATCCCGCACGTCCGCGATCCCGAAGAGGTGCTCGCCGCGGTCGTTCCCGGTGAGGCGGAGCGGCGGGCGGCCGACCCGTTCGCCGGCGCCGGCGGCCTCCGCCTGGCGATCGTCCTCGTGGTGGTGACGGTCGCGCTCGTCCTCGGCGTCCTGGCCGCCACCGGCCGGCTGGGGGTCTGACCTCGCGCCCCCCCCGCACGTTCAGGCTGGCGCCTGCGCCTCGGCCAGGACGACATCGAGCGGGCGGCCGGCGGCCAGCCGTTTCGACCAACCGGTCGAGGGCGCCACGCCGGTTCGCCCGACCTGGATCCCGACGAACCCGGCGGCCTCGAGCCCCGCGCGCAGCCGGTCCGCCGCGTCGTCCGGGGTGGCGCGGGCGTTGAGCACGATCCACAGCCGACCGCCGGGACGCAATGCCGCGCGCAAGCCGGCCAGGACGTCGGGCGCGCCGGCCTCGCTGAGCAGCCCGGCCAGGAGGCTCCCCCAGGGATACTCCACGCGCACTTCGTCGGCGCGGCCGGCCAGCTCCCGCGGGAGCGCCTCCGCGCTCGCCCGGACGAGCGCCAGGTTCGGCACGCCTCCACGCGACGCGTCCCGTCCGGCGCGCCGCCGGACGCGCGCCGCCATGTCGAGGTTCGCGTCGAGCCCGATCGCCAGCGTCTCGGGCTCCTTGCGTGCGAGGCGTGCGGTCGCCCGGCCGTCGCCGCAGCCGACGTCGAGGACGATGCGGCGATGCGGTCGCGCGAGGGCGGCGGCGAGGGCGGTGGCGTCGTCGTTCACGGCGCCCGATGCTCGACGCGGGCCGGGCCCGCTGTCAAGACGGCGCACTGACAGTTGTCGGCGGCCAGCGACAGACGGCGCGCCACCCGCCGTCGAAACGGCGCGTCGCCTCCCGTCCGGCCCGGATTTTCGCGCCGCTCTTGCCGAAACTCCGGGTCCCGGCGTAGGATGAGCGGGCCGGCGACGAAGCGCCGGCGCGGATCGACGACAAGGCGACGCAGACGCACAGAGGTCCCGAACCGGATGTTGAACACCGAGCCCCAGCTCCAGCCCCAGCCGGAGGTGACGCCTCCGCCGGTCACGCTCTCGGATGCTGCCGCCGGGAAGCTGCGCGAACTCACCGAGCAGGAGCAGAACCCCGCGATCGGCCTGCGGGTCTACGTCTACTCGGGCGGCTGCTCGGGCTTCCGCTACGGGATGATGCTGGAAGACCAGCCGACCGCCGACGACCTGACGGTCGAGTCGCAGGGCATCAGGGTCTACATCGACGACCAGAGTGTGCAGTACATCCAGGGCGCGGAGATCGACTACGTCGATACGCTGATGGGCGCCGGCTTCACCGTCAACAACCCGAACGCGGTGGCGGCCTGCGGCTGCGGCAGCAGCTTCCGGACGGCCGAGTCGGCCGGACAGCCGGGCGCCTGCCACCACTAGTCGGCCGACCTCGCGGGCCCGACCCGCCACCCGCCACCCTCCTCCTCCGACAGCCGCCGGCCCTCCCGGCGGCTGTCCTTGTCGCCATCGCGCGTCGGCGGTACGCTGACCGCTCCCGCCGCCCGCGGCCGGCGATCAGAGATGGAGGTCTCTCCGATGCTCTCCGACTTCCGGGCGTTCCTGCTCAAGACGAACGCGCTCGGCCTGGCGATCGGCGTCATCATCGGCGTCGCCCTCGGCAACGTCGTCAACTCGCTCGTGAACGACATCGTCATGCCGCCGATCGGCCTCCTCCTCGGGCGCGTCGACTTCAGCTCGCTGGTGATCGTGCTCCAGGCCGGGTCGGGCGACGCCGCCGAGGTGGCGATCCGCTGGGGCGCCTTCGTCAACGTCCTGATCAGCTTCGTCGTCGTCGCCTTCGCCGTGTTCTGGATCAACCGGACCTTCATCCGGGAGCCGCCGGCACCGCCGGCCCCGGCGACGAAGACCTGTCCCCACTGCCGCGAGTCGGTGCTCGCCGAGGCGACGAAGTGCCGGTACTGCGGGAGCCCGCTCCCCGAGTGACGGCGACCCCGGCCCGCCACGGGCTAGACTGACCGGCGGTGGAGATCCCCCTCTTCCCCCTCGCCACCGTCCTCTGCCCGGGCGGCCTGCTGCCGCTCCACGTCTTCGAGGAGCGCTACCGATCCCTGGTGGCGCGCTGCCTCGCCACGGGGGCGCCCTTCGGGGTCGTGCTGCTCTACCGCGGGTCCGCGGTGGAGGAAGGAGCGGTCCCGCTCGCCCCGGACGCGCTCGCCCCGCACGCGCTCGCCCCGCACGCGCTCGCCCCGGTCGGGACGCTGGCGGCGATCCGTGACGTGACCCGGCTGCCCGACGGCAGGATGGACCTGCTGGCGGTCGGCACGGCGCGTTTCCGCCTCCACGACGTCGAGGCCGGCCGCGAGCCCTATCTCGTCGGCCGTGTGACGCTGCTCGATGAGCCGGTCGGCGACCCGCAGGTCGCCCACCGCCTGGCGCGCGAGGCCGGCCGCCACTTCCGCGAGTACCTCGACCTCCGGCAGGTGGGTCAGCGGGCCCGCGAAGGCAGGCTCGGTGTCTTGTCGGCCGACTCGCCCGCTGCAGCCCGATCCGCCGGAGCCACCGCCGACTTACCCGGGACGGCCGAGCCGTCGCGCTCGACCGGCTCGTCGACATCGACCGACCGGACCGCCGCCATCGACGCGCTCGACCCGACCGCACTCGGCCACCTCCTCTCCGGCCTGGTCATCGTCGACCTGGCGACCCGCCAGGCGCTCCTCGAGGCGCCGACGACGGAGCTGCGGCTGCGGTCGCTCGACCGCCTGCTCCGTCGCGAGATCGAGCTGCTCGGGCGCGGGCTCCTGCCGCTGGTCGTCGGCCGCGCGTCCGACCGCTCCCGGGCCAACTAGGATCAGACTCTCAGGATCCGGGCCAGCTCGAAGGCCGGTACCTCCTCGAGCTGGTCGAATCGGCAGTCCGCCGGGCGGCGGTCCGGACGCCAGCGCAGGAATGTCGTGGCGTGACGGAAGCGCCGCCCCTGGAGATGGTCGAAGGCGACCTCGCAGACCCGTTCGACCCGCAGCGGCTCCCAGGAGAGATCGCGGTCGCGGTTCCAGCGGCTGGTCACGCCGGGCCGACGCTGTGGCGCGGCGCCTGCGTCGGTCCACGCGTCAGCCGGCCCGGCCCACGCCGCCCAGGGGTGGCCGCCACGCGCCGCCTCGCGCAGCGGCGCCAGCTCGGCGACGAGGGCGCGGCGCCGCTCCATGGTGAAGCTGGCGGTGATCCCGACGTGCTGGAGCGTCCCGCCCTCGTCGTAGAGGCCAAGGAGGAGCGATCCGATGAGCGTCCCCGGCCCCTCGCGGTGCCAGCGGAAGCCGGCCACGACGCAGTCGGCCGTGCGCGCGTGCTTCACCTTGACCATCGCTCGCTTCCCCGGCTGGTACGGGGCGTCGAGCCGCTTGGCGACGACGCCGTCGAGGCCGGCACCCTCGAAACGATCGAACCAGTCGAGGGCGACGTCGCGGTCGCGCGTCGCCGGCGTCAGGTGGACCGGGGCCGCGACGTCGGCGAGGGCTCGCTCGAGGCGTACACGCCGCTCCCCCTGGGGCGCGTGTCGCAGGTCCTCGTCGCCGAGGGCCAGCAGGTCCCAGGCCACGAAGCTGGCAGGCGTCGCGGCGGCGAGCATGGCGACTCGCGAGGCGGCCGGATGGATGCGCAGCAGGAGCGCCTCGAAGTCGAGGCCGCGCGGCCCGGGGATGACGATCTCCCCGTCGAGGACGCAACGCTCAGGGAGATCCGCCCGGAGCGCCGGCGCCAGCTCCGGGAAGTAGCGGTCGAGCGGCCGCAGGTCGCGGCTCTGGATGAACGTCTCGTCGCCGTCGCGAAAGACGATAGCGCGGAAGCCGTCCCACTTCGGCTCGTAGAGCCAGCCGTCGCCACCGGGGATCGCCGACGAGAGCTTGGCCAGCATCGGCTCGAGCGGCGGCTGGAAAGGGAGGCGGAAGGGACGGGTCGACACGCGCCGTACGATACGCCCCGCCCCGTCCGGAACGCCCGCCCGCCCGGCCCCGGGGCGCCTCCCTACTCCTCGGAGTAGCGCTCCTCCCTCCAGGGGTCGGCGCTGTTGTTGTACCCGTAGCGCTCCCAGAAGCCGAGGACGTCGTGGGTGAGGAACTCCAGGCCGCGCAACCACTTGGCGCTCTTCCAGAAGTAGCGCTTCGGCACGAAGAGGCGGAGGGGGTAGCCGTGCTCGGGCTCGAGGGGCCGTCCGTCGAAGGTGTCGGCCAGCAGGACGTCGCCGTCGTCCAGCACCTCGAGTGGCAGGTTGGCGGTGTAGCCCTGCTCGCAATGGGCGACCACGTGCGTCGCCGTCGGGCGCACCTGCGCCATCTCGAGGACGGCCTGGATCGGCACGCCCTCCCAGGTCGTGTCGAGCTTCGTCCATCGTGTGACGCAGTGGATGTCGGTGCGGACCGTCTTGCGCGGCAGCGCCCGGAACTGCTCCCAGGTGAGCCGGAACGGGCCGTAGACCTCGCCCCAGGCGCGGAAGTCCCAGGTCGCCAGGTCGGTGTTCGGCACCGAGCCGTAGTGGAGGACCGGGAACTTCTCGGTCACGTACTGGCCGGGCGGCACGCGCTGCCGCTGCTCGTCGGAGAGCCTGGGGCCGAGCAGCCTCTCGATCATGGGGTGAGTCGCCTCCTCGCGGGTCGTCTCCGTAGTGTACGTACGCAGCCGATCCTGTCCCGGATCGATGACGGGACGATGACCGACGGGGCCCGCGCGCGGCGGTTGCCGGTCTGCCGGTCGCGGTGCTAGCCTGCCGTCCCACAGCCGCCTGACATCCCCCACGGACGGCCGAGGGAGGTCTCCATGCTGCAGCTCTTCATGTTCCTGCACATCGGTGCGGCGATCGTCGCCTTCGGGCCGACGTTCGCGTTGTCCATCGTCGGGGCGATGAGCGGCAAGGAGCCGCAGCACGGCAACTTCGCGCTGCGCGTCGCCGAGCGGATCTCCACGCTGCTCGTCTACCCGTTCGCGCTCAGCCTGCCGGTGACCGGCGTCGGGCTCATCTACCTCGGGGAGGTCGACTGGACCCGGCCCTGGTTGCTCGTGGCGATCGTGCTCTACGTCATCGTCGCCGCCTACGCGCTCATCATCCAGCGGTCGGTCCTCCTGCGGATGATCACCCTGACGTCGCGAGGCCCGGGGGGCGGGCCGGCGCCGGGAGCCCCCGTGGGCCCGCCGCCCGGTGGAGCGCCCGGCGGCCCGCCGCCCGAGTTCCTTGCCCTGGTCAAGCGCTCGCAGCAGGGCGGCATGATCCTGGCCGTTCTTTTCGTGGCGATCCTGGCGCTGATGGTCTTCAAGCCGGGTGCCTGAGGCGGCCGGCCCGGGCGTGTCGCGGCCGGGCGGCCCCGTGTCGAGGGCGCAGCCCGAGAGGTTTCACGGGGTACGAAGCCCCTTCGTGTTACGCGGGGACGGCACGTCGGCCGGGCCGTCGGCATGTCGGCCGGGCCGTCGGCACCCCCGTTCACGAGTGACGGCGCGCCTCGCACCGCCCTGGGGGTCGCTCGGGAGCGGCCCACCCGCACGTAACACGAAGCCCTTTCGTATCCCGCGGAAACGCGGGGCCAGCGACGGCCCGACCCGGACCCCCGCGCCCTCGGGGCCAGCGCCGCCCCGTCGCCTCGACCCCCGGGCCGCGCCGACCTCGTCGTGATTGCGACGGACCGTCGTTCGACGAACGAACTCGCGCGGCCCGGCGGGCCCACGGACGACTGCGCGGCGCCCGAGATGGCTCCCCTGGCGGGCGGGCACTCGTGGGATACGGTCGCGCGAGCGCCGCGGAGGAACTCGGGCGGCGCCCGGGCCGTCCCGTGGCGACGTCGGAGTTCCGTCGAACGACCCACCGTCGTAAGCCGGAGGAGTCGGAGCCCCCGCGCGCGGTCCGCCCGCCCTCCGGGCCGCCCGATCCGCGACCCCGCCCTCTCCTATGCCTCGTCGAGCATCCGCGCGATGGCGCGCAGGATGAAGCGCGACGCCTCGGCGCTCTTGCCGCCGAGCTTCTGGCCCTCCACCTGGTCGAGGGCGGCGCGGAGATCGGCAAGCGCCCGGTCGACGAACGGCGTGCGCGCCAGTGCCTCCTCGGCGAAGGCCCGCTCGAGCCGCGCCATCGCCCGGCGCGCGAGATCGACGGCGTGCCCCTTCTCCTCGAGGATCGCCCGGAACTCCGCCCGCGCCGCTTCGGCGGCGGCGCCCGCGCTGGCCGTGACGCCCTCTCTCGGTCGCGCCGTTACGCGCCGCGGGCCGCCCGCGCGCCGCTCGGCGTCGCGGCTCGCAGGCTCGCCGGCGCGCCCCGTCCCCGCCCCGGGGCCCGTTCGCGCCACTCGTTCTCGAGCACGCTCATGATGATCTCGTCCCAGTAGCGCCCGTCGCGCCAGATCGCGTCGCGCAGCCGCCCGTCGACGCGGAAGCCGGCCTTGTCGTAGGAGCGGATGGCGCGCTCGTTGAACTCGAAGACCGACAGCCCGACGCGGTGGAGCCCGAGCCGCTCGAAGGCGAGTCGAAGCATCAGCTCGGTCGCCTCGGTGCCGTACCCGCGGCCCCAGGCGTCGCGCTCACCGATGGTGATGTGGTACATCACCGAGCCGTTCGACCCGTCGAGCTGGCTGAACGTCGTCGTCCCGATCAGCCGGTCGCCGGCGGCGAGGTGGATCGCGCCGGAGAGCGTCTCTGAGCTCAGGACGCGCGTCTCGAAGTAGCGCCGGATCTCGTCCGGCGACATCGGCTCGACGTGGTAGCGCGTCAGCCGCGCGATCTCCGGGTCTCCGTACCAGCGCAGGAAGGCGGTGAGGTTCTCCGGCCGATGGCGGCGCAGCACGACCGATCGCCCGTGGATCGGCTCGTCGCGCCAGTCCTCTCGCGCCATCTCCGCGCCTCCGGTCACAGGGAGCCGATGGTACCGCAGGCCGCGCGCTCGGGCGCCTCTCTGCGCCCCGGATAGACTCCGTCCATGCGCCGCTGGAGCGAGACCGCCGAGCGCGTCGCCGCCACGACGAGCAAGCTCGAGAAGACGCGTCTCCTGGCCGAGTACCTGGCCGGCCTCGCCCCGGAGGAGCTGCCGCTCGCCGCCGTCTACCTCTCCGGCCGTCCCTTCGCGGAGGCCGACCAGCGGGTCGCCGGGCTCGGCTGGGCGACCATCGTGACCGTCGCCGAAGCGCTCGTCGGTGCCCCGGCGCGCGCCCTCGCCGGTCACTACGACCGCTCGTCCGACCTGGGCCAGGCGGTCTCCGACCTTCTCGCCGAGGCGGCGTCGGCCGGGCGCTGGCGGGCGGCAAGCGAGCCGCCGGCGCTGGTCGAGGTGGGAGCCGCCTTCGACGGGATCGCCGCCGGCACGGGCGGCGGCGCCAGGGCCGACCGCTTCGCCGCCCTCCTCGCCCGATGCGATCCGCTCACCGCGAAGTACGTCGTCAAGGTACTGACCGGGGAGCTGCGGATCGGCCTGCGCGAGGGCCTGCTCGAGGACGCGATCGCCCGAGCCTTTGGGCGGCCGCTCGAGGCGGTCCGCTGGGCCGGCATGCTCCTGGGCGACGTCGGCCGGACGGCGCTCCTCGCCCGCGACGACCGCCTGGCGACCGCGCACATGACGCTCTTCCGCCCGCTTCGCTTCATGCTCGCCTCGCCGGCCGAGGACGCCGGCGAGATCATCGGGCGGCTCGGCAGCCCGGTCTGGGTCGAGGACAAGTACGACGGGATCCGGGCCCAGCTTCACAAACTCGGCGACCGCGTCCGCCTCTACAGCCGCGACCTCCACGACGTGACCGGGCAGTTCCCCGAGGTGGTCGAGGGGGCCGCCGCGCTCCCCTGGGACGGGATCCTCGACGGGGAGATCCTCGCCTTCCGTGACGGCGCGGTCCTGCCGTTCCTGCAGCTCCAGGTGCGGCTGGGACGGAAGGCGCCGTCCGAGGCGGTCCGCCGGTCGGTACCGGTCATCTACGTCGCCTTCGACGTGCTGGCGCGCGGGACGGGGCGCGATGGCCGGGCCCGACGGGGCGCGGCGGAGCCGCTCCTCGGCCTCCCCCTCCGCGAGCGGCGCGCCCGACTCGAACGGCTCGAGCTGCCGCCCGAGCGCTTCGCCCTCTCGCACCTGGTGAGGGTCGACGACCCCGCCGGTCTCGACACGGTCTTCACCGAGGCGCGCGCCCGCGGCAACGAGGGACTCATGGTGAAGGACCCCGAGAGCACCTACTCGGTCGGCCGGCGCGGCTACGGCTGGCTGAAGATGAAGAGGGCGCTGGCCACGCTCGACTGCGTCGTCGTCGGCGTCGAGGTCGGCCACGGCAGGCGCCACGGCGTCCTCTCCGACTATACGTTCGCGGTGCGCGACGTCGAGCGGGAGCGGCTGGTCACCATCGGCAAGGCCTACTCCGGGCTGACCGACGCGGAGATCGCCGAGATGACGCGCTGGTTCGAGGCGCACACGGTCGAGCGGCACGGGCGCTACCGGGTCGTCGAACCGAGCGTCGTCATCGAGGTCGCCTTCGACGTCATCCAGCGCTCGACCCGCCACCGGTCGGGCTTCGCACTCCGCTTCCCGCGCATCGTCCGGCTGCGGCCCGACAAGTCACCCGACGAGATCGACACCCTCGAGACGGTGCGTGCCCTCCACGACGGGCTCCAGCACGGGGCGCGCTTCCTCGTCACCTCGGCGGTTCGGGCGGGCGAGAACCGGTAGCGGCGGCCGGGCAGGCGCCCCCTGGGCCGCGTGGTGTTTCCAGCGCAACAACCAGGGGACCAGGATCCGCCGCCCGGTGCCGACGTGCACCGCGGATGTCGCGTCCGGCCGCGATGGACCATGACGCCGACCGGCCGCGGCCGCTATCCTTCGGGCATGTTCGGCCAGGTCGGTATGGAAACGCTCACCCCGGTCACCCTCTACACGGACAGCTACGTCGCCCGCGGGAGCGTGCGGACGCGCCAGCACCGCCTCTCGGACGTCCTCAACGGGGCGGAGCACGCGTTCCTCGTCCTCGAGGACGTCACGATCGACGAGTTCGGGTCGCGCGCCATGATCGAGCGGGCCCCGTTCGCCCAGATCAACCTCGAGACCGTCCTGTTCGGCGTCGCCGATACGCCGGTGCAGCCGATGCCCGAGCTGCGCACGATCAAGGTCCCCGAGCAGGCGCTCATCGTCGTGCCCCCGTTCCGCATCACCGGGCGGATCCACCTCGTCGCCGAGTACGACCTGCGCACGGGTCTCCACGAGCTGGTCGGGCGTTTCATCCCGATCACCGAGGCGACCTTCTGGTCCGACCGGCTGGGCGAGCCGCGGACCCACGCCCAGATGCTCGCCGTGAACCACTCCCGGGCCCACATCTTCGCGCCGTACGAGGAGCACGACGTCTGGGCGGGGCTCCCCGGGGCGACCGAGGAGGCCGTCGCGCCGTCGCCCGGCGCCGCGCCGGGCTCCGCTCCTGAGGAGGGTAGCGCCCCCGGCGCCTCGGCGTGGCCGGCGGCCGACCTGGCGGGCAGGTCGGGCGGCGAGGCAGGTTCGGGCGCCGAGGCAGGCCCGGTGAGCGAGGGCACCGTCTCGAACGACCCCTGGCGCGACCTCCCGCGCTGAGTCCCTAGCGCTCCACCGGCAGGTCGAGGCGGTTGCCCCACTCGGCCCAGCCGCCGTCGTAGACGGCGACGTCGTCGTAGCCGAGGAGGGCCAGCACCAGCGCCATCTTGGCCGCCCCGACGCCCGACCCGTCGTAGACGACGATGCGCCGGCCGCGCGTCAGCCCCGCCCCGTTGAGCGCCCGCCGGATCTCGTCGGGCGAGCGGAAGAGCCCCGTCCCCTGCGTCGTCATCCGGGCCACCGGGACGTTGAGCGCGCCCGGGATGTGCCCCAGCCGCCTGGCGTTGCCGCCCTGGCCGCGGTATTCGGCCGGCGCCCGCGTGTCCACCAGCTCGACGTCGTCGGCACCGAGGAGCGCGCGCACGTCGGAGGCGGTGAGCCGGATGCGCAGGTCGGCCCGCGGCGTGAAGGTCGCCGGCTCGGGTGTCACCAGCGCGTTCGAGGCCTCCAGTCCCTGCGCCTCCCAGCGGGGATAGCCGCCGTCGAGGACCCGTGCCGAGGTGAAGCCGTAGGCGCGCAGGCTCCACCAGACGCGCGCCGCGTAGAGGCTCGCCACATCGTCGTAGAGGACCCCCGTCGAGCCGTCCCCGATCCCGGCGCGGGCGACCGCCGCGGCGAACGCCTCCGGCCCGGCGAGCTGGACCGGGACGGGGTCGTCGCGATCGACCAGCTCGGTGGCCCAATCCAGGTGGGCGGCACCGGGCACGTGGCCGGTGGCGTAGACCTGCGACGCCGACCCGTCGGGACGCCAGCGGCAGTCGACGACGCGGATGCCCGGGCGGCCGAGGTTCTCGGCGAGCCACTCGACGCTGGCGAGCAGTTCCGGCCGGGCGTAGGTGGCGGGCATCGGCGGCTATCATAGCCGCCCCATGGTCTCCCCCTTCCTGCCCGAATCGGAGAAGGTCGCCGCCGTCCGCGCCGAGCTGCCGGCGACCGGCGCGGGGATCTACCTGAACACCGGCACCGCCGGACCGCTCCTTCTCGTCGCCGACGCGGCGATGCGCGAGACCGCCGAGCGCGAGCTGCGCGTCGGGCGGGCCGACCCGGCCGGCTGGGAGGAGGTCGAGCAACGGCGGGCCGAGGCGCGGGCGACGGTGGGAGCGATCGTCGGCGCGCCGGTTGGCAGCGTCGCCCTCACCCACTGCACCACCGACGGGATGAACGTCGCCACCTGGGCGATCGACTGGCGACCGGGCGACCGGGCGGTCACCAGCCGCTTCGAGCACCCCGGCGGCCTCGGGCCGCTCCTCACCGTGCGCGACCGGCTCGGCGTCGACCTCGAGCTGGCCGACCTGGGCGACGGCGGCGACGACGTGCGGACGCTCGCCGCCCTCGATCGGGCGATCATCCCCGGGACCCGCCTCGTCGCGCTCTCCCACGTCGCCTGGACGAACGGCGCGGTCCTGCCGATCGCCGAGATCGCCCGGCTCGCCCACGAGCGGGGCGCCAGGATCGCCGTCGACGGCGCGCAGTCGGCCGGGGCGATCCCGGTGGACGTGACCGCCCTCGGCGTCGACTTCTACGCCGTCCCGGGCCAGAAGTGGCTCCTCGGACCGGAGGGGACCGGCGCCCTCTACCTCGATCCGGCGAGCCTCGAGGCGGCCGCCCAGACGTTCGCCGGCTGGGGGACCTACTCGACCTGCCTCCCCGACGGTACGGCCGACCGCTGGCCCGACGCGCGACGCTTCGAGACGGCCGGCTTCCACGCCCCGTCGGTCGCCGGGTTCGCGCGGAGCGCCGGCTGGCTGGCGATGCATGTCGGGCTTGCGTGGGTCCAGGAGCGGGGCGCCCGACTGGCCCGGCTGGCGGCCGACCTGCTCGCCGCGGTGCCCGGTGTCACGCTCCTGACGCCGCGCGATCGGATGGCGACCCTAGTCACCTTCCGGGTCGCCGGCTGGCCGGCCGAGGCGCTCCGCGAGGAGCTGGGCCGGCGCGTCTTCGCCATCACCCGCACGATCGCGGCCCTCGACGCGCTGCGCATCAGCGTCGGCTTCTTCAACACCGACGAGGAGCTGCGCCGCTTCGTGGTCGCGGTGGGGGAGCTGGCGGCGACGACGCCCGATCGGCTGCCGCCGCGGCCGCCGCTGGCGATCCTCGCCGCCGACGAGGGATGAGCGGTTCGACGGGGAGTCCCGGAGGCGCGGACGGCCGTCCCGCGGCGTCCCGGGACGTCCGCCGGCGCTCCTGGTTCGTGATTCGCTGGCGCCAGTTCCGCAACGCGCCGCCGCCGGTGACCCGGGCGGTCGGGGCGAACCTCGCCGTGGCGCTCGTGCTGGGGCTGCTCCTCCTCGCCTACAACATGGCGGTGATCCGGGACCTCCGCCTCCCCGGCGGCGACCTGCGGACGGGGGCCGTGGCCGCCTACGTGCTGGTGGTCGTGCTCGCCGGGAGCCTCCTCACCTGGTGGCTCGTGCCCCGGCCGGCGGGGAGCGGCACGGCCCGCCGCCGTTCCGCCTGGAGCGGCGCGATCGGCTTCTTCGCCTCGCTGCCGATCGCCTACGTCGTGCTGGTCGCGCTCAGCCAGGTCGTCGAGCCCTGGCTCCTCGGCTGGTGCTGCTGAGGACCGCGACGCCCTGTCGAGCGTGCCGTCGCACCGGACTTGCGCCTGTCGGTGCGCGGGGGCACCATATTCTCGGTCCCTCCTGCCGTTCGGGGGGTGGCGGGCGACGGCGGGACATTGCTAGGATGGCGTCCGTCATCATCCAGTCCCTCTTTGTCGAGGGTCGATCAGAACGTGTCCGATCTCGGCGACATCGAGCAGACGTATGTCGCGATGCCCAAGCTCAAGGGGGCGCCGGCCTACTACACGCCCCCGCGGACGTACGCGCCTACGCCGCGCCCGGCCGACCCCGACGACCTGCCGCTCGAGGCGTTCATGACCGACGAGGAACGGGCTGCCGCGCAGGATCTCCGGCGCGGCGGTGCGGCGCGTCGCCCGGACGCCGACCAGCCCCTCCTCCGCCCCCGTGGCGGCACGCTCCGCTCGCTCGCCGCGCGCCTGCTCAAGAGCGCCTGAGGCGCTCCGTCGCCGGAGGGCGTCCCCGCGACCCGGGGCCGTAGTGCGTTGCATCGACGAGCGTCCGCGCCTGTGCCCGTGTCCCGGGGTCCGGGCTCCCATGCGTCAGATACGCATGCGGGGCGTGGTAGCGGCCGCTTCCCCCCGCCGGCGGGCTCCGCCAGGGTGCTCCACGCTCGCAGCCACCATCAGGCGGCCTCGAGCGGATCCCTGTCTGTCAGGATGAGCTGAGACACGCGTAGTAGCTCTCGTGATCCCTCCAGGGCGAGAAGGGACAGACCTGACGACCATGAGGTTGACGACCCTGACCATGGAGCGCGCCCATGATGAAGCCATGGGCGGCGACATCACCCTGCCCGAGCGACCGCAGCGGCGGAGCTTCACTGCCACCTACAAGCTCGCCGTCCTCACCGAGTACGACGGCGCCACCGACCCCGGCGCCAAGGGCGCCCTGCTGCGGCGCGAGGGCCTGTACTCCTCGCACATCGTGGAGTGGCGGCGGGCCCGGGACGCCGGTGCGATCGCCGGTCTGGCCGCCAGGCCGAGGCCAGCCAGGCTCACGCCCGAGGGGGCCGAGCTCGCCCGGGTCCGGCGGCGAGCCGAGCGGGCCGAGGCAGAGCTGGCGAAGACGCGCCTGGTGATCGAGATCCAGGGAAAAGCCTCCGAGCTCTTGGAGCGGCTGCTGGCCGAGAGCGACGACGATCCGAGGCAGCGGCGATGATCGAGTCCGCCTTCGCCGAGCTCGAGCCCGTGGTGGGGACGAAGGGAGCCTGCGCCGCGGTCGGTCGGCCGCGGGCCAGCCACTATCGGCGCTGCCGGCCGCCGCTCCTCGGGCCGGGCCGGCCCCGTCCCAGTCCGCCCAACGCCCTCTCGGGTGGCGAGCGCGGGGCCGTGCTCGACGCGCTCCACGAGCCGCGCTTCACCGACAAGGCGCCGGCCCAGGTCTGGGCCACCCTACTCGACGAGGGCATCTACCTCGGCTCGGAGTCGACGATGTACCGGCTGCTCCGGACCAACGGTGAGCTCAGGGAGCGCCGACGCCAGGCCAGCCATCCACCCCGGACGGTGCCCGAGCTCGTGGCGAGCCGGCCCACGGAGGTGTGGTCCTATGACGCGACCGCGCTGCGGGGTCCCGCGCGGGGCGTCAACTACGACCTGTTCGTGATGCTCGACATCTTCAGCCGCTACAGCCCCGGCTGGCTGGTGGTGGACCAGGAGTCGGCGCTCGTGGTCCGCTCGTGGATCGAGCAGGTCGTCGCGGCCCAGGGCACCATCCCGGCGGGCAGCCTCACGATCCATGCCGACCGGGGCTCCTCGATGACCTCGAAACCGGTCGCCGTGCTGCTCGCCGACCTCCGGATCGGCCGGACCCACTCTCGCCCGCACGTCTCCAACGACAATCCGTACTCCGAGGCCGGCTTCAAGACGCTCAAGTACTGCCCGAGCTTCCCCGGCCGCTTCGGCTCGCTGGCGGATGCCCGGGCGTTCGCCGACACCTTCTTCGAGCACTACAACCATCACCACCGCCACAGCGGGATCGGCTACCACACCCCGGCCTCGATCCACTTCGGGACCGCCGCCGAGGTCCGGGCCGGCCGAGCCGCCGTCCTCGATGCCGCCTACGCCGCCCATCCCGAACGGTTTGTCCGCCGACCGCCGACCCCACCCTCGCTGCCCGGCCCGGCCTGGATCAACAAGCCCAAGGAAGAGGAGGACGCACAGAAGATCTCGTGAGCGCGTGTCTCAGGGGACTTGACAGGTTCCGGAGCGCCGCGCATGCAAGAGCCTACGCATGCCATCGTGTCGGTCGATCGCTCTGATCGTCACCCCAGCGTGGCGCCGCCTACCCGATGACGAACCAGGCCACCTTGACGGCGCTGGTGGCGGCGGCGGTGAGGTAGATGGTGAAGGTGTCGGCGGCGGTGTTCACCGCCACCCGCTTCACCGTCGTCGCCCCGCCGGCGTTGCCCATCAGGGTGCAGAGGATCTTTGAGCTGCTGGTGAGATCGACCCCCGGCGTCACCGTCTTGCTCGACGTGCCGCTGCCGATGGTGGCCAGGCCGGCCGTCTTGAAGGTGACCCGGCCCTCGGCGTGGAGGGCCTTGCCGGAGGGCCCGGCGCTGAAATAGCCGCCGATGCCCGTGCCGGCGTAGCCGTTGACCCCCCGCCCGCTGGTGGCCACCCCGTTGACGCCGCGCCCCGCCGTCGTTTGCCCCGTCACCCCCCGCGCGCTGGCGTCCTGGGCGGCGCGACCGTAGACGCCGGTCTTGGGCGGGGCGGTGGGGAGCGGATCGCCGCCGGCCCCGCTGTAGCCGAGCAGGCCGGTGGCGTTCGCCATGGACTGCCCGACCGTGGCCGCCTTGTCCGCGTATGCACGGCCATAGACGCCGGTGTTCGAGTCGCTGGCGCCGTGGACGCCATAGCTCGAACTGCTGTACCCGTAGACCCCGTAGCCCGAGCTGCTGTACCCGTAGACGCCGGTGCCCCAGGTACTGTTGGCCCAGAAGACGGTGTCGGAGGTGGTCAAGTTCTCGATCTTGGTCGTCGTGGTGGCTGTGTTGGTGCCGCCCAGCACGACACTGACGGCGCGGGCCGGGAGGGGGCGGCCCAGGGCCTGCGCCGCCAGGGCGGCGAGCGAGCCCGCCGTGGCGGCGAGGAGGACGCGGCGGGAGCGGGGGGTGACGGTATCGATGGCCATGGCGCGGGACCCTCCTTGCGCTGTCGGGCGCGGCAACGCCCAGCGGGCGGGCCGGTCTCGCCAGTGGCTCGGCGCGGGCCCGGCGGCCGAGTGAGGACCGCGCGTCATCGCCTCCCGCGAAGAAGGTTCTATTTACCGGCCCGCTTCTGGGTTCTGGCCAGAGCCGTTCGGCCCGCCGCCCGGATCTGCCGCGAACGAGCACGCGGCCCCGAGCCTCATCGTCCGGGACGAAGACGGACAGCGAATCGTCGAGGCAAGGGGCGGTTCCCAGTGACGCCCGTCCCCGACCTTCAAGTGCACGAACAGGTGCTCGTCCCGCTCGCCTTGGATCTGCGCGACGCTCAGGTTCCGAAATACTCCGCGTTCGTGGTCGGAGAGGAAGACCAGGATCGGCCCACCGAGGTCAAAGCGCGCCGGGCGTGGTCCTCCCGCGAGTCAGACGTCCGCCGTGCGCAGCCGCCGTTCGGCGAGCGCCGCGGCGCCGTCGGCGTCGCCGAGGAGGTCGAGCGCCGCGGCACGGGCCAGGTCGGCCAGGTCTGCCGCCTGGGCGGGAGCCAGGGCGCGGGCGGCGGTGCGGAGGGCGTCAAGGTCAAGCTCGGGCCGCCCCCGCCGGCCGGGCCTCTCGGGCGGCGACACCGCCAGCGAGCCGCCGAGGGCGGCGAGCCGTTCGGCCTGCTCGCGCAGCGCCTGCCAGTCCCGGGCGGCGTCGGGGAAGAGGGCGGGGTGGCCGTCGAGGTAGCGGCGCTCCAGGAGCCCGCGAGCCTCCTCGGTGGCATAGAGCTCGGTCAGCAGGTCCGCGACCGCGCCGCACCAGGCGCGCCAGCGTTCGGGGAGCGTGCCGGCCGGTGCCCGCCCGCCGGCGGCAGCGTCGGCGGCCGCGAGCTCGGCCTCCAGGGTGAGCGCTCGCCACTGCCAGAAGAGGGCGGCATGGCGCAGGCCCTCCAGCCGCGTCGTCTCCTCGGCGGCGCGGTTCAACTGGATGACGAATTCGACCAGGAAGACGGCGCCGCGGACGGCCTGCCGGGCGGCCTGGCGCACCGCCTCGCGGGGCTGTCCCCGCATCGCCTGCAGTACCGCTGCCTCGGCCTGCTCCGGCACGCGCACCAGCGGCGCGGCGGAGAGGGGCTGGTCGAGGAGCCAGGTGACGTAGGCGGGCAGCGAGCCGAAGCGATGAGCTTCCTCCAGCCAGAGCAGGATGGCGGCCGTGGGGCAGAGGGCACCATCGAGCCTGGCCAGGCGCCGCGCGGCGGTCACCGCCCCACGTCCCCGAAGGCCGACGCGTCATCGAGCGCGCTGGTGGCGGCTGGCGGTGCGGGGGCCAGGCGGACCGCCGCCTCCAGCGCGCTGAGCCGGTCCTCGAACTCGCCCGCCTCGAGGAGCTTGGCCGCGGCCAGGGCGGCGGCGACGAGGGCGCGGACGCGGGCGATCGAGTTCTCCAGCCCCAGGGCGTCGACCGCGGCGATCTCGAGGATGCGGCGGATGGCGGCGATGCTGCCCAGGCCGGCGAAGTCGTAGGCGCCCATGAGCGTCTTCTCGCGCCGCCGGCGCAGCCCACCGAGGCGGCGGGCTTCGGCCGCTTCTTCGGCCTTCTCCGGCGAGTGGGCGAAGCAGAAGGGCTCGTCGTGCAGGGGCGCCGCCCGGCAGGGTCGCCCGTCGGGCATCGGGAAGGTGCAGCGGGGGACTACCATGGGCCGCTCCTGCTGGTCGCCCCGACTAGCGTCGACCAGCTCTGCTGGTCACCGCCGGTTGGTAGTCACGACGGCCGGTCCGCCACGATCAGGCCATCGTGTGGGGGATGGTGGCGGCGCGGATCTCGGCCAGCAGGCCCTCCATGGCCGCGATGAGCTGGTCCAGCTCCTCCTCGCTCATGTCGTCGTCGGCCGGGTCGTCGTCCGCCGGTGGCCGCCCGGGGCGCGCCGGCTCCGGAGGCGCGGGAGCCGGTCGTCCCAGCGCCGCCGCTGGCAGGCGGCGGCGGGCGGTCAGGACGAGGCGGACCAGGCGATCGCGGCCTGCCCCGCGGCGATCCCGGGCGCCGAAGCCCAGGGCGCCGTCGGGGGAGAGTTCCGGCAGCATCACGGCTCGCTCCCGGGCTCGGCCTCGCGGCGGGCGAGCTCCTCGTCGAGGAGGTGCGCCACGAGGCCCCGCTCCTCCCAGCTGAGGCGCATGAGGAAGTGGTCGTGCCAGGCGCGGTACCGTTGGGCCACGCTCGGCGGGGCCGGCCGGTCGCGCTCGGGGGCGATCCGTCGGGCGGTCAGGAAGACCTCCCCGAACTCGCCGCGCAGCGTCGACTGCCGCGGGACCGTCAGGTCGGGCTCGACCGCGGGCGGTCGCTCAGCCATCGATCCGCACCGCCTCGTCGCCACTGAAGCGCTCCCAGCGGCGGAGGGCGACCTCGACGCAGACGGGATCGATCTCGAGGGCGAGGCAGCGGGTGCCGGTGCGCTCGGCGGCGATGAGGCAGGTGCCCGAGCCCAGGAACGGGTCGTAGACGGCCTCGCCCGGTCGCAGGTGGTTGCGAATGGGGGTCTCGAAGAGCGGGAGCGGCTTCTGCGTCGGATGGTCCTCTTCGCCTCCGATGAGCCGGCCATGATCATCTTGGGACTCGGCGCCCGCCAGACCGTAGCCTGGTCGCGGGAGCCGAGGAACTTCACCTTCGCCCCGGCGCGGCGGACGACCCAGCAGGGCTCGTGCGCCCAGTGGTACCAGGAGCGCCCGATGGCGAAGAGGCCCTTGTCCCAGATGACCTGGCTGACGATCTCGAAGCCGATGCGCTCCCGACCCGCGGCCACCTCGGCGGCGTGCTGGCCGGCGTGCCACACGTAGCCGACAGTGAGGCTGGGCACCA
>Ga0154433_1127_pt4 | contig 38550 bp, 37 predicted proteins | sample RifGroC2_FD_115937 | JGI IMG/M metagenome (GOLD analysis project Ga0154433, IMG submission 115937) | Chloroflexi bacterium GWC2_73_18 | reverse complement strand
TCAGCGGACAGAGCGAGTGGCTTCGGACCACTAGGTCGCGGGTTCGAATCCTGCCGGGCGCGCCATAACAACCTCCGGCAGCAGGACCGCGAGCCCGTGGTCATAGGCTGCCGGTGTGAGCGGCGCTCCGACGAAACGCCGCCCCACCACCACGATCCGCTCGTAGATGGCGTGGAGTAGTTCCGCCTTCGCTTCAGGGACGTCGGCGCGTTGCCACGTGTCTGCCAAGGCCCGGACCCACTCAACGACGCGCTCGGCAGGGACGTCGCGGTGCGGGACCGCGTCGAGTTCGGCGAGCGCCGCGCGCATCTGACCCAGCCGGGCCAGGTAGCCCTCGTCCCCGATCCGCTCTGCCACGTGCTCCAGCGCCAGATCTCGCATCTGCCTCTCCAACCGTGCCCGGTCGAGCGAGGTCGGCTGGCCGCTGACGCCCAGGGCGTCGATCACCTCGGCGAGCACGGCGTCGTCGAGGCGCATGCCACTCACCTGCGCGAGGATTGGTGCCTCCCACGTCACGTCGGGCAGGCGTGCGCGCCGGCCCCATGCGTCGCAGGGATCAGGGTGCAGCTTCCGATGCTGGCCGTCGGCGAATGCCCCGTCGGACCGTAGCCGGCGCCCGCAGACGCATTCGAGCAAGCCTGCCAGGAGGTCGACCCGCCCCCGGTTGCGCGGTCCACCGCCGCGCGTCTTTCCCCGGCGCACCTTCTCGACCTGCGCCCACAGCGCGTCCGAGACAGGGGGCTGCGTGCGCCATGGCGCCGGCTTCCGGAGCTCGTCGGGCCCGCGGTGGCGGCGCATCCAGCCGTTGAACAGCGGGTTGCGCAGGAGGTACCGGATCCGATCGGCCGCGAGGCCCGTTTCTCCGGGCAGGCGGTCCGGAAGCCGCCCGCCACCGCGGCCAAGCCGGCCACGAGGGGTCGCGCCCCGAAGCCCGAGTCGCCGAAGGTCCGCAAGGCCAAGGCGACCGTGGCCGCGCAGGTCCCCGAGGCGTAGGCGATGAGCGCCGACGCGACCACCCACCGCGTCGACCTCGCCGCCGAGGTCGCCGAGATCCGCGAGGGGCTCGACGAGCTCCAGGAGCGCTTCGAGCGGGTGATGCAGGACGTCCGCCGGCTGCCCGGTGGCGACTGGCTGTACCACCGCGTCGACGCGTACCCGGGCGTCAGGCTCGACCGCGACCTGGGCGCCGGGCAGGACGCCGACGGCTGGCTGGCCGAGGTCGCCCGCTTCCTCGAGGGCGAGGGGGAGCCCGACGCCGGATAGCCCGACCGCCCGCAGCCGCACCACGGGCCCCGGGCGCACGTCCGGGGCCCTTCTCCGTGGGGTGGCGCCAGTGGCCAGGCGCTCACTCATCGCGGCACGTGGGCGCCCGGTGGCGCCCGTGGGCGAAACGGGTCTCATTTCGGGCCGTTTCGGCATCATCTTTCGTGCTCAGCTCGCCCGATTCGTGCGTGACCAAAACCGCGAAACCTGGACACGCGCGAACGTGGGTGCCATGCGGTCCTAGGGGGCGGAGCCAGCGAGGAGATTTGACCCCCCCCTCCCCGCCACCGCGTGCGGGCGCCTCGCCCGAAGTTGCAGCGGCCGCAGGCCGGCACGAGGCCGCCCCCGAAATGATCGGCCGTGTCGGCGGGCTGGCCGCACCAGTGGCAAGGCAGTCCGAGCAGCTCGCGCCGCCGAGCCTCGTAGGCGGCGTCGTAGCCCCGCGCCTGACGCGGCACGCCGCGATGGTTGCGCGGAGAGACGCGCTCATGGAGGGCGCAGCGCGGCCCGTCTTGCCGACGATGACAGCCGGACCATAGGCAGCGGCGCGGCGGAGCCCAAGGCACTCTCAGACCCCTACGGGCGTGGATCGTGTCACCGCCCGAAGCGTGAGCCAGGTTGGCGCGGCGGTCTATTCGCCTGCGGTGCTACGCCTGCGGGGCCAAATCTTGGGCGAGTGGGGAGCGCATCGCTCAGCTGGGCTCGACGGGCGCCGAACGATCTGGGCACGGCAGTTTCTCGTGGAGCGGATGGTCAGCGGTCACCGTCAGGCTCCCCCGACAGCGACTGGTCCTCCGCGAGCGGTGTCGATCGGAGGAGCGAGATCGCGATGGCAAGCCCCAGGATCGAGAGCACGATCGCAAGGGACACGAGGGACGGGATCTCCAGGATTTCTGCGACGAGGAGCTTGCTACCGACTAACACGAGGATGAGCGCCAGCCCGACCTTGAGGTACCGGAAGCGGGCGGCCGCCTCCGCGAGCAGGAAGTAGAGCGACCGCAGGCCGAGGATCGCGAAGGCATTGCTCGTGAAGACGACGAACGGGTCGGTCGTAACGGCGAAGATCGCGGGGATCGAGTCGACCGCGAAGATGAGATCGCTGAACTCGACGACGAGGAGCGCAAGGAACAGCGGTGTCGCGGCGATGCCGGCGGCCGTCCGAATGAAGAACGATTGGCCGTGGAAGCCGTCGGTGACGCGAACGTGACGTCGGGCGAACCGGACGAGTACGTTGTTCTCGGGATGCGCTTCGTGCTCACCGCGGGCGACGAGCATCCGGGTGCCGGTCAACACGAGGAATGCTCCGAACACGTAGAGCACCCAGTGGTACTGCGCGATCAGCGTGGCTCCGGCAACGATCATGAGCAGGCGCATGACGAGAGCGCCGACGATGCCCCAGAAGAGCACCCGATGCTGGAGGTTCCGCGGGACGGCGAAGGCGGCGAAGATGAGGGTGAAGACGAACACATTGTCGACGCTGAGCGAGTACTCGATCACGTAGCCAGTGAAGTACTCGATCGCGGTCTGCCCGCCTCGTACCAGGAAGAGCCCGATCCCGAAGAGGACGGCCAGCGTGACCCAGACGGAGGTCCAGGCAAGGGCCTCACGGGCGCCGACGACATGGGCCTTGCGATGGAAGACGCCGAGGTCCAGGGCGAGCGCGACCACGATGAAGACGGTGAAGCCGACGGCGAGTAGGGAGGTCGAGTCCAACTGGTGGCGATCCTTTGATGGGAGGACGGCGGTCGGAGGGAGGCCGGCCGCCGTTTGGAGGAAGCTGGCGGCCCGTCGACCGCGATGGCGATCGGCGGGCCCGGGCGGTGAGAGGCTGGCAGCCCCATGGCTGGCCTCGCACCGGACAGTGTCGCTGGTCCTGCTCCGGGCAAACAAGACCACGATGCAGCAACTCAGACCGTCGTATCCTGCCCGGATGAGGCAATCCCATCGATCACCCCCGCTCTATGCCGGTCTGATCGAGGCCCTCCGGCAGGAGCTCGAGCCCATCGTCGCCGAGATCGTCCGAGACGTGGCCAGCCCTGACGAAGACCTAGAGGCGCTCGCCGTGTCCACGCGCGCGGCCGTCGAGTCGACGATCGCTGCCCTTCTTCGTACCGAGGAGCTCACCCCGGATGAGTTGACTCGCCTGCGCCTCGCAGGCTCACGTGCCGCGCGAGAGGGAGAGCCCCTCCAGCGACTTCTCGATCGATACCTCACCTCTGGGTGGGTCCTGTGGGCGGCCGCCTCGCGCCCCCCGACAGGCGACTCCGCCGCCCTCGCCGCGCTCGGCACGGCCCTCCTGAAGGCGGGCGACTCGGCCGCCGGCGCGCTCGCCGAGGGCTACGGCCAGGCCGAACGGGAGATCGCCGCCCGAACCGGCGCCGCTCGCCGCGAGTTCCTCGACGAGCTCCTCGAGCTAGCGCCCGACGATCCGGCCGCTGCCGCCCGGATCACCCGCCGGGCCGCCCACTTCGGGCTCACCCCCGGTGACCGATACCGCGTCCTCGTCGCGGGGATCGACCGGGAGCTCGAGGACGAAGCACCCGAGGTTCTGCGCGTGACCCTTGCCCTCGACCGCCCGGGCCGGTCCGGACGGGATGGCGCCGCGAGCCCCCCGATCATCGCCACCACGCGGGGTCGCCTCGTCCTGCTCGCGCGATCGAGCTGGCCGGGCGTCGGCGCCCTCGACGCAGTCCTCGACGATCTGGCCGGGCCCGAGGGCTGGCTCGCCGTAGAGGCGCCGCTCGCGGCGGGTCTGGCCAGGGTCGCCCCCGCCTTCGGGGCCGCGTTCGGCGCGCTCCTCGTCGCCGAGCGCCTCGGGCTCCGCGGCCACCGAACGGCTGACGACCTGCTCCTCGAGCGCGCGCTCCTCGCCGACGAGGGGCTCCTCCGCGCCGCGATCGATCGCGAGCTCGGGCCGATCCTTGACGCGCCCCGCAACGGCGAGGAGCTTCTCCGGACCGTCGGCGCATACGTCGCGGCTCGGCAGAACCTCAGAGCCGCCGCCCGCGCGCTCGGGGTCGGCGTCCGGACGGTGAGCTATCGCCTCGCCCGGGTCGAGCAGCTCCTCGGGCGACCGCTCGCCGGCGATGAGGTGCTCCGCTTGACGACGTCGCTGTTCGCTCGGCGGCTCCTCGATGACGACGCTCTGCCCACACCGCAGCACAGCGGCGAGGCCGACCGATCTCGGCCAAGCCGCCAGTAGATCGACTTCTCGTGGGTGAGCTGACGTTGAGCGGCTCGCGACCTCTCGCTCCGCCGACTCCATAAGGAGCCCCTGTTCCTATCGAGCGGTCCCTCAGATGGCTGGTCCGCGACTGACGCCGGGCGGGAGTGGGGGGAGCGCATGGCTCAGAGGGACTCCAGACTCGGGACAACGAGCCACCCGGCAGCTCTTCCGACGTAGATCAGCTGCTCGGTGGTGAGACCCGACCGCGCGCGCAGGTCAGCGAGGTGGCGCTTCGCGGTGCTCGGCCGGATGCCCACGAGCTCGGCCGCCTCCGGGACCGACCCGCCGGCTGCGACGTACGCGGCGAGGACGTCCAGCTGGCGCGGCGTCGCAAGCCGCGAGGGGACGCCGCGCAGGTACCCGGCCCTCATGCGAGATGCCTGGCCGCCGCGGCGATCCAGTCATCGCGGCCCTCGATCGGAATCCGGTAGGTTGCTAACGCGCGTCCGACACCTGCCGGGCGCGCCAACTCCGCTAGACTCGCCGGCGGTGTCGACGCCGCCCCCCGACCTTCCGCCGCCCGGCCCGCTCGATCGCGAGCACGCGCTCGCGGTCCTGGCGGTCGCCGATGCCCTCCTAGCCGAGGGCGAGTTCGGTGCAGCCGCAGCCGCCTACGCGCGGGTGATCGGGCACCCGGACGCCGACCTCACCGCTGCAGGCTGGTACGGCCTGGCCGAGGCGCGCTACCGGACCGACGACGAGACCGGGGCGCTGGCCGCCTGGGAGGCGGCGGCAAGGGCCGGCGAGACGCCCGTCGCCTGGCGGGCATGGAAGCAGGTGGCGGCGGCCCGGGTGCGCCTCGCACGGGACGGCGGGGGAGACCCGGGGAGCGCCATCGCCGCCTACCGCGAGGCCGAGCGGCGTGCGCCGCCGGCCGAGCGGGCCGAGATCGCCTCGCGACTGGGCTGGCTGTCCAAGGAGCAGGGCGATACGCGCGCCGCCGGACGCTACTTCGCCCGGGCACGCGGCGGCACCGGCACCCCGCTCGCCACCTACGCGATCCTGGCGTTGACGGTCGGCGTCTGGGTCGGCACGGTCGCCACGCCGGAGGGGCAGCGGCTCCTCGACCTGCTGATGCTCGACAAGGCACGGCTTGCCGTCGGGGAGTGGTGGCGCCTGCTGACGCCGGTGCTTGTCCACGACGACGCCTCGCCGCTCCACCTCTTCTTCAACATGTACGCGCTCTTCCTTGCCGGGCCGATCGTGGAGGCGATCTACGGTCGCGCCACGTTCGTGACGATCTACCTGCTCTGCGCCGCTGCGGGCTCGGTCGCCAGCTTCGTCTTCACGCCGGCCGACTCGGTCGGCGCGTCGGGCGCCATCTTCGGCCTCTTCGGCGTCCTCTTCGCCGCGATGCGCACCCACCAGCCCATCGTGGACCGTCGCTCGCGGGCGTTGATGGGCCAGATCGGCGGCCTCATCGTCATCAACCTTGCGCTCGGCTTCAGCCTCGGGTTCGTTGACAACGCCGCCCACGTCGGGGGCTTGGCGGCCGGGCTCTGGTTGGGCTACCTGCTCGTCCCCGGCAACGTGCTGACGCTCGCCTCGCTCTGGCAGCGCGGCGGCACGCCGCTCGCGGCGGAACAACGGAGAGGATCTGCCTTCATCCGCGCCGCGGGGATCCTCGTCCTCGTCTTCGCCATCGCCGCGATGCTGATCGCCGGGATCGCCCTGCGCTGAGAGCGTCGCTCAGGCGACGCGCGAGGCGGCCACGATCCGGTCGCGGCCGGCGTGCTTGGCGGCGTAGAGGGCGCGGTCCGCGGCGGCGACCAGGTCGACCGCTTCGGAGCCGTCCTCGGGGAAGACGGCGTAGCCGATCGAGACCGTGATGCGGGCACGCCGCCGGGTGTCGGGCTCGGCCGGGCCCTCGCCCTCGCGCAGGCCGATCACCAGGCGGGCGGTGGCGGCACGGATCCGCTCGGCGACCCGGGAGGCGGCGGCGCGGTCGGCGCCGGGCAGTAGCATCAAGAACTCCTCGCCGCCGAACCGGATCGCCGCGTCGGCGCCCCGCAGGACCGTCTGGAGGACGCTGGCGAAGGCCTGGAGCGCGCGGTCGCCGGCCTCGTGCCCGTAGGTCTCGTTGAAAGCGTGGAAGCGGTCGAGGTCGGCCATCAGGACCGCGTACGGCTCGCCCACCCGCGTGGCGCGCTGCAGGTCGCGCTCGATGATCTCGTCGAAGAAGCGCCGGTTGTGGAGGCCGGTCAGCGGGTCGTGCAGCGAGAGCGCGCGGACCTCTTCGTAGAGTGCGGCGATGCGGTCCTGCAGCTCGTCCTCGGCGCGCTCCATGGCGATCGCCTCGAGCACCGCGCCGCACTCGCGGGCAAGCGTCTGGCAGAGCGCCAGGTCGTCCGGTGGCAGCGGGTTCTCCACGTCGCGCCAGGCGAGCACCAGGACGCCGACGACCCGCTCCCGGCCGACCAGCGGAACGAAGGCCGCGCTCCGCACGCCGAGCGCCCGCGCTCGGCGCCAGCCGATGGGCGTCGACTCGATGGCCGCGAGGTACTGCGTTCGCCGCGTCTCGACGGCGAGCCGGAGCGGATCGCTCTCTTCGCGGAGTTCTTCCTCGAGCGCGCCGGGTTCGGGCAGGCCGTCCCGATCCCGCGGGCCGGGCGCCGGCACGAGGCCGCCCTCGTCCGGGGCGCCGTCGACCGCCCACAGGTGGAGGATGTCCGGCGCGAAGAGTCCCCGCGCCTCCTGGTGCAGCGCCTCCCAGACCGCCTGCGCATCGCCGCGGCCCGGGCCCAGCGAGGCGAGGCGGTGAAGCGCCCGCTGGGCACGCTCCCGCCGCTCGATCTCGCCCAGCTGGCTCTGCAGGACCGCGTTGACGACGCCCAGCCGCTGGCTCGCCGCACTCAGCTCGGAGGCCTGGCGGCGCAGCGCGCCGACACCCTGGTAGAGCCCGGCGACAAGGGCGAGGCTGACCAGCGCCCCGGCCGCTGCCGCGTCCAGGTCGCCCGTGCGTGGCGGCAGGAAGATCAGCGGGACGAGGTAGGCGGCGGCGCAGGCGACGACGACCACGACCGCGGTGCGCGCCGGCAGCAGCGCCGAGCAGGGGACGGCGGTGAGGAGGGCCAGGAGGACAAAGGGGCTCGAGGCGCCGCCGGTCGCGGCGGCCTGGTCGACGAAGATGACCAGGAGTGAGACGAGGATGACCAGCCAGGCGCGCTCCGGCCGCCACTCGTAGGGGATGGTGAAGACGGCGATCGCCAGGAGGAGCGCGGCGAGACCGCCGCCGGCGACGAGCAGGTCGACCGAGGGTGGCCCCGGCACGACGGCGATGATGCCGACCAGGGCAGCGTCGACCAGGCCGAGCCAGGCGAGGGCGCGAGCCAGGGCCGGACCGCGTGCGCTGTCGGGCAGCTGCGCCGCTCGCCTCAGCCGCCAGGGCGGACGGAGGCGGACCATGGGGCGAGTATCGGATGGACGATGGTCCCGTCGCGACGGTACGAAGGTCCGCGGGCCCCCGGACCTCGGTCACGACGCCGCACCGGGCTGCTAGGCTACGACCTCGCATGGACCGCTCCCTCCGCAACGTCCTGGTCGGGACGTTCACGCTGCGCTTCTCGACCGGGCTGACCGGCCTGATGCTGGTCCACTACCTAAAGGACCTGCCGCGGTACGGCGGGGAGCCGGTCAGCCCGCTCGAAGTCGCCCTCGTGGCGGTCACCTTCTACGGCACCGAGCTGACTCTCTCGCCCCTCTTTGGGGTCGTCTGCGACCGGCTCGGCTGGCGGCCGGTGATGCAGCTCGGGCCCGCCTTCGGGGCGATCGCCGTCGTCGTCACCGGGCTGACCACGTCGCTGCCGCTCCTGCTCGGCACGCGGCTGCTGGAGGGGGCGTCGACCGCCGCCTCGGTGCCGGCGATCCTGGCTTTCCTGGCGGTGGCCACCGCCGACGACGAGGGGCTGCGCGGCCGGGCGATGGCTCGTTTCGAGCTCGCCACGCTCGGGGGCCTGGCGCTCGGCGGCGTCGCGGCGGGCGTCCTGTGGGAACGGATCGGACAGGCCGCCTTCTTCCTCAACGCCGGCTTCTACGGCGTCAGCTACCTGATCTACACGTACGGGGTGCGGGCGACCTCGGCCGCCGTCCCCCGGGCGGAGGCGCAGCGCCACGGCCCTCGCCGCTACGTCCACCTGCTGACGCGCTCGCATGTTCTCCTGCTGGCGCCGACCTGGATCGCCCTCAACGCCGCGATCGGCACCTTCAGCTTCCAGACGGTCTTCCAGCTGCGCGGCTCCGACGCGCCGTACGCGAAGGACCAGCTGCTGATGCAGGGTTTCTCGCCGATCGAGATCAGCGCCGGGCTGGGGGTCGGCATGCTCGTCTTCGTCGGCGGCATCATCTTCTGGGGAAACCAGTTCAGGCGCTTCCGCCGCACGACGATCATCACCCTGGGCGCGGGATCGGCGCTCGCCGGCATCGTCGACCTTCTCATCCTCAATCACACCTTCGGGGCGCCCCCGGTCGCGGCACTGGGGATGGGGCTCGTCGCCGCAGTGGCCCTCTTCGTGCTCGCCGGAGCGACGCCGGCGGCGCTCGGCCTGCTGGCCGACATCTCGGAGGCGTACCCGCACGACCGCGGCGCGATCATGGGCCTCTACTCGGTCTTCCTGGGGGTGGGGCAGATCGTCGGCAACACGCTCGCCGGCTTCGCCGCCGAGTTCCGGGGCATGGACGGTCTGCTCGGCCTCACCTTCGGCCTGGTCGTCGTCGCTCTTGCGCCGCTCCACGCGCTCCGCTCGTTCGAGCACCAGATCGGGGGCCCGACACCGGCCGTGGTGCCGCACCCGGGTGAGGTCCCGCTCGACTGAGAGCCACGGCGCGGCGGGCGTGCCGAGTCGGGTCGTACGGCAGCGCGGGGCTAGAATCGCGGCCCAGCCGCCCGAGGAGCCGATCCATGACCGAGACCGTCGCGCCCGCCACCGCCGCGCAGCCGGGCGGGACCGTTCCCACGTTCCTCAACCTCATCGACGGCGAGTGGCGCCCGTCGGTCACCGGGCGCACCTTCCGGAGCACCAACCCGGCGGACACCCGCGACGTGATCGGCGAGTTCCAGGCGAGCGACGCTGCCGACGCGGCGGCCGCCATCCGCGCCGCTGAAACGGCCTACCCGGGCTGGCGCGCCACGCCGGCGCCGAAGCGGGGCGAGGTCCTCTACCGCTTCGCCGCGCTCCTGGTCGAGCACAAGGAACGCCTGGCGCAGGCGATGACGCGCGAGATGGGAAAGGTCCTGGCCGAGGCGCGGGGCGACGTCCAGGAGGGCATCGACATCGCCTTCCTGATGGCCGGCGAGGGACGCCGCATGTTCGGCGACACGGTCCCCTCCGAGCTGCCGGACAAGTGGGCGATGAGCATCCGCGAACCGCTCGGCGTGGCCGGCATCATCACCCCGTGGAACTTCCCGATCGCCATCCCCTGCTGGAAGATGATGCCGGCGCTGGTGAGCGGCAACACGGTCGTCTTCAAGCCGGCCAGCGACGCGCCGCACTGCGCCACGCTGCTCGTGAAGCTGATGGCGGAGGCCGGCTTCCCGCCTGGCACGGTCAACCTGGTAACCGGCTCGGGGGAGGAGGCCGGCATGCCGATCGTCGCCTCGCCGGACGTCTCCGTCATCTCCTTCACCGGCAACGGGGCCACCGGCCGGGCGATCGCGGTCGAGGCGGCCAGGCGCTTCAAACGGCTCTCGCTCGAGCTGGGCGGCAAGAACGGGATCGTGGTCATGGACGATGCCGACCCCGACCTGGCCGCCGAGGGGATCCTGTGGAGCGCCTTCGGCACGACCGGCCAGCGCTGCACCGCCTGCTCCCGCGTCATCGCCCACCGCGCCGTTGTGGAGCCGCTCCTCGAGCGGCTCGCGCGGGGCGTAGCGGGGCTTCGGCTGGGGAACGGCCTCGACCCCGCCACCGACGTCGGCCCGCTCGTGAACGCGGGCGCGCTCGACAAGGCCGCGGGTTACGTCGAGGTCGGGCGCGGCGAGGGCGAGCTGGTCATCGGCGGCGCTCCCGCGACCGACCGGCCCGGTCTCGAGCACGGCCACTTCTTCGCCCCCACCATCTTCCGCGACGTCATGCCCCTGGCCCGGATCGCCCAGGAGGAGATCTTCGGCCCGGTCCTCGCGGTGATCACCGTCGACGGCTACGAGGAGGCGGCGATGGTCCTCAACCAGACCCGCTACGGCCTCTCCTCGAGTATCTACACGCGGGACGTGAACCTCGCCTTCCGCGCCATGCGCGACTTCGGGACGGGGATCGTCTACGTCAACGCGGGCACGATCGGCGCCGAGACGCACCTTCCCTTCGGTGGCACGAAACAGACCGGCAACGGGCACCGGGAGGCAGGGCACGCCGCGCTGGACACGTTCACGGAGTGGAAGGCGATCTACGTCGACTACTCGGGCCGGCTCCAGCGCGCCCAGATCGACAATCAGCCGGGCCCGGGCTGATATCATTCCACCTTCCCCGGAAGCGACGGTCTGCCAGCCCGGGTCGCGGGAGACCCCCGGCGCGCGTCGCCCGTAGCGGAGGTTCCGTGTCGCCGTGACCGGATCGCTGGCCGGCGAGCCCGGCCGCCGGACCATCGTCGCCGCCTTCGGCGGCAACGCCATCACGCGGGCGAACGAGCTCGGCACCAACGCCGAGCAGCTCGCCAACGTGCGCGTCATGTGCGAGGAGGTCCTGCCACTGATCGCCGCCGGCCACCGCCTGGTGATCATCCACGGCAACGGACCGCAGGTCGGCGCGCTCGCCCTGCAGGCGGAGGCCGGCAGGGCGCTGGGCGTCGCCGATCAGCCCTTCGATGTCCTCGGCGCGATGACCCAGGGCCAGATCGGCTACCTGATCCAGCAGACGCTCGGCGACCTGCTGATGCAGGCCCGCGCCGAACTGCCCGCTTCGCTCCTCGACGCGAGCGGGGCGCCGCCCGCCGTGGCCAGCGTGGTGACGCAGGTGCTGGTCGACCCGAACGACGCCGCCTTCCAGAACCCGACGAAGCCGATCGGCCCGTTCTACGATCGCGAGGTGGCGGAGAAGCTCGCCGCCGAGAAAGGTTGGACGGTGGTCAGGGACGCCGACCGCGGCTGGCGGCGGGTCGTCCCCTCGCCGCAGCCGATCGAGGTGATCGAGGCGCGCGCGATCCGAGCGCTGATCGGCACGGGTACGATCGTCATCGCAGGAGGCGGGGGAGGGATCCCGGTCGTTCGCGGCCCCGACGGGCACCTGAGCGGCGTGGAGGCGGTGATCGACAAGGATCTTGCCGCCGAGCGGCTCGCCGCGCTGGTGGACGCCGACACGCTCATGCTGCTGACCGGCGTGCGTCGGGTGGCGCTCGACTTCGGGACGCCGTCGCAACGTGACGTCGCGGTCATGACCCTGGCCGAGGCGCGCCGCTACCTGGACGAGGGGCAGTTCCCGCCTGGCTCGATGGGTCCCAAGATCCGCGCCGCGGTGCGCTTCATCGAGGACGGCGGTCGGGAGGCGATCGTGACCGCGCCCGAGGCGCTCGCCGACGCCCTTCTCGGCAACGACGGAACCCGCATCGTCCCCGCCACGAGCTGACCGGCCAGCGGCGCCTCGAGAACGCTATACTCTCGCCGACGTTCGCCACCCTTTAAGTCCGGTCCGGAGAGGCCGGGAAGGAGCGAAGATGGACGTGCGCACGCTCGACCGCCAGGCCACCGGAGCCGGCGGTCGTTCCATGCCGGAGGGGTCGTCCCCGCCCGAGGCGCCCGAGGCGCTCCTGGCGCTCGAGGACGGAAGCGTCTGGCGGGGAACGAGCGTCGGCTCGCCGCGAGCCGTCACCGGCCGCGTGTCGATCGCCGGCGATCTGGTCATCGTCGACGGCCCCGAGATCGGCCTGCTCCAGGGCGTCGACGTGGAGCAACTGACCCGCCACCTCGTCGGTCCGACCGGGTCGGGTGTCATGGCCTACGGCTGCCTTACCGCGGCAGGAGCGAGCCTGCCGCAGCACGCCACCGTGGCCGTGGCGCTCGCGCGAGGCGAGATCGGCCGGCCCTAGCGGCAGGACGGCCGACGCGACGGCCGATCAGCCTCCCGCGGGGCGACCTTCGCCGCCGCCGGGATGGGGTCGTCGCCTCAGCGGGCGATGACGACCGTCGCGTGCGCGTGGGTCGCCACGTGCTCCGAGACCGATCCCTGGAGGACGCGGGCCAGGGCGCCGAGATCGCGGGCGCCGACGACGATCGTGTCGTAGCCGTGCTCCTCGGCCAGGCGCTCGATCTCGGCGGCCGGATCGCCGACCGGCCGGTGCAGCTCGGGTGTGATCCCCAGGCCGGTCAGCCGCTCGCGTGCCTTCAGCAGCTCCTCGGTGTGGACCGTCGTGTCGTCCCAGGGATCGATCCCGATCCGTCCCGGGTGGAAGGGGACGACGCTCACCACGCCCACGCTGGCGGTCAGCGCCTTCGCCAGCTCCGCGGCGCGGTCTAGGGCGATGTCGGCCTCAGGGGTGCCGTCGTAGGCGAGCAGGATCTTTCGCATCCGTCTACCGTGCCTTTCCATCGGTCGGCCCCAACCGACCGCTGGCTTGACTGTAGGCGCGCCGGAACGGGGCAGCGAGAGCCGAAGGTCCCGCGCCGGCCCGGCGGCAGGACCGTTCGGCCCGTCCCGTCCGGACCGACGCGGCCCACCGAGCGGACCTCCGGCCATGCGGGAAGGGGCGGACGGCGCCGGGTGCGCTAGGATAGGGGAACGGCGGACGCCGCTTCGGCGGGTCCGGCCGGGACCCGTGGGCCGCTAGCTCAATGGTAGAGCAGCTGACTCTTAATCAGCTGGTTAGAGGTTCGAGTCCTCTGCGGCTCACCAATCCGCCCGACCCTCGCCCTCAGGCGCCACCGGGTCCCTCCGCCAGGGCAGCCGCTTCCTCGATCCGCGGCAGGTAGATCCGGAACGTCGAGCCGCCCCCTGGTTCGCTCTCCACGGCGATGTAGCCGCCCCACCCCTTGACCAGACCGTAGACGGTCGAGAGCCCGAGACCGGTCCCCCGACCCGGCGCCTTGGTGGTGAAGAAGGGCTCGAAGAGATGCGCCCGGACCTCCTCGTCCATGCCGCAGCCCGTGTCGCGTACGGCGAGGAGCACGTATCGACCGGGTCGCATCCCGGGGGCGCTTGCCGCCGTCGCCGCGTCGATCTCGACGTCGGACGTGCGAAGCTCGAGGCGCCCGCCATCGGGCATCGCGTCGCGGGCGTTGATCGCCAGGTTGAGGATCACCTGCTGCAGCTGGATCGGCATCGCCCGGACACGGCCCGTCGGCGGTGACGCATGGACCTCCAGCCGGATGGCGTCGCCGATCAGGGGCCACAGCATCTGGCCGGTCGACCTCACCACGTCCGCGACGGGGGTCGCGCCTGGCCCGAGCGAGTCCGGGCGGCTGAAGGCGAGAAGCTGCCGGCTGAGGGCCGTCGCGCCGTCCGCGGCTGCCTGGATCTGCAGCACCGATTCCCTCGCCCGCGCATCGTCCGCCAGGTCCGCCAGCAGCAGCTCGCTGTGGCCCCGGACCGTGGTCAGGAGGTTGTTGAACTCGTGGGCGATGCCGCCCGTCAGCTGACCGAGCGATCCCATCTTCTGGGCCTGCAGGAGCTGTGCCTCCAGCGCCCGACGCTCACCTCGCTCACGGTCCAGCCGGGGCATCGCCAGGTCGGCCCGCTCGCGCAGCGCGCCGACGATCAGGACCAGGACGGTCGAGGAGACGACCAGGAGCAGAGCGGTCGGGCCGTCGGGGGCGGCCGCCCCTCCGAGCCAGCCGGCCCCGCGGTAGAGGAGGAGCGGTGCGCCGCACGATGCGCCCGACGCGCGCCCTCCGGCGGCGGTGCACCCGGCGACGGTGAGGAGAACGAGCGGGTCGGTGCCCACCGGAGGAAGTCCGGCGAGTCGCAGCGTTTCCAGGCCCCCGGCGGCGAGTAGCCCGGCGAGCAGACCGGCGAGCAGCCCGGCGAGGCGCGGCGGCGTCCCCCATCGCCGCCGCTCTGTCGCCCGGGCCACCTGCGGCAGCCCGCCCCCCCGAAGGGGTGCCTCCACGCTCGCCCTCCACCCGGGAACCGGGCAAGCCGCGAGCTGGCGGAAACGCCCGGAGGGCCTGAGTATACGGAACGAGCGCCCAGCGTAGCAAGTATTTATCAATGACCCCCGAGGTCACCCGGCGGACCGGGCGCTTGTCCCCGAGCAAGCTAGCGCGGGAACGGGCCGGGACCGGAACCGGCGAGCGCGAGGGTGACGCTCGCCGCGACCATCAGTGCGGCCGCAGCGCAGGCGGACAGGATCGTGAGCGAACGACGGAGCCGAGGCGCCATCGGAGGCCTCCTTCTTCCCCCCGTTTGCCGGTCGGAGACGGGCGGAGGTGCGTCGACCGGCCGGCGACACCTTGCGCGGCGATGCTAGAGTCTGGGCGTGGTGAAGTCAAGTATTACTAAACAGCGAGTCTGCGGCCCGGCCTCGCCACTGGCCTTGAGCCTCGGCGCCGAACTTCGACGGTTGCGGCAGAGACGGGGGATGACGCAGGAGGAGCTCGGGCGGCCGTTGACCAGGGCGTTCGTCTCGGCGGTGGAGAGCGGACGCTGCGTGCCGTCGCTGCCTGCGCTGGTCCTGATGTCGGCGCGCCTGCAGGTGCCGTTGGACCGGCTCTTCGCCAGTGTCAAGGAGCAGTTGAACGAGGCGTACAGGATGGTGTACGATCCGGCCCATGCCGAAGACCAAACGCCGCCGGGTGATCGTCGACGACAGTGCGCTGGCCGCCGAGTTCGGCCGGCGGTTGCGCGAGTCGCGGCGGCGCGCCGGCCTGACGCAGCAGCGCCTCGCCGAGGGGCGGTACACGAAGGCGTATGTGAGCGCCCTGGAAAACGGCCTGGTCAAACCGTCGATGTCGGCGCTCACCTTCTTCGCGGAACGGTTGGGGATCCCCCCGAGCCAGTTCCTGGCTGACGCCGCCCCCGCGTTGGCCCGTCTCGAGGCGGACCTGCTGGCGGCGAGCGGGGAGTGGCGCGACGCTGTGGACGCCTACGAGGCGCTCCTGGAGCGGCCCGCCGACAGGGCCGCGAGGGCCGAGGTGCTGCGGGGCCTGGCGGAGGCGCTCTACCGGCTCGACCGGCCGGCCGAAGCGATCCGGGCCGCCACCGAGGCGTCCGATCTCTTCGCCGGGTCGGGCCGCGCCGCCGACGCGGCGCTGGCCCGCTACTGGCTCGCCGCGGCCCTGTTTGCGCTCGAGAACCCGGCCGAGGCGCGGGCGATCCTGCAGGAGATCCTCGCGCAGCTCCGGGGCGGGCTGGCGGTCCTGGCCGACTTCACCGTGCGCGTCCTCGTGGCTCTCTCCGAGGTCGAGTCGCACGACGGGGCGCATCGCGCCGCGCTCGCCTACCTCGAAGAGGCGCGCGGGCTGGCCGGGGACCTCGACGACCGCCGCCGGGCGACGCTCCTCTACTCGCTGGCGACCACCTACCGGGACGCCGGTGACCTCGAGGCCGCCATCCGCGCCGGGACGCAGGCGCTGGTGCTCTTCCGCGCGGCCGAGGCGGAGCGCGAGACGGCCTCGCTCGAGAACGAGATGGCGCTTGCCTACCTCGCGGTCGGTGATACGCGGCGGGCGGCCGAAATGGTCGCCGAGGCGCGGGCGCGGTTCTCCGAGCTCGGCGACACGCGCTGGTTGGCCTACGTGGCGGATACCGAGGCGCGGGTGAAGCTGGCAAGGGGGGATCTCGAGGGCGGCCTGCGGCTCGCCGACGAGGCGATCGGCCTGGCCGAGGCGAACGACAACCCGAAGGCGCTCCTCGACGCGCTCGTCACCCGGGCCAGGGCGCTCATCGCCGCGGATCGTCTCGCCGACGCGGAGGCGACCTACCAGCGGGCCGCCGCGCTGGCCCGGGAAGGTCCCTCGGCGGCGCGGCGCCGCGAGGTGCTCGGCGCCTGGGCCGACGCGCTCGCCCGGCTCGGTCGCCATGAGGAGGCCTACGCCCTGGCGCGGGAGGCGCTGACGGCGGACTGAGGTCGCCGGTGGGTCCGAATGGCCCACCTTCTTCGGGCCACGTAAACGGTTGCCTCCAGGCCGAGCGAGGAGTATCCTGCTCGGGTCAAGGCGAGGCGACCCCGGGGGGCGGAGCCCTCACCCGCCGACTCAGCAGCCGCTCCGTCACAAGTCCTGCGATGGGCCCAAGAGGCCCGACAACGTCGAGGTGGATGGATGAAGGTACAGCGGCGCGTCTTCGACGCTCACAGCCATATCGGTGAGATGGCCGCCTATCCCTATTACGGGTTCCCCACGCCGTTGAACCCGACGGTGTTCGACTACCCGACGGCGGCCGCCATGATCAAGCACATGGACGACCACGGTGTCGAGCGGCAGATGGTGATCTCCAACTACGGGATCCCCGACTCGGCCCAGCCGTTCACGCTCAATCCGCTCGTCGTCGATGCCGTGGCGCACGAGGATCGGCTGGTCGGCGCGCTCTGGGTCTCGGGGATGCTGAAGGACGTCGACCGTGTCAAAGAAGCGCTCCAGCATGCCGGCGAGCGGGGCATCCGGGCGCTCAAGGCGACCTGTCTCCTGGGCGGCACCTACAAGGTGTCCGAATGGGACGCCGAGACGAGGGCCCTCTGGGATCTCTCCGTCGACGCGGCCGAGAAGAACGACCTGGTCTTCCACATCCACACCAGCCCGGCCGGCGGCTCGGACATCAGCAACGCGATGGAGTTCATCAGGGAATACGGCAAGCGCATCAAGATCTACGTCGTCCACCTGGGCGGCGGCACGTCCGGGCACATCAAGTGGGTCCCCCGGTTCCTCGACTTCGTCCGCGAGGGTTACAAGGTCTACGGCGACATGACCTGGACGGTCGGTTTCGGGTCGCGCTGGATGCTGCACGAGCTGCAGGAGTCGGGCCAGGGGTGGGATCGGATCCTCTTCGCCTCCGACACGCCCTGGAGCGACTTCTGGAGCGAGTACTACCGGATCGAGGGGACCGACATCAGCGAGGAGCTGAAGGACCGCGTCTTCTACAAGAACGCGGAGGAGCTGTACGCGATCCCCAGCGGCAGCGAGCACAAGGCCACGGCCGGTGTCATGGGCTGAGACCCGCCGGGTCCAGCCGGTCGAGAGCAACGAAGGAGGCGTGTATCGATGGCGGAACGTGTCGCGATCCCGCGGGCGCAGGAGGGCCAGTTCCTCTACGACCACACTGAGAAGGTCTTCCCGGACTACAAGGCGAACCCCGGCGAGAAGGCCCTGGTGATGATGCACACGGTGCCCTACGAGGGTTCCGTGGGCCTCGTCAACATGCTGACCACCACCCGCATCCAGCGCAAGGGCTTCGAGACCACGATGGTCCTCTACGGCCCGGGCGTTCTGATGGCCTCGGGGACCCGGGGCTGGCCATCGGTCGGCGCGGAGGGCTTCCCGGGCCACCTGGCCATCAACAACCAGCTCAAGACGATCATGCGAGAGGGCACCAAGATCTACGCGTGCCGCTTCGCCCTCGGGGCGCTCTACGGCCACCGCGAGGACGACCTGATCGACGGGGTCCGCCCCTTCAGCCCGCTCGACGTGCTCGACAGCCTGATCGGACACTGGCGCGACAAGGCGCTTATCCTCAACACCTGGACCCTGTAGGGTCGACAGACCCGGAACGACGCGGGCGGCCGCTCCGGTCGGACGGCCGCCCCGGTCATTTCATCCGACGAGGAGCCCGACGGTGAACGAGAAGATCGATCTCGAAGAGCTCGTCGTCGATCTGCAGATCCGCGGAGCACGGCTGGAGGTGCCGGTCGCGAGTATCGGACGGCGGGGAGGCGCCGGTCCGACCGACGACAAGGCGTTCCTCTTCGACGGCCAGACCGTCATGGTGCCGACGATGGCCGGCTTCGCCACGGATTCCCCCTATGCGGTGCGAGCGGACGGCTCCGGCTTCGTCATCACGCGACACGGCGAGCCGCTCACGCCGGTCGCCTTCCCCGATCGCCCCCGCTTCTATGCGCTCTCGACGGCGGACGGCGTTCCCTACTGGCAGATCGCGGTCCGGCACGGCGCGGACGTCCTCGCGACGACCGTCGTCCAGACCTGCATCCGCTGGAACAGCGACGCCGACCGCTGTCGCTTCTGCGGGATCGGCATCAGCCTGCGGAACAAGGCGACGATCCCCGTCAAGACGCCGGCGCAGCTGGCCGAGGTGGCGGAAGCGGCCGTTCGCCTCGACGGCGTCAGGCACTTCGTCATGACCATGGGCACGATCAACGAGACCGATAAGGGGGCCCTCTACATGGCGCGCTGCGCGCGCGCCGTGAAGGCGGCCGTCGATCTCCCGATCGAGGTCCAGTTCGAGCCGCCGGACGATCTCGATGTCCTCCGGCAGGTCAAAGAGGCCGGGGCGGACTCGATCGGTCTCCATCTCGAGTCGTTCGACCAGGAGGTCCGCGAGCGGATCTTGCCGGGCAAGGCCCGGACCAGCGTCGACACCTACTACCGGGCCTTCGAGAAGGCGGTCGACGTCTTCGGCGAGTACCAGGTGAGCAGCTACATCATCGTCGGACTGGGTGAGAGCAGCGAGTCGATCATCGCCGGCTGCGAGCGACTCGTCGACATGGGCGTCTTCCCGTTCGTCGTCCCGCTCCGGCCCATCCTGGGCACGGAGATGCAGGACGTGCCGCCGCCGCCCCGCGAGGTGATGGAAGGGATCTACCGGGCGGTGGCGGAGATGCTCGAGCGGCGAGGCGTCACCCACCTGGTCAGCAAGGCCGGCTGCACGCGGTGCGGCGCCTGCAGCGGGCTGCCGGCCTTCGTACAGGGGAAGTTCAACGGGAACGGGCGCCAGCTCCCGCTTGTCGAGGTCCGGCCCCGCACCTGAGAGGCGCCGGCCGGGGCGCCGTGCCGCCGGGACTCGAGCCGAGCGGTCCACACGGACCGCCCCACATGTGCGTCCCTAGATTTCGAGAGCGGCGGGCGCTCAAGCCCGTCGCCCGATGGGAAGGAGTGACTCATGGACCTGACCACGCATCTACCGCTCGAGAATCCCCTGCCGCTCACCGTGCTGACCATGTGCCTTGGCCTCGCCGCCTGGGCGAACGGGCTCTTCTTTCTCGGCTACGGCGCCGAGCCGGCCGAGGGCGGAGCCCATCCGCTCAAGACGGTCGGCTGGATCAGCCTGGTCGGCGGGGTCACGGCATTCGGGACGGTCTTCTACCTGTTGGTCAGCGGCGGCAACTTCGTGGCCGTGGCCGGCCTGGCCTCGCTCTACGCCCTCTTCTTCATCGTGCTGGGGGCGGTGGAGATCCACGGCCTCGACCTGAAGCCGGTCGCCAACATCTCGATCCCCATCGCCGTCCTGTCGCTGCCGTTCCTCATCTTCTTCGACGGCCTGTGGCTCTTCCAGACGGTCATGGTCGTCTGGACGGTCGCCTTCGCCGCGATCGCGGCCACCGTCTACGGTCGCCTGCCGGCGAACGTGCTGGGCTGGATCCTGGTGGTCACCGCGATCTGGACCTTCTTCCTGCCCGCGGTGGTGATCTCCCTGGGCATCGATCTCAACCTGGGCTTCTAGCTCTTCTAGGCGGGACATCCTCGAGACGCGGGTCCGGCGTGACGGCGGAACCGGGGCGTACCCTCGTCTGCCGGCCTGCCGGGTCCGCCGAGGAACTTCGGGCGCACTACGCGATCCGCGAAGAGGCCTTCGTCCGCGAACAGGGCCTCTTCGCGGAGAGCGACGTCGACGAGTTCGATGACGATCCCGGGACGCTCCACATCGTCGCCATCTGCCAGCCGGCCGGCGACGTGGTGGGCGCGGTGCGCTGCTTCCGTCGCCCCGACGGCACCTGGTTCGGTGGCCGGCTGGCCGTCGCCGGAGGCTACCGGGGCACGCGGCTGCGCGTCGCCCCGGCCCTGGTGAAGACGGCTGAGGACGAGGTGCGCCGGCGCGGGGCGCGCGTCTTCCTGGCCTACATCCAGCCCCAGAACGTCCGCTTCTTCGAGCACGTCGGGTGGGTCGGCATCGGCGAGATGGTCGAGTACGCCGGCGTCCCGCACCGGCTGATGCGGGCGGGCTGGAGCGAAGAGCCGGGCGAGGGCGCCTGATCGTCAGGCCGGCCCGAAACCGGTGAAGGGCTCGCGGCCGAGATCCCAGAGCAGCGCGTGCTCGCCGTCGCGACCGACCGTCACGCGGCGCTCGGCGGTCACCCTGCCGATCCGGCGACAGACGCGGCCGCGCGCCGCGGCGCGCTCCGCCACGGCGTCGACGTGCCTCTCCTCGACGGCGAGCAGGAAGCCGTAGCCCGGGAAGGCGAGGAGCCAGTCCAGCTCGCGGCCCTCCGATTCGGGCGGGTAGGGGAGCGCCGCCAGGTCGATCGCAGCCCCGACCCCGGAGCCCTCCAGAAACTGGAGCGCCGATCCCAGCAGCCCCGGCATGGAGACGTCGCGCGCGGCATCGCAGAGGCCGGCCTCGGCGATCGCCGGGAGCAGCTCGAGGTCGGCGCGCAGCTCTTCGTCGCTCCGTTCACCGGAGCAGTCCCAGAAGGGGAAGCGGGCGTGGAAGCGTCCGCGCGGCCCGGTCAGCAGCAGGAGGGCGTCGCCCGGCACCGCGGCGCGGCCCGAAAGGAGACGGCGCGCGCGTCCGGCGATGAAGGCGGCGAGCGAGGTGACGCCGCCGGCCGCCGTCAGGTGGCCGCCCACCACGGGGATCCCGTAGCGGGCGGCGCCGGCGGCGACGCCCCGAAGGACCGCCTCCGCCTCGGCGAGCCCGGTCGCCACGAGCGTGTCGAGGAGGGCGATCGGCCGCCCGCCCATGGCGTAGATGTCGTTCGCGTTCACGAGCACGGCGTTGCGACCGGCTAGCTCGGGCTCGGCGGCGACCATCGGCGGCCACATCACCTCCGCGGCCAGGAGCAGGTACCCGTCACCGTCCGGGAGTGCGATGGCGTCGTCGCCGACGTCGGCCTCGAGACGCAGCTCGCCGCGCGAGAGGAGCGTCAGCTCGCGCTTGCGCTGCCAGGCCGGGGAGGCGCGCAGGCGCTCCACCAGCTCGGGGAGGGGCGGCAGGGCGGCCGCGGACGGCGAGGCAGGCACGGGGCGGATGCTAGCATTCGGCCGATGAGTATCCGCGTGATCAGCCTCGACGATCGGGCGGCGCGCCTGCTCGAGGCGGGTGGTGACTGGTCGCTCCACGCGCGTTTCGAACGGGCGCTGATCCTGGCGCGGACGGGAGACGGGACGCTCGTCTCGCTCGTCCGGCACGACCTCCCCGACGGGCCCTTCACCGCCCGGCTCGACCGGACGTCCCCGTACGACCTGCGCCAGGTGAGCGCCCCGCCTCGCCTGGACCTCCACGGTGCCGTCCGCTGGCGAGCGCGCCCGGTGCCCGCCTCCGGGGCCGTGGGGCCGGCCGAGCTCGCGCGACGGCTCGACCTCGTCGAGCGACGGGCGGCCCTCTCCCCCGGCCTCGAGCGCGGCATCGCCGCGGTGGCAAGCGCGGCCTCCCTCGCCGGCCTCGAGTCGGCCCTCGCTGCCGGCGACGCCGGTGCAGCCGCGACTGCGGCCGGGCCGCTGGCCGGCCTCGGGCCGGGACTCACCCCATCGGGAGACGATCTGCTCGCTGCGGCTCTCGCCTTCGGGGCGTGGGTCGAGGCGGCCGGGCTCGCCGGCCCGGGGAACAGCCTCCGGGCGGCGGTCGTGGCGGAGGCCCTGCCGCACACGACGCGGCTCGCCGGCCAGCTCCTGGCGGCGGCGGCTGACGGCGAGGTCACGGCGCCGCTGGCCGGCCTGCTGGAGGCACTCCTCCGCCTCGGAGCGACGGCGCCGCCCGACCCGGCGCCGCTCCTGGCGATCGGTGAGACGTCGGGCGCGGATATGCTGGCGGGCGTGCGCCTGGCGGGACGGGCGTGGCGCCTCGCCGCGGCCGTCGTGCCGGTCGTCTGACGGCGATGGAAGCTCCCGGCGTGCGCAACCTCGTGCCGCTCCCGTACCGGCGCGTCAGTTTCCAGGTGGCCGACTTCCCCCTCACCGAGCAGGGGCTGACGACGATCGTCGGGCGCGAGGCCTACCGCCACACCGACTTCATCGTCTTCCGCACCGGCGGAGCGGTGGCCGTGGCCGCGGTCGAGAAGGCGAGCCGCGAGCCGCTCTTCGCGCCGATCACCGGCGCGACCTGGCTCTCACCGCCCGAACGGACGCACCTCGTCGTGGACCGCTCGGTCGACACCGGCCTTCCGTCCGCGCTGGCGGCCAGGGCGGCCGAGCTCGGGGTCGGCCCGGCCGAGACCCTGGTCGTCCTCGGGCGCTACGAGCACGTCAACTTCATCGCCCACCCCGACCCGGCGGTCGTCCGCGTCGTCGAGGTGGCGCCCCCCGAGCCGCCCAAGCTGTGGGACCTGGTCGAGCGGGTGCTGGCGACGGCGCCGCTGGCGGCGACACGCCCCGAGCTCGAGCGGATCGACCTGCGCGACCTGGCGGCGGCGGCCGGCCCCGGCCGCGGCGGCTACCTCTTCCCCTGCCGCTCGTCCGGGTTCGAGGCGCTCGACGCCCCGGTCCACTTCCTCGAGGAGCGCCCGCCGCGCGCCGACTGGACGCTCGTCGGCTGCGAGCGGAGCCGACAGATCCACCGGCATCTCTACGGCGACGTGCCGCCCTCGGCCGAGATCTGCCCGCGCCGCCTCGCCGGCGCGCGCAGCGAGCCGACGCTCCTGAAGTGCTGCCTTCTCGAGCACGGGATCGAGCGCGATGGACAGGTCGTCGTCGTCCCCTGGGGCGCCACCCTGGAGGACGTTGCGGCCGGTCTCCGCGAGCTGGTCGGGACGCCATGAGCGGGCGACACGACGGCGCCTGGGGCGAGGCGATCGGGGCGCTCCTCGGGGCGCGCACAGAGAAGCCCCGGGCCACCGGGATCACGGCCATCATCGACAAGGGACTCGGCCTCCGGGCCGTCGACGACCTGGCGGAGACCGCGGGTCACCTGGTCGATCACGTCAAGCTCGGGTTCGGGAGCTCGGCCGCGCTCGACGGAGCGCTCCTGGCGCGGAAGGTCGCGCGGCTCGTCGAGGCCGGGATCGTCGTCTACCCCGGCGGCACGCTGCTCGAGGCGGCGTGGGCGACCGGGCACCTGGCGGCGTTCCTGCGTCGCGCCTGCGAGCTGGGGTTCACCGGCGTCGAGGTGAGCGACGGCACCGTCGATCTCCCGGCCGCGTCGCGGCAGGAGGCGATCGAACGGGCGCTCGACGCCGGGCTCACGGTCATCAGCGAGGTGGGACGCAAGGACCCGCGGCGGCAGCTGACGCCCGCCGAGATGGCGGACCGGGCGGGGGCCGACCTGGCGCTCGGCGTCGCCTTCGTCACGATCGAGGCGCGCGAGTCGGGACGGGGCACCGGGATCTTCGACGCGACCGGCCACGTCGACGAGGGGATCCTGGACGCGCTTCTGGCGGCGCTGCCCGACCGGTCCCGCATCCTCTGGGAGGCGCCGCTGCACGACCAGCAGGCCTACCTGATCCTTCGCCTCGGGGCTAACGTCAACCTCGCCAACATCGCTCCCGGCGAGGTGCTCGCGCTGGAGGCGCTCCGACGCGGCCTCCGCTTCGAGACGCTGCGGGCGGCGCTGCAGCGGGAGCCGGCCGGCGCGCCAGGGCGGCCGCGCCGGTGAGCGAACCGTGAGCGGCCGGCTCGTCGAGGGCCCGTCCGCCGAGCTGATCCGCTCCGCCTACCGGCTCGAGCTGGCGGCGGCGCCCTCGCTCCTCCCCGAGCTGACGCTCGCCGACCTGGCGCACGTCCTGACGCTCCTCGATGGCGGACATGTGCCGGCCGACGCCGGCAGGCGTTTGGTCGTCGCCCTGCTCGAGCTGGGCGCCTCGGGCGCGACGGGCGGGGGCGGGCCGGGCGCGAGAGGGGCCGGCCTCGACCCGGCGCAGGGTGACCTGGTCATGAACCGCGAGGCCCGGCTGCGCGAGAGGATCGGGGGCGACGCCGGCTACCTGCTCGTGGGCCGTCCGCGACGAGAGGCCGCCACGGTCGCCTTCCACCTGGCCGCGCGGCGCCGTCTCCTCTCCCTCGCCGGCGCCCTCGAGCGGCTGCAGACGGTGCTGGTGACGCTGGCGGCGCGGCACATGCGGACCCTGGCAGTCGACTACACGTACTGGCAGGCGGCGCAGCCGACGACGCTCGCCCATGCACTCCTCGGCTACGCCTACCCGCTCCGACGCGACGCGGCCCGGCTTCACGCCGCCTTCGGGCGGGTCGACCTGAGCCCCGCCGGCGCCGGCTGCACCAGCGGCGCCACGCTGCCGCTCGACCGCGCCGCGCTGGCGGAGTCGCTGGGTTTCGCCGGGGTCGTCCCCCACGCCCGCGACGCCAACTGGCAGGCCGACCTGGCGGTCGAGCTGAGCGCGATCGCGGCCAGCGTCGGCCTCGCCCTCGATCGGCTCGCCGAGGACCTCCAGATCTGGGGGACGCGGGAGTTCGGCTTCGTCGAGCTGGCCGACCGGGCGAGCCGGGTCAGCCTGGCGATGCCGCAGAAGAAGAACCCCTACGCGCTCGTCTTCGTGCGCGGCGTCGCCGGACGCCTCATCGGTCGGCTGGCCGGGGCGGCGGCCGTGGCGCGGACGGCGAGCGGGCAACCCGACCCCCGCATCTTCGCCCAGGACGAGGTGCCCGCCGCGCTCGAGCTGGCCGAGCAGGCGGCCGCGCTTCTGGCCGAGGTGGTCGACGGCCTCCGCTTCGACCGCGAGCGCCTGGCGGCCGCCGCGCGCCGGGGCTACCTGGCCGCCAACGACCTGGCCGAGCTGATCATGATGCGCCGCGGCATCCCGTTCGGGACGGCGCACCGGATCGTGGGGGAGGCGGTCCGGCTCGCTCTCGCCGCTGGTCGGGAGGAGGACGGGATCGACGCCGCCGCGCTCGACATGGCGGCGCGCGAGGTCGCCGGCGTGCCGCTCGGGCTCGACGACGCGGCCGTGCGGGAGGCGCTCGATCCCGGTGCCGCCGTGGCCCGCCGGACCGGCATCGGAGGCGCCGCGCCAGCGGCGGTCCGGACGCTGCTCACCGAGCAGCGTCGATCGCTGCGACGCCAGCGGAGCTGGACGGCGGCGCGTGCCGCGGCGCTGGCCGCGGCGGAGATGCGCCTCCTGGAGCGTGCGCGCGCGGCGGCCGCCGGCTGAGCGATGTCGGTCCATCCGATCGACTCGCGGATCTTCGGCACGGCCTGGGGGAGCGACGAGCTGCGCACGCTCTTCGACGACGAAGGGCGGACACGGGGCTGGTGCGAGGTCCTCGCCGTGCTGGCGGAGGAGGAGGCGGCGGTCGGCATCATCCCCGCCGTGGCGGGGCCGGAGATCGCGCGGGTGATGCGTGGCGAGCCCGTCGACCTCGACGAGGTCCGGCGCGGCTACGCCGAGACGGGACACTCGCTGCTCGGCCTGATCCGCGAGCGGGCGCGACGCTGCCGGGACGGCGCCGGGGAGTGGATCTGCTACGGGGCGACCGTCCAGGACATCGCCGATACCTGGTGCGCGCGGACGCTGCTCGCCGTCGCCGATCTCGCCGAGCGCGATCTCGATGCGATCGAGGGCCGCCTCGCCGAGCTGGCACGGGCGCATCGCTCGACGCCGATGCTCGGTCGCACCCACGGGCAGGCCGGTCTGCCGATCACCTTCGGCTTCAAGGCGGCCGGCTGGCTCGACGAGCTGCGGCGCCACCGCGAGCGGCTGACGCAGATGCGGCCCCGGCTGGGGGTCGGGCAGCTCGCCGGCGGCGTCGGCACGCTCTCCGGCTACGGGCCGCGCGGCCTCGAGTTGCAGGCGCGCGTCCTGGCGCGCCTCGGCCTCGGCACACCGGCGATCAGCTGGACGGCGGCGCGCGACCGCTTCGCCGAGTTCGTCGGCTGGCTGGCGCTCGTCACCGGCGCCCTCGACCGGATCGGCCACGAGGTCTACAACCTGCAGCGGCCCGAGATCGGCGAGCTGGCCGAGCCGGCCCGGGGCGACGACGTCGGCAGCATCACCATGCCCCAGAAGCGGAACCCCGAGCGTGCCGAGCACCTCGGCACCCTGGCGCGGCTGGTGCGCCGTGACGCCGACCTGTTGCTCGAGGCGCTCGTCGGCGACCACGAGCGCGACGGGCGAAGCTGGAAGAGCGAGTGGGCGGCGATCCCCGGGGCGTGCCTGGCGACCGGCGCCGCGCTCCGCCTCGCCCGCGAGCTGCTCGACGGTCTGGAGGTACGGGCCGAGGCGATGCGCCGCAACCTCGAGGCGCACCAGGAGGAGGTCGCCGCCGAGGCGGTGATGCTGGCGCTCGCCCGGCTCGTCGGCAAGCAGACGGCCCACGCGAGGGTACACGCCGCCGCCGCTCGTGCCCGCGGCGCCGGTCGGGCGCTCCGCGACGAGCTGCGCGAGGACCCGGTGACCGGCGGGCTCCTCGCGGCCGACGAGTTCGAGCGGCTTCTCTCCACGCCCTCGACCGGTCTCGCCGAGGCGCTCGTCGACCGCGTCCTCGACGGCTGAGAAGCACGGCCGATGGGCTTCCCTGGCCAGCGTCCGCTCCCCGTCGAGTTGCCCCGCTTCCCCCTGGCGCACCTGCCGACCCCGCTCCACGACGCACCGCGGCTGGCCGCGGCGGTCGGCCTGGCGCGGCTGTTGCTGAAGCGCGACGACCTGACCGGCTTCGCCGGCGGCGGCAACAAGGTGCGCAAGCTCGAGTTCCTGCTGGGCGACGCGCTGCGCCGCCGGGCCGACACGCTGATCGCCGTCGGTGGCCCGCAGTCGAACTGCGTGCGCACCGCGGTGGCCGCGGCGCGCGTCGCCGGGCTCGAGCCGATCGCCGTCCTCTACGGGCGGCCGCCTGAGACGCGCGAGGGGAACCTGCTCCTCGACACCCTCGCCGGCGCGCGGCTCGTCTTCACCGGGAGCGATGACCGAGAGTCGACCGAGCCGGCGGCCGATGCCCTGACCGCCGAGCTGCGGACCGCCGGGCGTCGCCCCTGCCTCATCCGCCGCGGCGGGGCGACCCCGCTCGGCGACGCCGGCTACGTCGAGGCGAGTGCCGAGCTGGCGGCGCAGCTCGTGGCGCTCGACGTCCGGCCCGACCTGCTGGTGACGGCGAGCGGCTCCTGCGGGACGCAGGCGGGGCTGATCGCCGGCGCCGCCTGGCTCGGGGCGCCGTACCGGGTCCTCGGCATCCTCGTCAGCCGGCCGCGTGCGGAGAGTGTCGAGCGACTCCTCGATCTCGCCCGCGGGACGGCGCGCCTCCTCCGCCTTGGCGTGCGCATCGGCCGCCGGCAGGTCCACGTCGAGGAGCGCTACCTCGGCCCGGGTTTCGGGCTCGCCTCGCCCGAGGGCGATGCCGCGCTCCGGCTCGCCTACGAGCGCGAGGGACTCGTCCTCGACCCGGTCTACACGGCCAAGGCGCTGGCCGGGCTGATCGACCTGGTGCGCCGCGGCGAGATCCCGCGCGCGGCGACGGTCGTCTTCCTGCACACGGGCGGCGAGCCGATCCTCTACGCCCGTCATCGGCACTACGCGGAGAGTGCTCCGGCTATGATGGGTGCCCCGACCTGAGAGGAGGCGACAGCATGGCGCGCATCGTCGTCATCGGCGCCGGCGCGGCCGGCATCTCGGCCGCGTCGACGGCGAAGCAGTACGACCGGTCGCTCGAGGTGACGCTGATCGGGGACCTCGCCCACACCGCCTACAGCCCCTGCGGCATCCCCTACGTCTTCGGCCGCGAGGTCGCCAGCTTCGATGACCTCTTCCTGCAGAAGTCCGAGTTCTACACCGAGGAGATCGGCCTCGATCTTCGCCTCTCGACCTTCGTCGAGCGGATCGACATGGCCTCCCGCACGGTGGAGATGGGCGGCGGCGAGCGCCTCCCGTTCGACCGGCTGATCCTCTGCACGGGCTGGCAGTACGTCCTCCCCGAGATCCCGGGCATCGAGCTCGAGGGGATCCACTTCGTCAAGGACATCGACCGCGCCCGCGAGATCGACCGCGCGCTGGACGGCGTCGACTCCGTCGTCGTCTGGAAGGCCCGGCCGGTCGGCCTCGAGCTGGCGACCGGCCTGGCCCATCGCGGCAAGCAGGTGACCGTCATCGACGAGGAACCCTGGCTGCTCGCCGAGTTCGCCGACCCGGACGTCATGCAGATGGGCCAGGAGAGCCTCGAGAAGCTCGGCGTCCGCTTCCTGCTCTCGACGCGACTGCGCGAGCTGAAGGGCCGGGACGGTCGTCTCGTCAGCGCCATCACCGCCCCCGGGGAGATCGCCTGCCAGATGGCGTTCATGGCGGCCGACCAGAAGCCTGACACGCGCCTCGCTCGCCAGATCGGGGTCCGGCTCGGCAGCGCGGGCGGCATCGTCGTCGACGACGCGATGCGGACCAACGTCGCGGACGTCTTCGCCGCGGGTGCCGTCGTCGAGACGCCGCAGGCGATCGCCGAGGTGCCGGTGCGGCTCATGCCGGGCACCTACGCCTACACGCAGGGCCGCGTCGCCGGGGCGAACGCCGCCGGCGACGAGCGACACTACCGCGCGGTACACGTCCCGTGGGCGATGGAGGTCGGGACCACCCAGGTCGGGGGCGTGCTGATCACCGAGACGCTCGCGCGCGCGCTCGGCCGCCCCTACATCATCGGCGAGGCGAAGGGGATCAGCTGCGCCCGTTACCACCCGAAGGTCGAGCCGATGCGCGTCAAGATGCTGGCCGACCCGGCGACGCGCGAGGTGATCGGCATCCAGTTCGCCGGTGGCGACGGGGTGAAGGAGCGCGCCGACTTCATGGCCTTCGCCATGCGCAAGCACGCCACCATCGACGAGCTGGCGACGATGGAGAACGTCTACTCCCCGCCGATCGGGGCGCTCAACGAGCCGATCGCGGTCGCCGCCCGCAACGCGGTGGCGGCGGCCGCGGGGAAGTAGGGGAGGAGGCCCATGCCGGTCGTCACCCGCAAGGCGCCGCCGGCCTCGCCGCTGCAGCGCTTCCGCGCCTGGTCGGAGAAGATGCTGATCGAGGCGGCGCAGCTCGACCTCGCCCGCAAGTACCCGGGTACCACCGCCGCACCGATCCGGCGGGGTGCCCTTCACGCCGTCGTGCGGACCGTCTTCGTGACCGGCTACCGCCTCACGCCGGCGCCGCTCCGCCGCTGGGTGCTGCGCCGGCTCCTGATCCGCAGGGAGCAGCGTTGGAGCTCGGCGTAGACCCCGCCCTCGAGTCCGGTCGAGCGGTCCGCCGACGCGTCCGGGCGCGCTGGCGAGACGGCTACCGCGTCGACCTCGACCTGCGCGACGGGCGCTTCACGCTCGTCTCCGACGAGCCCCCCGAGGACGGCGGCACCGACTCCGGGCCGATGCCCTCCGAGCTCCTCTTTGCCGGCGTCGCCTCCTGTTTCGCCATGGCCGTCGCCTGGGCCGCGCACAAGCGCCGCCGCGAGCTGGTCGACCTCGAGGTCAGCGTCGGCGGCGAGTACGACCGGCCCGGGCGGCGCTACCGCCGCCTCGAGGTCGCTGCCAGCAGTTCGCTGGCGAGGACGGATCCCGGCGAGTTCGCCGCCATCCTGCGTCTCGCCGAGGAGGTTTGCTGGGTGACCCGGACCATCGGCCCGGGCGTCCTCGTCGAGGTGCGCGGCGGAGCGCCGGAGCCCTGAGACGGTGAGCGAGAGCCGGCTCCTGGCCGCGACGCCGCCCCGCGTCGTCAACGTCGGCCTCGACGTCTTCGCCGAGGCACTGCGCGCCCAGGGCGTCCCCGTCACCGAGGTCGCGTGGCGCCCGCCGGCCGGCGGCGACGCCGACCTGGCGCGACTCCTGGTGGCCGATCGCGCCGTGCGGGAGCGGATCGCGGCGGCGAACGCCGAGACGATGGCCCGGCTCTTCCGGGCCCGGCCGCGCTGGGTCGGCGTGCGGCCTGCCGGGGAAGTGGTCCCGGCGCTCCGGGATGGACGGCTCCTCCTCCACGCCGGGCCGCCGATCGGGTACGCGCGGATGTGCGGTCCCCACCGGCGGGCTGCTGCCTGGGCCGCCGTCTTCGAAGGCTGGGCGCCCGACGTGGACAGCGCAGTACGGGCGCTCCAGTCGGGCGAGATCCGGCTCGCGCCGGCGTACGACCACGCCGTCGCCTGCCCCATGGCGGCGGTCGTCTCGCCCTCGATGGCGGTCCACGTCGCGCGCGACGAGGCGAGCGGCCTGGCCGCCTTCAGCCCGATCAACGAGGGGCGCGGACGGAGTCTCTGGCTCGGCAACCCCGATGCCGGGGCGCTCGATCGGCTCCGCTGGTTCCACGACGAGCTGGCTGGCACGCTCTCGGCGGCGCTCGACCGGGCCGGCGGGATCGACCTCTTCGGCCTGTTCGCCCAGTCGCTCCAGATGGGCGACGAGCTGCATGCGCGCTGCGTCGCCACCACGGCGCTCCTCCTGCGCGGTCTCGCTGGCCCGCTCCTGGAGGCCGGCGTCCCGGGTCCGGTCGCGGCGCGCGCCGTCCGCCTCCTGGAGGCGAACTCGCTCTTCTCGCTCACCGTCACGATGGCCGCCTGCCGGGTCGCCGCCGACGCGGCCCACGGCGTCCCCTGGAGCAGCGTGGTGACCGGGATGAGCCGCAACGGCGTCGACTTCGCGCTCCGCGTCGGGGGGCTGGGCGAGCGCTGGTCGGTCGCCCCGGCCGTGCCGATGGACGAGGCGGTCTACCACTCCGGCTTCGGGGTCGCCGACGCCGCCGGGGATATCGGCGACAGCGCCATCCTCGAGGTCGTCGGTCTCGGCGGGATGGCGCTGGCGGCGGCGCCGACGATGGCCGCCTTCGTCGGCGGCTCGGTCGCGGACCAGCTCGCCGTCACCGAGGAGATGCGCACGATCACGCTGGCCGCGCACCCGGGTTTCACCGTCCCGGCCCTCGGCTTCGCCGGGACGCCGGTCGGCATCGACGTGCGCCTGGTGGTGGAGACCGGCATCGTCCCGGTCATCGACACCGGGGTCGTCCACGAGCGCGACCCGGAGGCCGGCCAGATCGGCGCCGGTGTCGCCCGCGCACCGCTCGAGGTCTTCCGTGACGCCCTGGTCGCGCTGCCGGGGAGCGCGGCGGGCGTGCAGGAGGGCCCGACGTGAGCGGGCGGGCGGTCACCATCGACCCCGAGCTGGAACGCCGCTGGCGCCGCGCGGAGGACGCCTTCTTCGCCCAGGCATGGGTCGAGACGAGCCTCTACGAGACGTCGGTCGAGCTGGTGCGCGGGCTCGCCGACGGGCTGCGCGACGTCTCCTCCGAGAACGACCTGGCGGTCGCCTACGCGGAGCGCGGGACCGCCTGGGTGGAGGGGCGGCTGGTCGAGCTCGAGCTGCCGCGCGGTGCCTGGCTCGACATCGGCGCCGCGCGCGATGCCGCCTTCAACCTGCGCCTCAAGGAGCTGCGTGGCGAGGTGATCCGGGAGACGACCGCGGAGCGCTTCGCCGCGGCCCGCGCGGCCGGTCAGGCCTGGCTGGTGGCGCTCGACGGCGAGGTGACCTTCGCCGGACAGCGGACCTACCGGCGCGTGGAGCTCCACACGCGGGCCGGCGTGGCCCTCTACGGCTACTCCGCGGTCGACTGGGAGCGAGGAGAGACCTGCTGGCTCGAGGTCCTCCCCGTCGACCCGCAGAGCGGAGCACCGATCCGCGGGGCACGGCCGCTCGTCCGGCCGCGCGCCTACGCCGACCGCGCGGCGCTGGCGCGGGCCTTCGCCCGAGCGCGGCGCCGCTGGGGCGGGAGGGGCTGAGCGATGCCGATCCACGAGTACGACTGCGCCGCCTGCGGCGAGCGGATCGAGGTCTGGACCCGCCGCCTCGACGAGACGCCGGCCGTTCGCTGCGCGCGCTGCGGGAGCGAGCGGATGACGCGCCGGATCAGCGCGCCCGCGGTCCTGCGTGGCGGCCCGGCGCCGGGAACGCCGGCGCCGGGGGAGCTGCGTGCCGCCGACGGCCGGGCTCTGACGCGGGACGTCGCCGCGCGGTACGCGGAGCGGACCGGTGATGCCGCCATCCGCGAGGTCGCCCGCGAGGCCGAGCGCGGCACCGAGCCGGCGAAGCTCCAGGAGCTGGTGCGCGGCGTCAAGGAGGAGCGGAAGCCGCGCGCGGCGAAGCGTCGAGGCGCGCCGTGAGCGTCGCCGCGCGCTGCAAGTCGGGGCTCTACCAGGACTCGGTCCGCCTGATGCGCCTCTCCGAGGAGCTGGCCGCCTTCCCGGGCGTCAGCCGCGCGACCGTGGCCATGGCGACCGACGCCAACCGCCGGCTGCTGGCCGAGGCGGGGATGCTCGTCGGCGAGGTCGCCGGGGCACGGCCGGACGATCTCGTGATCGCCGTGGACGCGGCCGACGAGGCGACGGCGGCGGCCGCCCTGGCGCGTGCCGAGGAGCTGCTCGTCGAGGCTTCGCGGCCGGCGCCGGGCACGGCCGCGAGACGGCAGGCCCGGACCCTGCGCGCCGCCGTCGGCGAGCTGGGGGGCGCCGAGGTCGCCGTCGTGTCGGTCGCCGGCGAGTACGCGGCGCTGGAGGCGGTCCATGCCCTCGAGGCCGGCCTCCACGTGCTCCTCTTCAGCGACAACGTCGACGTCACCGCGGAGCGCGATCTCAAGGAGGAGGCGCGCGCCCGCGGGCGGCTGCTGATGGGCCCGGGCGCCGGCACGGCGATCCTCGACGGCGTCGGGCTCGGCTTCGCCAACGCCGTACGGCGCGGGCCGATCGGCCTCGTCGCCGGGTCGGGGACCGGGCTCCAGGAGGTGACCGTCCTGGTCCACCGCGGCGGGAGCGGCATCAGCCAGGCGATCGGGACGGGCGGACGCGACCTGACGGAGGCGGTCGGCGGGCTGACGACGCGAGCGGGTCTCGAGTTCCTGGCGGCCGACCCGGCGACTCGCGTCATGGTCCTTCTCTCCAAGCCGCCGCAGCGGGCGGTCGCCGACCGCGTCCTGGCGCTCGCCCGTGAGGCCGGCAAGCCGGTCGTCGTCGCCTTCCTGGGCGGCGAGCCGGCGACCGTCGGCGGCGGGAACCTGGCCTTCGCGGCGACGCTCGAGGCGGCCGCCGCGGCGGCGCTTCGCGCCCTCGGCGGCGACGGTGCTGACCCGTTCGCGCCGGCGGCCGGCGCGCTCGAGGCGATGGCGGCGTCGACGGCGGCCGGACTGGCGCCCGGCCAGCGCTTCATCCGAGGGCTCTACTCCGGCGGCAGCCTGTGCGACGAGGCGCTCCTCGTGCTGCGCGACGGGCAGCTCGGCCCGGTCCGCTCGAATGCCGGCGGTGACGCCTCGCTGCGTCTCGCCGATCCCTGGTGGAGCGAGGGTCACGCCCTCGTGGACCTGGGCGAGGAGGAGTTCACGCGGGGCCGGCCCCACCCCATGATCGATCCGCGCCTCCGTCTCGAGCGGCTCGCGGACGAGGCGGCCGACCCGGCCACGGCGGTGGTCCTGCTCGACGTCGTCCTCGGCCACGGCGCCCACGATGACCCGGCGGGTGCGCTCGCCCCGGGGATCGCCGCCGCGCGCGCTGCCGCGGAGGCCGCCGGACGGGAGCTCGCCGTCGTCGCTCACGTCTGCGGCACGGACCTCGACCCCCAGGGACTGCCGCGCCAGGAGGCGGCGCTGCGCGACGCCGGCGCCCTCGTGCTGCCGACGAACGCCCAGGCGGCGCGGCTCGCCGGCCTCATCGTGGCCGGGCGTGGCTGACGCGGCGCTGCGCGTCGCTCTCTTCACCTACTCGTCCCGCCCGCGCGGCGGCGTCGTCCACGCTCTGCAGCTGGCCGAGGCGCTCGCCGAATCGGGCCAGGAGGTCCGGCTCTTCGCCCTCGAGAAACCGGGCCGCGCCGGCTTCTTCCGCCCGACCGCCGTGCCGGCCACCTTCATCCCGGTCGCCGAACGGTCGGGGGAACCGATCGACGAGCGGATCGGGCGCTACATCGAGGCCTACGTCGCCCACCTCGAGGTGGCGCTCGCCGCCGGCGCGCGTTTCGACGTCTACCACGCCGAGGACTGCATCAGCGCCAACGCCCTGCTCCGGCTGCGCGACGACGGGCGGATCCCCGCGCTCGTGCGCACGGTCCACCACGTCGACGACTTCACCAGCGCCGCGCTGGTCGCCTGCCAGCGCCGCTCGATCGTGGAGCCGGACGTCGTGCTCGTGGTCAGCGAGTGGTGGCGCCGTCTCCTCGCCGAGGACTGGGGCGTCTCCGCGCAGGTCGTCCACAACGGCGTCGACCTGGCGCGCTTCGGGCCGCCCCCTGACGCGGCCGAGCGCGAGCGCCTGCGCGCCGGACTGGGCCTCGACGGCACCGTCGCCGTGCTCGCCGTCGGGGGCGTCGAGCCCCGGAAGAACACGCTGGTGCTGCTGCGCGCCTTCGTCCGGGCCGCGCCGCGCCTTGCCGCGGCGACCGGCCGCCGCCCGCTCCTCGTCATCGCCGGCGGCGAGACGCTCTTCGACTACCGGGCCTACCGGGACGGCTTCGATCGCGAGCTGGCGGGGCTCCTCGCCTCGGGCCGGCTGGCGCCCGGGGCCGTCCGCCTCCTCGGCCCGGTCGAGCAGGAGCGGCTGACCGCCCTGCTGCGGGCCGCCGACGTCTTCGCCTTCCCGTCGCTCAAGGAGGGCTGGGGCCTCGTGGTGCTGGAGGCGCAGGCGTCCGGCCTGCCGGTCGTGGCGAGCGGGATCAGCGTCCTCCGCGAGTACCTGGTCGACGGCGAGAACGCCTTGCTGGTGCCGCCGGACGACGAGGGCGCGCTCGCCGGCGCGCTGCTGCGTGCGGCCTCGGAGGGCGGCCTGGCCGAGCGGTTGCGCGCCGGCGGCTTCGCCACGGCGCGGCGCTTCGACTGGCGCTCATCGGCCGAACGCCACCTGGCGGTCTACCGGGGGCTGGCCGGCTGAAGCCCGCCGCCGGCGTGGCGCTCGTGGATCCGCTGTCTCATGATCAGTTGCGGAGGACCGCGGCGCCGGCGACGCCCGTCGTGCCACAATCAGCAGCCCGTGTCACGACCCGTACCCGACCGCAGCCCGCCCCGTGCCGGGCCGTTCGTCCCGTTCACCGACGAGCGCCTTGACAACGGGCTACGCCTGATCCTTTCCGAAGACCGCCTGGCTCCGGTCGCCGCCGTCAACCTCTGGTACGACGTCGGCTCGAAGCACGAGCAGTCCGGCAAGACCGGGTTCGCTCACCTCTTCGAGCACATCATGTTCCAGGGCTCGCGCCACGTCGCCAAGACCGAGCACATGGGGCTGATCCAGGCGGTCGGCGGCACGTGCAACGCGACGACCTGGCTCGATCGGACCAACTACTTCGAGACGCTCCCCTCGCACCAGCTCGAACTGGCCCTCTGGCTCGAGGCGGACCGGCTGGCGACGCTCCTTGACGCGCTCAGCCAGGCGAACCTCGACAACCAGCGCGAGGTGGTCAAGAACGAGCGCCGCCTGCGCTACGACAACCAGCCCTACGGGCTCGCCTACGAGAAGCTGCAAGCTGCCCTCTTCCCGCCAGATCACCCCTACCACCATTCCACCATCGGGTCGATGGAGGACCTCGATGCGGCCAGCCTCGAGGACGTCCGCGGCTTCTTCCGGACCTGGTACGCGCCGAACAACGCGGTCCTCAGCATCGCCGGCGACTTCGACCCGGCGCAGGCGCGGTCCTGGGTCGACCGCCACTTCGGCCCGATCCCGCCGAACCCGGCGATCCCGGCGCTCCCCCCGACGGATCTACCGCCGCGGATCGGGGCGGAGTACCGCGAGCGAGTCGTCGACGACGTCCCCCTGGCGCGCCTCCACCTCGGCTTCCGGGCGCCGGTCTTCGGCGACCCCGCCTTCGAGGCGCTCGAGGTGGCGGCGCAGATCCTGGCCGGCGGGCGCGGCAGCCGGCTCCACCGCCGGCTGGTGCGCGAGGAGCGGATCGCCCAGGACGTCTCCGCGGCCGCCTTCGGGCTGGTCGGCGGTGGGTCGATGTTCGTGGTCGTGGCCACGGCCGCGGCGGAGGCGCCGATCGAGCGGGTGGAGACGGCCTGCCTGGAGGAGCTCGATCGCATCGCCGGCGAGTCGGTCAGCCCGGACGAGCTGGCCCGCGCCCAGGCGCTGATCGAGACGAGCGAGCTGGCCGCCCTGCAGCAGGTCGAGGAGCGCGCCGACCGGCTCTCCATGTTCGCCACCCTCCTCGACGACCCGGGCCGCATCAACACGCACCTGTCACGCTACGTCGCCGTCGACGCGGATGCCGTCCTGGACGTCTCCCGGACGGTCGTGGCGCTCGACAACCGGGCCGTCATCACGTACGTTCCATCCGGGTCGGGCGGCGAGACGTGAGCGCCGGCGGCGGGCTCGGTGTGCCCGGCCGGCGCCCCGCGGCCGGCACGCCCCGGCCGTACCACTTCCCGGTCTTCCGCCGCCGTCGACTCGCCTGCGGCGCGGCGCTGCTGACCGCGCCCGTGCCGGGCCGCCCGCTCGTCTCGGCGCGGCTGATCCTGGAGGGCGGCGCCGCTGCCGAGCGCGCCGAGGTCGGCGGCGTGTCGGTGCTCGCAGCCCAGGCGCTCACCGAGGGGACCGAACGGTACTCGGCGATCGAGCTGATCGAGGCGACCGAGCGGCTCGGTGCCGATCTCCACGCCGAGGCGGGCTGGGACGGCCTCTCGATCGGTCTCGCCGTGCCGGTCGCCCGGCTCGAGCCGGCGCTCGCGCTCCTTGCCGAGGTGGCCCTCCGGCCGGTCTTCCCGGAGAGCGAGGTGGCGCGCCTCCGTGACGAGCGCCTGGCCGACCTGATGCAGGCGCGCGCGGAGCCGCGGCGCCTGGCGGAACTCCACTTCCTGGCCGCGATCTACCGGGAGGGCTCGCCGTACGCGCGTCCCGTGGGCGGGCTGGAGCCGACCGTCGGACGGCTCGACCGGGCCGCCGTCGCGGCGCGCTTCGCGGCGGCGGCCGATCCGGCGCGCGCCACCCTCGTCGTCGCCGGCGAGGTCGAGGAGGAGGCCGTGGCGGAGACGCTGGAGCGGCTCTTCGGCGACTGGCACACGGCCGCGCCGGTCGGAGCCGTGCCGGTCGACGACCGTGACTCGGTCGAGCGGACCTTCGTGCGGCTGGTCGATCGGCCCGGCTCCGTGCAGTCGGAGCTTCGCATCGGCCACGTCGGCGTGCCGCGCCGCATCGCCGACTTCCACGCCACGGCGGTCACGGGGGCGATCCTCGGCGGTCTCTTCCGCTCGCGGCTGCAGCTCAAGCTGCGCGAGGAGAAGGGCTACACGTATGGCGCCAGCGCCTCCTTCGATTTCCGGCGCGCCGCCGGGCCGTTCACCGTCCGGACTGCAGTGCGGACGGATGCGACCGCCCCGGCGATCGCCGACACCCTGGCCGAGCTGGAGCGGATCCGCGACGAGCCGGTGCAAGCCGAAGAGCTCGCCGCTGCCCGCGACTTCCTGGTCGGCGTCTTCCCGCTTCGTTTCGAGACGCCCGGCGCGATCGCCGCGGCGATCGGTGGGTTGGTCGTGCACGGGCTGCCCGACGACGAGCTGGAACGCTACCGACCGGCGGTCTCCGCCGTCACCGCCGAGCAGGTCCAGCAAGTCGCCAGGGCGCGGATCCATCCCGACCGGGTCGCCATCCTCGTCGTCGGTGACGCGGACGCGGTCGACGCCGACCTGCGCGCGGCCGGCTTCGGCGACGTGCAGGTCGTGCGCGAGGCCTAGCCGCGACCGGGCGCGCTGGGGTGCACCGTTGGCCGGCACGAGGCGAGCCGCCCGCGCGAGCGGGACGTGAAACTTCGCGGGCCGGGTCTGCCTCGGGAGAGGTAGAAGGCTCGCACGAGGCGCGCCCAAGCGACGGAGAGACCGACCGATGAAGACCGCCCTATCCGACCGGCTGATCCGCGGGATCGGAGTGGCCGTGGCGAGCCTCTTCCTGATCGTGGGCCTGGCGCTGGGCGCGAACGGCCTCCTGGGGCCAGCCTCGCCCGTGGCCTCGCCCGAGGCGACGTCCGCAGCGGAGACGCCGGATGCCGAAGCGACCGAAGCGACCGCAGAGCCGACCGAGAGCCCGGACGCCACCGAAGCCCCCGACGCCGACGAGTCGCCCGAGGCGAGCGAGTCGCCCGAGGCGAGCGAGTCGCCTGACGCCGACGAGACGCCCGAGGCCACGG
>Ga0154433_1053_pt6 | contig 39296 bp, 36 predicted proteins | sample RifGroC2_FD_115937 | JGI IMG/M metagenome (GOLD analysis project Ga0154433, IMG submission 115937) | Chloroflexi bacterium GWC2_73_18 | reverse complement strand
TGACCGGGGAAGACTAGCAGCCGCCTCTTCGCTGACGCTTCACCGTCGCTTCGCCGGCGCTTCTAGCGGAGGAAGAAGAAGCCGGCGGCCAGGATCAGGTAGACGCCCAGGAGGAGCACGCCCTCCAGCTCGTTCGACTCGCCATCGAGGGTGATCAGCGTCGCCACGGCGACGGCGGTGCCGACGGCGGCGACCTCGAGCGGCTCGAAGACGAGGTCCATCGACCGGCCGAGGACGACGCCGGCGAGGACGAGCACGGGCGCCACGAAGAGGGCGATCTGGAGGCTCGAGCCGATCGCCACCGCCATGGCGAAGTCGACGCGATCGCGCCAGGCGAGCTGGACGGCGACGAGGTGTTCGGCCAGGTTGCCGATGGTGGGGATGATGATGACGCCGACGAAGAAGGGGGTCAGGTCGAACGCCTCGATGAACGGTTCGACCGAGTCGACCAGCGTCTCCGACAGGACGGCGAGGAGCGCCGCCGCGCCGAGCAGGACACCGATCGCCATGCGGCGCGACCAGGCGGGGCCGCCATGCTCCTCGGAGTGCTCGGCGCCGAGCATCTCCTCGGGGTGGCTGAAGCTGTAGGCGAGAGCGAGCAGGTAGAGGGCGATCAGGACGATCGCCGTGAAGGCGCTCTCCGCGATCCGGCTGCCCGAGGGATCGCCGGCGGTGGAGAAGGCGAAGACGGCGGGCACGAAGAGGCCGACGACGGCGATCGCCAGCAGCGTCGAGTTGGTGGCGGCGATCCGCGCGTTGAAGCGCTGCGTCCCGTTGCGCCGCCCCCCGAGGGCGAGCGCCGCGCCGAGCACGAGGAGCAGGTTGCCGATGATCGAGCCGGTGAGCGACGCCTTCACGACGTCGAGGAGCCCGGCCTCGAGCGCGAAGAAGGCGATGATCAGCTCGGCCACGTTGCCGAAGGTGGCGTTGAGGATGCCGCCGACCTGCGGTCCGGCGAGCGCCCCGATCCGCTCGGTCGCCGAGCCGACGACCCAGGCGAGCCCCAGGATCGCCGCGCCGCTGACGATGAAGATGAGTGCCTTGTCGGCGTGGAGGACGAACTCGAGGAGGAGCGTGGTGACGCTGGCGGCGAGGGTGGCCAGGAGCGCGGCACGTCCGAGCGGAGAGAGCTCGCGCAGGACCGGAAGGGTCATCCCCCGCAGTCTAGCGGCGCGGGCAGGCCGGACGGGCGCCGCGGCGCCGCGGTCCCCGCGGGCGCGGAGGCCGGTGCCGTGCCATGCGGGCCGGTGACAGCCTGGCCCGGCCCCCGTTCTGCCCAGCAGGACAAACGCCACCAGTGGGGCGTCGACCCGGTCGCTTCCGGCGGCCGCGGGACCGGGAAGACGGCTCCTGGACCGTGCCGGGCCGATCGGGCGGTCCGCCGGCGGCCGGGGGCTGCCACGTTCACTCCCTGCCGCGCGGCCCGGGCACCGCTCCGAGCGCCCGGAGGGGCGCTCCGCCACCCCGATCGGCCGCGCAACCGGGGTCTGTTCTGCCCAGCAGAACGCGGGCACGGGGGAGGCACGACGGGGACCAGGCGCGGCTCTTCGAGCCCGCCGCGGCGCGGGCAGGCCGCACGGACGCCGGTGCGCCGGGATCCCGACGGACCGCCGCTCAGCCGCCGGCGCGGTAGAGCGCGCGACGGTCGAGGCCGGTCTCGCGGGCGACCGCGCGGGCGGCGGCGGCCCGGCCCTCCCCGGCGGCGACGCGCCGGGCCACGCGCGCCCGACCCTCGGTCAGGGTGATGCGCGCCGCCGGTTCGAGCTGCGGCCGCGATCGAGCGCGGGTCCGCGGCGCCGGCGCCGTCCCGGCCACGACGATCGTCACCTCGCCGCGGGGCGGCTCGCCCGCCGCGCGCGCCGCCAGCTCCCCGAGCGCCCCGCGCCAAGCCTCCTCGTACACCTTCGTCAGCTCGCGGCAGAGGGCCGCCGGCCGGTCCGCCCCGCAGGTCGCGGCAAGGTCGCCCAGCGTCGCCGCGGCTCGGCCGGGCGCCTCGAAGAGGACGGTGGCGCGCTCGTCGTCCGCGATCTGCTCCAGACGGGCGTGACGCTCGGGTCCGCGCCGCGGCAGGAAGCCTTCGAACGCCCAGCGCGGCGCCACGATCCCGCTGGCGACGAGCGCGGCGAGGACGGCCGAGGCACCCGGGATCGGGACTACCCGACCGCCCCGCGCCGCCCAGGCGGCCACCAGCTCCGCGCCGGGGTCGCTCACGAGCGGCGTCCCCGCGTCGGTGACAAGGGCGAGGTCGGCCCCGCCGGCCAGATGCGCCAGCAGCTCCGGCGTCCGCGCCGCGGCGTTGCGGGCGTGGTAGGGCACGAGCGGCGTGCGGATCCCGAAGCGGGCGAAGAGGCGCCGCGCGATCCGCGTGTCCTCGGCGGCGACGAGCGGTACCGCGCGCAGCACCTCGAGCGAGCGGAGCGTCACGTCGCCGAGGTTGCCGATCGGGGTGGCCACGACGTGGAGGGTGCCGCCCCCGCCCTCCCCCACCCCGGCCGTCGCTCCCTCAGCCACCCGATCGTCGCGCCGAACCCGGCCGCCGCCGCGGGTAGAGGTAGTCGATCCCGGCGGTGCGCGGCCCGATCTTGGCGATCGGCGGCACCTGGCGCTTGAACTCCGAGGTGGCGACCATCCGCGTCACCCGGGCGACGAACCCCGGCTCGAAGCCCATCGCCGCCAGCTCCTCGTCACTGCGGCGCTTGTCGACCATCCAGTAGAGGAGCCGGTCGATCTCGGCGTAGCTGAAGCCGACCTCGCCCTCGTCGGTCTGGCCCGGCCAGAGGTCGGCCGAGGGCGCCTTGGTGATGATCCGCTCGGGCACGCCGATGGCGACCGCCAGCTGGCGCACCTGGGTCTTGTAGAGGTCGCCGATCGGGTTGAAGGCGGAGGCCGAGTCGCCGAAGAGCGTCGTGTAGCCGATCAGCGTCTCGGTCTTGTTGCCGGTCCCCACCACGAGGCCGCCCCACGTGACCGAGTGGTCGTAGAGGACCGCCATCCGCATGCGGGCCATGAGGTTGCCGCGCCGCACGGCGCTCGCCTCGCCGCCGCCCACGCCGGCGATCGCCGCCCCGAAGTAGCCGTCCACCATGGGGCTGACGTCGACCAGCGTGCCGGCGCAGCCGAGCCGGCCGACCACCTCCTCGGCGTCGGCGCGCGAGGCTGGCGAGCTGGTCCGGTAGGGCATCAGGACGCAGAGGAGCCGCTCCGGGCCGATCGCCTCGGCCGTCAGGCAGGCGACCACGGCCGAATCGATGCCGCCCGAGAGGCCGACGAGCGCCCGCTCGAAGCCGGCCTGGCGGAGCTGGCCGCGAATGAACTCGGCGATGATCCGGCGGGCCACGTCGGTGTCGATCGCCAGCTCGGGCGGGAGCGTGAAGAGCGCCTTTGCGCTCACGCGGTGCGCCTGCCGCGGGCGTCCGCCGGCTCTGGGGCGACGTCGAGACCCGGTCCCGCCCCCGGCTCGGCGGTCGAATCGGGCGCCAGGCCGGCGCGCTCGAGGACGATCCGCTCGAGCTGACGCAGCACCATCTCCGGGCGCTCGTCGCGCAGGAGCGGCAGGGCGATCCGCTCGCGGCGCAGCTCGGCCAGGTCGACGTCGACAGTGTAGAGCCCCTCGTCGTGGAGCGGCGCGCTGAACCGCGCCTCGCCGGTGGGGGCGATCACCTCCGAGCCGCCCCAGAAGGTGACCGACTCGTCGACGCCGACGCGGTTGCAGAAGACGACGAACGAGGTCGTCAGCTGCGCGTAGGTGCGCATCATCGTCCGCCACGAGGTGGCGGTGCCGAGGCCGACCTCGTTTACGGCGGCGACGTCGCGGCCGGGCGACGAGGAGATGTTGACCAGGATCTGGGCCCCGTCGAGAGCGAGCAGCTGCGGCACGGCGAGGTGCCAGAAGTCCTCGCAGACGGCGAGCCCGATCCCCACTCCGAGCCGGCTCGGCACGGCGCGCAGGACGGTCCCGGCGGCGAAGAAACGCCGCTCGTCGAAGAGGCCGTAGGTGGGCAGGAAGACCTTGCGGTGGACATGGCGGACCTCGCCGTCCTCCAGCAGGGCGGCGGCGATGAAGAGGCGGTGGTCGGCCGACTCCTCGACGAAGCCGACGACGGCCGAACAGCCGGCGGTCCCGGCGGCCAGGCGCGTCAGGCGCGGGTCGTCGATCCGCATGGCGACCTCGGCGGCGAGGTCCTGCAGCAGGTAGCCGGTGAGGCCCAGCTCGGGGAAGACGACGAGGTCGGCGCCGCCGGCGCGCGCCTCCGCGAGCAGCTCACGGTGACGTGCGAGGTTCGCTTCGAGCTCGCCGAGGCGGGGCGCGATCTGGGCGAGGGCGATGCGGAGCGGCTGCACCGCCCGAGTGTACGCCGCGCCGTCGCGCGGACGGGCGCCGCGGCACGATTCGCTATCCTTCGCGGGAGGGGCACACCGTCAGCGATCCCGAGGTGTCACGTGTCCGAAGCCACCGCCCTCGCCGTCGACGGGCTGGCCGCCGCTCCCGGGAAGCGGACGACCGGCCACATCGGCATCGACCTCGGACCGGCGACCGTCCAGGTGCCGGTCATCCTCGTCAACGGCGCCCGCCCGGGGCCCCGCGTGGGCGTCACCTCCGGGATCCACGGCGCCGAGTACGTCGCGATCGCGGCCCTGCGCCGCGTCGCCATGTCGCTCGACCCGGCCGAGCTGGCCGGTTCGCTCGTGGCCGTCCCGATCGCCAACCCGGCCGCCTTCGCCGCGCGCTCGATCTACCTCAACCCGCTCGACGGGAAGAACCTCAACCGAGTCTTCCCGGGGAGTCCCGACGGGAGCGCCTCCGAGCGGCTCGCCAACTGGCTCTACACCCGCGTCATCGCCCCGTCCCAGCGCTACATCGACATGCACTGCGGCGACATGAACGAGGCGCTCACCTCCTTCACCGGCCTCGAGGAGACCGGCGATCCGGCCGTCGACGCGGTCGCCCTGGCGATGGCCGAGGCGTACGGGCTCGATTACATGGTCTTCGGCGGCCTCAAGGGCTCGACCACGACCAGCGCCGCCGAGCTGGGGATCCCGGCGCTCCTGGGCGAGGTGGGCGGCCAGGGGCTCTGGCCCGAGGCGGACGTGGCGCGCCACGCCGGCGGCCTCCGGCGGGCGCTGGCCGCGACCGGGCTGCTCGCGGCCCCGGCCGATGCGCCGCCGATGGCTTCGCGCCGGCTCTCGGGCGACGTCTGGCTCCGTTCGTCGGCGACGGGCTGCTTCCACCCCGCCGTGACGGTGGGCGAGCACGTGGAGACGGGGCAGTACGTCGGCGAGGTGCAGGACGTCTTCGGGCAGGTCCTCCAGCGGGTCGAGGCGCCGGTGGGCGGCGAGGTCCTCTTCCTCGTCACCTCGCTGGCGATGAACGCCGGCGACCCCCTCCTCACCATCGGCGCGTAACGTCCGGCCGGTCAGGCCGGCGACGACGCCGGCGGCGCGCCGCGCCCGGTGACGAGGCGCTGTTCGGCCGAGCCGTCGACCTGCTCGGCGAAGTGGCAGGCGACCTGGTGCCCGGCGGCGAGGTCGCGCACCCGCGGGTCGACCGCCTCGCACTCGGCCGGGTTGCCGAGCCGCCCGCGCAGCCAGCAGCGCGTGTGGAAGCGGCAGCCGGGCGGTGGGGCGACCGGGTTCGGCACGTCGCCCTTCAGGATGATCCGCCGCCGACGGGCTTCGACGGCCGGGTCGGGGATCGGAATCGCCGAGAGGAGCGCCACGGTGTAGGGATGGAGCGGCCCCAGGAAGATGTCGCGGGACGAGGCGACCTCGGCGATGCGCCCCACGTACATCACGGCCACGCGGTCGCTGATGTGGCGCACCACCGAGAGGTCGTGGGCGATGAAGAGGTAGGTCAGCCCGAACTCGCCCTGCAACCGCTCGAGCAGGTTGAGGATCTGCGCCTGGATCGAGACGTCGAGGGCGCTGATCGGCTCGTCAGCGACGACCAGGTCCGGCTGGACGGCGAGCGCCCGCGCGACGCCGATCCGCTGACGCTGCCCACCCGAGAACTCGTGAGGGTAGCGGTTGACGAAACCGGGGTTCAGCCCGACCACCTCGAGCAGCTGGCGGACCCGCCCCTCGCGCTCCTTCGGCGACCCGATCCCGTGGATGGTGAGCGGCTCCTTGACGATGCTCCCCAACGTCATCCGCGGGTTGAGCGAGGCGAAGGGATCCTGGAAGATCATCTGCATCTGCCGCCGCACCCGGCGCAGCGCCTCGCCCTCGAGGCCGGCCAGCTCCTGCCCGTCGAAGCGGATCGAGCCGGCGGTCGGGCGGTAGAGGCGAACGATCGCCCTTCCGGTCGTCGTCTTGCCACACCCCGATTCGCCGACCAGCCCGAGCGTCTCACCACGCCGGAGCTCGAAGTCGACGCCGTCCACCGCGCGCACGTCGCCGACGTGGCGCTCGAGGATGATCCCGCTCTTGATGGGGAAGTAGACCCTCAGCCCCTCGACGCGGAGGAGCGCGCCGTCCGACGTGCTCACGCCGCACCTCCGGCCGCCCGGAGCGGGGCGCCGTGGCGCGCCTCCTCGTCCGTTGCCGGGTACCAGCAGGCGGCCCGGTGGGTGGCACCAGGACCCGTGGTGACGATCGGCGTCCCCGGCACGACCGGCTCGAGCGCCGGGTTCTCCGCCACGCAGCGCTCCTCCCGCCAGGCGCAGCGCGGCGCGAAGGGGCAGCCACGCGGCGCCACCGTCATGTCGGGCGGCTGACCCTCGATCGGGACGAGATCCTCGTGGCGGGTGTCGTCGAGCCGTGGGATGGAGCGGAGGAGGCCCACGGTGTAGGGGTGACGCGGATGGGCGAAGAGCTCCGCGGTGGTCCCGGTCTCCACGACGAAGCCGGCATACATCACGTTGACGCGCCCGGTCATCCCGGCCACCACGCCCAGGTCGTGGGTGATCAGGATGACGGCGGTGCCGAAGTCGGCCGTCAGGTTCCTCACCAGGTCCAGGATCTGGGCCTGGATGGTGACGTCCAGGGCGGTCGTCGGCTCGTCGGCGATGAGGACCTTGGGCTCGAGCGCGAGCGCCATGGCGATCATGACCCGTTGGCGCATCCCGCCGCTGAACTGGTGCGGGTAGGCGCCGAGCCGGGTCGCCGGCCGCGGGATCCCCACCATCTCGAGCAGCGCGACGGCTCGGGCGCGCGCCTGCTGGCGCGTCATCTGCCGATGCGCCATCAGCGTCTCGGTCAGCTGCTCCCCGACGGTCAGTACCGGGTTGAGACTGGTCATGGGGTCCTGGAAGACCATGGCGATCTCTTTGCCGCGCAGATCGCGCATCTCGTCCTCGGGAAGCTCCGTCAAGATGGCGTCGCGGAAGGTCACCGTCCCGCCCGTGATGCGGCCGGCCGGCTGGGGCAGGAGCCGCATGATCGCCAGCGAGGTGACGCTCTTGCCACAGCCCGACTCGCCCACCAGCCCGAGCGTCTCGCCCTCCTCGAGCTCGAAGCTCACCCCGTTGACGGCGTGGACCGTCGCGTCGGCGGTGTGGAAGCGGACCTCGAGGTCCGCAACGGAGAGGAGGACCATCGCTCCCTACCGCTTGAGGCGCGGGTCGAGCGACTCGCGCAGCCCGTCGCCGAGCAGGTTGAAGCCGAGCACGCTGATGACGATCGCCATCCCCGGGAAGAGGGCGGTGAAGGTGGCGCCCGCCTGGATGTAGCGGAACGTGTCGGTGAGCATGGCGCCCCACTCGGGGATCCCGGGGTCCTGGTCGCCGAAGCCGAGGAACTGGAGGCCCGCCGCGTCGATGATGGCGGTCGCCAGGGTGAGCGTCGCCTGCACGATGACCGGCGTCAGGGCGTTGGGCAGCACGTGGGCCAGCAGGATCCGCGGGCTCGAGGCGCCCATCGAGCGCGCGGCGAGGACGAAGTCGCTCTCCTTGAGCGCGAGGATGCTGGAGCGCACGATTCGCGCGAAGATCGGCATGTTGCCGACCGCGATGGCAAAGGCGATCCGATCGAGGCCGGGGCCGAGCCAGACGACGATGGCGATGGTGAGCAGCAGCCCGGGCATCGCGAGCACGATGTCCACGAAGCGCATCGCCCAGAAGTCGATCCAGCCGCCGATGAAACCGGCCAGGGCGCCGTAGGTGACTCCGACGCCGAAGCCGATCGACACCGACAGGAGCCCCACGTAGAGCGAGGAGCGGGCCCCGAAGAGGATCCGGGACAGCAGGTCCCGGCCCTGCAGATCGGTCCCCAGGAGGTGTTCGGGGCTGGGCGGCAGGAACTTGTCCTGGATCCGGCCGACGTTGGGTCCGTAGGGTGCGATCAGCGGCGCCGCGATCGCCACGAAGACGAAGAGGGCGATCAGGACGAGGCCGACCATGCCGGCGCGGTTGCGCCTCAGGCGACGCGCCGCATCCCGCCACAACCCGCGGCTGACGATCGCGCTCTGGGCCGGCATCTCGAGCTGGGCGATGCTCATCGCTACGCGTACCGGATGCGCGGGTTGAGGAAGGCGTACGAGACGTCCACCGCCAGGTTGACGAGGACGAAGACGCTCGCCAGGAGGAGCGTTCCGCTCTGGATCACCGCGTAGTCCTTGTCCACGGCGGCGGTGAAGAGCCAGGTCCCGACGCCGCCCCACGAGTAGACGGTCTCGGTCAGCACGGCGCCGCCGAGGAGGAGCCCGGACTGCAGCCCGATGACGGTGACCACCGGCAGGAGCGCGTTGCGGAGCACGTGGCGGCTGTCGATCCGCCGCGCCGACAGCCCCTTGGCCCGTGCCGTCCGCACGTAGTCCTCGTTGAGGACCTCGATGACGGCGGAGCGCGTGATCCGCATAACGAAGGCGAGCGGGATCGTCCCCAGTGTGATGCCAGGCAGGATCAGGTGGCCCACGACGTCGAGGAACTTGGCCGGGTCGCGGTCGATCACGAGCGACTCCCAGAGCAGGAAGTTGGTGCCCGCCCCCTTGAAGTCGAACTCCCGCAGGTCGAAACGCCCGCCGGCCGGGAGCCAGTGCAACCAGACCCCGAAGACGTAGACCAGGATGAGGCCGAGGAAGAAGATCGGGATCGAGATGCCGATCAGCGAGACGACGGTGGCCGCCCCGTCGAGGAGGGACTGCCGGCGCTTGGCGGCGGCGATCCCCAGGGGGATACCCACGCCTACGGCGAAGAGCATCGCCGCCAGGGTCAGTTCGATCGTGGCGGGGAAGCGCTGAAGGAAGGCGTCCAGGACCGGCAGCCGGGCCCCGCTGAAGGAGGTGCCGAAGTCGAGCTGGACGGCGTTGACGACGTAGTCGGCCCACTGCACGATCGGCGGCCGATCGTAGCCGAGGTTGTGCTCGCACTTCTGGAGCTGCGCGGCGGTGGCCCGCTCGCCGAGGATGTTGGCGCAGGGGGTCCCCGGCAGGAGGTGGAGGAAGAACGCCATCACCAGCGAGAGCCCGAGCAGGATCGGGGCGAGCATGATGAGGCGTCGGACGATGAACTTGAGCATGCGGAGCGCCGGGTCCCCTCTGCAATCACGTGGTCCCCGGGGGAGCGGACTCCCCCGGGGACCGGGTCGCGCTGTCGGTTCGGGGTCGGCCTAGTCGGCCGACTTCCAGACCAGGTTGAAGTACTCCGACTGGGTCGGGCTGGGAACGTACCCGTTGACCTGCGTGGTCGCCGCCAGGACGCCGAACGTCCAGACGAGCGGGACCTTGGGCAGGTCCGCCCCGATCATCTTCATCGTCTGCTTCCAGAGGTCGGTCGCCTTGGCCGGATCGGCCTCGGCGATCGCCTGCTGCATCAGGTCGTAGGCGGCCTGGTTCTCCTGCCCGTACTCGCAGTTGATCGGCCCGGTCGGCACGACGCCGCCGCATTCGGCCGTCGACTTCGAGTAGAAGATGCCCGGCCCGTTGGCCGGGTCGCCGTAGTCGTAGATCCAGCCGATCAGGAAGAGCCCGTAGGCGCCGTTCGCCTCGTCGGTCAGGTATCCCTGCCGCCACGGCTTGTGCTGCGGCGTCACCGCGAAGCCGGCCGCCTCGAGCATGGGCCGCATCGCCTCGAACTCGCCCTTGGGGTCGACCATGTACGGGCGCGAGACCTCGTCCGGGTACCAGAAGTCGATGGCGCACGGCGGCGGGCAGCTCGATCCCTCGAGCAGCTCCTTCGCCTTGGCCGTGTTGTACTCGCCGGGGAACGCGCCCGGCTCGTAGGCCGCGAACGAGGGGAACATGTCGGAGTCGGCCGGCTGGCCGACGCCGGGGAAGAAGGCGTCGACGATCGCCTGCTTGTCGATCGCGTAGGCGACCGCCATGCGGACGTCGAGATCGTCGAACGGCTCCTGCCGCTGGTTGAAGCCGATCCAGCCGGAGTTCATCGGCGTCCGGTTGAGCCGCTGGAGGTTGGCGTCGCCGTCGATCTGGGGGATCAGGTTGGGATCGACCTGGTCGATGATGTCGACCGTGCCCGCCTGCAGCGCGGCGACGCGCTGGGTGCCGTCGGCGATCGGCTTGAAGACGACCTCGTCGAGGTAGGCGGGATGCATCTCGTCCCAGTAGTCGTCGTTGCGCACGATGGTGTAGTGGTCGCCGGCGACGAAGTCGCCCTCGAACTTGAAGGGACCGGTCCCCGTCGGGGCGGTCTGCCAGTAGTCGCTGTCGGCCTTGTCGGCCTCGTGGTCAGTGAGCGCCTTGGGACTCTGGATCCCGAACGGGATGAGGGTCATGGCGAGCAGGATGTCCGACCGCGGGTTCTTCAGCTTCATCGTGACGTCGAGGTCGCCGGTCGCCTCGGCCGAGATGATGTTCGAGTCGTCGCCGAAGCCGCCGAAGACGGCGCCCGGGTAGTACTGCAGGCCCTGCAGCTCCTCGGGCATGTTCTTCCAGCGGTTGACGTTGAAGGCGATGGCCTCGGCGTCGGCCGGCGTCCCGTCGTGGAACTTCACGCCCTCCTCGAGGTGGAAGACGATCGTCGTGCCGCCGTCCGTCACGTCCCAGGTCTTGGCCAGACCGGACTCGAGCTCCGATGCGCTGCCGGGCTTGAGGCGCAGCAGCGTGTCGTAGATCTGCTGGGCGATGCGGAACGACTCGCCGTCCTGGATCTGCACCACGTCGAGCGTGGCCGGATCGGACGAGGCGCCGAAGATGAGGGTCCCGCCGCTCACCGGGCCGCCGCTGGGCGTCGGCGTCGGCGCCGCGGTCGGAGTGGGGCCGGCCGTCTCGCCGGGCGGGGGCGTCGGCGTCGGCTGCGCCGTCGGTGTCGGTGTCGCCTGTGCCTGGCAGGCGCTGAAGACGAGGGCCGCGGCGAAGGCCACGGCCAGCAGTCTCGGTTTCTGCATCGATCCTCCTCCTGTTCCCGATCGTTGTTCCGATCGGGGCTACGGTGCGGGCCGCTGCCCGGGCCGGTCTCGTGATCTCCTCAGGACGCCTGTGAAATGGGGTCCGCTCCTCCCGGGACTCCCGGCGGCTCCTCCACGCCGATCACCGCCGCCGTCGAAACCTCTTCGCGGATCCTCTCGGCGAAGTGGCAGGCGACGCGGTGGCCGCCGCCGATCTCCCTGAACGGCGGGTCGATTGTCGCACACTCCTCGGGGTCGCCAAGCTGCTCCCGCAGCCAGCAGCGGGTGTGGAAGCGGCAGCCGGGCGGCGGGGCGGCGGGGCTGGGCACGTCGCCGGTCAGCACGATCCGCTTCTTGCGGACGCGCGGGTCCGGGTCGGGCACCGCCGAGAGGAGGGCGATGGTGTAGGGGTGTCGCGGGTTGGCGTAGAGCTCCGCTACCGGCGACAGCTCCACCAGCTTGCCCAGGTACATCACCCCGACCCGGTCACTGATGTACTGGATGACCGACAGGTTGTGCGCCACGAAGAGGTAGGTGAGGTCGTGGCGGTCGCGCAGGTCGAGCAGCAGGTTGAGGATCTGCGACTGGATCGAGACGTCGAGGGCGGAGACCGGCTCGTCGGCGAAGATGAACTCTGGGTCGAGGGCGAGCGCCCGGGCGATGCCGATCCGCTGTCGCTGGCCGCCGCTGAACTCGTGGGGGTAGCGGCGGGCGTAGTCGCGGCGGAGCCCGACCTCCTCGAGGTAGTCGCCGACCCGCTTGTCGCGCACCTTGCGCTCGCCCCAGCGGTTCTCCACGTCGGCCTGGGCAAGGAGCCCTTCGCCGATGATGTCGCTCACCGGCATGCGCGGGTTGAGGCTGCCGACCGGGTCCTGGAAGATGATCTGCATCCGCCGCCGCATCTTCCTGAGGTCCCGCCCGCGGAACTCGAGGACATTCCGTCCCTCGAGCCGAGCGACTCCGCCGGTCGGCCGCTGGAGGCGGAGCAGCGTCCGGCCGAGCGTGGTCTTGCCGCAGCCCGATTCGCCCACCAGGCCGAAGACCTCGCCGCGGCGGATCTCGAAGCTGACGCCGTCGACGGCACGGACGTAGCCGGCGAGGCGACGAAGGATCCCGGTCCGGATCGGGAAGTAGGTCTTGAGATCCTCGATCTCGACGATCGGGACGCCGTTCCCGGCCTCGCCGGGTCCGCCGCCCGCGGCTCCGCCGTCCGGACCGCTCATCGCGCCTCCTCCGCGCCGGCGGTGGGCCGCTCGTAGTCGCGCAGGCGCCCGGTGAAGCGCGGGTCGTGCAGCCAGCAGCGCGAGGCGCGCCCGTCGCCGAGCGAGAGGAGCTCGGGCTCATTCTGGGCGCACGTCGGCTCCCCCTGGACGCTCGTCTCCCAGGCGTAGGGGCAGCGCGGCTCGAACTTGCAGCCGGGCGGCATGCGGAAGGGATTGGGGACGACGCCCTTGATGACGCTCAGTCGCTGCCCGCGCTTTCCCCTCGACGGGATCGAGGAGAGGAGTCCGCGCGTGTAAGGGTGCCGTGGTTCGAGCAGCACCTCCTCCACCGTGCCGGTCTCGACGATGCGCCCGGCGTACATGACGACCACCTCGTCGACCGTCTCGGCGACGACGCCGAGGTCGTGGGTGATGAGCAGGAGCGCCGTGCCGGTTCGTTCCTGGATCTCCTTGATCAGCTCCAGGATCTGGCGCTGGATGGTGACGTCGAGGGCGGTCGTCGGCTCGTCGGCGATCAGCAGCTTGGGGCGGCAGCTGAGGGCCATGGCGATCATGACGCGCTGGCGCATCCCGCCCGAGAGCTCGTGGGGGTACTGCTTGACGCGCCGCTCGGGCGCCGGCACGCCGACGTCCCTAAGCGCCTGCACGGCGGCCTCGAACGCCTCGCGGTCGCGGAGGTGCTGGTGGAGCTTGACCGCCTCGCCGATCTGGTCGCCCACGGTGAGGACCGGATTGAGGCTGGTCATCGGCTCCTGGAAGATCATGGCGATCTCGCCGCCGCGCACGGCCCGCATCTGGTCCGCCGGGAGGGTCAGCAGGTCGCGACCGTCGAACCAGACCTCGCCGCTGGCGATCTCACCGGGCGGTTGGTCGATCAGGCGCATGATCGTCAGCGCGGTGACGCTCTTGCCGCAACCGGACTCGCCGACGAGGGCGAGACGCCCGCTACGGCGGATCTGGAAGTCGACGCCGTCGACGGCGCGCACGGTCCCGTCCATGACGTGGAAGTAGGTGCGCAGGTCGCGCACGTCGAGGACGACGTCGTCGGCGCGGGTGCCGCCCTGGGCGGACGCCAGGACGCTCGTCATATGCGCGCCCGAGGATCGAGCGCGTCCCGGAGCCCGTCGCCCATGAAGTTGATGCCGAGCACGGTCAGCACGATGGCAAAGCCGGGGAAGAACGCCCACCACCAGTTGCCCTGCTGCAGGAAGTCGAGCGAGCTGGTCAGGACGTTTCCCCACGTCGGCTGGGTGATGTCGACCCCGAAGCCGAGGAAGCTGACGAACGCCTCGCCGATGATCACACCCGCCACGCTCAGCGTCGCCGCCACGATGATCGGGGAGAGCGTGTTGGGGAGGATGTGGCGCAGGATGATCCGCCCGTCGGAGACGCCGACGGCGCGTGCCGCGTCGACGAAGTCCTCCTCGCGCAGGCTCAGGAAGAGGCTGCGCACCAGGCGCGAGAGGCCGAGCCAGCCGAAGAGCCCGAAGATCAGCATCACCGAGGGCCAGTCGCCGCGGCCCAGGAACTTCCCGGCGACGAGGATCAGGAAGAGGATCGGCAGCGTGAGCAGGCTGTCGACGATCCGCATCATGACCGAGTCGAGCCAGCCGCCGAAGTAACCGGCGACGCCGCCCCAGACGGCGCCGATGACCACCGAGATGATCGTCGCCCCCACGCCGATCACGAGCGAGAGCCGTGCCCCGTTGACGACCAGCCCCAGGATGTCGCGCTGCAGCCGCGCGGTCTCGCCCATCAGCAGCGGGGGGTCCCAGTCGCCGCTGATCCACGACGGCGGCCGGCCGGCGTAGACGAGCTCGTCGGGGTGCGGGATCTCGTAGTAGTCGTAGTGGACGAAGAAGGGTCCGATGATGGCGATCGCCACCAGGGCCAGGAAGAGCGCCGCGCCTGCGAGCGCCAGCCGGTGGCGCCGGAAGCGGCGCCAGGCGAGCTGCCACTGGTTGAGCGACTCGAGCTGGACCTCGTAGTCGGGACGCTCCAGGAGGAGCTGCTCGAGTTCGGCCGGCGTCAGGTCGGCGGTGACGGCGACGGTACGCTCAGCCATAGCTGATCCTCGGGTCGACCACGGCGTAGAGGATGTCCGCGAGCAGGTTGGCGCTAATCACGATGATGGCGGTGATAACCAGGATCCCCATCAGCACCGGGTAGTCGTAGTTGTTGGTCGCCTGGATGAAGGCGCGGCCCATCCCCGGCCAGCTGAAGATCGTCTCCGTGGCGATCGCGCCGGTGAAGAGGAAGGGGATCTCGAGGCCCAGGTTGGTGACGACCGGCAGCAGCGCGTTGCGCAGCGCGTGCTTCGTGACGACCCGCCACTCGGGCACGCCCTTGGCGCGGGCGGTCCGGACGTAGTCCTGGTTGAGTGCGTCGAGCATCGACGAGCGGACGAAGCGCGAGTCGCCGGCGATGCTGACCACGATGAGCGTGATCACCGGCAGGACCAGGTGCCGCAGCAGGTCGGTCAGGACGTACCCCGGGTCCTCGCCCAGGAGCGTCCAGTAGCGGTCCGTGCCGAAGGCCGGCACCGTCCGCGTGTCCCACATCCCGCTCGCCGGGAAGATCCTGAGCTGGCTGGCGAAGACGGCGATCAGCATGATGCCGAGCCAGAAGGTCGGCAGCGAGAAGCCGACGTAGTTGAAGACGGTGAGCGCCGAGTCGAAGAGTCCGTACCGTCGCACCGCGGCGTAGACGCCGGTGAGGAAGGCGATCACGACCCAGAGGAGCCAGGCGGTGCCGGCCAGGATCAGCGTCGGCACGACCCGCTCGGAGATGACGCTGGTGACCGGGCGACCGTCGACGATGGAAAAACCGAAGTCGCCGTGGAGCATGCCGTTGTCGCCGCCGCCGAGCGCCTCGGGGAGGATGTTCGGCAACCCCTTGTTGCTGATGAAGATGCCGAGGCCCTCGCCGTCCGGATTGCAGATCCCGGCCCAGCGGCAGTACTGGATCGGGATCGGCTGGTCGAGGCCCCAGCGGTGCTTGAAAGCGGCGATCTGCTCGCCAGTGATGCGCGGGTTCTGGGCGAAGCGGGCGGTCGGTCCGCCCGGCGCGATGAGCAGGATGCCGTAGATGAGGACCGAGGTCAGGATGACGACCGGGATCGCTTCGAGCAGCCTGCGAACGATGTAGCGGATCACGGCGCGCTCATTCTAGGGGGGAATGCGGGGACTGCGGAGCCGCGTGGCTCCGCAGTCCCATCTCGTGGTGCTCGTCGGAGGACCGGCCGGGACGGAGCCCGGCCAGGCCCGGCGAGTCGGTCTTACGGCTCGAGCCAGAAGTCCTCGATGTTCCAGACGACCGTAGCGGTCGTCGGGTTGCCGACCACGTTGTGGAGCTTGGGGTTGACCAGGTACACGTTCTTCCAGCTGAAGAGCGGGATCTCGATCACGTTCGAGGCGTAGATGTCCTGGACGACCCACATCGCCTCGCGGATCTTGATCAGGTCGATGTTGTTGAGGACCTCGTCCCAGGCCACGTCGAGCTCCGGGATCTCCGTGCGCGTGTTGTTCTGCCCGCTGTGCGCCTCGTTGTCCTCGGGGATCCCCGAGGAGTGGTAGGCGTTGTAGCTGCCGGTCGGGTCGAGCGGCGAGACCCAGGCGAACTGGGCCACATCGTAGTTGCCGTGGATCAGGTTGCAGGGCGTGTCGTCGGCGACCGCCTCCCACTCGCCGAAGAGGTCGGGCTGGGCGGGGACGATGTTGACGTCCGCCTTGACCCCGACCTTGGCGAGCTGCGCCGCGACGAGGCCGAGCGAGTCGATCCGGTAGGGCCGCGTCGAGGTGCAGTACATCAGCTCGAGCTTGACGCCGTTCTTCTCGCGGATGCCGTCCGCCCCCACCGTCCAGCCGGCCCCGTCGAGGAGCGCCTTCGCCTTGTCGGGGTCGTACTCGAGCGGCGGCTCCTCCTTGTAGTACCAGTAGAGCTGGGAGATGTTGCTGCTCCCCATCGGCTCGACCGTGCCGCCCAGGGCGCGCTGGGTGATCTCCGCCCGGTCGGTCGCCAGGGCGAGCGCCTGCTTGATGGTGACGACGTCGGCCTCGCCGAACTTCTTGGCCAGCGTCCGGTTGTTGATGGAGTGCTGCTCGTAGGTGGCGGTGTCCTCGGTGATGACCCTGTTCTTCCCCTGCAGTTTCGGGATGTCGGAGTGGTTCAGGTTCATCCCCAGGTCGTACTCGCCCAGGTCGAAGCCGGCGATCATGCCGTCGGGGTTGTCCGGGTAGTACTTGAAGATGACCTGGTCGAAGGCGAGCGTCTTGCCCGTCCACGACTCGTAGTTGGGGTTCTTGACGTAGGTGAGCTGGGCGCCGCTCTGGTACTCGCTCGGGATGTACGGGCCGCTGTAGACGCCAGAGGCGAGGTCCTCGAGCGGGTAGAGCTTCTCGTGCGCCTCGGCGACCGGGATGCTCTCGATGTAGTGCTTGGGCAGGAGCGGCGCGAAGAGGTTGATGTAGCCGGCATAGAACTTCCCGAAGTGGACGACGCACTCGCCGCCGCCCTTGTCCTCGACCGACTCGATGTCCTCGTAGCCGATGATCCCGCCCGCCAGGCCGGTCTGCGTCGTGTCCATGACCCAGTCGACGGTCGCCTGGAGGTCGGCGCAGGTGATCGGCTGCCCGTCGGACCACTTGGCCCCCGTGAAGATCTTGTACGTGACGTCCATCTTCGTGCCGGTCACGGTGACGCCACCGTTCGTCGTCAGCGGGACCGTCGAGGAGATCTCCGGGACGTACTTGAGGTCGTACGAGGTGTCGACCAAGCTGAGGAACGAGGGTGTCGCCGCCTCGACGTCGGTGAACGCCTGGGCGTAGAAGGCGTTGAGCGTGGTCAGCGTCTGCCACTCGGCCAGGACGAGCGTGCCGCCGGTGTTGCCGACCGCCTCGGGCTTGTAGTTCGAGCCTTCCAGGTTCGGCGGCTCGGGCCCGGGCGTCGGGGTGGGCGATGGCGGTGTCGTTGGCGGGGTGGTGGCGGTAGCCGTCGCGCTCGGCGACGGCGTCGCCTGGGCGCCGCACGCGGCGAGCAGGATCACCGCCGACCCGAAGATCGCGATGAGGCGTTTGCTCATGATCGCTCCTCTCCTATCCTTTCTCCCGCGCCGCCGGCGCTCCACCCGTGGGCCGGCCGTCGCCCGCGTCCCGGGCGGCGCCTCCTCGCCACGTGTGCGACGACGCCGCGGCTCGGCGGATTATAGGCGCCCCGCGACGAGCGGTGTCAACGCGCGACCGCACGCGGGGACCGTCGGTGACGGCACTCTAGGTCGCCGGCCCGGACCGCCGACAGTGCCGAAGGTCCCGCGTCGCCAGCGCCCTCGAGCCGGCCGCATCAGTCCGGGCATGGCGTCTCCGCGCCGGCCGCCGGGCACCAGCGCAGGTTCGGCTGGCGCGCCGCCGTCGCCTCGTCGACGCGCCCGATCGGCGCCTCGTGGGGAGCCGAGGTGACCGTCCCGGGATCGCGCTCCGCCTCCTCGGCGATCGCCAGGAGCGCGTCGGCGAAGGCGTCGAGCGTCTCGAGCGTCTCGGTCTCGGTCGGCTCGATGAGGAGCGCCTCCTCCACGACCAGCGGGAAGTAGATCGTGGGCGGGTGGAAGCCGTGGTCGATGAGGCGCTTGGCGACGTCGAGGGTGCGCACCCCGGTCCGCGCCTTGAGGGACTTCGCAGAGGCGACGAACTCGTGTTTGCAGATCCGGTCGAAGGGGATGTCGTAGGCTCCCCGGATCCGGGCCCGCACGTAGTTGGCGGCGAGCACCGCGTCCTCCGAGACGCGCATGAGGCCTGGGCCGCCGTGGGCACGGATGTAGGCGTAGGCGCGCACCAGCACGCCGACGTTGCCGTGGAAGGCGCGGACCCGCCCGATCGAGTCCGGCCGTTCACCGGGGCGCTCCAGCCGGAAGGTGCCGTCGCCATCGCGAAGGACGCGCGGGCCGGGCAGGAACGGCTCCAGCGTCTCCCCCACCCCGACCGGGCCGGCGCCCGGGCCGCCCCCACCGTGCGGGGTGGAGAAGGTCTTGTGCACGTTGAAGTGCATGACATCGAAGCCGGCGGTCCCGGGCTTGAAGCGACCGAGCACGGCGTTGAGGTTGGCGCCGTCCATGTAGGCGAGGGCGCCGGCGGCGTGGATCGCCTCGAGGATGTCGCAGATCTTCTCCTCGAAGAGCCCGAGGGTGGAGGGGTTGGTCAGCATGACCGCCGCCACGTCCTGCCCGAGCGCGCCGCGGAGGGTCTCGAGATCGACGTCCCCGCGCCCGTCGGAGGCGACATGGACCGTCTCGAAGCCGGCCATCGACGCCGTGGCCGGGTTGGTCCCGTGCGAGGAATCGGGGACGATCACCTTCCGGCGGGCGTCGTCCCCTCGCCACTCGTGGTAGGCACGCGCCATCAGGATGCCGGTCAGCTCGCCCTGCGCCCCGGCCGCCGGCTGGAGCGTCACCGCCTTCATGCCGCCGATCTCGGCGAGGAGCCGCTCCAGCTCCCAGAGAAGCTGCAGCGTCCCCTGCGCCAGCGCCTCGGGGGCCAGCGGGTGCAGCGCGGCGAAGCCCGGCAGGCGGGCCGCCCACTCGTTCAGCTTGGGGTTGTACTTCATGGTGCACGAGCCGAGCGGGTAGAAGCCCGCGTCGACTGAGTAGTTGAGGTGCGAGAGCCGCACGAAATGGCGGATCACCTCCGGCTCGGAGAGCTCGGGGAGCGCCGGCGGGGCGGTCCGACGCTGCTCGGCGGGGACGCCGGCCAGGGCGTCCCGCGGCGGATGAGGTACCTTGCCGTCGCCGCGACCCGGCCGCGAGCGCTCGAAGAGGGTCGGCTCGAGGACCGGGCGGACGCCGTTCACGACCGCACCCCCGCCGCGGCCGGGCTCGCCAGGAGCGAGCGAAGCGCGGCGCCGAAGCGCGCGATCTCGTCGCCCGTGGTCACCTCGGTGGCGCAGACGAGGAGGGCGCCGGCGACGTCGGCACGGCCGGGCTCGAGCGTCGCCAGCGGGACGCCGGCCAGGATCCCGTCCTCCAGCAGGCGAGCGTGCGCGTCCGGTGCGTCCGGCACGCGCACGGCGAACTCGTTGAGGTACGGCCCGGGGTGGAGGCGCGGCGCCCCGGCGGCGGCGAGCGTCACCTCGAGCTCGCGGGCGCGAGCTGCGCCGCCGGCCGCCACGTCGCGCAGCCCGTGCGGCCCGAGGGTCGCCAGGTAGACGGTGGCGGCCAGGGCGCAGAGCGCCTGGTTGGTGCAGATGTTGCTCGCCGCCCGCTCCCGGCGGATGTCCTGCTCTCGGGCGCGCAGGGTCATGACGTAGGCGCGCCTGCCCTCGAGGTCCCGGGCGAGGCCGACCAGGCGGCCCGGTACCTGGCGCATCAGCGCCTCGGTGGCAGCCAGGATCCCCAGGTACGGCCCGCCGTACTGCGGCGCGATTCCCAGCGGCTGCCCCTCGCCGGCGGCGACGTCCGCGCCGTAGGCGCCTGGCGGCGCGAGGACGGCCAGCGAGACCGGCTCGACGACCGCCACGAAGAGGGCGCCCGCGGCGTGCGCCACGCGCGAGGCGTCCGCCATCGGCTCGAGCAGGCCGTAGAGGTTCGGCTGGGCGATGAGAACGCCGGCCACGGGGGCGGCGTCGACGGCCAGGGCGGCCTCCAGGGCGGCCAGGTCGGTCGTCCCGGCGGCCGGGCCGGTGGCGACGACCGGCAGCTCCTCGACGGTGAAGCCGGTCGGGTGGACGTACGTGCGCAGCGTCTCGCGGTAGTGCGGGTGGACGGCGCGGCTCACCAGGATCCGTCCGCGCCGCGTGGCGCGCACTGTCATGAGCGCCGCCTCGGCGGTCGCCGTCGCCCCGTCGTAGTGGGAGGCCGAGACGACGTCGAGGCCGGTCAGCTCGGCCAGCAGCGACTGGTACTCGTAGATCGTCTGCAGCGTCCCCTGGGAGAGCTCCGGCTGGTAGGGCGTGTAGGCGGTGTAGAACTCGCCCCGGCGGAGCACCTCGTCGACGGCGGCCGGGATGAAGTGGCGGTAGACGCCGGCGCCGAGGAAGGAGACGAGGTCGGTCCGGTTGCGGGCCGCCAGGCGCTCCAGCTCCCGTGACAGCTCGGCCTCGCTCAGGGCCGACGGCAGATCGAGGCCGCGCGCCCTGACCGCCGGCGGGATCTCCTCGAAGAGCTCGTCGACGCTCGTCAGCCCGAGCGTCGCCAGCATCCGCGCCCGGTCGTCGGGCGTATGCGGCTGGTACGGCACGGCGGCGGGGCTCCTACGCCTCGGCCAGGAGGGTCCCGTAGGCGGCCGCGTCGCGGAGGCCCTCCAGCTCGGCGCGGTCATCCAGCCGCAGCCGCACCATCCAGCCGCCGCCGTAGGGATCCGCGTTGACGAGCTCGGGGCGGCTCGCCAGCTCGCCGTTCGCCTCGACCACCTCGCCCCCGACGGGTGCGTAGAGGTCGCTCACCGCCTTGACCGATTCGACGACGCCGAAGGCCTGCCCGGCGGCGAGGCGCGTCCCGGGCGCCGGCAGCTCGACGAAAACGATGTCGCCGAGCTGCTCCGAGGCGAAGGCGGTGATGCCGATCGTACCCGTCTCGCCCTCGTCCCGGATCCACTCGTGATCGTCGGTGTAGCGCAGGTCGCTCGGCACGTCCACGGCTCGGCTCTCCTCAGGCGACACGTCGGTAGAACGGGAGCGGCACCACCTCGGCGGGGACGAGAGCATCGCGGATGCCGACCGCCACCATCGTACCCGGCTCCGCGTGAGCGGGTGGCAGGTAGGCCATCGCGATCGGCACCCCGAGCGTCGGGGAGAGCGTGCCGCTGGTGACGGTCCCGATCGCCGCGCCGCCCTCGCCGCGGTGGACCGGGTAGCCGTGGCGCGCGATGCCGCGGCCGCGCACGATCAACCCGACAAGGCGCCTGGCCGGCCCGGACGCCGCCACCCGCACCAGCGCCGCGCGGCCGACGAAGTCGCCCGGCTTGTCGAGCTTGACGACGCGCCCCAGGCCGGCCTCGTAGGGGTTGGTCGCGCGGTCCAGCTCGTTGCCGTAGAGCGGCATGCCGGCCTCCAGGCGGAGCGTGTCGCGCGCGCCCAGCCCGCACGGCAGGAGCCCGACGTCGGCACCGGCGGCGAGGAGCGCGTCCCACAGCGCTCCTGCCAGCTTGACCGGCACGAAGACCTCGAAGCCGTCCTCGCCCGTGTAACCGGTCCGCGCCACCAGCGCCTCGTGGCCGGCGACGCGAGCGGCGGCGATGGCGTAGTAGCCGATGGCACCGAGCTCGAGGTCGGTCAGCCGACTCACGATCGCCGCGGACGCCGGCCCCTGGACCGCCATGAGCGCCGTCTCGGCGGTCCGGTCGTCGAAGCGCGCGACGAAGCCGTGGAGGCGGGTCCGCAGCTCCGCGGCGACCGTCTCCGCGTTCGCCGCGTTGGCGACGACGAGGTAGCGCCGCTCGCCGGGCCGCGGGTCGGGCAGGCGGTAGACGATCAGGTCGTCGATGACGCCACCGTCGGGGGCGCAGATCATGGTGTAGTGGGCCCGACCCGGGACGAGCGCGGGCGGGTCACCGACCAGGGCGTGGGCGAGCGCCTCGCCGGCCTGCCGCCCCTCGACCCACAGCTCGCCCATGTGGCAGAGGTCGAAGAGCCCGGCGCGCGCCCGGACGGCGCGGTGCTCGTCGATGATGCCGCCGTACTGGACCGGCATCTCCCAGCCGCCGAACTCCGTGAAGCGCGCGCCCAGGGCGCGGTGTCGGTCGGCGAGCGGGCTGCTTCGCGTCACGCGGGGGAGCTCTCCCCCGCACGGGTGCCGAGCCCCTCGGCCGCCTGCCCCACGAGGGCCCGCTCCGTCTCGAACATGGGAAAGCCCGCCGTCGCCGCGAAGTCCACCCAGCGGACCTCCTCGAACTCCCGGTCGTGCCGGGCGAGGTCGCCGCCGACCGCCTCCATCAGGAAGTAGTGGACCGTCTTGAAGTAGCGCGTACCGGCGCGCACGAAGACATAGTGGATGTCCGGCAGTGGCCCGAGGATGCGGACCTGCAGGCCGGTCTCCTCGCCCACCTCGCGCAGCGCCGTGGCGTGGGCCGCTTCCCCCGGCTGCGGCGTCCCCTTGGGAAGGCTCCAGACGACGCCGGCGCGCTCACGGGTGCGCCGACCGAGGACGAGCTGATCGCGGCCGTCACGGTGACGGACGACGACCCCGCCGGCGGAGGTCGCGCGCGCCGACCTCAGGCGCGCCACCGAACCGCGCGTTCGGCCGGCGCCCAGGTGATGCGGAACGAAGGGCGAAGCCGACCGCACACCACCGGCCGGCGAGGGGCGGGACGGGCGCCGCCGGCGCCCGTACGAAGGCAGGCCACCAGCGCACGACGCTGCGACTCCGCGAGGCGGGCCGCGGCCGCCGGCACGGGGCCGGGCAGGAGCCGGTGAAGGCCGAGGTGACGTTCGCGGGTACGCCGCGAGGGACGCACGAAGCGGGTGGCGGGGACGGCCAGTTGCCGGTTGCCGGGGCTGCGCTGCATGGTCCTCATCGTACCGAATCAGCGCCTCTTTGCAAGCAAGGCACGAAGTCGCTCGGCCGCCTCGGAGGAGAGACCGCCGCGGCCCTCGGCCAGGGCGATCTCCCGACGCGCCGCCGCCGCGTAGAGCTCGAGGGCCCCCGGCGCCAGCCGCCGCATCGCCTCCACGTGCGCCTCGACGGTGCCCGCGTCGCCGCGCACGATCGGGCCGGTCTGGGCGGCGGCGATCCCCAGCGCCTCGGCGTTGGCCAGGCTCTGGCGGATCAGCGGAGCGTAGACGGCCAGGGCGCCCGCCTCGTCCAGGCCGGCGCCGCGGGCGAGCAGGGCGATCGCGTCGAGGAGGGCGACGAAGCCCCCGGCGGCGAGGACCGCCGCCGCGTGGTACGCCGCCTTCCCGCCCGCCTCAATGCGGACCGGCACCGCGCCGATCGCCTCGGCCAGGTCGGCCAGGAGCGCGACCAGCGGCTCGTCGCCCTCGAGCGCCACGGTCGCGCCCTCCAGGTCATGCAGCGCACGCTCGAGCTCGGCGAAAGCGACGAGCGGGTGGAAGCTCGCCACCATCGTGCCCGCCGCCTGGGCCGGCGCCAGGACCGCCGCCGGGAGGAGACCGCTGGTGTGGACCAGCGACTGGCCGCTGTAGAGGCGGAGCTCCGCGGTCAGCGGGCCGATGGCGTCGTCCGGGACGGCGAGGAAGATCAGGTCTACGGCGTCGAGGAAGCCCTCCGGACCGGTGACGCCGATCGCCCCGGGCACCAGCGCGCCGAAGCGCGCGCGCCGCTCCGCATCGCGCGAGGCGACCGCGGCCACCGGCCAGCCGGCGCGCTGGAAGGCGACGCCGAGGACGGTGCCGACCCTCCCGGCTCCCACGATGCCGATGCGCGGACGACCGAGCCCGTGGTCGCGCCCGTGGGAGTGCCCGTGCTCGCGCTCGTGCTCGTGGGCGTCCGTCCCCGGCGGCGTCTGTCGCGCGGCAGCGACAGGCTCGGCGTGGGCCGCGGGCTCGGGCGGACGATCGTCCCAGGCGCGCACGGCGGTCGGACCTCGTTGGAACGGGTGGGCGGTCGGGGCCATTCTCGCAGGTCGGGGGCGACCGGCACGGACGGCACGGGGCGGCGGGAGGTGCCCGACCCGGGACGACTGGCGTGCGCCCGTGGCGTCGGGGTCGAGGCGCCGGTCCCCCCGAAGCGGCGTTCCCGTTGACGTCCCCACCCCACGGGCGCTCGTCAATCCGCTCGGGACCCGTCCGGTCCGGCGTACTTCCCCGCGCACGCCTCGAGCGTCACGACCGCCGCCGCCCCCCAGGGCGGCGACGCGGCGCAAGGATGCGCCCCATCACGCCGCTCCACCATCCGTAGACTTACGGAATTCGCAGGGTCCCACGGCGCCGCTTGGGTGCCGTCACTCCTCGAAACGCGCGACCCCGCGCCGGAACGCGTAGCGGACCAGCTCGGCCCGCCCGCGCAGGCCGAGTTTGCGCATCAGGTTGGCGAGGTGCGTCTCGGCGGTCCGCCGACCGATGACGAGGCGGGCGGCGATCACGCTGGCGCTCAGCCCCTCGGCGGCCAGGTGGAAGACCTCGCGCTCGCGCGGGGTGAGCAGCTGGTACGGATCGCCGCCGGCCGCCTGGGCGCGCTGGCGGTACCCCACCACCGCTTCGTCGGAGAGCGGCGGACCGAGGTAGGTCCGGCCGGCGGCGACCTCGCGGATCGCGTGCAGGAGCTCGTCCGCGGTCGACTCCTTGAGCAGGTACGCCCGGGCCCCCGCCTGCAGCGCCTCCGAGACGTAGGCCGGATCGGCGTGCATCGAGAGGATGACGACGCGCGTGCGCGGCGAGCGCCGCGCCGCCAGGCGCAGCACCTCGAGCCCCGGGAGACCGGGCAACACGAGGTCGAGGACGAGCACGTCGGGGCGGAGCAGCTCGACGAGCCGGGCCGCCTGCGGACCGTCGGCCGCCTCGCCGATCAGGCGCAGCCCCGGCTCCGCTTCGAGCAGCGCCCGCAGGCCCTGGCGCACGACGTGGTGATCCTCGGCCAGCAGGATCGAGATGGTCACCTCGACGCCCCGCCGACCGCTTCACCGGCAGCAGGCCGCCGCCCGCCGCCCTGCAGCGGGATCTCGACCTCGACGATCGTCCCTGTCCCGGGCCCCGAGCTGACCGCCAGCCGGCCGCCCAGCAGGGCGACCCGCTCTCGCATCCCGGCCAGCCCGGAGGCGGCGCCGGGCGCCGGGGCCGCCTGCGGGTCGAAACCGCGACCCTCGTCGCGGATCTCGACCCGCAGCGCGCGCGTCCCGGCTCGGACGCGCAGACGGACGTCGGCGACATCGGCGTGGCGGGCAGCGTTGGTGAGCGCCTCCTGGACGACGCGGTAGGCGGCCGTCTCGACCTGGGCGGGGAGGCGCCGCTCCAAGCCCTTCTGCTCGAAGTCGACGCGGAGCCCGCCCTGGCCCGCGTAGCGCTCCACCAGCCAGAGGAGCGCCGGGAGCAGCCCAAGGTCGTCGAGCATCGCCGGCCTCAGCTCGAGCGAGAGACCTCGCACCCGCGCGATCAGCTCGTTGACCTGCCCGCGGGCCTGCGCGAGCGCCGCGCCGCGATCGGCGGCCGCGGCTCGTTCGGTCGCCCCGAGCGCGAGATTGATGGCCGTCAGCGCCTGCCCGACCTCGTCGTGCAGCTCGCGGGCGAGGTGACGTCGTTCGGCCTCCTGGATCTCCATCAGGCGGCGCGAAAGCTGCTGGAGCTGCTCGCGTCCCGCCCGCAGCTCCGCGAAGAGCCGGCCGTGCTGGATGGCGACGCCGGCCTGGTCGGCGAACGCCTGCAGACGCTCCGCGTCCGATTCGCGGAAGAAGCCCGCCTGCGCGCTGTCGAGGTTGAGGAAGCCGATGACATCGCCTTCCACGCGGATCGCCGCACCCAGGTAGGAGCGTATCCAGCGGAGCCGCGGCAGCCCGGTCCAGGCGGGGTTCGTGCGCGTGTCGGCGACGAGGGCCGGTCTCCCGTCGCGCGTCATCTGCAGCAGGAGCGGCATCGTCTCGAGACGGATCCGCAGATCGACGACGTGGCGTTCCAGCCCGAGCTCCGCGTAGCCGCGGTGCCGGACGACCCGCGCAACGCCGTTCTCGACGAGCATGACGTCGGCGGTATCGTGTGCGACGACCCGCCTGACGTCGGCCAGGATCCGGTCGAGCACGTCGTCGACCTCCAGCGCGCTGTTGAGGGCGGCGGCGCTGTCGCCCAGCGCCTCGGCGAATCCGCGCTGCTCTCGCTCGGCCTCCTCGCTGGCGCGCCGGGCCAGCGCCGCGCCGAGGGCGCTGGCGACGCTGCGCAGGGCCTCCACCTCGGCCGCCGACCAGCTCCGCTCGACCGCGTCGTCGGCCAGTCCCAGTACCCCCCACCACTCGCCGCCGCAGAAGACCGGGACGGCCGCGAACGAGCCGACCCCCCGCGCCACCGCGGCCCGCCGTTCCCCGGCCGGAAGCTGACTGACCGTCTCCACCACGGGTCGTCCGGCGCGGAACGCGGCGACCCAGCGCCCCCGCGCGCCGCCCGGGTAGCGGCGCGGGCGTTCGGCCGCCGGCCAGCCGCCCCTGGCCGGGTCCGGCCACACGTGGCGCATCCGGTAGGTCGGACCACCGATGACCGGGTCGTTCTCCAAGACGTAGGCCCGCGCCGCCCCCGCGGCACCGCCGAGCGAGGCGAGCACCGCCGGGAACGCCTCGTCGGGAGCGTCGCCCGCCAGCAACCGCTGGCTGACGTCGGCGAGCGCGGCGAGGATGGCGTCACGCCGCCGGAGCGCCCTCTCGGCCTCGCGGAGCGCGGTGATGTCGAGGATGACCCCCTGCGAGCGGCGCGGCCACGACGCGTCGTCGGCGTTCCAGCCGGTGTCGGCATCGTGGACCCAGACGACGCGGCCGTCGCGCGCGATGAGGCGGTACTCGCTCACGAACGGCTGGCCGGTGGCGTGGTGGCGCTCGATCTGGGCCACGACGCGGACGCGGTCGTCGGGGTGGAGTCGGCGCTGGAGCAGCCCCGCGTCGCTCAGCCACTCCTCGGGGGAGAAACCGAGGATCGCCTCGATCTGCGGGCTGACATAGAGCGGACGGATCCCCTCGGGACCGATCTCGTCGAGGAAGACGATGGCCGGGATCTGCTCAACCAGGGCGCGATAGCGCGCCTCCGCGTCGCGGAGCCCCTGTTCCGCCTCTCGGCGATCGGTGATGTCGGTCATGGAGCCGCGCAGCATCACCGGCCGGCCGGCTTCGTCCCTCAGCGCCACCGCGTCGTCGCGGAACCAGCGGACCCGGCCGTCGCGCTGGAGGAGCCGGTACTCGAGCGGTGCCGTCTCGCCGGTCTCCCGCGTGCGCGCGACCGCGGCGAGGACGCGGGCGCGGTCGTCCGCGTGGAGGCACTCGCTCCACAGCTCCGGGCGCGCGAGCCACTCCACGGCCGTGTAGCCCAGGAGGGATTCGAGCTCGGGACTCACGTAGAGCGTGCTGACGACCTCGTCGAGCGCCGCCAGGTAGCTGACCGTCGGGATCTCCTCGACGAGGCCGCGGTAAGCCGCCCCCACCGCGGCGGTCGGCTCGCCCTCGAGCGCGGCGGTGCCCGGCGCGGTGGGGCCGCCCCTCTCCTCCTCGATCTTCGTGCGCCTGACGTGGGGCGGCATGCAGGGCCCTCCACCTCGACCGCGGCGCCCGACCCCCGACCCGCGCCGCGGATCACGCAATGGTACGTGGCCGCCCGCCGCTACGAGCGCGGGCGAGAGACAGAGCCCCGCCATGTCGCCGCTGCCGGCGACTCGGCACCGGCCCTCGCGGCCGGCCTCGCCGCGGTGGGGGCCTGCCCGGCCGGCCTTCGGCCGACGTTCTGCGCAGTAGATCAAAGCCCAGCCCTCGGCCACCTATCGGGGAGGTAGGCGAGCGTTCGGGCGGGGGCGCGCGTCCAGGGCGGTGGGCGAGACCAGGGCCCCGCGCCGGTCCCCTTCCGGGGCGGGAGCCGCGGCCCCCCAGGTGCCCCCTGGCAGCCGGCAGGACGGTTCAGACCGGGGCCCTGCGTCTTCGTTCCGTCGCCCGGTCGATGCGCTACGTGGCCCTGGGCGGCCCTGGGCGCGTTGGGGCGGGTCGACGCGGGGTTTGTCCTGGCCAGCAGAACGCGAGCCGGCCAGCCCACCCCACCGCCCACGCCGTTGCCGCCGCCCACGAGAGCCGCCGCCGAGCCGGCCCGCCCTGGGAGGCCCTCCACCTCGACCGCGGCGCCCGACCACGACCCGGGCCGCGGGTGACGCAATGGTACGTGGCCGCCCGCCGCTACGAGCGCGGGCGAGAGAAGAACCTAGACGCGACCCTTCGGGACGGTGAACCAGTAGGTCTTGTTGAAGACGATCTTGCCGAGGTGCCAGATGCGGTTCGGCTTCGGGGGATGCGGCGGGTTCAGGTAGTCGAAGCGGAGGAGCGTCCCCTTCCCGTCCCCGATCTCGAAGAAGCAGACGACCTTGCCCTGGTAGTTGCCGGCCTTCGCGTCGGGTTCGCGGCCGCGGACCGAGGCGGCGATCCGCTCGGCCACGACCGGAGCCTCGAAGTGGGCCGTCGAGCCGGCCTTGGAGATCGGCAGGTCGGTCGCGTCGCCGATGGCGTAGACGTTCGGCCGCCCGCCGACCTGGAGGGTGTGCTGGTCGGTGGGGAGCCAGCCGGACGGCGGCGCGAGGCCGCTGTCGATGACGACCCTGGCGCCCCTATGCGGCGGCACGAGCACGAGCAGGTCGTAGGCGAACTCCTCGCCCTCGAGGCTCTGCACCACCCTGCGCTCGGGGTCGATCGTCTCGATGTTGACGAAGGTGTGCAGCTCGATCCCCTTCTGCTCCAGGATCGGCGTCGCCATCTCGCTCACCGTCTCGATGGTGAAGGCACGCCCGATCGGCGAGCAGAAGTGGACCTCCGAGCGCCCGCGCAGCCCGCGCTCCCGCAGCTCGGCCTCGATGAGGAAGGCGACCTCGAGCGGCGCCGGCGGGCACTTGTAGGGCATGCCGGCGATGCCGATGACGACCTTTCCGCCGGTGAAGGCGTCGAGCGCCCGGCGGAGACGGAGCGCCGCCTCGGCGGTGTAGAAGTGGTGGGCTTCCTGGTCGAAGAAGGGGATCTCCTCGGGCACGATCCGCGAGCCGGTCGCCAGCACCAGGTGATCGTAGGGGAGGCGGCGGCCGTCCTCGAGGGTGACCGTGCGCGCCGCCTCGTCGATGCGCGAGGCGGCGCCGACGACCAGCTCGACCCGGCGGTCGAGGAGGGAGCGCTCGGGCCGCTGGAGACGCTCGGCCCGCTCGTGGCCCATGGCGATGTACATGAAGCCGGGCTGGTAAGTGTGCTGCCCGGTCTGGTCGACCACCGTGACGCTGACGTCACGGCTCTCGATCGGACCGCGCAGCTTCTTCGCCAGCAGGTTGGCGGTGAGCGTCCCGCCGACGCCGCCACCGAGGATGAGGATCCGCTGCACGGGGGGCTCTCCTTCGCTAGCGGCGCTTCTCCACGACCAACTCGTCGTAGCCCTCGCGCTCGAAGGCGCCGATCAGCCGGTGGCCGGCTTTCTCGACCCACTTGGGGATATCCACCTTCGAGCCCCGGTCGCTCGAGCGGACGGCGATCACGTCGCCGACCTGCCCCTCGCGGATCGCCCGGATCAGCTCCATCAGGGGGCCGGGGCAGAAGCTGCCCCGCGCGTCGATGGTGCGGGTGATCGTCGGCTCGGTCGTCGTTTCGGTCATCTAGGTTCCTTCCTTTCGGTAGCGGGCCGGCGCGGGGCCGGGCGACCTGGCCGCCGGTTTCTTTCAGATGAAGACGACCTGCCCCTCGCCCGCGTTCACCCAGAAGGCGGTGACGCCCTCCACGCCGTCGACGAGCGGATCGAGGTCGGACGGTTCGAGGTCGAGCAGGTCCATCGAGAGCGAGCAGGCCTCGATCCGGACGTCGCCCAGCTCCTTGGCCTGGCGGAGCGTCTCGGCCCAGCTCGCCTGGCCGGCCTTCGCCAGCGCGTCGACCGCGGCGCGGCCCTCGGCGCCCGCCTCGGGGGCGAGGCCGTGGTCCCCGGCGATCCGGTCGGCGCGGAAGGCATCGAGCGCCCAGTACTGCAGGAAGATGTGGACCGGTCGGCCGAGCGCCGCGGCGCCGGCCGTCAGCACGGCGGCGGCCTGGAGCTTGTCATCGGTCCCGGAGAAGAGGACCAGGGCGAGGCGTTCTTCCATGGAGGGCTCCTCAGGCGGTGACGGTGGCGGCCCCAGTCGTCTCGACCGGCTCGTCGGTCAGGTCGGCGAGCCGGGTGAGCCGGCGCCGCAGGACGCGGCGCATCAGCTCGCAGGCGACGAGGACATCGGGGTCGGTGATGGCGTAGCGGACGTCCCGGCCGCGCCGCTCGGCTTCCACGAGACCGGCGGCACGGAGGACCGAGAGGTGCTGCGAGACGTTCGGCTGGCTGATCCCGAGCTCCTCGGCGAGCCGGCCCACCTCGAGCGGTCCATCGGCCAGGCGGTGGATGATCTCCAGGCGGCGGGGGCTGGAGAGCGCCTTTAGCACCTCGGCCTGGAGCACGTCGATGGCGTCCATGGCGCCACTATCGGCCTATGCGCAGATGCGCATCAGTGCGTTCCGGCCCGGTCTCCCGAGCCATGCGGCCCGGGCCATTCGGCCGATCCGGCGGCTCCTGGCGGGGGCCGGGGCTTCTCAGGCGGCGCGCCGCCCTCCCGCGCGGGCCGCATCGGCCGCCGCCCAGGCGCCGACGCGGCGCCGGATCGCCCGGCAGACGCCGGGGAGCGCGGCGGCGACGGCCGCGCTCAGGTCGGTCCCCAGCGCGAGCGACGCGGGCTGCGCGCCGACGACCCGGACGCGGCGCGGTAGGGCGCCGGTGACCAGGAGCGCCCCGAGCAGCTCGCGGGCCCCCAGGTCGTGGACGCCCATCGCCGTCCCGTGGCGCACCAGCCGCCGCCCGTCCAGGTCGATCCGCGTGCCCGGCGCGCGCCCCGCCTCGATCGCGTCGACGACGACCAGGCCGTCGAGGCCGGCGACGTACGGCAGGAGGCCGAGCCCGACCGTGCCGCCGTCGATCAGCTCCAGCGACCCGGGGCCGGCGTCCGGCGGCTCGGCCCGCAGGCGTTCCACGACCATGGCGCCGAGCGCCTCGTCGCCCTGCAGCCGGTTGCCCAACCCGAGGACGGCGTAGCGCGGCCGGCGGTCGGCCACCCTCACACCGTCCGGTTGGCGAGGCGGAGCTGGCGCGTCGTCCAGGCCGCCAGGTTGCGGAGCCGCCGTGCGTCAAGGCGGTCGCAGGCCCAGCCCCAGTGGATCGAGACGACGTCGCCAGCGGCCACGCCGTCGACGAAGCCGGTCCCGTCGAGCCAGCGCTGCACCAGCTCGGGCCGCCGCTCCCCGAGGCGCATCTTCCCCTCGACGAGGGTGAGCGGCGCCACATCGACGAGCAGGCGCTCGCCCTCGACCGAGCGGACCTCGCCCCAGCGGATCCGGCAGGCGTCCATCACCCCGAGCGCCCCGTCGAGGGCGCCACTCCGCATCAACCCGAGCCGCGGGAAGACGTCGAAGACGTGGAAGGCGTGGACCGGGTGCGCCCCGGCCGGCGCCTTGGTGGCGAGCCAGCGCCAGCCCTCGGGGCGGAGGCGCGGGCGGAAACGCTCCCCGAGCGAGTCGTGGAGCGCCGCCGCGGGAACGCGACGGAGCAGCTCGTTGCCGAGCCAGTACGCCTCCACCACGGTGGCGTCGAGCGGGTCGGCGATCCCGTTGGCGCGGGCGATCAGATCGAGATACGGGTAGGCGCCCTCGAAGCCCTGCGCCAGCTGGCGCAGGTCGCCGTCGTCCCCCGCCACGGCGGCATCGAGGAGCCCGCGCGCGTCGTCGGGTCCGCAGTAGCCGAGCCGGTTGGGCCCGAAGGCGTAGCGGGCGAAGAGGACCGGCCCGGGGACGCGGCCGTCCGGCATGCCGTCTCCCGGTCCCCCGTTCAGGCGGTCGCCGCGGCCCGGGCCGCCCGGCGCCGCAGGGCCAGCCAGCCGACCATCGCCGCGGCGCCGGCGATCAGCACGTAGCCGCCGACGACCGCCGGCTGCGGGGCGGTCCCGGAGCCCGCCGCCTGGAGCGCCGCGGTCACCACGGCTCCCACCACGAGAACGCTCGCCACGACGCTCGCCGGGGCGCGCTGCAGCGCGGCGTACCAGGTGGCCACGTAGCCGGTCAGGATCAGGCCGGTGACGACCGACCACGCCCACCCGGCGGCGCTCACCTCGACGAGCGCGCCGAGCCGGCCGGTGGCGGCCAGGTAGCCGGCCAGGAAGACGAGCCCGAAGCCCATCCGCGCGGCGGCGGCGATGCCGGAGGGAACCGAGGCGAGCAGCCGCTTCGCCACGATCACCTCGAGCGCCCACAGGAGCGTGGCCGCGGCCATCAGCGTCTCGCCGCTCCCCCAGCGGAGGCCGGCCGGCGGCAGCACGATCGCCTGCCCGGCCAGCAGGAGCGCCAGGGCCGCCACCTGCGCCCGGCCCAGCCGCTCGCCGAGGAACGGGACGGCGAGGAGGGCGACCCAGACGAAGAGCGTCTTGTGGATGAAGGCGGCGCTCGGCGCGCTCGCCTGGGCGAGCCCGTTGAAGAACAGGAGGAACGGGATCCCGCCGCCGATGACGCCCAGGACGAGGAGCCCGCCCCACTGCCGCGGTCGGAGAGGGCGCCGATCGAGGCGCGCCCCGCCGGTGGCGAGCGCGATCAGGACGAGCGCAGCCACCCCGTTCTTGAGCGTCGTGTAAACGGCCGCGTCGGGGACCTGCCTGACGGCGAAGGCGTTGAGGTAGATCGCCAGGCCGCTGATGAGGGCGGTGGCGACGGCGAGCCCGACACCCCAGGCCGCGGTGGCGGGGATTCGCGGGGGACGCGGCCTTGCCTGCTCAGGACGGGGCGGCATCGTCGACTCCTTTCTCACGTTCGACCAGACGGAGTGCCTCGAGTAGCGCCGAGCGGATCTCGCCGGCCTCCTCGGCGCTGAGGCGTTGCACGATCGTGCCGGCGGCGACCATCACCCACTCCCCGGGGGCGATCCCCGGGTAGAGGAGCGTGGAGGCACGGCGGGTGCGGCCCTCGCTGAGGACGGCCGCTCCGCCCGCGTCGACGGCCACCACCTGCGCCGGGAACGAGACGCACATGGGGCTAGCGCCTCCGTGCCCGGATCTCGAGACCCGGGCCGTCGCGCCGCGGCAGCGGCCAGCCGCACCCCGGACAGAAGGGGGCAGCCGGGTCGGGCACGACGGCGACGGCGCAGGCGGGGCAGTCGACCGGATCGATGCGGAGCTCGACCGGCAGCTCACCCAGCCCGCGGGCGCGCAGCGCCAGCTCGAGGTGGAACCGGGCCGCCTCGCCGCCGACCCGCACGGGGTCGCTGATGTGCAGCTCGAGCGCGGCCGGGGCGGACGCCCTCCGCAGCGCGCCGTCCAGGGCTGCCTCGATCAGGCCCGCCTCATGCATCGACGTCGTCCTCCGCGGCCTCGCCGGGGTGGCCCAGCCAGCGGGTCTTCCAGCCGGTCACGATACTCGAGAGGAGGCCGTTGCGCTCGACCAGGTCGGTCAGCACCGAGCTGTAGACGTGGTGGACGGTGAAGACCAGGAAGAGGAAGGTCAGGATGTAGTGCAGGAGGCGGACGGTCATGATGCCGCCCGGCACGAACCCGACGATCCAGCCGAAGAGCGCCTGCACCGGTCCCACCCCGGCGATCCAGCCGAAGAGGAGGAGGCCGGTCAGGATCTGGCCGGCGAAGCCAGCGTAGACGACGAGGTAGGCGACGGCCGCCAGCGCGTTGTGCCCCATCCCCGGCGGCGGTTCCAGGCGGCGCAGACCGTAGAAGCGCCCCGTCTCGGCGAGGTTGCGCCACTGCGGCCGCGTGTGCGGAACCAGCGCCCGCCAGGAGGCGTACCCGTTGCCGGCGAAGGCCCAGTAGACGCGCAGCCCGACGGCGATGGTGAAGACGATGGCGAAGAGCTCGTGGACGAAGCGGACCTGTGCCATCAGCGCCGCGGCGGTGTCCCCCGCGGCCGGGCTCAGGAAGGGCCCGTGGATGTAGAGCCCCGTGATCGTGAGCACCACCATCGAGACGACGACCGTCCAGTGGACGACCCGGACGAGCGGCTCCCAGACGTAGACCCGCTCGCCGAGGACCCGCTCGGCCATCTCAGGCGACCTCCACGCGGACCCGCTCGCGCCCCCGCGCATCGACGACGTGGACGGCGCAGGCGACACAGGGATCGAAGCTGTGGATCGTGCGCAGGAGCTCGAGGGGACGTTCCGGCTCCGCGACCGGCGTGCCGGCGAGCGCCGCCTCGAAGGGACCGGGCTGGCCGGCGGCGTCGCGCGGCCCGGCGTTCCAGGTGCTCGGCACGATCGCCTGGTAGCCGGCGATCCGGCCGGCCTCGATGCGGACCCAGTGGCCGAGCGAACCGCGCGGCGCCTCGTGCGCTCCCCACCCCTCCGCCTCGGCCGGCCAGGTCGACGGCTCCCAGCGACTCCCGTCGTGGATCCGCAGGTCGCCGCTCATCATGTTGTGCGCCAGCCCGTCGAGCCAGCCGTCCATCAGGTCGAGCAGGTAGGCGGTCTCGACCGCTCGGGCGGCGACGCGTCCGAGCGTCGAGAGGAGCGCTGCGGGCTGTGCGCCCAGGTCCTGCAGGACGCCGTCGACGAGTTCGCGCACGCGAGGCACACCACCGGCATAGGCGACCAGCATCCGGGCCAGGGGACCGACCTCCATCACCTTCCCCTCGTAGCGCGGCGCCTTGAGCCAGGAGTACTTGGCGTCCCGCTGGAGCTCGGTGTAGGGCGGCGTCGGGCCCGTGTAATGCGGCGTCGTCTCGCCGTCCCAGGGGTGGCGCACTTCGGCGTCGCCGCCGCTGTAGTCGTAGTAGGAGCGCGCGATCGACTCGGTGATCCTCGCCTGGTCGAGCGGGTGGACCGTCGCGAGGTCCCCGCCCAGGACGATACCGCGCGGGAAGTCGAACGTGCTCGGGTCGCCGATGCTGCCGCGCGGCAGGCCGCCGTAGGCGAGGTAGTTGCGATGCCCGGCGCCAAGGGCGAACCAGTCGGGGTAGAAGCCGGCGACCGCCTTGACGTCAGGGATGTAGACCTGCTCGACGAAGGCACGCATCGCCTGGATCCGCTCGGCGATGAAGCCGATCCGCTCCAGGTTGAGCGCCTCCGGCTCGTTGGGGTCGATCGCCGTCGCCATGCCGCCGACCAGGTAGGTCTGCGGGTGCGGGTTCTTGCCGCCGAGGACGGCGTGGACGCGGATGACGTCGCGCTGCCAGTCGAGCGCCTCCAGGTAGTGGGCGACCGCCAGCAGGTTCGCCTCGGGCGGCAGCCGGTAGGCGGGGTGGCCCCAGTAGCCGCTGGCGAAGAGGCTGAGCTGGCCGCTCGCCACCACCCGCTCGAGGCGCTCGCGCACCTGGCGGAAGTAGCCGGCCGACGACTTCGGCCAGTCCGAAAGGCTCGCCGCCAGGCGCGCGGTGGCGGCCGGGTCGGCGCGCAGCGCGCTCGTCACGTCGACCCAGTCGAGCGCGTGCAGGTGGTAGAAGTGGACGACGTGGTCCTGGATCTGCTGCGCGCCCGCCATCAGGCTGCGGATGAGACGGGCGTTGGGCGGGATCTCGATCCGGAGCGCGTCCTCGACCGCGCGCACCGAGGCGAGGGCGTGGACGGTGGTGCAGACGCCGCAGATCCGCTGCGCCCAGATCCATGCCTCGCGCGGGTCGCGGCCGCGCAGGATCAGCTCCATGCCGCGGAACATCGTGCCGCTCGACCAGGCCTCCGCGACCTGGCCGCCCTCCACCTTCGCCTCGATGCGCAGGTGTCCTTCGATGCGCGTGACCGGATCGATGATGACGTTCGGCATCGGGGTGCCCTCAGCTCAGGCCGGCGCAGGCCGGCGGCTCCGCGGCAGGAGGTTCGGCAGGTGGCCCGGTCGGGGGCGTTTCCGCGGGCGGTTCGACCGGGCCCGGCTCGAGCGGGCCCGGCACGACCCGGCCGGCGGCGTCGAGCGTCGCCCGGTGCCGCGCACGCCGGTGCTGGATCGCCTTCCCCGCCCCGTGCAGGACGGTGAGGCCGGCGACCGCCCCGACCAGCCCCACCCCGAGCGTCTGGGCGTCGATGTCGACCCCGATCATGTGCACGTCGGGGAGCCGCGCGTAGAAGGGGCTCATCGTCGCCCAGAAGTCCGGTGACGCGCAGGCGATGCAGCCATGCCCCGCCTTGACCGGCCAGCTCGTCCCGTCGTTCCAGCGAACGGTCGGGCAGTTGTAGGTCGCCTGCGGTCCCTTGCAGCCCATCTTGTAGAGGCACCAGCCCCTCCGGTGGCCCTCGTCCCCCCACGCCTCGACGTAGCGACCGGCGTCGAAGTGGGCACGCCGCTCGCACTGGTCGTGGACGACGTGCCCGTAGGCGAAGAGGGGCCGCTTGTAGCGATCGAGCGCTGGCGGCTCGCCGAAGGTCAGGTAGTGGACCAGGACCGCCGCCGTGTTGGCGACGTTATGTGGGCAGCCGCCCAGGTTGATGAGCGCCGGCAGGCCGGGGACCGCGGCGTCGACGCCGACCGCGCCGGTCGGCCCCTGGGCGACGAGGCCGCCGTCCCAGGCGCACGCGCCGATGGCGATCGTCAAGGCCGCGTCGCGGCAGACCTCGCCGACCAGGTCGAGCGCGGTGCGGCCGCCGATGGTGCAGTAGATGCCGCCCTCGGCGATCGGGATGGCGCCCTCGACGATGGCGACGTAGTCGCCCCGGTGCTCGCGCCGGACGCGTTCGACGACCTCCTCGGCGGCCCGGCCGGCGCCGGCCATGATCGTCTCGTGGTACTCGAGCGAGACCGCCTCGAGGACCAACTCGGCGATGTCGGGGTGGCTCGACCGCAGCATCGACATGGTGTTGCCGGTGCAATCCTGGAACTCGCGCCAGACGACGACCGGTTTCGGCTTCGTCTCCAGGGCACGGGCGATTCGCGGCGCGTAGCTCGCCGGCAGCGCGAGCGTCGCCGCCATGGCAGTGCAGAACCGCAGGAAGCGCCGGCGCGAGACGCCGCGCCGGGCGAGCTCCTCGAAGAGGGTGAGCGGCCTCGCGTCCAGCGTCGTCGAGCCGACCACGGCACACTCCTCCAGGTACGGGCCAATGAGGTCGGGGCCCGCCCTTGGGCAGCGTGCCCCGGCCAGACGGAATCTGGCAAACGCCGGGGCCCGGGCCCAAGTGCCATCGGACCGGTCCGGGCCGGTCCACGGCGGGCCGGCAGGGGACCGAACGGCCCGGTCCGGATGGTCACGCCGCCGGCCTGCTCAGGGCCGTGCCAGCAACGTCTCCACCTGGCGGGCGACGACGACGTCTTCCCGGGCCTCGATGCGCATCACGGCGACCGCCGCCCCGGGCCGGCTCAGGACGGCGTCCGCCTCCACCTCGCGGGCGGGGACGGGAGCGATGCCGAGCGGCCCGAGCCGGGCGACGATCGCGGCGCGGACCGTGCCGGCATGCTCACCGATGCCGCCGCTGAAGACGAGCCCGTCGAACCGCGGCAGCGAGGTCGCCACGGCCGCGATCCCGGCCGCGGCGCGGCGCGCGAACATGTCGAGGGCGAGGACGGCGCGCTCGTCACCGGCGGCCGCCGCCGGCAGCAGCTCACGCGTGTCAGCCGTGCGCCCGGAAACCCCCAGCAGCCCGGAGCGATGGTCGAGCGCGTCGGTCAGTCCGTCGAGGTCGAGCCGGCCGTCCCGGAGCACGGCGAGCAGGATGCCGGGATCGATCGAGCCTGCCCGGGTCCCCATCATCAGGCCCTCCAGCGGCGTCAGCCCCATCGACGTGTCGAGCGAACGAGCGCCCCACGTCGCCGTGACCGAGCAGCCACTGCCGAGGTGTGCCACGACCAGCCCCAGCCCGCTGGCGGGACGCCCGAGCAGCTCGGCCGCGCGCTCCACCGCCCAGGCGACCGCGAGGCCGTGGAAGCCGAAGCGCCGGATCCCCCATTCCGCGTACCAGGCCCAGGGCAGCGGATAGACGTGCGCGGCTGGCGCCAGCCCCGCGTGGAAGGCGGTATCGAAGACGGCGACGTGCGGAACGCCGGGCAGCGCCGCGAGCGCCGCCCGGATCGTCTCGGCGGCGATCCGGTTGTGCAGCGGCGCGAGTTCCCGGAGCGCTTCGATCCCCGCCAGCACCTCGCGGTCGATCCACACGGGGGCAGTGAAGCGCGTCCCGCCGTGGACCACGCGGTGCCCCACCGCCTCGATCGACCGGAGCGGGACGCCGCCGTCGCTCAGTCTCGCCAAGAGCGCCGCGACGTCGCCCGTTCGATCGGCTGCCCGGGTCGCGTCGGAGCCCCAGTCGGCGCCGGCGCGGAGGAGCGGATCCTCGCCGGGCGGTTCGAGGACGCTCGCCTTCAGCGAGCTCGATCCGGCGTTCAGGACGAGGATGCGCATCGCCGCGGGAGTCCACTGGCGGCGGACGGGCGCCTCAGCGCAGGCCGGCCAGCTCCTGAAGCCCCCGCCAGTTGGCGAGCCGGTCCTGGCGCGTGGCCTGGATCTCCGCCGTCGGCGTCCCGTCGGGGGCGAAGTGCGGAGCGAAGCGCCCCTCGGTGCGGGCGAAGGTGAGGAAGTCGACGACGGTACCGTCGGGGAGCTTCGTCCAGTCCTCGCGCAGCGCCGGGTTCCCCTGCAGCGAGAGGCGCTCCTTGATCGTCGATCCGCGGCGCGGGTCGTAGGTGAAGAGCGGGAAGGCGCGCGAGTCGACGGCGAGCTTGGCCTGGCGGGTCGAGGCGTCGTCGGCGATCCCGTGCTCCGGCTGGCACGCCGTGTAGGCCACGATCACCGCCGGACCGGGGTACTCGTTCGCCTCCATCACCGCGCGGTAGAAGTGGTTGATGTGGGCGGCGGTCGTCTGCGCCACGTAGACCTCGCCGTGCGCCATCAGGATCCGCGCCAGCTCCTTGCGCCGCTCGGGCCGCCCGTGGAGTTCGCGGCCGTAGGCGGAGAGCTTGGTGACCTGGCCGCCGAAGCTGGCGGTCGAGGCCTGCCCGCCGGTGTTCGAGTAGACCTGCGTGTCGAGGACGAGGACCTTGATGTCGGCGCCCGCGGCGACCATCCGCGAGAGCGACTGGAAGCCGATGTCGTACATCGCCCCGTCGCCGCCGAGGACCCAGAGGCGTCGCTCCGGGTGTCCCGCCTGGTCCCAGCGCGCGCGGATCCCCATCGCGTCGGCCGGGCCGTTCTCGAAGAGCGAGTTGGTCCAGGGCACGAGGTACGGGTTGAACGGGTAGGTGCTGCCGTA
>Ga0154433_1121_pt2 | contig 40926 bp, 37 predicted proteins | sample RifGroC2_FD_115937 | JGI IMG/M metagenome (GOLD analysis project Ga0154433, IMG submission 115937) | Chloroflexi bacterium GWC2_73_18 | reverse complement strand
CGGCCGTCGGGAGAGAGGTCGTGCTCCTCGACGACGACCTGGCGGCGGATCACCTCCGGGGTCATGGGCGGGCGGAGGCGGCCGCGTCGGCGCGGCACGACAGTCGCTGCGTTCATGACCGGGACGCTAGCAGACCGGACGTTGTCGCGGCGGGATGCTTCGCGCGTGCCCACGCCGCCGCCGATCGCCTCCATGCACCCCGCTGCGTTACCCTGTCGCCGATGGTCCTCCCCGGCGTGCCCGCGGTCGGGCCGGTCGTCGCGGCCGACGTGCGCCACGCGCTGCGCAGCGGCCGCGCCGTCGTCGCGCTCGAGTCGAGCCTCATCACGCACGGGCTGCCGCGCCCGCTCAACCTGGAGGTGGCGCTCGCCTGCGAGGCGCGCGTGCGCGGCGAAGGCGCCGTCCCGGCCACGGTCGCGGTCCATGACGGGCGCCTGCTCGTCGGACTGCGGCGCGAAGCGCTGGAGGAACTCAGCGCCGCGGAGGACGCGTCCAAGGCGTCGCGCCACACGCTGGCCGCGGCGCTCGGCCGCCCCGGCTGGGCCGGCACGACCGTCTCGGCCACGATGATCGCCGCCCACGCCGCGGGGATCGCCATCCTCGCCACCGGCGGGATCGGCGGCGTCCACCACGACGCCGGGCGCAGCTTCGACGTCTCGGCCGATCTCGAGGAGCTGGCCCGTACGCCGGTGGCGGTCGTCTGCTCGGGCCCCAAGTCGATCGTCGACGCGCGGCTCACGCTCGAGTACCTCGAGACCCGGGGCGTCCCGGTCGTCGGCTGCGGGACCGACGAGCTGCCCGGCTTCTGGGCCCGCGAGACCGGCCTGCCCGTGCCGGCCGGGGTCGGCACGCCCGAGGAGGCGGCCGCGCTCGCCATCCGCCACTGGGGGCTCGGTCTCGGGACCGGCATCGTCTTTGCCGTTCCCGTCCCCCGCGAGGCCGAGCTCCCCCGCGAAGACGCCCGGGAAGCGATCGCGCAGGCGCTCGCCGAGGCCGGTGCGGCGGAGATCACCGGCGCGGCCGCCACGCCCTGGCTGCTCGCCAGGATCGGCGAGCTGACCGGGGGCCGCTCGGTCGTCGCCAACCGCGCCCTCATCGAGCACAACGCCGGGATCGCCGCCCGGATCGCCGTGGCGCTGCTGCGCTACTCGGGTGGGGACCGGGCGCGCGCGTGACCGAGGCCGGTCCCACGCCGCCCGCCGTCGAGACGCGCGGACTGGAGCGCATCTACCGGATCAAGCCGCGGCCGGTCACCGCCCTGGCCGGTGTGGACGTGCGCGTCGAGCCGGGCGAGTTCTTCGGCCTGCTCGGGCCCAACGGCGCGGGCAAGACGACGCTCATCAAGATCCTGACGACGCTGCTGCTGCCGACCTCGGGGAGCGCCCGCGTCTTCGGCTTCGATGTCGTTTCCGAGACGAAGCAGATCCGCCGCATCATGAACATGGTCGCCGGTGGGGAGCAGTCGGGCTACGGCATCCTGACCACCCGCGAGCAGCTCTGGATGTTCAGCCAGTTCTACGGGCTGGGGACCCGCGAGGGCTGGCGCCGCGTCGACGAGCTGGTGGAGCTGGTCGGCCTGACGGAGCAGCGCGAGCAGCGGGTCTCGACGCTCTCCACCGGCCAGCGCCAGAAGCTCAACGTGGCGCGCGGACTGCTCAACGACCCGTGGATCCTCTTCCTCGACGAGCCGACGCTGGGGCTCGACGTGGGGGCGGCGCGGGCGGTCCGAGAGCTGATGACCGCCTGGCGGGCCGCCGTCCCCGGCCGCACGATCCTGCTGACGACCCACTACATGGCCGAGGCCGACGAGCTGTGCGAGCGGATCGCCATCGTCGACCGCGGGCGGATCCTGGCGATCGGTACGCCGGCCGAGTTGAAGCGGCGCGTCCAGCGGGAGTCGATCTTCCGCCTCGAGGTCGATCGCCTGGCGGCCGGCGCGCGGGCGCTGGCGCCGCTCCCCGGGGTCGTCAGCGCGGTGCCCGCCTCCGAGGCCGACACCGGGCGAGAGGCGGCCGGGCGCGGGACCGTGGCGATCACCCTGGTCCTCCGCGACGACGCCGCGCTCGGCGGTGTCGTCGGCGCGCTCGGCGAGCTGGGGGCGCGGATCGTGGCGCTCCGGAAGTCGGAGCCGACCCTCGAGGACGTCTTCGTCGAGCTGGTCGGACGTGGCTTCGAGGACGAGGCGGAAGGCGATGGCGCGCGGCCACCGATGCCGGGGGCGGAGCCGGCCGCCCCGGGTCCGTCGCACACGACCCACCCGCACGAGCCGGGCGAGCCGTCCGACGAGCCGCTCGCCACGTGAACGCCCTCGTCCACCGGCAGACCGCCGGCCCGCGCGAGGCGGCGCGCTGGAACCGCGGGCGCATCCTCGCCAACAACCTGCGCAGCGTCGCCGGCCGCGCCTACCCGCGCATCGCCGGGCTGGCGCGGGAGCCGTCGTGGGTCTTCTTCGAGATCCTCCTGCCGTTCCTCACCACGTCGAGCTTCGTCTTCGTCTACCGCGCCCTGGCGGCTCCGCCCGAGTACGTCGGTTTCGTCGTCCTGGGTGGGGCGATGAGCGCCTTCTGGATCAACGTCATCTGGATGATGGCGGCGCAGCTCTACTGGGAGCGCGACCAGGGCAACCTCGAGCTCTACTTCGCCGCGCCGATGGACCTCATGAGCGTCCTCTTCGGGATGGCCATCGGGGGCCTCGTCATGAGCTCGACGCGGGGCGCGGTCGTCCTCGTCATCGCCACCCTCCTCTACGGCGTCACGTTCAGCGTGGCGCAGTGGGCGCTCCTCCTCGCCGTCTTCGTGCTGACCCTCGCCGCCCTCTACGGCCTCGGCATGGTCCTGGCCAGCCTCTTCCTGATGTGGGGGCGAGAGGCGTGGCACCTGACCCAGCTGCTGCAGGAGCCGGTCTACTTCGTTTCAGGGCTCAACTTCCCGGTCGGGCGGCTCGGCTTCCTCGGGGCCATGGCGATCGCCACGCTGCCGCTGGCGGTCGGCCTCGACGCCATGCGCCAGCTCGCCTTCGCCGGCTCGGCCGTCACCCTCGGCACGCCGACGCCCGAGGTCGAGGCGCTCATCCTGGTCGCCATGACCATCGTCTTCCTGGTGGCCGCCCGGTTCGCGCTGCGCACGCTCGAGCGCCTGGCGCGGCGCGAGGGCCGCCTGGTGACGCGCTGGAGATGAGCAGGACGGCGGTGAGCGGCTCGGCGATGAGCGAGGCGGTGGCCCTCGATCCGGGGCGCCTGCGCGGTCGGCCGGTCCGCGACGCCTGGCGCAGCTTCGCCACCGCCGCCCGGCTCGGCTGGCAGATGGAGGCGAACTGGACCGACCCGCTCCTCTTCTTCATCTACTCGGTCGCCAAGCCGGTCGCCGCGGCGCTCATCCTGGTGGTCATGATCGAGGTGATCGGCGGATCGGCCGGGCGAGGGCTGCGCGCCTTCGTCGTCGTCGGCAGCGCCCTCTGGTCGTTCGTCGTGAGCGGGATGGCGGGGCTCGCCTGGTCGGTCCTCGACGACCGCGAGCGCTACCGGATGCTCAAGTACGTCTACGTCAGCCCGAGCGCGTTCGGGATCGTCCTCCTCGGCCGCGGCATGGCACGGCTCGCCATCGGGGCGATGGGCGCGGCGATCACCCTCGCCGTGGGGGTCGCCTTCCTCGGCGTCCCGCTCGACCTGGCGCGGGTCGACTGGCCGCTCCTGGCCGTCGCTATGCCGCTCGGGCTGGTCGCCATCGTGGCGCTCGGGGCGATGCTCGCCGCCGTCTGCCTGCAGACGCGCCAGGAGTCGTGGTCCTACCCGGAGGCGGCCGCCGGCGCCCTTTTCCTCGTCGTCGGCGCCGTCTTCCCCCTGCACGTCCTGCCTGCGATGGCACAGGCGGCCGGGTTGCTCACGCCGCTCACCTGGTGGCTCGAGGGAGTCCGGCAGGCCCTCGTGCCGGGGAGCGCCTCGGCGATCGGGGGGGATGGCTCGCTGTGGGCCGAGCTGAGCGGTCACGCCACCCCCGGGGGCATCGAGATAACGGCCGCCTTGCTGGCCACCAGCGCGCTGGTTACACTCGTGGCGGCGACCGTCTTCCGCCTGAGCGAGCGGCGGGCCAAGGACCGGGGGCTGATCGACCGCACGAGCGGCTCCTGAGGGAGGGCGCTGGATGCGCATCTACGAGGGGAGCCCGCGCCAGGACTACGAAGAGGTCCTGCGCTCGATCGGCGCCTTCCTGGACCAGCACGGGATGCGCGAGATCCTGCTGGCCGAGGCGCCCGACGGCTTCATCGTGCAGGGGCTCGCCATGGGCGGCGCCACCGGGCAGTGGTCGGAGTCGATCGCGCAGCAACAGAAGGAGACGCTCACCTTCCTCGACGACGACATCGCCCGCTTCATGGAGGAGGCGATCACCCGCCGCAACCCGGCCTCCCCGCCGCCGGACTTCGCCCGGGCCGGCCGCTACGAGAAGGCGCTCCGCGTCCTGGGCCGCTACATCGACCAGCAGCGCCCCCGCGACGTCTTCTTCTTCGAACAGGACGGCGCCTTCGTGTTGCGGCTCCTGATGCAGACGCAGGCTGGCTCCCGGCACGTGCTGGCCGAGTTCACTCGCGAGGACATCGAACAGATGGTCGCCCAGGGCCCCGCCTGGCGCGACCAGCCCAGGCCGGCGCCCAGCGCCGCACCGCCGTCCGAATGATCCGACCGTAAGGAGGAACGACCCATGAAGGCACTGCGCATGGTCGCCGTCGCGCTCGGCGTGACGCTCGCCGCCCTGATCGTCATCCCGCTGATCGTCCTGGCCGGCCTCTTCGTCTGGCTCAAGCTGACCGAGGAGGCCGACGAGGAGGCGCTCGAGCTCGAGCAGGAGGGCTGACGCCCGATCGACACGGCCGCCGATCCTGGCGGCGTGAGCGGACCGATCGGCCTCGTCGGCGCCCCGACGGCGTTCGGCGATCCCGCCGGGCCGCCTCCCCCTAGGCGCCGGCCGGCGTGAGCGCAGCGTAGAGCGCCGACGGCGCGTACGGCCGAAGGAGGACCCGCGCGCCCGCGGCGGCGAGCGTCTCACGCAGGGCGTCTCGCGGCGCGGAGAGGATCACCACCACGGGCACCGTGGCGCCGGCCGCGAGTCGCTCGATGCCGACCTCGTCGACCGCCCCCGCCTCGGCGGCGAGGTCGAGCACGATCGCCCGTGGCGATCGCCGCGGTCCCCGCTGCTGTGCCGCCTCCGCGATGGAGCGGCACCTGGTCGCATCGAACCCGCCGAGCCGGAGCGTCACCTCGAGGACGCGGAACCAGCGATCGTCGGAGGCCACCACCAGCACGGGGACGGAGCCCACGACCGGGACTGTACACCAGTGAAGGGCGCTGACCCGCCCTTCGAACCGTCCATGGCGGTCGCCCGAGCGCGAGGCGACGCCCGATCGCCTGGCCGGCCCTCTCCGCCGCCGCCGCGAGGCGTTCGTGACGGGCCTCCGGGCGCATGCCACCGCGCCCGGCGCGCCGGGGATCGCCTTCGAGCGGGGCGAGCGCCAGGAGGGCCGCCTGGGGCCGCTCCCGGCCGCCGCCTCCGGAGCGCGGCCTGCCCGGCCTCGTGGCGGTGGGGGCCTCGTCCGGCGGCCTCCCGCCGACGTTCTGCGCAGCAGGACAGACTCCATCCCCTCGGCCACCGGCCGGGAGGTGGGCGCGCGTGGGGCGGGGGCGAGCGTGCGGGGCGGGGGCGAGGCCGGGGCAGCGCGCCGATCCCCCTTGTCCGAGGTGGGCGCCGCGGCCCCCTGGTGCCCCCCCGCGGCCGGCAGGACGGTGCGGGCCGTGGCCCGGCGTCCTCGTTCCGTCGCCCGATCGATGCGGGTACGTGGCTTCGGGCGGGCATGGGCGGGTCGGCGGGTCCGCGGCGGGCTTTGTCCTGGCCAGCAGAACGCGAGACGGCACCGCTCCAGCCGGGCCGCCGCCGCCCCGGGCCGCCGCCGCCCCCACCGAGCCGGTCCCCGCCGGGCTCCCCCTGGCAGGCCTTCGATCGGTCGGCGTCCCCCTGGGTCGCGCGAACCTCGCGGCCTGACCTTACACTTCGCCCAAGTGGTCACGGCCTGTCCCTGCAAGCGAGGCTAGCCGGCGAGGTGGACGGACGGCTCGAGGCGCTCCTGCGCGCGGTCGCCGAGCGGAACGGCTCGGACCTTCTCTTTGCCCCGGGGGTCCCACCGACGGCGCGCGTCGATGGCGCGCTCGTCCCGCTGGAGACGGCGCCGCTCCTCCCTGACGAGACGGCCGCGCTCGCCCGCACGCTCGCGGGGGAACGCTGGAGCGAGCTCCAGTCGCGCCGCGAGATCGACTTCAGCTTCGCCTTCGGCGAGACCGCGCGCATCCGCGCCAACCTCTTCTTCCAGCGCGGCACGCTCGCCGGCGCCCTGCGGCTCGTCCCCTACGAGATCCCCTCGCTCGAGGCGCTCGGAGCGCCGGCCGTCTGCGCCGAGCTGGTCGGTCGGCCGAATGGCCTGATCCTGGTGACCGGCCCGACCGGCGCCGGCAAGTCGACCACCCTGGCCGCCATGGTCGACCGGGTCAATCGCGAACGGGCGGTCAACGTCATCACCATCGAGGACCCGATCGAGTACGTCCACCGCCACCGTCGCTCGATCGTGGTGCAGCGGGAGGTCGGCTCGGACACCCTCGACTTCGCCCGCGCCCTGCGCGCCGCGCTGCGCGAGAACCCCGACGTCGTGCAGGTGGGGGAGATGCGCGACCTCGAGACGATCGCGGCGGTGCTGACGCTGGCGGAGACGGGCCACCTGGTCCTCGCCACGCTCCACACCAACGACACCGCCCAGGCGGTCGACCGGATCGTCGACGTCTTCCCCCCCGGGCAGCAGCGCCAGGTCCGGATCCAGCTCTCGCAGACGCTCCTGGCGATCCTCCACCAGGTGCTCCTGCCGCGCCGGGACGAAGGGGGGAGAGTCGCCGCCTTCGAGGTGATGCTCGCCACGCCGGCGATCCGCAACCTGATCAAGGAGGGCAAGACCAACCAGTTGCGCAACGTCATCCAGACGGGCGCGGCGGCCGGCATGCGGACGCTCGAGGCGGACCTGCGCCGCCTGATCCACGAGGGCCTGGTGGATCCGGCAGACGCCGCGACGGCCACGCTCCACCCCGAGGAGCTGGCGGTCTAGGAACGACGAACGGCGCTCCCGCGAGGGGAGCGCCGTTCGGCCGGCGTGACGGTGGGTCTTCGGTCGTCAGCTACAGCCGCCGGTGGCGGCCGCCGAGACAAGTGCGGCGGCGGTCCAGGTGTACGAGCCCTTGGTCGTCGACTGGCGCAGGTAGGTCGGTGAGAGCGCCTCGGCGCCGGTGCCGGCCGGCAGGGCCGAGAAGTCGTTGGTCGCCGTTGCCTGGGCGGTCACGCCCGTGATGTTGTTCTTGGCCAGCATCGCGTCCATCGCGGTCTGCACCGTCCGCAGCTCCTCCGCGCACGCGTTCGTCTTGGCCGTCGAGGTGAGACCCACCAGGCTCGAGGTGACGATCGCGGCGAGGATGCCGAGGATGGTGACCACCACGAGCATCTCCACGAGCGTGAAGCCACGCTCGTCGCGATGCATCCGTCGCAGCGATCCGATCATCTCCACGGTTCTCCTTGCTGGTGCCCCTGCCCGGGCCGTTGCCGTCACTGCCGGCCACCGCTCTCCGGTGCCGGGGTCGGCGCCGTGTTGCCTCGTGTCACCGACCGCGCTCATACTCATCCATCTGGCGGAGGAACGGAACGGCCCGATGGTCCCGGTCGCGCTGGTACCTCCGAGCGACCCTCCGGCGCCCTGCCGCGCTCCGCTCACTTCGTGGTGGTCCAGCTCGAGAGCGTCGGCACACCCGCGCCGACGTCGGTGTAGGTCGTCGTCACCGTGGCCGCGCCGGCGGTGGCGGTCACCGTGGCCAGGCCGCCCGGCGCCGCCCCCCCCACTGCCACCATGCGGTTGCCGGCGGTCACCGCGTAGAGGTCGCCGTCGGTGCCGACGACGATCTCGGAGCGGACGGCGCCCAGGCCGACCGCCTGCGTCCAGCTGGTCGAGCCGCTCGCGCCGTTGTCGGCGATCCGGTAGAGGCTGCCGGCGTCGTTGCCCAGGTAGAGGAAGCCGGCCGAGTCCATCGCCAGGCCGGACTGGATGGGCGAGGCGACCGGCGTGTAGGTCCAGCGCGTGGCGGCCGAGTTGCCGAGGTCCTCGAGCTTGCGGATCCCGCCCGCGCTGTCCGCCACGAAGACGAACTCCTGGCTGCCGCTCGTCGCCAGGACCGGCGCGCTGAAGGCGTTGGCGCCGAGGGCGACCGACCAGTCCTGGCCGGAGGAGTTGCCCAGGTCGCGGATGGCGCGGATCGTGCTGTTCGCCCCCGTTCCCACGTAGACGTGGTTGCGGGCGCCGGTGTCGTGGAAGACCGGCGCGGTGAGAACGGCGCCGGCCGAGACCGTGCGGGTCCAGGACTGCGCCCCGGTCGTCGCGTCGTAGGCGCGCACGATGCCGGTGGAGGTCGCCACGTAGACGCGGTCCTCGGCCACGTTGAGCGCCACCGGCACGGCGACCGCGCCGCCGGTCGCGCTGCTCCAGAGCGGCGGGTTGTTGCCGGCCGCGGTCGTGTCGAAGGCGTAGACGGTCGAGTTCCGCGCGGCGAGGTAGGCCCGCGTGCCGGCGACGTTCAGCTTGGCCCCGCCCACGAAGCCGACCCCCGCGCCGTTGCCCAGGCTGTACGACCAGGTGATCGAGACGCCTGTCTTCGCCGCGTCCTCGGTCAGGCCGAAGACCTTCGAGGCGGTGGCCGCGGCGCCGTCGGTGGCGGCCACGATCATCTTCGCCCCGCCGCCCGTGGTCAGGATCGCCGGGCTGCCGCTGAACGTGCCGACCGCCGGAATCTGTCCGGCGGAGAGGAAGCTCCAGGCGAGCTGCCCGTCGGGGCGGTAGGCGTAGAGGCCGGTCGTCGCCCCGACGTAGACGTAGCCGTCGGCGGCGACCGTCGCGCTTGCCACCGGCGTGCCCTGGGCCAGGGTGGGGAAGGTGCTCCAGCGAGCGTTGTAGCTCGCCGGTCCGGGCGCGCTGGTCGTCGCCTGGCTCCGCCCGTTCCAGCCCCACTGCTGCCAGCCGGCGCCGCTGCCCCCGGGCGGCGGCGCGACGCTCACCGTCGTCGACACGGTGAGGCCGTTGATCGTGATGGCGGGTGGGTTGCCGGCCTGGCCGTTGCGCTGCCACCAGATCCCCAGCTCGGCGCCGGCGTCCGCGGCATGGAGGGCGTCCGCCTGGCCGTCGCTGGCGGCGGTCACCCGCAGCGCGGTCGAGGCCTGCACGGCCAGGGCGGTCCCCAGCAGGAAGAGGAGCGTCACCAGCGCCAGCACGACCGCCAGCGACTGGCCCCGCTCGTCGCGGTGGAGGGCGCCGGCGACGCGGTGGAGACGCGAGATCATGGCGCTACCGGCACCGCCGCTCACCAGAGGCGCGGCCGCGCCCGCAGGGAGTGGCTCACCGACTCGCCGCTCGGGCCGGTGACGGTCAGGTCGAGCCGGATCGTCCAGTCGCCGCCCGTGTCCCGCTCGACCTGCCAGGTGCAGGCGGCCACGTTTCGGGCGACGGTGAGCGTCCCGGCGCCGCTGACCCGCTGGAGCCAGAGCGGGCCGTCGGTCGCCGAGGCGGTCGTCCCGAAACGGACCGAGGCGCCGCCCTCGAGGAAACCGAGGTCGATCGTCGTGCTGCAGGATGTCGCCGTCGTCTGGCTCTTCGCCGGCGCCGACGCCGTCGCCATGGCGGCGTCGCGGTCGAGGTCGAGCGAGACGACGGCCAGGGCGCCGGCGATCCGGTTCTGGTCGTCGGCGCGCAGGCGCAACTGGTTGGTGGTGAAGATCGCCGAGGTGATGCCGGCCATGACGAGTGCGCTCACCAGCGTCCCGACGAGCAGCTCGGTGACGCTCGCCCCCGACTCGTCCGCGGCGAGCCGGCGGAGCCGGGCGAGCGTGCTCATCGGTTCGCCTTGGCGAACTCCAGCGTGACCGCGGCCGTGCCGTCCGAGCCCATGGCGACCGTCACCTTCTGGAGTCCGTTCGCGTTCTGCGTCCCCACCCAGGCCGAGACACCGTCCCACCAGGCGACCGTGACGGTCCGCGTCACGCCCCAGGGGAGCGTCTCGTAGTAGGCGCTGTAGTCGCCGTTCGCCTGGTACGGTGCCGCCTCGATACGCGCCGCCTGGGCCCGTGCCGTCGCCTGGGCGAGGGCGACCAGCTCGGCCCGGCGGCTGGCGATGGCGAGCGTCGAGAAGCTCCCCACCAGCACGACGAGGGCGATCGCCAGCAGCGCACTGGAGACGAGCGCCTCGATCAGGCCGACGCCGCGCTCGTCGCGGTGGAGCCGGCGCAGCAGCCCGATCATCGGATGTGCCCGAGGATCCCGTAGAGCGGCGTCACCACCGAGAGCGCCACGAAGCCGACCATCATGGCGACGCCGACGATCATCATCGGCTCGATGATGGTGACCATCTGGCGGGTCCGGTACTCGAGGTCCTCGTCCATGAAGTCGGCCGCCTCTTCGAGGTAGCGGTCGAGCGTCCCGGTCTCCTCGCCGACGCGGACCATCTGGATCAGCATCGAGCTGAAGAGCCCCGACTCGGCCAGCGGCCCGGCGATCCCCTCGCCGACGAGCAGCCGCTCGCGCGCCGGCCGCAGCCGCTCGCGGTAGACGTGGTTGCCGGTGCCGTTGATGACGATCTCGAAGGCCTGGCCGATCGGCACCCCGGCGCGCACCAGGATCCCCAGCGTGCGGGCGAAGCGGGCGGCGATGCCGAGCCGGACGAGCGGCCCGAAGACCGGCGTGCGGAGCACCAGGCGGTGGCGCAGCCGGCGGATCGGCCCCGCGTTGCGGGCCAGGTAGGCGAGCACCAGCAGCAACAGGACCGCCGCTCCGCTGAGCAGGCCGTAGCGCTCACCGAACCAGCCCAGCGCCATCAGGACCCGCGTCGGCACCGGTAGTTCGGCGTCGAAATCGGCGAAGAGGGCCACGAAGGCGGGCAGCACGAAGGTGATCAGGATGAAGACGACGATGACGGCGAGCCCGAGGACCAGCGAGGGGTAGAGCATCGCCTGCCGGATCCGGCGTGCCGTCCGCTCGCCTCGATCGAGGTAGAGCGCCAGCTGCTCGAGGATGATGTCGAGTTCACCGGTCGCCTCGGCCGCCAGGACCATGTCGACGTAGAGCTCCGGGAAGACCCGCGGCTGGTGCGCCAGGGCGGTCGAGATCGGCTCGCCCGCCCGGAGGTCGGACGCGATCGCGTCGAGCGTCCGGCGGAAGAGACGCGAACCGGTCTGCTCGCGGATGACCCGGATGCCGTCGAGGATCGGGATGCCGGCGCGGATGAAGGTGGCGAGCTGGCGGCTGAAGACGATCAGCTCGACCCGCTTCACGCTGAAGAGCGACGGCAGGTTGCGCTCCAGCAAGCTGCCGCCCGGCGGTCCCGTCGGCGGGCGCGGACGGAGCGCGTCGAGCACGGCCATCAGGCGACGCTCCGCAGTGCCTCGGCGACGGTGCTGACGCCGGCCGCGGCTTTCCGCAACGCGTCGAGGCGCAGCGGCACCATCCCGTCGGCGATCGCCTGGGCGCGGATCTCGTCGGAGTGGGCGCCGCGCGTGACCAGGCGGCGCAGCTCGGGCGTGGCGCGGAGCATCTCGTAGACGCCGACCCGGTCGAAGAAGCCGGTCCCCGCGCAGTAGGTGCAGCCGCGCCCCACGAAGGTGACGCGCGGGGCTTCGATCCCCGCCGCGGCAAAGAGCTGGCGCTCCTCCATCGCCGGCTCGATCTCGATCCGGCAGTGCGGGCAGATGCGGCGCATCAACCGCTGCGCCACGACGCCGGTGACGCTCGCCGCCACCAGGAACGGCTCGACGCCCACCTCGAGCATGCGCAGCAGCGCCCCGGTCGCGTCGGTGGCGTGCATCGAGGAGAGGACCAGGTGCCCGGTCAGTGCCGCCTGGACGGCGATCTCGGCGGTCTCGCGATCGCGGACCTCGCCGACCAGGATGATGTCGGGATCCTGGCGGAGGCTCGCCCGCAGGCCGCTGGCGAAGGTGATCCCGGCGGCGGCATTCACCTGGGTCTGGTTGATGTTCTCGAAGGTGTACTCGACCGGGTCCTCGATGGTGGTCACGTTAAGGGCGACGCGGTCGAGCTCGTTGAGCGAGGCGTACAGCGTCGTCGTCTTGCCGCTCCCCGTCGGTCCGGACACGATGACCATGCCGAAGGGGGCGCCCAGGAGCCGCCGGTAGGGCGGCAGCATCGTGTCGGGGACGCCGAGCTCGCTCAGCTGGAAGACCGAGCGGGCCTTGTCGAGCAGGCGCATGACGACCTTCTCGCCCCAGATGGTGCGCATCGTGGCGACCCGGATGTCGATCGCGCGCCCGTCGATCTCCAGCGAGATCTGGCCGTCCTGCGCCTTCTGCTTCTCGACGATGTTGAGATCGGCCATGATCTTGATTCGGCTCACCAGCCCCGGCGCGAGGTCATTCGGCAGCATCGTGGCGTCGCGCAGGATCCCGTCGACGCGGGTGCGGATGCGCAGGCCGCGGGGCTGCGGCTCGAGATGCAGGTCGCTGGCACGGTCGCGCAGCGCCTGGGCCACGAGCAGGTTGACGATCTGGACGACCGGGGCGTCCTTGAGGTTCTCGAGCTCGACCGACCGGGCACGCAGGGCCGGCGCCGTTCCCGCCGCCGCGCGCGCGCTGGTGAAGGCGTACACCTGCGCGGTCAGGTCGCCGGTCATCCGGTAGCGCTGGGGGATCGCCTCCTGGATCTCCGAACGGAGCGCCAGGAAGGGACGGACCTGCCGGCCCGTCAGGGAGGCGACCTCGGCGAGGATCGCCGCGTTGCCGGGGTCGTCGGTGGCGATCGTGATCGTCCCGTTCTCGACCGAGAGCGGGAGCGTCGTCAGGCGACGCGCGTCGGCCTCCTGGAGGAGCCGGAGCGCATCGTCCTCGCTGGGGCGATCGCGCAGGTCGACGAGCGGTGTGTCGAGCTGGACGGCGAGGACGGCCGCGAGGGCCAGGTCGTCGATGACGCCGTCCTCCAGCAGGATCTCCCCCAGGCGCTTGCGGCGGTCGGCCTGCGCCGCCAGGGCGCGCTGCAGCTCCTCCGGGCTGACCAGTCCGGCCTCGAGCAGGAGGTCGCCGATGCGGCGGGTGGGGGCGGGCCTGGCGGGAGCGGGAGCGGGGGCGGGAGCGGGGATCGCCGCCTGGAGAGCCATCGTGTCAGGTGCGCTCAGACCAGCCCCGGCCACAGGAGATGGGCGAGTCGCCCGCCGGCGGCCAGGCCCACGATCGCGCCGGCGGCGAGGGCGGGTGCGAAGGGGATCGGCTCGCCGCGCCGGGCGCGCCCGACCGTCATCAAGGCGAGCCCGACGGCGGCGCCGGAAGCGGCCGCCACGAAGAGGGCGACGAGGATGCCGGGCCAGCCCGTGAGAAGCCCGACGAGGGCGGCCAGCTTGGCGTCGCCGTAGCCCATCCCGCCGCGCGAGGCCAGGGCGAGCAGGACGAGGGCCGCCCCGGCGAAGAGGCCTGCCAGCAGGAAGCTCCACCACGGACCGGCGGGGCTGACGAAGGCGAGGGCGCCGGCGGCTGCGATCGCCGGGTAGGTGACCGCGTTGGGGATCCGCCGCCGCCGGGCGTCGTAGGCGGCGAGACCGCCCAGGACGGCGGCAAAGACGGCCAGCGCCGCCACGTACCAGGCGGGCCAGCTCGAGGGATCGTCCATCAGGCTACCGTTGGCTCCGGGCTCCGCAGGTCGAACCGTTCCCGCGCGCAGAAAAAGGGTTGCGCGCGGTCAACACGCTAGGCCGGGGCCGCGGGGGCGGCAATGGTACGAACGTCCGTGCGGGCCCCCGGACCCGCTCCCCCCGGCTGCGTCAGCGCCGCGCGGCGCGGCCGGTATGCTCCCCCGGTGAGGCGGCTGGCGCCCGCCGGTCACGGTTCCGGGGCGCTTCCCGGGCCCGCCCTCTGGCCTGGTGGACGCACTCGATCCGGACCCCAGACCTCCGGGCCGCAGATGAACTGCCGGGGGATCGACGGCCTCAGCAGGCCCGGATCCGCCGCGACGCGCCTGAGCCAGCGGGAGACGTCGTCGAACGTCGTCCACGGCTCGTACGGCCATCCCTCGGCATCGCACCACCGCGTCAGCGGCGCCTTGGCGAAGACGGTATCGGCGTGCGCCGCGGCGAAGCGGTCGCTGGTCCCGTCGCCGACGAGCACGACGTGGAGCCCCCGCTCCCGATGGAGGAGCACCCGATCCCGCTTGCAGGTCCCGCACACGAAACACGCCGGGTGGCCGAACGGGTAGGTGATCTCGGGCCGCCCCGATCGCCAGGTCGTGCTGGCGGTGGCGATGGACAGCCCGCTCACGCCCATCGCCCGGAGGGCGGGCTGGACGTAGAACCCGTAGCCGTCGCTTACGACCTCCACTTCGACGCGGACCTCTCGGGCCAAGGCGACGAAGTCGACGAACGTCAGGTCGTGCGGTTGCTCCGCGGCCGTCGCCATCACCGGCTCGCGCTCGGGCGGAAGCCACGCCACGAGCTGCGACAGCTCCTCGCGCGAACCGATCTCTCCTCGGAGATAGCGCCGGTCGAGGGCGAGCCAGCCATCGTTGGTGCCGTGGGCGGACATCAGCACGTCGGTGACCTGGGTGAGGCAGATCGTCCCGTCATAGTCGACCAGGAAGATGAGCGGCAGGCGCGCCGCCGGATCGGTCATCTCGGCGGTCGTCGTCAGGAGGGCAGTCCACGCGTCTCGAGCTCGGTCAGCAGCTCGTCGAGCACTGCGAGGACGCGGTCGGCCTGGGGTTCGGTGATCACGAAGGGGGGCTTGATCTTCACGATGTTGCCCAGGCCAAGGTACTTCGATTCCCCGAAGATGACCCCGCGGCGCATCCCCTCGCGGACGACCCAGGCGGCCTCCTTCCGGGCCGGCTCCTTCGTATCGCGGTCGCGGACCAGCTCGATGCCGATCATCAGCCCGGGACCGCGCACGTCGCCCATGAGCGGGTGGCGCGCCTGCATCGCGCGGAGGCGGGTCGTGAAATACGTCCCCATCTGCCGACAGCGCTCGATGAGGCCCTCTGCTTCGATGACGTCGATCGTCGCCAGCGCCGCGACCATGGACGGCGGGAAGTGGGCGTGGGTGAAGGAGTGGTCGCCGGGCTTGAACCCCCTCAGGCGCTCAGACACGAGGATCGCCGAGATCGGGAAGCCGCCCCCCAGTCCCTTGCCGATCACCATGATGTCCGGGACGACCCCGTAGAGATCTGCCGCGAACATCGCGCCCATCCGCGCGAACCCCGTCTGGATCTCGTCCCAGATGAGCACCAGGCCGAACTCGTCGCAGAGCTCCCGGATCTTCCGGTGGTACGAGGGCGGGAACTCGATCATCCCGCCGTTGCCCTGGAACGGCTCCATGATCAGGCCGGCGATCGGCCCGTCGACGGCGTGAAGGATCGCCTGGCGTGTGAAGTGGATGCAGGCATCGACGCACTCCTCGGCGGTCATCCCCTCGCCGAACGGGTTCCGGTAGACGTAGGGCGCCGGCACCCGCACGACGGGGCCCATCCAGCGCCCGAAGATGTTGTCGGGGTGCGGCCAGCTGACCGCGAGCGTCCCGAAGGTGCGGCCGTGGTAGCCCTCCCACAGGCTGAGGAACGTCGACGCGCCGTCGCGGTTGCGCATCGCCAGCTTCATCGCCCCCTCGATCGCGTCCGAGCCCGAGAGCGTGAAGGCGACTCGCTTCAGGTCGCCGGGCGCGAGCTCGGCGAGGCGCTTCGCGAGGAGGAGCTTCGGGACGGTCTCGAAGCCGGTCCGGATGTGCGTGTAGCGGTAGACCTGCTCGGCGACGGCCGCGGCGATCCGCGGGTGCGCGTAGCCGATCCCGAGGGACCACGCCTGTGACGTGCAGTCGATGTACTCGCGGCCCTCGGTGTCGACGACGACCGCGCCCGAGCCGTGGTCGACGATGAAGGCGGCCTGGCCGGCCACGCCGCCGCCCATCAGGGCGCGCCGGCCGGCGGCGAGATCCTCCTCGCTGGCCGTCTGGTAGGGCGCGAGGCCGGAAGTGAGGGGGCTGGTCATGGCGGGGGCTCCATGGTAACGACCGCCTTGAGCACGGTCCGCCCGGCGGCGGCCAGGAAGGCGTCGGCGATCCGGTGGATAGGGAAGCGCGTCGCCTCGAAGCGCCGCGGGTCGAGCCGGCCGGCGAGGTCGATCGCCTCGCGGAACTCGGCGGTCGTGCAGTTGAAGCTGCCCACGAGCGTCCACTCGCCGTAGTGGAGCCGGTTGCCGTCGAGCTGGATCGTCGGGTCGCCGGCAAGGCCCCCGAACGCGACGACCGAGCCGCCGTCGCGGATGACGCGGACGGCCGCCTCCAGCGCGCGCGGGTCGGGCACGGCCGCGACGACCGTGTCCGCGCGGGTCCCGAGCGCCGCGAGGATCGCGCCGGCCTCGTCGGTCCCGGCGTCCACGACGAGCGTCTCGGCGCCCGCGCGCCCGATGACCGCGAGCCGCGCGGCGTTGTGGCCGACGCAGAGGACCCGCCTCGCCCCAAGCTCGCGCGCCACGACGGCGTGGGTGAGCCCGATCGGCCCGTCGCCGATGATGACGACGATCGACCTGGCCGTCACCGATCCGCGCCGCAGGCCGCGCAGGCAGGTGCCGATGGGCTCGCCGAGGATCGCCGCGTCGTCCGAGAGGTCGTCGGCCACGACGACGACGGCGCCGGCGGCCACCGAGCGCGCCGGGATCCGGACGTACTCGGCGAGGCCACCGTCGATGTTGATCCCGAAGTCGAGCAGCTCGGCACAGAGGTTGTCCGACCCACGCCGGCAGGCCTCGCACGCCCCGCAGGGGATGGCCGGCGCCACGGTGACACGAGCACCTGTCGGGATCGCGGCGGCGGCGTCGCCGACGGCCCCGACCTCGATCACGGTCCCCACGAACTCGTGCCCGAGGACGACGGGGACGGCGTAGCGGGCCGACGGCCCGCGGGTGAAGGTCCGCAGGTCGGACCCGCAGACCCCGCACTGGTGGACACGGAGGACGAGCTCCCCGGGCCCGGCGACGGGTCGCGGCCGCTCCTCCAGGCGCAGGTCGTCCCGACCGCGCAGGACCGCGGCGAGCATCGTCACCGGAGGTGCCGCCACGGCCCGCGCCTCGCCCACCTCAGACGACGACCGCTTCGATCCCGAGCGTGCGGGCAACCTGGACGAGTTGCTCCCCCCAGCGGCCCTGCGCGGCCGCCATGTGGTGCGGTGCGCCCGCCTCGCACCACTCGTTGCACCACTCCGCGATCGGGAGCGTCTCGTGGCGGAAGAGCGTCTGCGGCGCGGAGATCGCCCGCGGCGGGAACGGCAGGAACTCGCCCTGTGAGACCACGAAGCGCCACTGGTTCTCGCCCACGGTGACGAGCGCGAGGTTCGTGACCGGGCCCGGCTGGTAGGCGAACTCGAAGCCCGCGCCGAAGCCGTGGACGCCCTGGTAGTAGATGGAGTGCTTGATCTTCGCCTCGCCGGGCGTGGCGAGGGCCGGGTTGCCGTGTCCGTCATGCGAGAACATGACGGCGTTGTTCTCGAAGTCGATGACGTAGTTCTCGACCGTCGTCGACTGCCCAGCCAGCTCCTGCATGACGAGCTGCGCGACGGCGCAGTTGACGTCACCCTCGGGCGAGGCGGGGATGCCGATCTCGCACAGCCGGCCGGTCCCGTAGGATGGGATGATCCCGACGCGCGGGTCGGTGAGGAACACCTGGTCGAACGCGGTGAAGGCGTCGAACCGGTACTCCTTCACGATCGACTCGAGCGCGAGCGCGAGCCGCACGGAGCGCTCGAAGAGCGGCGGCTCCATCTCGACGGTGTACTTCGCGCGCTCCGCGGCGACGGTCGCGTCGACGTCGGCCTGCGGGATCTCGGCGAAGCGGACGGCGATCTTCTCCGGCTCGAGCGGCCAGACGACCGGTCCGACGTCCTGCCGCAGGGAGAGCCCGTCGAACATGAGGTCGGTCATCCCCTCGAAGGGATGCCCGACGAGCGCGACCCGCGCGGTCCGGAGCCGTCGGCGCACCGCGGCGGCCCTGATCGTCGCCTCGACCTTGCGCTGACCCTCCGGATCGTCGAGGCGCGAGGTGACCATGGTGAAATCGCGCGCCGTGCGCAGGAGGACGGCGGTCAGCTCCGGGATCCCCGCCATCCCCGAGTTGAGCATCACGACGTCGAAGCCGTCGTCCTCCCCGAGTCGGCTGATCCGCTGCGCGTTCCAGACGAGGACGGGGGCGGTGGTGTCGATGAGACAGCGCGCGGGCACGATCCCCTTCGTGTACGCGAGCTCCATGGCGACGATGATGTCGACGTCCTCGGCGTTGAAGAGCCGGGCGGCGGCGGCCGCCTGGGGTTCCTCCTCGACGAGCCCGGCGTGGACGACGTCGCCGAAGCGCGAGAGGAGGTTCGCGATCTCCTGCGCGGCCGCCGTCGCCGGGCCGCGCATGTGCCCCGTCTTGTTGTAGTCGTCCTCCAGCAGAGCCATCACGAGGACGCCGATCTTCGGCCGCGTCGTGCGACCCCCGGTCCCCGGGGACGTGGCGTCCGTCAACAGCGAGGTCACGGTCGTCTCCTCCTCATCCTTCTCCCGGCCCGAACGCCGCGAAGGCCGGCCGCAGATCATCGAACAGCTCGAGGTACCGCCGGTATCCGACCTCGTAGGTCGCCCGCGCCTCCGGGTCGGGAAGGAAGCGCGAGCGGGTCGCGACCATCGCGGCACAGGCCTCGTCGAGTGTCCCGAACGCCCCCACGGCGACCCCGGCGAGCATCGCGTCGCCGCGGATCGCCGCGTCCTCGCCCTCGAGGGTGACGACGGGCAGGCCGCAGACGTCGGCCTTGATCTGGCACCAGAGGGCGCTCCGTGCGCCGCCGCCGTGCGAGTGGATCTCGCCCGCGGTCGCGCCCGCGTCCGCCAGCAGCTCGATGTTGCGACGGAGCATGAAGGCGACCGCCTCGAGGATCGCCCGCACGAAGTGCGGCTTCCCGTGGGCGAGCGTGAAGCCGAACCAGACGCCCCGGGCCCGCGGTTCGTACTCGGGACTGAAGGCGCCCATGAGGTGGGGAAGCATCGTCAGCCCGTCGGACCCGGGCGCGACGGTCGCCGCCAAATCGGTGAGGAGGTCGTACGCGCTCCGCCCCTCCGCCGCCGCGCGGGCGACCTCCGCCTCGCCGAACCGGTCCCGGAACCAGGTGAGCGTCATCCCGCCGGTGGGACAGACCGGGCAGTAGAGGTAGCGGCCCGGCGCCGAATGGACGTACACGGGGGTGAGGCGCGTCCGGTCGCCGTCGGGCCGGTCGACCGAGGCCTGAAGAGTCAGTGAGCCCCCCGTGCTCTCCGAGACGATCCCCGGGCCGACGTTGCCGACGCCGACCGCACCGGCGCCCTGGTCCATGCCGGCGGCGACGACGCTCGTGGACACCGTGAGCCCGAGCTCCTCGGCCGCCTCGCGGCGCAGCGTCCCGATGACGGCACCCGGCGCCGCCAGCTCGGGCAGCCGGGCCGGCGTCAGCTCGAGCGCGTCGAGCATGGGCGACCACCAGGCGTGCGCCCGGATGTCGTAGAGGAGGGAGGTGCAGTGCACGCCGCCCTCGGTCACGAACCGCCCCGTCAGGCGGTGGAGCAGGAGGTCCTCGACGAGGAGGAAGCGCGCGGCCCGGCCGAACACCGCCGGTTCGTGGCGCTTCAACCAGAGGAGCTTGCTCGCGCTCCAGGTCGGGTTGATCGCGGGGACCCCGGTCGCGGCGTAGACGGCGGCGGCGTCGAAGCGCGCCGCGAGCTCGTCCGCCTCGGCCGCCGCCCGGTTGTCCAGCCAGACGAGCGCCGGGCCGACCGGCGTGCCGTCCGCCGCGACGGGGATGACGGTCTCGCCCTGGCTCGAGACTCCGAGGGCCGCGACGTCGCGGCCCTCGATCCCCGCGACGGCGATCGCGCGGCGGGTGGCGCCGACGGCCGCCCGCCAGTAGAGGTCCGCGTCGAGCTCCACGCGCTCGGCCGCCGGGGTGCTGAGCCGGTACTCCTCCGCGGCGACGGCCAGGAGCGTGCCACCCTCGCCGAAGACGCCGACCTTCACGGAGGTCGTGCCCGCGTCGATCCCGAGGAGATACCCCACGCGTCGCCCGCCGCCCGCCCGCGTCCTACTCGATGTCGAATCTCGCGGCCGTCTCGCCGACCTCGGCGCCGTCCTTCACCACGGCGCGCAGCGCCTCGAGGAAGCGCTCCGGGTCGCGCGCCTGGACCACGTTGCGCCCGAAGACGACGCCGCGCGAACCGGCTCGCACCGCCTGTGCCGCGAGCTCCAGCGCGTCGCGCTCACGCGGCAGCTTCCTGGAGCCGAGCGCGAGGACCGGCACCGGCGTCGCCTCGACGATCTCGCCGAAGCGGTCCCCGGTGAAGAACGTCTTCACCAGGTCGACGCCGAGCTCCGCGGCGATCCGGCACCCGATCGCGATCTGCTCGTGCCGCTCCTCGGGCGGGAGGTCCTCGTGACCGGCGGGATAGACCTCGCCGACGAGGGGGACGCCGGCGCGGCGCTTCTCGGCGACGGCCCGGGCCACGACCTCGACGTTCTCGGCATCGACCGCTTCGGACCCGGTCTTGATGGACATCCCGACGAGGACGATGTCCGCGCCGAGGGCGACCGCCTCGGCGGCCGTCAGGATCGGCACGCTGCGGCTCTCGTGGTAGCTCCACTGGGTGGCGTACTGGGTCCCCCAGTTGAGCCGCACGATCATCGCCGGCGCGCCACGGTGCCCGAAGCTGTCGCGCACGTGGTGGGCCATCCCGGGGCTCAGCAGGATGGCATCGGCCCTGGACAGCCGCCGGGCGGCGGCGGGCAGGTCGTTGAACCCCGGCCGCGGCCCGTTGTAGAGCCCATGATCGATCGCCACGACGACGGCGTTGCCGGTGCCGTCGAAGAGCCGCGCGAGCCGGATCTCCTCGCCTGTCGCCACGTCCCGCCTCCGGTGACCGAGTGCTGCACGAACGCCGTTCTTATGACGTACGACATGTTACCAACAGGCTTCCGATTGTCAAAGCTCTGGCTTCCGCGGAGGCATCCGCGGCGCCAAAAGGTGATCGGTCCAGGGCAGATTGGTGATCGTTCGCATTCGGATTGACGGGCGGGTGGCGTTTGGAGTAGGCTCGGCTCATTGCCAGCTCGGGACGCTGCTCGCGCGCGCCGGGGGTGGCCACGCGGGCCGTGCGAAGGCCCGCCGGCGGGCGGTCCCGACCGCCGGCGGCTCCGACGGCGGGACATGAGGGTGCCTATGGGGCTCGACTGAACCATCCGTCCCCGGCGTTCCCCGACCGATCCAGCGCGGGGAGCGATGGCCGGGGGCAGACGCGCGAAAGGAGTGATCGGTGCACGATCGCAGATTGACCCTGATCGCGGCAGGGTTGCTCATCGTCGGCGCGGTGCTGCAAGGCTGCGCCGCCGGCCCGACGGCGTCGCCCAGCTCCACCCCGGGCGGCGGCCTCGAGCCCGCGACCCTGACGCTCTGGCACAACTACGGGACCGAGGCCAACGCCGTCGCCACGGAGAACCTGGTCAAGGCGTTCGAGGCGAAGTACCCGGGCGTCAAGATCGAGGTGGTCAGCCAGCCGGCCGACAACTACTTCGACCTCCTGCAGGCGGCCGCGATCTCCAGGACCGGCCCCGATCTCGCCACCCAGTGGACCGGGCTGTTCGACCTCAAGTACCAGAGCTACCTCCAGCCGCTCAACGACCTGGTCCCGCTCGCCGAGCTCAAGAAGCTCAAGGGCATCGAGTACAGCTCGCTCAACTTCAAGCCCGACGACGGCGTCCTGGTCGTGCCCCTCGAGGTCCAGTTCTACAACGGCTTCTACAACAAGGACCTCTTCACGAAGGCCGGCCTCGACCCCGAGAAGTTCCCCACCACCTGGGACGAGCTCTTCGCGGCGTCGAAGAAGCTGAAGGACGCCGGCATCACCCCGTTCGTCTACGGCACGGGAGGCCAGGCGCTCGGTGGCGGGTTCTATCCGTGGTACGACGTCAGCTACCTGATGATGGGGATCCCGCCCGCCGACTGGAAGAAGCTGTACACGGGCGAGCTGGCGTGGACCGACCCGTCGGTCAAGGCGCAGTTCGACAAGTGGGTGTCGCTCTTCACCCAAGGCTACACCAACCAGGACGTGCTCACGAACAGCACGTCGATCGCGCAGTTCGAAGCGGGCGAGGCCGCGATGACCATGGAGGGCACCTGGCAGATCGCCGAGTTCCAGAAGGAACTGGGCGATAAGGTCGGCGTCTTCCTGCCGCCCTTCGTCGACCAACCGCTCAAGGGCGTCGTCGAGTACTCGGGCGACGGCTTCGCCATGACGACCTACTCGCAGCACAAGACCCAGGCCGCCGCCTTCCTCGCCTTCCTGGCGTCGGACGAGGCGCAGCCGATCGTCGCGGCCTCGGGCCTGATCCCCGCCAAGGAGGGGTTCGGGACCGACAGCCGGATGGCCAAGGACCTGCTGGCCTTCGCTGCCGAGAAGGGGTTCACGCGCTACCCGATGATCGACAACGTCATCCAGCCCGAGGTGGGCGACGCCGGGACGAAGGTCCTCAACGCCGCCTTCGGCGGCTCGATGTCGGTCGCCGACGCGCTGAAGAACATGCAGGAGACGCTCATGGCGCTGCCCGCCGACCGGCGCGGGAGCGAGTACAAGTAGGACCCGCGGGCGGGGCCGGGGCCGTTCCCACGACGGCACCGGTCCCGCCACGGCAGAGAGACGTCCCGTGACGAGGGTCGCGTCGATCGGCCGCTCCCTCGCCCGCGGCGGCGCCGGCGAGGCGCGCCGGGCGGGGCCCCTCGAGGCGGCGGAGCGCCGCGCGGGGTTCCTCTTCGCGCTCCCGGTGATCCTCCTCACCGGGAGCCTCCTCTTCCTCCCCATCCTTCAGACCGTCTACTACAGCTTCACCCAGTGGGACGGGATCACCGCCACCTGGGTGGGGCTCGACAACTTCCGCCGCCTCTCCAGCGACCCCGTCTTCTGGCGGGTCCTGGCGAACAACGTCCTGCTGCTTGCGGCGATCCCGTTCGCGATCCTCATCCCGCTCCTCGTGGCCTTCCTGCTTCACCAGCACGTCGCGGGATGGCGGTTCTTCCGGTCGGTCTACTTCCTTCCGACGTCGATCTCGTGGGTCGTCATCGGCATGGTCGCCATCCGGGTCTTCGCCCGGCGCGGGATCCTCAACGATCTGCTCCGCATGCTCGGCATCCCTCTCACGACCGATCTGCTCACCACCGAGCTCGGCGCGATGCTCGCCGTGAGCCTGACCTTCATCTGGTCGGTCTTCGGCACGAACACGATCATCTTCATCACGGGGATGGCGACCCTCGACCGCGACGTCTACGAAGCGGCGCGCGTCGACGGCGCCGGGCCGTGGGCCGTCTTCCGCTACGTCACCATCCCGCTCCTCATGCGCTTCATCCAGTTCGCCTTCGTGCTGACCGTCATCACCGGCTTCACCGCCCTCTTCAGCCTGATCTTCATCATGACCACCGGCGGCCCGGGCTACGGGACGACGACCCTGGAGTTCTTCGTCTACCAGAAGGCGTTCGCGCAGGGCGTCTTCGGTTACGCGGCGGCGATCGGCACTTTCCTCTTCGCCATCGTGTTCCTGATCGGCCTCGTCCAGCGGCGGCTGCTGCGGAGCCAGGAGGACTGACGGTGATGCTGCGCCGGGCCGCGCGGGCCGCGGTCTTCGCGATCCTCTTCCTGGTCGCGGTGGTCATGCTCTACCCGTTCTGGTTCATGATCCAGACGTCCTTCCGGTCGAAGCAGCAGTTCCAGACCGGGGTCGGGTACTCCCTCGACAGCTGGGCGGGGCTCTTCGACGCGATCCCCGTCGTCCAGCAGCTCGTCAACTCCACCGTCGTCACCGTCGCCGCGGTGCTGATCATCCTGGCGGCGAGCGCGACCGGGGGATACGCGTTCGCCAAGCTGCGGTTCCCGGGTCGATCGATGGTCCTGCTCGCCATCATCGCCGGCATGATGATCCCGCTCCAGTCGGTGATCATCCCGGAGTTCGTGAACATCAGCCAGCTCGGGCTGGTCAACCAGTATCCCGGCGCCGTCCTCGTCTATGCGGCGCTCGGGACGCCCTTCGCCACGTACCTCATGACGACCTACTTCCGGGGCATCCCGACCGAGCTGATCGAGGCCTCGCTCATCGATGGCGCTTCGTATGCCCAGATCTTCCGCCGCGTCATGCTCCCGCTGGCGACGCCGGCGCTCGTCACGGTCGCGGTGCTTCAGTTCATCCAGGTCTGGGACGATCTGCTGATCGGGCTGCTCTTCCTCCAGACGCCCGCCGTGCGGACGATCACGGTCGGTCTCGCCACGCTCCAGAGCTCCCGGATCATCGACGTGCCGGTGCTGATGGCCGGATCGCTCGTCAGCGCGCTGCCGGCGGTGGTCGTCTACCTCATCTTCCAGCGCTACCTGATCGCCGGCCTCACCATGGGGATGAGCCGATGACGACCCCCGACCGACCGCCTCACGAAGCCTCGGTCGAGGCCGCGCCGGTCCGGGCGGACGCGCGCCGCGAGTTCATCGCCGCCATGCTCGACGACATGCCGCGGATCTCCGTGACCGAGCTGGCCGAGCGGTTCGGCGTGACGGACGTGTCGATCCGGCGCGACCTGACCGTCCTGGAGGACGCCGGCCGGCTGCGCCGGGTCCATGGCGGCGCCGTCGCCGCGTCGCGCGGCTGGCGGGACACCGGGTACCTGGCGAGGGCGCGGGAGCAGCGGGAGGCGAAGTCGCGGATCGGGGCAGCCGCCGCGACGCTCATCCGTCCCGGGGACGTCGTCATCTTGGACTCCGGCACCACCGTGGCCCAGGTGGCCACGCACATCGCCGGTCCGCTCCGCCGGGGCAGCGCGATCCGGGTCGTTACCAACTCGCTCCCGGTCGTCGACCAGATCGCCGGCTGGGACAGCCCCCACGTCATCTGCCTCGGCGGTCTCTACCTGCCGGACCACCAGGCGCTCGTCGGGCCCCAGACGGTCGCGCAACTGCGGGAGCTGTCCGCGGACATCGTCTTCATCGGATGCGACGGCCTCACGGCCGAGACCGGCCTCACCACGCCCCACGTCCTCGTCGCCGAGGTGGGCGCCACGATGGCGTCGCGGGCCCGACGGGTCGTCGCGGTCGCCGACTCGACGAAGATCGGGCGGCGGGGCTTCACCCCGATCGTGCCGCTCAGGGCGATCCACGTCCTCGTGACCGACGACGGCGCCGACCCGGCGCAGGTGGCGCTCGCCCGGGAGGCGGGGATCGAGGTGGTCCTGACATAGGGCTGGCGCCCACGTCCGCGGCGGGCCGGGCACCAGCGACGCGCAGGACGGGAGTGGAGACGTGAACGGAAGGCTCCAGGAACGGGTGGCGATCGTCACCGGCACGGCGCGCGGGATCGGGCGGGCGATCGCGGCCGCGTACGCGCGGGAGGGTGCCAGCGTCCTCGGCGTGGACGTGCTCGACGAGCAGGGACGGGCGGCCGCCGCCGAGATCGTGGCCGCCGGTGGGCGTATGCGGTTCGCCCACGGCGACGTGTCGAACGAGGAGGAGGTCCGGGCGATCGTGCGTGGCGTCCTCGACGAGCACGGGCGTATCGACGTGCTGGTCAACAATGCGGCCGTGCAGAAGGAGCACCTCGCGGCCGACGTCCGGGTCGAGGACTTCCACCAGATCGTGAGCGTCAACCTCCTCGGCTGCATCCTCTTCTGCCGGGAGGTCCTGCCGTCGATGGTCGAACGGCGGTCGGGCGTGATCGTCAACCTGTCGTCGGTCAACGCGTTCGCCGCCGACCCCCTGCTTCCCGTTTATGGAGCGACGAAGGCGGCGATCATCGGCTACACGAAGAGCGTCGCCGTGGCCTACGGCCGGCACGGCATCCGGGCGAACGCCATCTGCCCGGGCGACGTCGACACCGAGCTCAACCGCGCGTTCTTCGAGGCGCACCCCGATCCGGTCGCCTTCCGGTCGAAGGTTGAGGCCCAGTACCCGCTGCGGCGAATCGCCTCCGCCGACGAGATCGCCCGGGTCGCCGTCTTCCTCGCCTCCGACGACGCGGCGTTCGTGAGCGGGACCGAGATGATCGTCGACGGCGCGGTCACGGCGCGGATCTACGAGCTGTGAGCCGCTGAGATGGGCGCCCGGCGGACGCCCCGAGGCAGGGAGGACCAGATGCGGGACCAGGTCGCACGGACGATGGTCGACTTCATGCAGATGAAGGCCTTCGCCGAGGACCCGCTCGTCCTCACCGAGGGTCGCGGCATCTACGTCTTCGACGTCGAGGGCCACCGGTACCTCGACGGGCTCTCGGGGACGTTCTGCGCGGCGCTCGGCCATGGCAACCGGGCGCTCGCGGAGGCCGGCGCCGCGCAGCTCGCTCGCCTCGCCATGGCCGCCCCGACGCTGGCGACGAACGATCGGGCACTGGAGCTGATCGACCGGCTGCTGGGCCTGCTCCCCGATCGCTACTCGGTCGTGAAGCTGCTCTCCGGCGGCAGCGAGGCGACCGAGAGCGCGATGAAGGTCGCCCGGCAATACCACAAGCAAACGGGCAACGCGACGAGGTTCAAGATCCTCTCGCACTATCGCTCGTACCACGGCGGGACGGGCCACGCGGTGGCGGCGAGCGGCTGGCCGGTCTGGCGCGCGCCGTACGAGCCGCTCGCCGGCGGGTTCATCCATCTGCACACGCCGGACCCGTACCGGCCGCCGTTCGACGTTCCGCCCGACCAGGTCGCGGCCACGTACCTGCGGCTCGCCGAGGAGACGATCGAGCTCGAGGGCCCTCCGACGATCGCCGCCCTGATCACCGAGCCGATCCTCACCTCCGCCGGTGTGGTGGTGCCCCCGGAGCGCTACCTGGCCGGCCTGCGCGAGCTGTGCGACCGATACGGCATCCTGCTCATCTTCGACGAGATCATCACGGCGTTCGGGCGCGTCGGGGCGATCTTCGCCTCCGAGCTGTTCGGAACGTGGCCGGACATCCTTTGCCTGGGCAAGGGGATGAGCGGCGGGTATGCGGCGCTGTCGGCCGTCGTGCTGACGAAGGAGATCGCCGCGGCCTTCTGGGGAGAACCCCGCGACCTCGTCCAGTTCCACAGCGGGCACACCTACGGTGCCAACCCGGTCGCCTGCGCCATCGGCCTCGCCGCCATCGATCAGATCGTCCGCGACGGCCTGGTCGAGAATGCCCGCCGCCAGGGCGAGCGGCTACTGGCCGGGTTGCGCCGGCTTCAGGAGACGCACAAGGCGATCGGCGACGTCCGCGGGCGCGGCCTCCTCGTCGGCGTGGAGTTCGTCCAGGACCGCGCCACGCGGGCCCGTTTCCCCGCCGGGCTGGCGGTCGGCACGCGGATCCGCGACGCGGCGCGACGACGAGGCCTGCTCCTTCGGGCGAGCGACTGGATGATCGTCCTGGCGCCTCCCCTCACGATCGAGGAGCGCGAGGTCGACGAACTCCTGGAGATCCTGTCGCCGGCGCTCGGCGACGTCCTGGGTGACCTGTCCACCGCGGCGGGGATCGTCGGTGGGTCCGCGGGCAGCTGAGCGGCCCGGGTCTCGTCGGAGGTGCTGGTGACGTGACGGCCCGCATCCGCAGCGGCACGAGCCCTGGCGGGTTCGAGGCGCTCACGCTGGAGAACGCGGCCCTCCGCGTGACGGTACTGCCCGAGCTCGGAGGGAAGGTCCTCGAGCTCGTCGACCGGGCGGCCGATCGCGACCTGCTCTGGCACAACGAGCGGACCGCGCCCAGGCGCGCACCATACGGCGCCAACTTCGACGACTGGTGGTGCGGCGGCTGGGACGAGATCTTCCCGAGCGGCGACCGGGCTCTCCTCCACGGCGAGCTCCTCCCCTACATGGGTGAGCTCTGGTCGGTGCCCTGGACGGCCGAGGCGACGGTCGACCGCGACGAGGCGATCATCTCGGCGAGCGCGTTCGGGACGATGGCGCCGGCGCGGTTCGAGCGCCGGCTCTCCCTGCGGGGCGACGAGCCCGTCCTGCGCGGCCGGTATCGGATCGTGAACCTGGACGTTCGACCGCTGCCGTTCCTCTGGGGGATCCACCCCGCCTTCGCGGTCACCCCGCGACACCGGATCGACCTCCCGGCCTCGACGATGGTCGTCGGCGTCTCCTCCGACCCCTCGATGGGTGTCGTCGGGGAGACCTATCCCTGGCCGCACCGGCCGGACCCGACCGCGCCCGGTGGTCGGCGGGACGCACGACGGGTGCGGCCACGGACGGACGCGGTGTTCGGCGGACACTGGGCGACCGACCTCGGCGAGGGCTGGCTGGCCCTCACCGACACCGCGGCTCGTCGCGGGGTGGCGCTCGTCTTCCCGCGCGAGGTCTTCCCGCACGCCTGGCTCTGGCAGGTCTACGGCGGCTGGCGTGGCCACCACCATGTCGCGCTGGAACCGTGGACGGGTCACCCGATGCAGCTCGAGGAGGCCGCTGCGGCGGGGCGCGCGCGGGTCCTCGCGCCGGGGGCGGCGCTCGAGGCCGACGTCGCCATCGTCCTGCTCGAGGGGCTCGAGGGCGTCGCCTCGATCGAGCCCGACGGCGCCGGCTTCCGGGTTCGCCGGCGTCGTCCCCGAAGGGCTGCCCCGCCGTGATGCCGGGGTGGCGATCGGGTCGCGGCGCCATGGCCGTCTGCCACTGGTAGTGGTCGAATCGCCCCCCGGCACGCGTGGGCCGGCGGCCGAACCCGGGTTGGCGCCACTTCCCGAGCGCGGGAGGTGCCGCTGTGGCCACTGGTGGTGGTACGGCCACGCCCCGACTGCGGCCGGTCGCATTCCGCCGTGCCGTGGCGGCCGAGCGGTCGGTCGGCGACCCTCGATTGCCGCGCCGTCGGGGGTACGATTCACCGTCGTTCGACGGAACAGGACGACCGCCACTCCGCCCTGCCGCCGCGGGCCGCGACGCCGCGAGGAGTACCGGGCCAGCACGGAGCACGCTCGCGGACGCGCGAGGGCGACGCCCAGCGGCGCCCGCGACCGGCCATCCGTTCCGTCGAACGAGCGACCGACGTAAGCGTGACGGAGAGGGGCGCCCCCGCCCGTCCGTTCCGGCGGGCCCCGATCCGCCTGCGCGGTCGCGGGACCGACGTCGAGCGCCACGAGCTCCACTACGCCCGCCGCCGACTCCCGCGTTTGCGCCCCCGGCGGTCGGTCCGTAGAATGGGAGAAACCCCCGGAGGACGAGACCCATGGCGAAGTATGTCTTTGTGACCGGAGGGGTGACCTCCTCGCTCGGCAAAGGCATCACCGCCGCCAGCATCGGGCGCATCCTCAAGTCCCGCGGCCTCTCGGTGTCGATCCTCAAGCTCGACCCCTATATCAACGTCGACCCGGGCACCATGTCGCCGTACCAGCACGGCGAGGTCTTCGTGACCGACGACGGCGCCGAGACCGACCTCGACCTGGGGCACTACGAGCGCTTCATCGACGAGAACCTGACCCAGCTCAGCAACATCACCACGGGGCGCATCTACCAGGCGGTGATCGCCAAGGAACGGCGCGGCGACTACCTGGGCGGCACGGTCCAGGTGATCCCCCACATCACCAACGAGATCAAGGAGCGGATCCAGCGCGTCCCCCGCGACTCGCGCGCCCAGGTGGTGATCGTGGAGGTCGGCGGTACGGTCGGCGACATCGAGAGCCTCCCCTTCCTCGAGGCGATCCGCCAGATGCGCAAGGACGTCGGGCGCGGCAACGTCCTCTACGTCCACGTGACGCTGTTGCCGGCCCTGGCCACCACGGGTGAGCTGAAGACGAAGCCGACGCAGCACTCCGTGAAAGAGCTGCGCGGCATCGGCATCCAGCCCGACATCATCGTCCTGCGCAGCGACCACCCCGTCTCCGACGAGATCCGCGAAAAGGTCGCCCTCTTCACCGACGTGCCACCCGAGGCGATCATCCCGGCCGAGACGGCCGAGACGATCTACGAGGTGCCGCTCCTCTTCGAGGCGTCCGGCCTGGGCGAGCTGATCGTGCGCGACCTCGGCCTGGGCGAGACGGCCGGACCGCCCGATCTCGCCGCCTGGCGCGCCCTGGTGGAGCGGATCAAGCGGCCCAAGCCCGAACTGGAGATCGCCCTCGTCGGCAAGTACATCGAGCTGCGCGACGCGTACCTGTCGGTGACCGAGGCGCTCAAGCACGCCGGCTGGGCCCACGAGCGCTCGATCCGCCTCCGCTGGGTCGACTCGGAGGAGCTGACCCCCGAGACCGTCGACGAGCGGCTCGGCGGCGCGGCCGGCATCCTGGTTCCGGGCGGCTTCGGCCATCGCGGCATCGAGGGGAAGGTCCTCGCGGCGCGGTACGCGCGGGAGCGGCGGGTCCCCTACCTCGGGCTCTGCCTGGGGCTCCAGTGCGGGGTGATCGAGTTCGCCCGCGACGTGGTCGGCCGCGAGGGAGCCAACTCGACCGAGTTCGACCTCTTCACGCCCCACCCGGTCATCGACTTCATGCCCGACCAGCGCGCCATGGAGGAGAAGGGCGGGACGATGCGGCTCGGCCTCTACCCGGCTCGCCTCACGCCCGGCTCGAGGGCGGCCGCCGCCTACGGCGCCGAGGTCGTCTACGAGCGCCATCGCCACCGCTTCGAGGTGAACAACGACTACCGCGAGGCGCTCGAGGGGGCCGGCATGGAGCTGTCGGGCCAGTCGCCCGACGGCCGTCTCGTCGAGATCGTGGAGCTGCGCGACCATCCCTGGTACGTGGCCAGCCAGTTCCACCCGGAGTTCAAGAGCCGGCCGCTCCGCCCGCATCCGCTCTTCAGCGGCTTCGTCGCGGCCGCCATCGTCGAGGCCGCTCGACGGGCTGCGCCGCCCGAGGCCGTCCGTCCCGTCCCGGTCACCCAGGAGCCGATCTCACGATGAAGATCTTCCTCGACACCGCCGACGTCAACGAGATCCGCACCGTCGCGCGCTGGGGCGTGCTCGACGGCGTGACCACCAACCCGACCCTCTACGCCAAGGTCGGAGGCGCCAGCTACGACAGCATCCTCCGGGAGATCTGCCGGATCACTTCCGGACCGGTGAGCGCCGAGGTGGTGGCCGAGGAGATCGACGGGATGCTGACCGAGGCGCGCCACTTCGCCGCCCTGGCGCCGAACATCGTGGTCAAGGTGCCCATGAGCGAGGTGGGGCTCGAGGTGATCTCGCGCCTGGCCGAGGAAGGGATCAGGACCAACTGCACCCTGATCTTCAGCGCCAACCAGGGGCTCCTGGCGGCGAAGGCCGGCGCCAGCCTCCTGTCGCCGTTCGTCGGCCGCCTCGACGACATCAACGAGGACGGCATGCAGTGCGTGCGGGATCTGGTCGAGATCGTCGAGAACTTCGACCTCGACGCCGAGGTGCTCGCGGCCTCGATCCGCCACCCGCTGCACATGACCCAGGCGGCGCTCGCCGGCGCCCACGTCGCCACGCTCCCCTTCAAGGTCCTCCAGCAGATGATCCACCACCCGCTCACCGACAAGGGGATCGCCACCTTCCGCGCCGACTGGGAGAAGGCGCGCGCCGCCCTGGCGGAGCGGAAGGGCAGCTGAGGCGTCCGCGCCCCGCACCCGGGCGGTGGCGGCGCCCCGTACCCGGGCGGTGGCGCCCGCGCCGTGATCGCCTACACGTCCGGCGACGGGGCCGCCAACCACTGGGAGTGGTCAGATCCTCCCCCGGCACGCGTGGGCCGGCGGCCGAACCGCGGCTTGGCGCCACCTCCCGAGCGCGGAGGGCGCGGTTCCTGCCACTGGTGGTGATAACGGGCGGCCCGGCCGGCTGCGGCCGACGCTGCGGCGCCATCCGGCGCGGACGCTCTGGTGATCCTGCCTCCCCGTTCGACGGGTTGACCGCGCCCAACCGCCCGGCTATCATCGCGGTGGATCCCATCCCCCCGTGCACGCACCGGTCGGCGGCTTGCCGTCCGACCCGCCCGCGACCGGCGGGGCCACCCCGGGCCAGAGCGCCGCATCGCGAGTAGCGGCCAGGGCGCTTTCCATCGCCGCCGGCGACGCCTGCGGCGTCCAGCCATCGCGCCAGCCCACAGCCACCGGGTCCCCCCGGATCCGGCCCCCCACGTCAGGACGTGCCGAGCCGATGAACGTCAGCGAACTCAAGGACAAGGACCTGCGGGAGCTCGTCGAGATCGGCGGGCAGCTCGAGGTCGGCGATGCGAGCGGCATGCGCCGCGACGAGCTCGTCGAGCGGATCATGCAGCGTCAGTCGGAGCGGACCGGCCAGTCGTACGCGGTCGGCCTCCTCGACGTGGTGGAGGAGGGCTTCGGGTTCCTGCGCCGGCACGGCCTGCTGCCGAGCCCGGACGACGTCTACGTCTCGTCGAGCCAGATCCGCCGCTTCGGCCTCCGAGCGGGCGACCGCGTCGCCGGGGCCACCCGCTCGCCCAAGGACGCCGAGAAGTACTGGGGCCTGCTGCGCGTCGACTCGGTCAACGGTGTCGATCCCGAGACCGCCCGCCGTCGGCCGCACTTCGACGCCCTCACGCCGATCTTCCCGAACCAGCTGATCAACATCGAGACGACCCCCAAGAACCTGACCCAGCGCCTGATCAACCTGGTCAATCCGCTGGGCAAGGGGCAGCGCGCCCTGATCGTCTCGCCGCCGAAGGCCGGCAAGACGTTCGTCCTCAAGGACATCGCCAACGGCGTCACCACGAACTACCCCGAGATCCTCCTCATGGTCGCCCTCATCGGCGAACGACCGGAGGAAGTGACCGACATGCGCCGCAGCGTCAAGGGCGAGGTGATCAGCTCGACCTTCGACGAGCCCACGGAGAACCACACGCACGCGGCCGAGATGGCGCTCGAGATCGCCAAGCGCCAGGTCGAGACCGGGCGCGACGTCGTCATCCTGCTCGACTCGATCACGCGCCTGGCGCGTGCCTACAACCTGGCGCTGCCGCCTTCGGGCCGGACCCTGTCGGGCGGCATCGACCCGATCGCGCTCTACCCGCCCAAGCGCTTCTTCGGCGCCGCGCGCAACATCGAGGAGGGCGGCTCGCTGACGATCATCGCGACCTGCCTGATCGACACCGGGTCGCGCATGGACGACGTCATCTACGAGGAGTTCAAGGGGACCGGCAACAGCGAGCTGATCCTCGACCGCAAGCTCTCCGAGAAGCGCATCTTCCCGGCCATCGACGTGCAGCGCTCGGGGACGCGGCGCGAGGAGCTCCTCCTCGAGGAGCCGATCCTGCGGATGGTCTGGACGATGCGCCGGATGCTCTCGGCGGTCGGCACCAACGAGGGGATCGAGCTGCTGCTCAACCGCCTCGCCAAGACGGCCAGCAACGCCGAGTTCCTGGCCACGCTGACGAAGAGCCTCGAGTAGGCTGGCGGCCCGTCCGATCCGCCGGACGGTTCGGCGGTTTGACGGCCTGCCGCCGCAGCTGCTAAGGTGCCGAGGTCCCGGCCCGCGCGGGCGAGGAGGCCAGCGCGGGTGGTTCAGTCCAAGCGCCGAAGGCCACAAGCTTCATACGCGCCCTTTTGGACGGCTTCTCCTTCTCGCTCGCCCGCGGACCGTCCACCCGACCGGGAGAACGTATTGCTGAACGCACCGGTCGTCGTGCGTCGCGCGGTGGCGCGACTCACGTTCGACCCGCACCGGGCCAGGTCCCGGGCTCGCCACCTCGCGATGCAGGTCGCCGCGTCACTGGCTGACGCGCGCCATCGCGCCGCCTCCGCCCTCGAGCGGAGCGAGGATGCCTTTCCCCGCCCCTCCCTTCGCCTGACCCTCCGGCAGCGCCGTGAGCTCCGCTACGCGCTGCGGCGCGTCGCGACCCCTGCTCTGCCGGTGATCGGTGGGTTGCGCGCCCTCCCGGCAGGCGCCGCGCGCCGCCTCGCCCCGATCGGTACCGACCGGCGCCTCGGCTCGGTCCTCGTCCTGACGTTCCTTTTCGTGGCGGCGCTCCTCGCCGACGCAGGCGTCGGCGTCGGCGGCGCGGCCGTCGGCGGACCGTTCGGCGCCGGGGCGGCCCGCCAGGCCCGCATCGTCGACCTGGCCGGCGCCGAGGTGATCGACCAGCCGACGGCGGCCGAGCGCGAGGCGGGTCTGACCTTGGCCGGCGAGGTCGACGTGGCACAGGGCGCGGACGCCGCGGGCGCGGTGATCGAGGGCCCCTTCCTGGCCGACGGGACGCTCCTCAAGCCGGTCGCGGTGGACACCTCGCTGCCGAACCAGCAGCGCACCGACGTGGTCGTCTACAAGGTCAAGGCCGGCGACACGCTGACCGGTATCGCCGCCCGCTTCCACGTCAGCATGATGACGCTCTGGTGGGCCAACAAGCTCTCGTCCAAGGACGAGCTGCACGTGGGGCAGGAGATCAGCGTCCCGCCCGTCTCCGGCCTCCTCTACACGGTCAAGGAGGGCGACAGCCTGGAGTCGATCGCGGCGACGACGAAGGTCGACGCGGGAGCCATCAGGGAGTTCAACGGACTCACCTCGGACACCGTCATCATCGGCCAGCAGCTGATGGTCCCCGACGGCGTCGGCAAGCCGATCCCGACCCCCAGGCCGACGCCGCGGCCCGTCTACACGGCACGGAGCACGGGCAGCGGCAGCACCAGCAGCGGCTGCGGCAGCTGCTCCTTCAGCGGCTCGTTCCGCTGGCCGGTCGCCGGCGGCTACATCAGCCAGTACTTCCGCTACGGCCACTACGGCGTCGACATCGCCGACGACTACGGCACGCCGGTGCTGGCGGCGGCGTCCGGTAAGGTGATCTTCGCCGGCTACCGGCAGAACGGCGGCGGCTACCAGATCTGGATCGACCACGGCAGCGGCATCGGGACCGCCTACTACCACCTGTCGGGCATCAGCGTCGGCGCGGGCGGCTACGTCTCACGCGGCCAGCGGATCGGCGCGATCGGCACGTCCGGCTGGGCGACCGGCCCGCACCTCCATTTCGAGGTCTGGCTGGGCGGCATCTGGAGCGGCTACCGCGTCAACCCGCTCGCCTACCTCTAGCGCCCCGCAACGGGCGCTGGCCCGGGCGCCTGGGCACCCGCCGCCATGCGCGCGGTGCCGTGCGAGAATGCCGCCGATGTTCTTCGACCGCGTCAGGATCTGGGTCGGCGCCGGCGCCGGCGGCGACGGGGCGGCGACCTTCCGGCGCGAGGCGCATGTCCCGCGCGGCGGCCCGGACGGCGGCGACGGCGGCCGCGGCGGCTCCGTCCATCTGCGCGTCGACCCCGGTGAGACGACCCTGATCGACTACCGTTTCAAGCATCGTTTCCGGGCCGCGGCAGGGGGCGGCGGGAGCGGCCAGCGCCGGCACGGGCGAGCCGGCGCCGACCTCGTCATGGCCGTGCCGCCCGGCACCGCCGTCCACGACGACGCCACGGGCGAGCTGATCGCCGACCTGGTGGCGCGCGAGCAGCGGGCGATGGTCGCGCGTGGCGGGCGCGGCGGGCTCGGCAACGTCCACTTCGCCACCGCCACCCACCGCACCCCGCGCCACGCGCAGAAGGGCGAGCCGGGGGAGGAGCGCTGGATCCGCCTCGAGCTTCGCCTGATCGCCGACGTCGGGCTGGTCGGGCTGCCCAACGCCGGGAAGTCGACCCTCCTGGCCGGGCTCACCGCGGCCCAGCCGAAGATCGCCGACTACCCGTTCACCACCCTCGAGCCGAGCCTGGGCGTCCTCGACCTGGCGGCCGACGACCCGGACGACCCGCGCCGTCCCACCATCGCCGATCTGCCCGGGCTCATCGAGGGCGCGTCGATGGGCGCCGGCCTGGGCCATGCCTTCCTGCGCCACGTGGAGCGGACCCGCCTGCTCGTCCATATCGTCGACGCGGCCGCGCGCGACCCGGAGGCCGACTTCGCCGTCATCCGCGGCGAGCTGGCGGCGCACGATCCGGCGCTCCTCGAGAAGCCGATGCTGGTCGTCCTCAACAAGATCGATCTGCCCGCCGGGGCGGCGGCGCTTTCCGCCCTGCGGGCACGGCGGGCGGCCGAGCAGCTTCCCACCGTCGCCGTCTCGGCGCTCACCGGAGAGGGGATCGGCGAACTGCGCCGGACGCTGGCGCGGCTCCTGCCGGACGCCGCGGCTCTCGCCTCGCCGCCCGAGCCGGCGGGGGTCGTGGTGCACCGTTTCGACTCCATGGCGAGCGGTTTCGCCGTCGTCCGCGAGGGCGAGGCGTTCCGCATCCGCGGCGGGCGCGTCGAGCGGCTCGCCGCGCAGACCGACTTCGGCGTGGACGAGTCGCTCGAGCGCTTCCAGCGGGACCTGGCGCGGCTCGGCATCGACCGGGAGCTACGCCGCGCCGGTGTGGCCGACGGGGACCTGGTGCGGATCGGACGGACCGAGCTGGAGTGGAGGGACGAGGACTGGGTGGAGCGTTGAGCGCCGGCAGCCTGCCCCCCGCTCCGTCCGAGCTGGCCGGCGGGACGGGGATCCTGGGCGGCACCTTCGACCCGGTCCACTACGGCCACCTGGCGGTCGCCGAGGACGTCCGCGAGACGCTCGGCCTCGAGCGCGTCCTCTTCGTGCCGGCCGGCATGCCGCCGCACAAGCCCGACCGCCTCATCACGCCGCCGGCGCACCGCGTCGCCATGGTCGAACTGGCGATCGCCGGCAACCCCGCCTTCGCCCTCTCGCGCGTCGAGGTCGACCGGACCGGGCCGTCCTACGCCGCCGACACGGTCGAGCTGCTGATCGCCGAGGCCACGGCTGAAGGGCGCTCCTCCGCCTTCGTCTTCATCATGAGCGCGGAAGCGTTCACCCTTCTCCACACCTGGCACGAGCCGGAGCGGCTGCTGCGCGCCTGCCGTCTCGCCGTCGTGCCGCGCCCGGGACACCGCACGCCCGGGCGGCCGTGGGTCGCCGAGCACTTCCCCGGCCTCGAGGACCGGGTCCTCTTCCTGGTCGGTCCCGACCTCGGCCACTCCGCCTCTGCGATCCGCGCGCGCGTGGCGGCCGGCCGCTCGATCCGCTACCTCGTGCCGCCCGCCGTCGCCGCCTACATCGCCGGGCACGATCTCTACCCACCCGAGCTGTGGAGGAAGAACTGAGTTGAGCGAGCCGAGCGCCGAACGCGTCTCCCGCGCCCCGCGTGCCCCCCGGGCCGCCCGCCGAGCCGGACTGCCGGCTCGCACCGAGCCCCCGCCGATCGACCGCGACCGCGAGGCGCTGGCCACGGCGCGGCGGATCGTCGAGCTGGCGGCCGACAAGAAGGCGTCGGAGATCGTCCTTCTCGACGTCGGCTCGCTCACCTCGATCGCCGACTACTTCGTCATCTGCTCTGGCGGCTCGGAACGACAGCTCGGCGCCATCGCCGACGGGATCACCGAGGGGCTCGCCGGGCAGGGCACGAAGCCGCTCGGACGCGAGGGGAGCGCCGGCTCGCACTGGGTCCTGCTCGACTTCGGTGCCGTGATCGTCCACGTCATGGCCACGCCCGAGCGCGACTACTACCAGCTCGAGCGGTTCTGGGCCGACGCGCCGACCCTCCTGCGCGTGCAGTAGCGCCCCTGCCGGAGGAGTACCGGCGCGGGGCGGTACCTGCGGGTCATGGAGCGGCCCTCTTGACGTGCCTAGCATCATCGTCAGCGCCGGCAGGAGACCGGCCAGGGCGAGGAAGAGCCGTCAGATGTCCCATCCGCGAGAGCGTTGCCCCCAGTGCGGTCGCCGCCTGATCAACTCGCGGTTCGACACGACCTTCCGGCTGCCCGACCGCAGCGAGCGGCTCTGCTTCGGGATCCCCGCCGGCCTTTGCGAGGACTGCCACCAGCTCTACATCGACCCTGGCCTGATCGAGCTGCTGGACCTCGGTGCCGGGCGCTGCGTCTTCGCCATCGAGAGCGACCTGGTGCTCCAGGAGGAGGCCTGGTCCTCGGCCGAGTAGGCCGCCCGCCCACGCGCGCCTGCGCCTCCTATCGCCCGACCCGCTAGCGCTGACTCGCCCGCGCCACCCGCTCGATCAGCCACAGCTCGAAGGTGAGCTGTTTGGCCGCCTCGGACGTCCCCGCGCCGTCGAGCCCTTTGATCGCGACGTCGACGGCGAAGAGACCGTCAAGGGCCCGCTCCAGCTCCTCCGCCGACCAGGCGCGCGCCTGCTCGGCCAGCTTCTCCGCGCGGAACGGCTTGAGCTTCATGGCCCTGACCAGGCTCGCCGCCGTCGCGCCGGCGGCGAGGTGCTCGCGCGCCGCGAGCAGCTCGCGCAGGCGGCGGTGCAGCTGGAAGACGAGCGCGGTCGGCGCCGTGCCGTCGGTCAGCAGCCGGTCCAGGAGCGTCATCGCCTCCCCGCTTCGGCGTGAGCCGATGGCGTCGAGGAACCCCCACGTCGTGCCGGGGACGGCCTCGGGGACGAGCGCTCGCACGTCGTCGAGATTCACCCGGCCGTCAGGCCGGTAGACCGCCAGCTTCTCCAGCTCGGCGCTGGCCAGCTGGCCCTGGCGGCGGCGGTCGACGTCGCCCTCGCGCACGAAGGCGCCAACCCGCTGAGCGAGCAGCCGGGCCGCCCCGCGCTCGAGTTCGAGGCCGAGCTCGCGCGCCCGAGTCTCGACCAACGCCTCCATCCGCTCCCGGGTCGGCGCCCTGAACTGGCGGACCTCGCCGCCCGCCCGGTCGACCGCTTCGCGCAACGCGTCAAGGGAGGCGCCGGGTCGCGCCGAAGCGTCCACGAGTTCGACGAGCGCGAGTCCGTTGCCGGGCGCGATCGAAGCGAGCGTCACCTCGAGCGCGGCGCGCTGCTCCGCGGATCGGGCCAGCGGTCCCGGGTCGCGGACGACGACGAGGAGGCCGCCGCCGAAGAGCGGTTGCGTGGCGAGTCGCTCGGCGAGGGTGGCCAGGTCGACCTCCGCCCCGCTCACCCGCCAGGTCTCGGTCGGCGGCCCGCCGTCCGCCCCGGCGAGCTCGCGGGCGAGCGTCTCGACGGCGCGGTCGATGCCGTAGGCGTCCTCGCCCCAGAAGTAGGCGAGCATCTACGCGCGCGCCGCGGGCCGGACCGCGTGCGGGGAGGCGGCTTCGACGCGTCCGGGGATCGCCATCGCGCCGATCGTACACGAGCCGGCTGGCGCTCCCGATCGACCGCCCGTCGGCCGTCGCGACCTCGAGGTCGCGGCCGTCGGTGGAGACCGTGATGCTCCCGTCGCGGTCGGTGCGGAAGACCCGCGCCCCGCCGGCCGCGAGGCGCTCCAGGACGCCCGGGTCGGGGTGGCCGTAGCGGTTGCGCGCGCCGACCGAGACGAGCGCGACGCGCGGCCGCACCGCCGCCAGCAGGCCCGGCGTCGAGGAGGTCCGGCTGCCGTGGTGCCCGACCTTCAGCACGTCCGCTCGCTCCAGCCCGCGCTCGACCAGTGTCCCCTCCACGTCGAGCTCGGCGTCACCGGTGAGCAGGAAGCGGCGTGAGCCGGCCGAGAGCGCGAGCACGATCGAGCTGTCGTTCACCGCGCTCCCGTCGTCCGATGGGCCGGCCGGGACGCGGTCGCGGTCGGGCCACAGGACCCGGAACCGGACGCCGTCGACGGCGAAGCGGTCTCCGGTCGCCAGCCGCTCGCTTCGCCTGCCGCCCCGTGCGAGCGCGGCGGCGAAGGCGCGGTGGCCGGGGCCGGCGCCGACCATCCCGGGCTCGTAGATGCGGCCGACGCGGTACCGGTCGAGCAGAGCCGCAAGACCGGCGACATGGTCCTCGTGGGGGTGGGTCAGGATGGCCAGGTCGATCCGCCGGTCCCACGCCGGCAGGCGTCCGTCGAGGAGGACGAGGAGGCGGTCCGGGTCGGGTCCGCCGTCGATCAGGACGCGTCCCCCGTTCGCGCCCTCGAAGAGGATCGCGTCGCCCTGCCCGATGTCGAGCACGGTGAGGCGCGTCCGTCCGTCCGGCCGCGCCGCGCCGAGCGGGACGAGTGCCAGCAGGAGGGCGAGCCCGACGGCCGCGGGCCGGCGCCGGTCGGCGAAGAGGATCCGGAACCTCGTCACGCGGGTGGCTCGGTCGACCGCTGCGCTCCTGCCGGCCGCCGCCAGGTGGCGTTCCGGATGCCCGGCACGCCGACGACCGAGAGAGCCGCCGCGGCCAGTGCGGCGAGGGCGGCGGCCGCGGGTGGCGGGAGGGTTACGGTCGCGAGGGGGATCGCCGCCGCGGCGCGGGCGATCGCCACGATCAGCCCGAGCGTGAACGCGGCGGCCGCGGCCGGCCCCGTGGCGAGCAGGGCCGGCACCCCGAGCGAGACGAGCCAGGCGGCAACGAGCGCCAGGGCGGCGGCGGCCATCGCCGGGGCCACCACCGGGGCGACCAGCAGGTTGGCCAGCGGTGCCACGAGCGAGAGCCGGCCGAAGTCGACGAGCACGAGGGGAAGCGTCGCCGCCTGCGCCGCCAGCGAGACGCCGAGCGTCTCGACCAGCCAACGCGGCGCGCGCGCGGGGAGGAGGCCGGCCAGCCGCGCGGTGAGCGGGTTCGCCCAGGCGACGAGTCCGGCGGTCGCTGCTGCCGAGAGCTGGAAGCCGGGATCGAGCACCGCGGCCGGGTCGACCACCAGCATCGCCGTCACGGCCAGGCCCAGCGCCTCGACGACGCGGGCGCGCCGGCCCGCCTCGCGCGCGATGAGGACGACTCCGGCCATGAGCGCCGCTCGCACGACCGAGGCGGAGGCACCGGCCGCCAGCGTGTAGGCGACGACGACGGCGCCCACGAGGAGGGCCCGCCTCCGGCGCTCGAGGCGCCGCGCCACGGCACCGCAGGCGCCGGCCACGATGGCGATGTTCCAGCCGCTGATGGCCACGACGTGGCTGAGTCCGGCGGCGGTGAAGGCGGCCGCGACATCGCGATCGACCCGCTCACGAAGGCCGATCAGGATGCCGGCCGCCAGCCCCGCCTGCGGCTCGGGCAGGAGATCGGCCAGGAGGTCGCC
>Ga0154433_1050_pt7 | contig 41262 bp, 37 predicted proteins | sample RifGroC2_FD_115937 | JGI IMG/M metagenome (GOLD analysis project Ga0154433, IMG submission 115937) | Chloroflexi bacterium GWC2_73_18 | reverse complement strand
CGATCACCCGGTACGTCTCGGTCGCCGAGACCGGGATCCGGGTCGTCGTCGCGCTTGCCGGCGCCGCCAGGGCGAAGAAGAACGCCACCACCGCAAGGATCGCCATCGAACGCTTCATCGATCCACCTCCTGGGACGCTCTTACCGGGCCGTTCGCGTGGGGCCACTCGGCCCCGATCGGGCCTCGTATCGTCATGGACCGGCAAACACGGGCTGCCATCTCAGGCTTGCCGGCCGCTGCATCTAGGGCGACGGCCAGAGCGACGGCTCCCGGCCGCCCCACCGGGCAGGGCCCAGGCGGCCGGGTCCGCCACCCACCGGTTCCGGATCACATGGCCGCTGACGAAGAGGGTCTCCCCGCAGACGAAGACAGCACCGAGGTCGGCGTCCTCGAAGTCCGCGTGCGGCGGCTCGCGGGTCCAGGTGCGCCCGTCGGCCGATCGCCAGACGGACCCCCGGCCAGAGCCGTAGCCAACGGCCACGAAGCCGCCGTCGGTCGCCACGATCGAGGAGAGCCCGCCGGCGGGGAAGGGCATGGCGCCCTGGATCGGCCCCCAGGTGCGACCGTCGTCCGAAGCCCACAGCTCTGGCGTCAGCCCGCCGTAGGCGAGGAGCGTCCCGTCTCGCCCGACGGCGATCCCCTGGAACCCTCCCATCCGCTGCGCCCAGAGGGGGTCGAACGGGGGAGCCGGCACCGGTGCCCAGGCGAGACCGTCGGACGAGGTGAAGACCGGGACCTCGGTGCCGCTGCTCACCGCGACGAGCCCCGGCCCCCCGGCGACGACCTGCGGGAGGGCTCCGAAGTAGCCTCCCCGGTCTCGCCCCGGAGCCGGCCGACCTGCTGCCAGTGGAAGCCGTCCTCGGACACCCAGATCGCGGGTACCCTCGGGGCGGAGGACCACCCCACCGCCACGAGCCGCCCATCCAGCGTGGCGATGTCGGTCATGGCGGCGTCCGTGCCCCTCAACGAGTCGAAGACCGGCTCGCCGGGGACCAGCGCCCAGGTGCGGCCGTCCGGGGACGTCCACACGGCGGCCGAGCCCGGCTCACAGAATCTCGGGAGCCGGCCCACGGCGACGAAACCGGGACCGCCGGGAAGACCGCACTCATCGTCCCTGACTGTTTCCACTCTTTCTCCGGCGTCGAGGCGGGCGTCCAGTGGAGGCAATCGGGCGAGGTCCACGCGGCGGCGTTGCCGTCCGCCTCGCCGACCGCAAGGTAGCCGGACGGCATCGCGGTGATGTCGTGGACCGACCCGCCCACCGGCAGCTCGACGCGCTGCCAGGCGGCCACGCGAGGGCGCGAGCCGACCCAGACCGCCGCGGCCAGGAGGGCGAGGATGAGGGCGGCGACGAGCAGGAGCCAGGCCGGCCGCGCGCCGAGAGCGACGCGCCAGCCGAGCAGGGAAGCGAGTCCCCGCCCCCGCGGTGCCCCCGTCGCGACGGCGTGGGCGAACGCCGCCGCGTCGATCTCCGTGGTGACGCGCTCGGCGTAGCGGTGGACCTCGTCGTGGAGGCGGGGCTCGAACGCTTCGCGCTCAGTCATCGTCGAGGTCCTTCCGGAGCCGGTCCAGCACCCGGGAGAGGCGGGTCCGCACCCCCGAGGGGGAGAGCCGCACCAGGGGCGCGATCTCGCTCGAATCGAGGTCCGCGGCGTAGCGCAGGGCGACGAGCGCCCGATCGTCGGGCTTCAGGTGACCGAGCGCGTTCGCCAGGTCGACGTGGTCGATCTCTCGCGCAGGATCGGGCCCGGCGGAGTCGGGCGCCGCGACCCGCAGCTCGACGATCGTGTGCCGCCGCTGGCGGCCGCCGAGCTTGCGGGCCTCGTTGGCCGCCACCGCCACGAGCCAGGGCTTGACACGCGTGGGGTCGCGCAGCGAGGGGAGCTTTCGCCAGGCGATCCACCAGGCCGCCTGGGCAGCGTCCTGGGCGAGGCCCTCGTCGCCGCAGGTGACGAACGCCACGCGGACCATGTCGGCGTGGTAGGCGCCCACGATGCGGGCGAACGCCGCCTCGTCGCCGGCGCTGGCGCGCTCCACCGTGGCGGCGATCGATGCGGCGTCCATGGCGAGCCCCGTCATGACCAAGAGATACCGGCGGACGGCCGAGGTGTCCCACCCGTGGAGACGGCCGACGTGCCGAGATCGTGGACGTTCGGGGCCCGCTGCACCAGTGCCGATGGATGTGATGAGGTGGATCCGCGGCCGCCGGCGTCGGGGCCGCGCCTCCGGTCCTAGCGGGTCGCAGGCGCTCCCGTCGGCGAGGGGCTCGGCTGGGGCGAAGGGCTCGGCTGGGGCTCCGGCTCCTTGCCCACCCAGAGGACACCGGTGATCCGGTGATACCGGGAGAAGAAGGTCTCCTGATGGATCGACTTGCCGTCCCGGTCCCGGACGTAGCGGGTCACCCAGACGTCCATCCCGTCCACCGGGAACTCGACGCGCTGCGTCGTCCCGGCCGGGATCTTCGTCGTGTAGACCGTGGTATCGGAGGCCTTCTGGTAGTTCTTCACGATCGGCTTGCTGAACTCGACCGTGCGGCCGGTGTCGACGCTGTAGAACTCGAAGGTGACGACGCCCAGCGAGCCGATGCCGCGGATCAGGATCGGGTAGGGGGTGTCGTTCCGGAAAGAGACATCCTGGTAAGAGGTCCGCGAGTACATCCAGACGGTGGCATCGAGGCCGAGCGGGTAGCGGCTGATGTAGTAGAAGTGGTTGATCCGATCACCCAGCTCGAGCCCGGCCCGAGCGGCGGCGTTGAAGAGGGTGGTCGAGGCCGAGCAGAGCCCGCCGGCGAAGGCGCCGGTCGGCTCGGTGTGGCCGTTGATGATCGCGCCGCCCGGCCCGTAGCCCTTCTCCGGTGTCGGCTCGCCGACCGTCTTCCAGAAGGAGAACCACTCGCCCGGCTTGACGACCGTGCCGTTGATCGTGCGCGCCGGGATCGTGATGTTGTTGCCGTAGAAGTTGCGCTCACTGACCTGGTAGTAGGTCGTCCAGACGCTGATCCGCTTCATCACCGGGGCGATCTTCTCCGCCTCCTCGGTGGGGAGGGCGGGCTTCACGGACACCATCGCCATCGCCACCGTCGGGGGCGGGGCGCCTCCGCCCTGGGCGGCGAGTGCGGCGCCCACATTGCGGATCGTGCCGGGCACGTCGAGCGCGCGCCCGTCGACGCCCGGCAGGACGCCCACGACGCCGCCCTTCCCGGCCAGGAAGGTGGCGTCCTTCGGCTCGACCTTCACTTCGTCGCCAAACACCGCCACGTCGGCCTCGGCGGCGGTGCCTCCCGCGTCGATGCGGAGCTGGCCGCGGTCGGGGGTGAAGGTGATCCAGCGGGGCAGGTTCGCGGCGGGGATCGTCCAGCTGTCGGCACCGGCGGTCAGCGTCAGGTCCTGAGCGGTCATCCACTGGGCGCGAAGCCGCGCCAGCCTGGCGACCTCGGTGATGATCGCCGGCGCGACCGGCGCCGCATGGACCTCGACCGTCGTCTCGGCCGGGCTGGCCGGGTCGGACAGGAGCTCGGCCACCGCCTCCAGCGCGGCGGCGCGGTCGATCTGGCGGCCGTGGGTCGCCGGAACGAGGGTGAAGTGACCGGCCGCATCGAGCAGGACGGCGGCATCGGTCGGCCGCCGGTCGAGCCGGTTGGCCGCGCGGGCGACCTCCGCCTCGAGCGCCGCCGAGTCCCAGCGGACGCGGACCCCGAGGTCGGTGCCACGGCCCATCGCGTAGAGCTGGTCGGAGGCGCGCGCGACCAGGTCGCCGCTCCGGCCGACGGCAAAGGCGGCGTCCAGCATCGTCTCGGTGTCGTAGCCGCGGCCGAGCGCGGCCTGACCGAGGGCGATCCCCTGCCGTCCGAGCGCCAGCGTGACGTGGCCGCCGTCGAGGGCGGTCAGCGACGCGTCGAGGCGCGCCGCGGCCGCGGCGCGATCAAGCCCGGAGAGATCGACACCGCCGACGCGCACGCCGGGGAGGACCTTGCCGGCATAGGCGACCTGGATCGCCGCCAGCAGACCGACCGCCAGCAGCACGCCGGCGAGCGTCGTGGCGAGGAAGGCGGCGATGAGGCGGAGCCAGCTCGAGCCGGCGCGCGCCGCCCCCGCAGCATCGAGCGTCCCGGTATCGAGGGCGAGCGGTTCGTCGGTCATGACAGGCCCCGCATTCTAGATGCTCCCCGGAATGGTGCCTAGCCGCACTTTCGGTCGCCCGGCACCGGCGACTCGTCCCATCGGGCGAGGCGCAGCATAGACGCTGAGCGTCGCGTTGGCGTTACGGACCCCTCACGCCACGCCCGTACGGGAGGGGCCCCCCCGGCCATCGGTCAGCCGCGCGGCAGGACGACGACGCGCCGCTCTGGCTCCTCGCCGATCGACTGCGTCGACACGGACGGGTGCTCCCGGAGGGCGAGGTGGATCCAGCGGCGCTCGAGCGCCGGCATCGCCTCGAGCTGGAGCATCTTGCCGGTCTCGATGACGCGCGCCGCGGCCCGGAGCGCGATCTCGCGCAACTGATGCTCGCGGCGGCCGCGGTAGCCCTCCACGTCCACGAGGAGGCGGGTCCAGTGGCCGATCTGCTTGGAGAGCATCAGGTTGAGCAGGTGCTGGAGCGCGGAGAGGCGCTCGCCCTTGCGGCCGATCAGCGCGCCGAGGGCGCGGCGCTCGGTGTCGTTGGCGCCGTAGACCTCCAGCCGGGACGTCTCTCCGGCGCTGATCTCGACGCGCACCTCGTAACCGAGGTGGGCCATCAGGGCGGCCAGGATCACCTGGCCGGCCTGCAGCGCCTCGGGCGAGGCGGTCGCCGCCTGCAGCTCCTCGCGCTCTGCGGTCAGCGACGCGCGGGCCGCCTGGACCATCGCCTCCTCCCCCGGGGAAACGGCGGCGCCGGCGACCACGGCGTCGAGCCCCGATCGGCTGACGGGCCGTCCCTCGTCCCGTCGGGGCGCGGGTCCGCGCTCCTCGCGGCGGGGTCCCCGCGGTCGTTCCTCGCGGCGCGGTTCGTGCTCCTCGCGGCGGGGTCGCTCGTCCCGGAAGGGCCGCTCGCCCCCACGCCCACGCTCCCGACCCCCCTCGCGCTCGTGGCGGGGCGGCGGCGGGGGCAACGGTGCGGCGGCGGCGGCCTCGCGACGTGGCGCGGCGCCGCCAAGGGCGGCGCGCGGCGCGGCCACGATGCGCGCCGGCTCGGTGCCCATGCCCAGGACGCCACGGCTGCCGGGCGAGAGGATCTCGAAATCGAGGTCGTCCAGGTTGGCGACCCCGAAGGCGTCCCGCGCTTGGCGCAGCGCCTCCTCCACGGTCTTCCCGGTGAACTCACGGTATTCGCTCATCGACGCCTCCCCCGTCGGCTGGTCCGTCCCCGCACCCTCGATGGACGGATGGTACCGGCGGCCCGGTCGGCCGCGCTGCCGCGCGGCCCGGTGGCCGGCTGCGGTCCGCCACTCGGCGGCCGATGCTCGGCCGTGACCGCGAAGCGCGGAGTGTGCTCGAGGGCGAACCGCGGCGTCCATCCGAAGAGGGGGAAGAGGGACCCGAATCCGACGATCAGGTATTGCTGGACGATGGAGAAGATGGTGGTGACGATCCAGTAGAGGAAGAGCCCGGCCGGGAAGATCCCGCCGTAGACCAGCGAGATGAGCGGCAGGAAGAGGAACATCCGCTGCTGTGTGCGGGTCTGCGGATCGTCTGTCTTCGGCGTCACCATCCGGGTCTGGACGAGCTGCAGGAAGGCGGAGAGGATGGCCAGCAGGCTGATGCCGCCGATGCTGGCGGGGTTGGCCGGGTTGAACGGGTTGAAGATGACCTCCGGCTTCGCCGCGTTCAGGTCGAAGAGCCAGCGCACGGTCGGGTCGATGCAGCCGGCGAGCGGGTCGGTCGCCGCGTAGCAGGCGACGCTGGTGACCTGCACGCCGAAGACGTGCAGCAGCGAGTCGATGTTGGGCGCCTGCAGCCCCTGGCTGAAGGCGTAGTACATGGGGAAGAGGAGCGCCAGCTGCAGGATCGTCGGCAGGCAGCCGGCGGTCGGGTTGACGCCGCGCTCCTGGTAGAGGCGCATCTGCTCCTGGGAGATGCGTGCCCGGTCGCCGCGGTACTTCTGCTGGATCGCCCGCAGCTCCGGCTGGAGCGTCTGCATGCGTCGCTGCGAGACGATCTGCTTGCGGAAGAGCGGCACCAGGACGAGGCGGATCGCCACCGTCAGCACGACGATGGCGATGCCGATGTCGCCCACCAGGTTGTAGATGAGCACGAGGGCGAGGAAGATCGCCTGGAAGATCGGCGTGAAGAGCCAGGAGAGGAGCCCGGTGATGGGGTCGAAGCCCGGGTCACCGGGGCCGGGTGCGGGACAGAGGTTGGGCGGGGGCGTGGGGGCGGGCGTCGTGCCCGGCGCGGGCGTCGGGGTGAGACCCGGGGTCGGGATGGGGCAGGGCGCGGGCGTCGCGCCGCCCGGCAGCGGCGAGGGGGAGGGAGCCGGGGTGGCGGAGGGAGCCGGGGTCGAGGTCGCGACCGGCGAGGGGCTCTCCGCGGCGGCCGGCCCCCCGGCGGCCAGCAGGAGCGCGAAGGCGAGGCCACCGAGGAGGAGGACGGCGCCGCGCACGCGCCGGCGGTGCGCGCCCACGCTGGGTGTGTCGCCGGAAACGGTCGTGCTGGTCGTCACGGTACAGGGTCGAAGCCGCCCGGGTGCCAGGGCGCGCAGCGAGCGATCCGCCTGAAGCCCATCCACCAGCCCCGGAAGAAGCCGTAGCGGGCGATCGCCTGGTACGTGTACTCGGAGCAGCTCGGCTCGTAGCGGCAGACGGGCGGCAGCCATGAGAAGGCGAGCCGGTAGGTCTTGATGATGCCGAACCCCAGCAGCTTCACGATCCGCTTCGTTCTCCCAGCACTCCTCCCCGGCGGAGGAGTTCTCCCAGCGCCGCCCGCAGCTCGCGCGAACCGGCCGTCGCGCTCTCCGGTCGCGCGACGATCAGGATGTCCCACCCGGGGTCGAACCCCGGTGCGAGGGCCCGCAGGCCCTCGCGGAGCCGACGTCGCACGCGGTTGCGCACGACCGCGCCGCCCAGTCTGCGACCGGTCGAGAGCGCGATGCGGGTCCGCCCCAGGCCGTTGGCGAGAAACCGGCCGAGCAGGAGCGGATGGGTCTTGCCCGTCCCCGACCGCTGCACCGCCGAGATCTCCCTGGGATGGCGCAGCATCTCGGGCGGTCGTGGCCGGGCCGCGACCGTCAGGCGCTCAGCCGCTTGCGCCCCTTCGCCCGCCGCGTGGCGATCACCCGGCGTCCGCCCCTCGTCTTCATCCGCGCGCGGAAACCGTGCTCGCGCGCCCGGTGCCGCTTCTTCGGCTGGTAGGTCTGCTTCATCGATGGTGGCGCGATCCTTCCGGTGTGGGTGGCGGGGCGTCCATCTCGCCGCGTGGGCCCCTGGAGAGCCACGACGCGCCAGTCGCCGGAGAGGCGTGTCGGCGCGTCACAGGTCCGCGCGATTATATGGAGCGAGCGGAGGGGGTGTCAAAGGCGCATCGGCGCCCTCGCTCGGGACGGCCGGATCCCCCTCCTCGGGGTCGACGCGGGCGCCGAGCCGGGCGACCCGGTCGCCTGATCCATGATACTCCCCAGGAGTATCATGGATTCGGGTTGCGGCGCCCCGGGGCCGGTGCTACAGTAACCCGGCCTCCAGCGCCGGGACGCCGGTGGCAGCCCCTCCGGGATGGCTACCGGCGAGGGCCCTGGGCGATCGTGGCGACCCGGTGGCCGGCACGATCGTCCGCCACCAGCCGGGGCTCGAGGCGACTCGCACCGTGGACCTCGAGCGCGCCGGATCGGACATCCCGGGGAGTCCGATCACCACACAACCCAGTGTCAAGTCGGGGACGTTCGGTTCGATGGACGCGAAGCAGGTCTGGCGCGCAGCGCTCGGCGAGCTGCAGGTCTCTCTCTCCCCGGCGAACTTCGAGACGTGGCTGCGTGACACGCAGCTGATCGAGGTCGACGACAACCGCTTCCGGGTGGGCGTCAACAACGGGTTCGCCAAGGACTACCTGGAGCGGCGCTACCGCTCGCTCATCAGCCAGACCCTGGCCCGTGTCGTCGGCTACAGCGTCCAGGTCGAGTTCGTCGTACGGGAGCCCGCGGGGGCCGGCAACGGGACGCCGACGAGCGCCCCCGTCCGCCTCGAGCCGGCCCGTCCGCCCGGCGAGGTGAGCGCCTCCAACATCAACCCGCGCTACACCTTCGCCAACTTCATCGTGGGCTCGGCCAACCGTTTGGCGCACGCGGCCAGCCTCTCGGTCGCAGAGCGACCCGGCCATGCCTACAACCCGCTCTTCCTCTACGGCGGCGTGGGGCTCGGCAAGACCCACCTGATGCATGCCATCGGCAACCAGGTGATCGCCAGGTTCCCGCGCAAGAAGGTCGTCTACGCCACCAGCGAGAAGTTCACCAACGAGTTCATCACGAGCATCCAGCAGGGCAAGGTGGATGACTTCCGGAACCGCTATCGGAGGATCGACCTGCTGCTCATCGACGACATCCAGTTCATCGCCGACAAAGAGCGGACCCAGGAGGAGTTCTTCCACACCTTCAACGCGATCCACGAGGACGGCAAGCAGATCGTCCTCTCGTCCGACCGACCGCCCAAGCAGATCATGACCCTGGAGGAACGGCTTCGCAGCCGCTTCGAATGGGGCCTGATCGCCGACCTGACGACGCCCGACCTCGAGACGCGCATCGCCATCCTGCGGGCCAAGGCGGAAGAGCAGTCGGTACCGATCAGCTCGGACGTCATCGAGTTCATCGCCCGCAAGATCAGTTCGAACATCCGCGAACTCGAGGGCGCCCTCAACCGGATCGTCGCCTACGCCTCGATGGGCGCCATGCCGATCGGCATCGATCTAGCCCAGGCGGTCCTCTCCAACGTCCTCTACAACCCGAAGAAGCGAGTGGTGACGCCCGAGCGCATCGCCCAGGCCGTGGCCGACTACTACGGGGTCGAGCCCGAGGCGCTGCGCGGTCAACGCCGCGATAAGTCGATCGTCGTGCCGCGCCACATCGCCATGTACCTGATACGCGAGGAGACCGACGCGTCCCTCCTGCGTATCGGCGCCGAGCTGGGTGGCCGCGACCACTCCACGGTGCTCCACGCCTGTGACAAGATCGGGCGCGAGACGACGGAGAACGACGAGCTCCGCCGCGACCTCTCGGCCCTCCGGGAGTTGATCTACGCCGACTGATGCGCCCGCCCCTCTCGGCGGGCCTCGGGCCTTCGTGGGAAGCCGGCTTTCGGGGGCGGGCTGCATCCACGCGGCGACCCGGCCGGTTCGCCGGATCTCCACGTCGGTAAGTCTGTTCTGCACACCGCTGCGGCCACCAGTCCACCGGCGCGGGGAGCGCCACCAGGCACGGGCATCCACACGCTCAACGGCCTTATGACTACGACGATGAACGTGAGAAGATTGACCAAGACTCATCGTCGATCATCCAGGGGAGCGGATCTGCCGTGAAGCTTTCGGTCGTACAGGAGAACCTGGCGCGGGGGCTCCAGGTGGTGAGCCGGGCCGTCAGCGCGCGGAGCAGCCTCCCGGTCCTCGGCAACGTACTGCTGCGTACCGAGGATGCCGGGCTCAAGCTGACCGCCACCAACCTGGAGATCGGTGTCACCTACTGGGTCCCGGGCAGGATCGATGCCGACGGCGCGATCACCGTCCCCGCCAAGCTCTTCACCGACTTCGTCAACACGCTCCCGGCACAACCGGCGATCGACCTCGAACTCCAGGGTGACACGATCCACCTTCGCTGCGGCCGCTACGAGGCCCACATCAAGGGGATCGACGCCGACGAGTTTCCGGCCATCCCGACGGCCGGCGAGCGCCCGACGACGCGCGTTTCCCAGAAGGTGCTCAAGGCGGCGCTTGCCCAGGTCACATTCGCCGCCGCCACCGACGAGGCCCGGCCGATCCTGACCGGCGTTCTGACGCGGTTCTCGGGCGACCGGATCACCCTGGCCGCCGCCGACAACTACCGGATCAGCGTCAGGACGATCGGCGCGCTCGACCCGGTCGAGGAGACGACCATCGTCGTGCCGGCCCGCTCCTATACCGAGCTCTCGCGGATCCTGGCGGACTCGGACGACCCGATCGACATCGTCCTTGCCCCGGCCCGCAACCAGGTCCTCTTCCACCTCGACGAGGGGATCGACCTCGTCTCGCGGCTGATCGACGGGCAGTTTCCCAACTACCAGCAGATCCTGCCGACGTCCCACACCACGCGGGCGGAGATGGAACGGGCTGAGCTGCTCGAGGCCGTCCGCCTGGCGAGCTACATCGCCAGCGCCTCGGCGAACGTGGTCAAGCTCTCCGTCCCGTCCGACGGCGCGGCCGCCGTCATGGTGACCGCAGCCGCCGATGTCGGCGACAACCAGGGCGAGGTCGAGGCGAAGGTCGAGGGCGACGGGACCACGATCGCCTTCAACGCCCGCTACCTGACCGACGTGCTGCAGAACGTCGACGCCGAGCAGATCGGGCTCGAGCTGAGCGGCCCGCTCTCCCCGGGTGTCATCCGCCCGGTCGGGGACGACGACTACGTGCACGTCATCATGCCCGTCCGCACCGCCTCCTGACGCGGCTGCGGCCCCGCACGCACCCGCGATGCGGATCGCCCATCTGTCGCTGACCGACCTGCGCAGCTACCCCCGTCTCGAGGTGGAGTTCGGCACGGGCCCCCAGATCCTCTGGGGCGAGAACGCGGCCGGCAAGACCAACCTGATCGAGGCGCTCGTCACGCTCGCCCTGGGGCGGTCCCACCGCGCCGGCAGCGACCTCGAGCTGATCGCCTGGGGGCGCCCCTTCACCCGCATCCTCGGGACGGTGAGGGGCGACGGCGGCGCAGGGGCGGAGATCGAGCTGGTCGTCGCCCGCGAGCCCTTCCGCGGTGGCCGCAAGCGACTGCGCGTCAATGGCGTTCCGCGCCGCGCCTCCCGCCTGGCCGAGACGTTCCGCATCGTCCTCTTCGCGCCCGAGCACATGCTCCTCGTCACTGGCGCACCGGCGCTCCGGCGCGCCGAGCTCGACGAGCTCGGCGCCCAGCGCTCGCCCGGCCACGCACGGGCCCTGGCGACCTACGGGCGCGCCCTCCAGCAGCGCAACGGCCTCGTCCGGGCGATCCGCGAGGGGACGGCCGAGCGGACGGAGCTCGCCTTCTGGGACCGCGCCATCGTCGAGGAGGGAGGCGCGATCGTCGAGGCGCGCCTGGCCCTGCTGACGGACCTTGCCGGAGGGCTGGCCGCCGCCTACGCTGAGATCGCCCCCGGCGAGGGGCGCCTGGCGCTCCGCTACGAGACGAACGCGCCACCAGACGCGGCTCGCGGCGAGTCGCCCCGCGACGCCCTCCGGCGGCGCCTCGCCGAGACTGCCGAGAAGGAGATCTGGAACGGGGCGACGCTCGTCGGCCCCCATCGCGACGACATCGTCTTCGAGCTCGACGGCCGCTCGCTCCCCGAGTTCGCCTCCCGCGGCCAGCAGCGCGCCGCCATCCTCGCCCTCAAGCTGGCCGAGCTCGAACTGCTCGCGGCGGTGAATGGCTCGCCGCCGCTCCTGCTGCTCGATGACGTCTTCTCCGAGCTCGACCCGCTCCGCCGTGCCCACCTCGCCCGTCGCATCCTGGCGCTGCCGCAGGCGTTTCTGACCACGACCACGCTGGCCGAGCTCGATCGCGAGCTGATCGGCCATGCCACGCGCTGGCGGGTGACGCCGGGACGGGTCGAGTCGGACGCGGGTAGCCCTCCGTGAGCGACGAGCGGATCCGACGGCGGCCGTCCGAAGCGGAGAGGCGCATGCGCGAGCCGCGACGCCTGGGCGACATCCTCCCCGCGGTCGCCTCCTCGCTCGGCCTCGAGGAGGAGCTACGCCTGGCGCGCGCCATGGCGAGCTGGGAACGGCTGGTGGCGGAGCGCGTCCCCGCGGCGGCCGGCGCATCCCACCTGGTCCAGGTGAGCCAGGGCGTGGTCGTGGTGAGCGCCGACGAGTCGATCGTCGCCCAGGAGCTCCGCCTGCGCGGCCGCGAGCTGCTGGAGGCGTTCCGCACGGTGCCGGGCGGCGCGCGCGCGCGCGAGTTGAGGGTGGTCGTCGGGCGTGGCCGGCTCCGACCGGGGGCCGGCGGCGCGACCGAGCGCCTATAATCGCCGCTCCGATGGCCGTCCGACTCCACATGCGGCTCGGGGTGGTGGGCGAGCAGGAGAGGCTCGCGTCGGCACCCGACTCCGTCCTCGTCAGCGAGCCGACGGTCGGTGCCACCGCGCGAAGCAAGGGGGGCCTCTACCTCGTCGCGGCGGCCTCCGAGGGCGGCCCCCGGATGCGAGAGGCGACCGCCCTCGTCGCCGAGACGGTCCAGCGCCAGTACTACTACGACGAGTCGGCCGGCATCGCCGTCTGCCTCAAGAAGGCGATCCGGGCCGCCGACCAGCGGCTCCGCCACCAGCGGGAGCGGCTCGGCGTCCCGCTGCGCTCGATCGGCGTCGCCGCCGCGGTCGTGCGCGGCCACGAGCTCTACGTCACCACCGTCGGCGAGGGTGCCGCCTTCCTCCTCCGCCAGGCGAGGCTGCTGACGCTCCCCGACGAGGGGCGCGAGATGGCGCTCCCCTATGGCGGAGACGCGCTCCCCGACGTCTGGTGGGGCGAGCTCTCCGTGGGCGACACGCTGGTGCTGACCAGCCGCAGCACGGTCGAGACGATCGGCAGCGACGAGCTGAAGAGCGCCATCGTGACGCTCCACCCCCAGTCGGCGGCGGAGCACCTCCACCACCTCTACGTCGCCGCCGGCGGCGAGACCTCCGACGCGCTCCTCGTCATCGAAGCGACCGAGGTGTCGGCGACGACCGCCGGCCACGCGCTGGTGCCGGTCAAGCCGGCCGAGCCGCTCGCCGGTGTCCCCGACCGCTCGCCGATCCCACTCGCCGAGCCACTGAGCGGCGGCGTCGAGGCGCTCAGCACCGCTGGACGCCAGGCGCGCCAGCGAGCCGGCGGCGCCATCGCGCGCTTCTTCGGGGCGATCCAGGAGCGGCTGCCGCGGCGCGGCGCCGGCATCCGGCGTGTCACCGCGCTGGCCGACCGGCGCGAGTCCGAGCGGCGGCTGGCGGTCGCGGCGATCGCGCTCCTCGGCGTCGTCGTCGTCCTCGCCGTGGGAGCCTGGTGGATCGGCGGGCAGGGACCGGGACCGGGCGAGCAGATCCACCAGGTGACCGAGGGGGAGAAGGCGCTCGCCGAGGTGAAACAGCGCGTCGACCAGGTCTTCGGCGGCGGCGCCGACCTCGTCGAAAGCGACCCGAACCGGGCCAGGCGGCTTCTCCGCGAGGCGTACGAGTGGCTGACCAAGGCGGCCACGGCGGGTGTCAGCGAGGGCAAGCTGGTGCTGCTCCGCCAGCAGATCGTGGCGGGGCTCGACCGCCTCTACGAGGTCCGCCACACGGGGGCGACGACCGTCTTCCGCTTCGACACGGTTGTCGAGACGCCCGACCTCGGCGACGTCGTGCGCGGGCCGCTCGGGGAGCAGGCCGCCTACGTGATCGAGCGCTCGACGAAGGCCGTCTACCGCGTCGACCTGCCGACCCGCGAGGCGGTCGCGATCGTTGCCGCCGGGACGAAGGTCGGGGACCGCACGGTGGACGAACCCTGGATGCTGGCGACCGGCGGTCCCGACCTGCTGGTGCTCGACCGCGCCGGGGCGCTCTGGCGCTGGCGCCCGGCCGACACGAAGGGCGAGGGGACGCTCTCCGCCGTCCTGGTCGGGGGCGACATTTCGTGGGGAGACGACATCGGCGACGTCGGCACCTACCTGCGCAACGCCGAGCAGGGCCTCTACAACCTCTACATCGTCGATCCGTCGAGCCGCCAGATCCTGCGCTACACGCCGGCGCTCGACGGGAGCGGTTTCCAGGCCGGCCCGTCCGACTACCTGGCGGCGCCGCGGGACCTCGACGGCGTCCGCCAGATCCTCATCGATGGCGACATCTACCTGCTCGAGGGCGACGGACTGGCGCGCTACGAGGGGGGCCAGAAGACCGACTTCGGGCTCAGCATGCCGGAGGACACCGACCTGCGTCCCGAGATCGACCTGCGCCTCTTCGACGCCGTCGGCGAGCGACGCCAGGGTTCCCTCTTCGTCTGGGACACCGGGAACGACCGGATCATCCGCTTCGCCCGCGCGACCGGCGACTACGTCGAGCAGTTCACGCTCCAGGGCCCGGCCCAATCCTTCACGGACGTGCGCGGCCTCTTCGCCGTCCCTCGCGCCGACGCCGCACCGCTCCTCTACTGGATCGACCGCGACTCGCTCCTGGTTAGCGTCCTGGAGGATGCGGGAACGACGGCGAGCCCGTCGCCCGGTCTCTCGCCGGGCGCCAGCCCGGGCGGTAGCCCGAGCGGCAGCCCGGGCGCCGCCAGTCCGACCCCCTCCGGCGACGCTTCACCCGCCCCCTGAGCGTCGGCCGGCGGCGATGATCCCGCTTCGCGACGCCAACCCGACGGCTCGGCCGGCCGTCCTCACCATCGGCCTGATCGCTGCCAACTTCGTCATCTTCGCGTACGAGCTCTGGCTCGAGCAGGTCGGTGCCCCGGCCGATCTCGAGCGGTTCTTCACCGACTTCGGGGTCGTGCCCGCGCAGCTGACCGCCGACCCGTTGGGCGGCACCGTGCCGGCCGCCGCCGCCCTGCTCACCTCCCAGTTCCTCCACGGCGGCTGGATGCACATCCTGGGCAACATGCTCTACCTGTGGATCTTCGGCAACAACGTCGAGGATCTGCTGGGGCGGCTCCCCTTCCTTCTTTTCTACCTGGGGGGCGGCATCGTCGCCGGCCTCGCCCAGGTCGCCATCGACCCGGCGTCGGACGTGCCGCTGGTGGGTGCCAGCGGGGCGATCGCCGCGGTGCTGGGGGCCTACCTCGTCTGGTTCCCCCGGGCGCGCGTCCTCTCGCTTGTCTTCCTGGGCCTCTTCTACCAGCTCGTCTCGATCCCGGCCATCTTCGTGCTCGGCTTCTGGTTCGTGCTGCAGCTCCTCGACGGCGTCGCCGTGCTGGGGGCGACGAGCAGCGCCGGCGGGGTCGCCTACTTCGCCCACATCGGGGGCTTCGCCGCCGGCCTGGCCGTCGCCGGCGCGCTCCGCATGGCGGGCCTCGTGCGCGTGCCGCTCCGCGCCGGCTGAGCCGCCGGCACGGTCCGGGGTACCGCGGGCCGCGGTATAGAATCCGACGCACCATGCCCGACGAGCTGATCGAGATGGTCGTGGAGAGCGTGCGCGTGCACATGCTCTCGAACCAGCACGTCGTCATCCTCAAGGCGGCCGAACAGCGCCGCTACCTCCCGATCTGGATCGGTCAGTGGGAGGCGAGCGCCATCGCCATGCGGCTGCAGGGCTTCACGTCGGAGCGGCCGCTCACGCACGACCTCTTTGCCGCGACCCTCGAGCAGCTCGCCGTCCACCTGCGCCGCGTCGTCGTCTCCGACCTGGCCGAGGAAACGTTCCACGCCCGCATCCAGCTCGAGACGGACGGTCGGACCGTCGAGATCGACTCCCGCCCCTCCGACGCGATCGCGCTGGCCGTCCGCGCGGCGACCCCGATCTTCGTGACCCGGGCGGTCCTCGATCGCGCCGGGGTGACGCCGGCCGAGGACGACGAGGAGGGGGGCGAGGGGGAGCACCGGGAAGACGAGCGCCTCTCCGTCTTCCGCGAGTTCATCAACTCGCTCGACACGGACGAGGAGTCTCCCGCCGAGGGCCGGCGCCGGCCCGACTAGGACTAGGAACTAGGCTTCTCGACCGCCATCCGCAGCGGCGTCGCCGAGCACCGCCGCTCCGCGGCCCCGGGCGCGCGCCGGGGCGAACCAGAGCAGGAGGCGGAGCCGCCAGAAGTCGCGCACCGCGCGCAGGATCACCGACGGCTTCGCCCCGGTCGGCGAGCCGGCCGTTCGCGGGTAGTGCGGCACGCCGACCTCGACGAGCGAGCGGCCCCCCGCGCGTAGCTTGATCAGGAGCTCGGCCGAGAGGAACGCCCCGCCCGACTCGAGGCGGATCCCCTCGAGCGCACCGCGCCGGAAGAGCTTGCAGGCGCAGTCGACGTCGCGGACCCAGAGCCTGAAGAAGAGGCCCAGGCAGGCCCGGTAGATGTGCGCATAGGCGAGCCGGAGCGGCGGATCGGCGCGCTTCAAGCGGAAGCCGGCCACGACGTCGGGGCGGTCGGGCCCGGCGGCGCGCTCGAGAAGGCGGCCGAGGTCGGCGACCCTGAACTGGCGGTCGCCGTCGGTGAAGCAGACGAGCGGGTAGCGGGCGGCGCGGAAGCCGCTGCGCAGCGCGGCGCCGTAGCCGAGGTTCGTGGGGTGGTGGACGACGCGGACGACGCCCGCATGGGACGCCGCCAGGCGGTCGGCGATCGCCGGCGTGCCGTCGCGGCTGCCGTCGTCGACGGCGATGATCTCGAAGCGCTCGGCCAGCTCGGGGAGCGCCTCGAGCGCCTCGTCCATGAGCGCCTCGAGATTGGCCTCCTCGTTGTGGGCCGGGAAGAAGTAGGAGATCTCGGGGACCCGGGCAGCGGTCACGGCGCGAAGTGTCCCACAATGCCGGGCGGCGTCAGCCCGCCGATCACCAGCCGCGCAGCGCACCCCACAGGCTCCCCCAGGCGTTCACGGCGATCGACGCGGCGACAAGGACGACTCCGATGCGGCGGGCGTCGGGCCGGGCCAGGGCGAGCGTGACCGGCACCAGGGCGAACGGCGCCCAGTCGTTGCTGAAGCGGTAGCCGAACTGGACCCAGCCCTGGCTGAAGTGCATCAGGTCGACCGCGGCGATCGCGGCGATGGCGAGGAAGGCGCCGGCCAGCAGCCGGTCGCGACGGATCCCGACCAGCAGCGGGAGCGCCAGCAGGTAGGCCGGGCTGGTCAGCGGCAGGCTCATGCCGAGCGGGTCGGGGCTGATCGTGGGGCAGTCGGGGTCGAAGAAGCGGAGGCCGCACTCGAGCCGGATCGTCGGCGGCTCGGCGAGCATGATCAGCAGGTTCTGGGGCAGATAGCGCGGGTCCTCGATCGCCCAATCCGGGTGATGGAAGGCGGGGAGGGCCGGCGTCTCGGTACGGTAGAGCGACTCGTATCCCGGCTGGAACGGCGCGCCCGACGAGGCGAGGTTGTAGGCGAGCAGGAAGAGAAGCGGGACCGCCGCCCCGAGCGCCGCTGCGGCACCCCGCCGGAAGGGTGAACGACCGCCCCCGACGAGCAGGAGGAACGGAAGCCCGAAGATCGTCGGCAGGCGCGCCAGGGCCGCCAGCCCGAGCAGGAAGCCCGCCGCGACCTGGCGTGGGTCGAGGCGACGCGGGCTCTCCGAACGCTCCGCGTCGAGCGACAGGGTGATGGCCAACAGCGTGCAGGCGAGCGCCACGACGTGCGCCTCGAACCAGGTGCTTCCCCGGGCGGCGGCGTACCAGGCGCCGGTGCCGAAACTGAAGAAGAGCGTCGCCAGGAGCGCGGCGCGCCGGTCGGTGACGAGGCGCCTCACCAGGCGCCAGGCGAGCCCGACGCTCACCGCCCCAAGGGCGAGGGCGAGGAGGCCCGCGTCGGCGGCCAGCCCGAAGATCGCCACGGCCGGCAGCAGCAGGATCGCCGGGAGCGGCGGGTAGGGGATGAGGCCGTAGCCGGGAGATCCAGGGATGGGGATCACGTCGAGGTACCGGTCGTTGGTGACCGCCCCCTCGGCGACCGGGAAGGGGATGGCGAATCGCCCGTGCAGCCAGGCGTCCGCCTGCCAGACGTAGTGGCCGTAGAGGTTCGCGCGGCCCGGGTTGGAAACCAGGTAGACGAGCAGCGCCAGCAGCACCAGCGCGAGCCCGGTCGACCGGATGCGCGTTGCTATACTGCGCTGCACCTTCGTCGCTCGTCCAGGAGGCCGGACCGATTGAGAGCGCCCCAGACGGGTGAACCCGGTCGGGGCTCCGGAGCGTCGGGAGGCCGGGTCCCGGTACCGGCGATCACCCCCGCCCTCGTGGCCGTGCTGCTCGCCGGCCTCGCGCTCCGGGTCATCATCGCATACGGCCTCTTCCCCGGCGCCGGCTTCAAGGTCGACATCGACAGCTTCTCGAGCTGGGCGCTGACCCTCGCCGAGCACGGCCCGGACGGTTTCTACCGGAACGCCGGCTTCGCCGACTACACCCCCGGCTACCTCTACCCGCTCTGGATGGTGGGCCTGACGGCGCGCTTCCTGGGCGACCTCACCGGTGCCGGCGCGGGCGCCTACGTCAGCTCGCTGATCAAGGTCCCCGCCATCGTCTTCGACCTCATCCTCGCCTGCGTCCTCTATCGCACGGCGCGTGGCTGGTCCGGCGAGCGCGCCGGGCTCGCCGCCGCCGCCCTCTATCTCTTCATCCCGATCACCTGGTACGAGTCGGCGCTCTGGGGCCAGGTCGATGCGGTCGGCGCGCTCGTCCTGCTCGGCGCCGTCCTGCTCTTGATCCGCGGCTGGAGCGAGCCGGCGGTCGCCGCCGCCGTGCTCGCCCCGATCATCAAGCCGCAGTACGGGATCGTCCTGCTCGTCGTCGGGATCGTCTTGCTGCGGCGCCACCTGCTCCGCCCCGGGAGCGGGCCGGTGCCCGAGCCGCGCGGCGCGCTCGCCTGGCTCGATGGCCGCCTGGGCGGCTGGTTCACCACGGAGCAGGGTCCCTGGCGGCTCGTCTCCTCGGCGGCGGTCGGACTCCTCGTCGCGTTCGCCACGATCACTCCCTTCGACCTGGCCGAGCTGGCGGTGGCTCGGGCGCCCGGCTTCCCGATCGGCGGGGACCTGGGCGGCCTGCTCGTGCTGGTCGGCTCGACGGCAGGCGAGTACCACTACCTGACGGTCAACGCCTACAACCTGTGGGCGCTCGTGGGCCCGACCTCGCTGGCCCACGCCGGCGTCTGGACGAGCGACCTGGGCCTCGCCTTCGGGGCCGTCCCCTTTGTCGCCGTCGGCACGGGACTTCTGCTCGCCGGCCTCGCCTTCATCGCCTGGCAGCTCCTGCGCCGTGACGACCGGACCTCGATCGTCGTGGCCACGACCGTGCTCGCCCTCGGCCTCTTCGTCCTCCCCACCCGCGTCCACGAGCGATACCTCTTCCCGGTCTTCGCGGTGGGGGCGCTCCTGGCCGCCGGCTCGGTCGCCTGGCGGCGCTGGTACGTCCTGCTGGGGCTGGTCAACCTGGTCAACCTCCACGCCGTGCTGACGCGGCCCCAGGAGGGTTACGGGACGCCCCAGCTCCGCGGGCTCCTCTTCGCCGAGGAGACCCGCACCGAGGCCGCCGTCGTGATCGTGGCGATCGCCCACACCGCCCTCTTCGCCTGGGCGCTCTGGCAGCTGCGACCCGCGGTCGACGACCTGCTCGGCCTCCTGGGCCGGGCGCCGAGACCGGCGCCGGAGCCCGAGATCGAACCGGTGAGGCGCGTCTGGCGGACTCCCTGGAGCCGGCCGCCGGCCGGGGCGCCGGGAGGGCCGACCGTGCCACTCGAGCGGGCGGCCGCCCCAACCCTCGTGCCCGCCCCGGCGGTGACCGAGGCGCCCGAAATCGCAGGACCCGCCACGGGGGCGGTGGCGCTCGGCTCCCTGCGCCGCCGGTTGTCCCGCCCGGCGGTGCGGGCCGACCGGAGCCGGCTCCTGGGGGCCGAAGGCTCCGGCCGTCTCGACCGCCTCGATGCGCTGGTCGTGGCGCTGCTGATCGTGGCCGCCCTGACCCTCCGCACCTTCCGGCTCGACCAGCCCTACGGGATGCACTTCGACGAGGTCTACCACGCGCGAACGGCGACCGAGTTCCTGCAGGACTGGCGCTACGGGATGCCGCACGACATCTACGAGTACACGCACCCCCACCTGGCGAAGTACCTGATCGCGGCGGGGATCGTGCTCTTCGGCGACGATCGCGTCACCGGCGAGAGCTCGCTCGGGACGCCTGTCCGCGACGTCGCCGTCGAGCCGCGCTACGCCGACCCGCTCGAGCCGCAGCGGCGCGCCGGCGACCGGCTCTTCGTGGCCACCGGCTCGGCCGTCCGCGTCCTCGACCTGCTCTCCCGTGAGGACGAGTCGCGCCTCTCCGTCAACGGAGCCTCCGCGGTCGCCGTCGACAGCTCGGCGCACCGGCTCTACGTCGGCACCGACACGGGCCTCGTCTGGCAGCTCGAGACCGGCCGGCTCGACCTCCTGCGGAGCGTCGGCGGCGAGCCGCAGGCGGCGCAGCCCGTCGAGGTCGGGCGCGTCGAAGGCCCCGTCCAGCGGCTCTGGGTCGCCGGCCGGCGTGTCGTGTTGCGCGGCGCGGGGGACCGGTTGAGCAGCCTCGACCCGGAAACGGGCGAAGTGGCCGGCGCGGCGACGGTGCCGGGCCTGGCCGCCGCGATCCCGCTGAGCGGGGTCAGCAGCCTGGTCGCCCATCCGGCGCAGGTGACCGACCCGGAGGCGGCCGGCGCGCGCCTCGGCGACGTCCTCGGCGTTTCCGGCGCCTCGCTCGCGGCGCGGCTCCGCGCCGGCGGCGATGAGCTCCGCCTCGCCTCCTACCTGACTGCCGAGCAGCGCAGCGAGCTGCAGGCCGCCATCGACGCGGGCGACCTGCCGGGCATCGAGGTGACCGACCGCGAGGCGCTCGCCGTGGCCGCCGGGAGCGGACTCTCCATCCTCGACGCGGTCTCCCTCGAGACGATCGACCAGGAGCCGCTGACGGCGGCGGCGACCGGCCTCGACCGCGTCGGCGGCCTCGACCGGCCGACGCTCTACGTCGCCACGGAAGGCGCCCGCATCGAGACGTTCCAGCTGGGCGACGACGGGCCGCCCCGACCGGGATCCGGCTTCGCGATGCCAGGACCGGTCGGCGAGGTGCGCTGGAACGCCGCGACGAACCTGGTCCACGTGCTCGGCGAGACGCCGGACGGCCGCTCCACGATCTACGTGGTCGAGCCCCACGCCAACGCCGTCTTCGCCGACGCGGCCCTCCCCTTCCGCCCGGCCGTCCTGGTGCTTGACGCCGCCCGGGACACCCCGGCGCTGGACCGCGAGGAGGCGCTCGTCTTCGAGGCCGGCGGCCGGGTCGCCGCCGTTGACACGGGCGGCAACGCCTTCGCCTGGCGCTTCCCCGGTGTCGTCGCCGGCGTGCTGCTGGCGGCCGCCCTCTACCTGCTGGCGCGCCGGCTCTTCCGGCGGCGTGCCGTCGGGCTCCTGGTGGCGGTGGTCGCGCTGCTCGACGGGATGCTCTTCGCCACCTCGCGGATCGCCATGAACGACACCTACGTCGGCCTCTTCATCGTGGCCGCCTACCTGGCGCTGGCCTGGCTGCTCATCGACCCGCCGGCCGGCCGGACCGGGCGCCTGGCCGTCCTCCTCGGGCTGCCGGCCATCGGCGGCCTGCTCGGCCTGGCGCTGGCGGCGAAGTGGGTCGGCGCCTACGCCATCGGCGGCGCGGTGCTGATCGTCCTGTTCCGCTCGAGTGCCGGGCGGCTCCTGGCGCTCGCGGGGATGGTCGTGCTGACCGGCGTCCTCGGCTACCTGGCCGTCGTCCAGACGCCGCCGAACCTCTTCTTCTTCGGCCTGATGGTCGGGTTGACCGCCCTGCTCGCCGCGGGGATCGTGCTCCGCCCCGTGGCTGGACGGGTCGAGCCGCGCTGGGCGGACCCGGTCCGCCTGGGCGGCGCCCCCTTCCTTCTGGCGCTCCTCGCCCTCACCGCGCTGCCGCTGGCGGTCTACGTGCTCAGCTACGTCCCGTGGGCGATGCCGTGGCACGCCGGCGGCCCGCAGATCGTGCCAGGCTGGCCACCCGGCCACGAGGGCCAGCTCTTCGTCGACCTGCAGGGTGGCATGTACGACTACCACGACCACCTGCGCGCCACGCACCCCGCCTCGTCGCCCTGGTGGGCCTGGCCGTTCGATCTCAAGCCGGTCTGGTTCTCATCGCAGGCGTACGGCGGTGGGACGCAGGGCTACATCTTCGACATGGGCAACCTGGTCCTCTTCTGGCTGGCCGTCCCGGCGGCGGCCTTCGGCGCCTGGCAGGCCTGGGGGCGACGCAGCGCGGCGCTCGGCTTCGTCGTCCTGGCGTTCCTCTCCCAGTGGCTCCCCTGGGCGCGCATCGACCGCGCCACCTTCCAGTACCATTGGTACACGGCGCTCCCCTTCGCGCTGCTCCTGCTCGCCTACTTCCTGGCCGAGCTCTGGCACGGCCCCTCGCGTCGCACCTGGCAGTTCGCCCGCGCCGTGGCCGCGGTGACGATCATGGCGCCCGGGCTGCTCTGGCTGCTCAAGGACCCGCTCTGCGCCGCCGCCGGCGTCGGGCAGGTCAACCCGGGCGCTTACCTCTGCACCGGCTCGGGCAGCCTCGACCCCGGCTCGACCCGCGCCCTCATCACCACCGCGGTCGTGCTGGTCGTCGGTTACCTGGCCCTCGCGGGGGCGCTCGGCTGGCTGGTACTCGGCGCGCGCGACCCTCGCCGCTACGTGATGGTGGCGCTGGCGGCGGCCGCGCTCTACTTCCTGGCCGTCTACCCGAACATCTCGGGCCTGCCGCTGCCGGCCGACCCGGAGGCGTACTCGTATCAGCGCCTTCTGCCCACCTGGGACTATTCGTTCCAGTTCGCGGTCAACACCGCGCCGGCGAACGCCACCTCGATCCTGGGCCCCTGGCCGCTCCTCTTCGTCGCCGGCACCGGGTTCTTCGCCGCGGCGACGGGCTACGCGGTCTGGGCCCGACGCACCGGGGCCCCCGGCGACGGCGCGTCGGACGCGCTCGGGGCGGGGGTGGACCGCGCCTAGTCCTAGTCCGGTCCCCAGCCCTGTGCCCTAGTCCGAAACGCGCAGACGGCGGCCCGTACCAACGGTCGCGCCTCGTCGATACCAGCGGGCCATGGGCGGTCGGGGCCCCGGCGGCGAGACTCGGGCTGAGATCACGTGCCCGATCGAACCACGCGGAGAAGCCTCGCGATGTCCCGCCCGCCCCGCCCGGTCACCCGCCTCGCGGCGGCCCTGCTCGCCGCCGCCCTGGCCCTCCCCCTCGTCGCCGCCCTGGCGCCGCGCACCGTGGCCGCCGTCGACACGTCCGCGTGGGACGCGGAGGAGATCGTCTTCCGCCTGTTCAACGCGGAGCGCCAGGCGGCCGGGTTGGTGCCGGTCCGCCAGGACCCCCGCCTGGGTCGGATCGCGCGGGAGCGGAGCCTCGACATGGCGACGAAGGGCTACTTCTGCCACACCCAGCCCGATGGGCGGACCGTCTTCGACATCCTTTCCGACTGGGAGATCACCTGGTACTGGGCCGGCGAGATCATCGCCTGGAACACCTGGCCGACGTGGGCCACCTCGGCCGAGACCGCGGTCGAGCAGTGGATGGAAAGCCCCGGCCACCGGGCCATCATCCTGGGTCGCGACTACAACTACGCGGGAGTCGGCGCCGCGATCGACGGCTCCGGGCGACGCCTCTACACCGCGGTCTTCATCAAGGGACCGGATCGGACCCCGGGCTGGGTGTCGGCGCCGACCGCGACGCGCGGCGCGGGCTCGGTCACCTTCCGCTGGGCCGGCGGCGACCGTCCCCTGCGCGATTCGACCGCGACGTCGCTGCGCTTGAACGCCTTCCCGGGCGTCCGCTACGAGGTTCGCGTGCGTGAGCGCGACCGGGCCGGCAACATCTCGCCCTGGGGCGAGCCGCGCTCCATCACCTACTGAGCGACGGCCGGCTGGCGGCCGATCGGGTCGGCCGCGGCCGGCGCTGCCACGGGTGCCTCCGCGGCGATCGACCCGGACCGTTCGGCGGCGCGCGGCGGGGCCGGCGGGACCTCGGCGCGGAAGCCCGACGGCAGCGCTCCCTGAGCGGCCAGGCGCCGGATGACGAAGCCGTAGTAGTCGTCCACCTTGGAGGCGACGCGCTCCCAGCTGAACTGGGCCGCCCGCAGCCGCCCGGCCTCGCCCATCCACCGCCGCAGCTCCTCGTCGGCGAGGAGCCGGCCGAGCGCCCCGGCGAGGGCGCGGTGATCTCGCGGCGGGACGAGGAGCGCCTGCTCATCACGGTGGACGACGCCTTTGTAGCCGTGGATGTCCGAGGCGACGATCGGACGACCGGCCGCCATCGCCTCGAGCAGGACGATGCCGAACGACTCGCCCCCGGTCGCCGGTGAGCAGAAGACGTCGGCCGTGGCGAAGAGCCGCGCCTTATCGGCGTCCGAGACGCGCCCGAGCAGCTCGACCCCGCCCATGCGGCGGGTCATGATGTAGCGTCGCACCTCGCGCTCCTGCGGGCCGGTGCCGACGACGAGGAGCCGGCAGTCGCAGCCCGCCTTGCGCAGGAGCCGGTATGCCTTGAGCAGGTGAAGCAGCCCCTTGCGAGGCTCGAAACGCCCCACGAAGAGGACGTTCTTCGTGCCGTCGCGCCAGCGCTCGATCGGCTCGGCGCCCTCGAGGCGCGAGAGGTCGACGCCGTTGGGGATCACCTTGTAGTCGCCGGGGAAGTAGCGGTCGGCGAAATGGCGGGCGGCGGCGCTGACGGCGATCCGGCCGTGGAGGCGCGCGGCGTAGCCGCGCAGGGCACGCCGGCCGAACTCGTAGGCGAGACTCCAGCCGGCGTAGGCATGGAAGGTGGCGATGTTGACGCTGGTCGACTGGCGGAGGGTCACCAGCGAGAGGAACGGCACGAACGGCTCGTGGAAGTGGAGCAGGTCGAAGCGCTCGCGATCGAGCAGGGCGCGAACCTGCGAGTTGAAGCGGGGCGAAACGGTCAGGTTGCCCATCGAGCCGTTGGAAGGGACCGAGAACCCCTTGCCGACGCGGATGACGTCTCCATCCTGGCCGGGCTGGAGCCCGTGACTGGCGCTGATGATGCGCACCTCGTGGCCGCGCGCCCGCAGCTCCTGGTAGAGGTAGCGGACGTGCTCGTTGACGCCGCCGGGGAGCGGGTAGATGTAGGGAGTGACGAGGCCGATCCTCACGAGGACTCCTTGCGGATCCCGAGGTCGCGGCCGGAGCCGCGGCCGAGGATCGCCCGCCGCAGGTCGTCGCGGACATCGCGGGCGTACTTGCGCAGCTGCCGCCCGTAGATGCGCACTTCCGCCGGCAGGTCGAGGAACTGCCCGTGGGCGTGGGTCCGGCCGAGCAGGATCGCCCGCCTCAGGTCCTCTGTCGTGCGGCCCGGGAAGGTCGTGTAGGCGCAGCCGATGAGCGAGGTGACGTGGGCGTCGCTGTTGCCGATCGCCGGGAGGTGGAGCCGCTCATTCAGCTCGGCCGTGGCGCGGTGGTGGGTGCGACCCGCGTAGGAGGGGTTGAATGTCTCGAGGCCGTCGAAGTAGAGGAGCGGATCGGCGTCCTCCACGATGGAGAGGAGCGCGCCCCGCCGGATACAGATCGGATACGGTGCCAGCGGGTGCGCCGGGATCGCCAGGCCGCCCTGCTCGTGGATCTCCGCGACCGAGCGGCGGAGCGGCTGCCAGGGCCGGATCCGCTCCTCGACGAAGAGCGCGAGCAGATGCCCGCTGCGCGTCGAGACCTCCTCCCCGACGATCACCTCGACGCGGCCACCGCGTCGTCGCGCCAGCTCCCTGGCGTGGAGCGCGGCATCGACGCGGTCGTGGTCGGTGACGGCGATCACGTCGAGGTCGGTCTGCTCCTCGGCGAAACGGAGGATCTCCCCGACGGTCGCGGTCCCGTCCGAGGCGACCGAGTGGATGTGGAGGTCGGCCTTGCCGAGGCGTTTCGTCACGACGCCACCTCGAGGTCGGGCCAGATGGGGAAGAAGACCGACCACCACTGTTCCGGAGCCGCGGCGATGAACGACTCGAAGATCGCCGCCTGGTCGCGCAGGAAGCGCTCCAGCCGCTCGCGTCGCGTCCCGTCGGCCGGCACGGGGAGCGGGACGATGCTGCCGGCGTAGCGGCCGTCGTCGAGCCGCCTGACGGCGGCCACGTAGACCGGCGCACCCGACTCGATGGCGAGCAGGCCGGCTCCCACCGCCAGCGGGGCGGGGTGGCCGAAGAGCGGGACGTCGATGCCGCCGCCGGTGATGTCGCGGTCGGTCACCAGCCCGACCGCCTCGCCGCGCGCCAGCGCGCGCGACGCCTCGCGCCGCGCGGTCCGCAGCGTCACCAGCTGCAGGCCCACCGCCCCGCGGGTGCGCACGAAGTAGCGCTGCAGTGGCGTGTCGCGGATCGTCTCCATCGGGGCGACGACGCGCAGGCCGACGCGTTGGGTCAGGAAGAAGGCGGGCAACTCGATCGCCCCGAAGTGGAGGCCGGCGAAGATGACGGCGTGCCCGGGCGTCCGACCCGCGCCGCGCCCTCCCGCGAACGCCTCCTCGATCAGCTCGGGCGACTCGTTGACGATCCGCTCGGCGAGCCAGCGCTCGTCGTAGGAGGGCGCCAGGGCGACCTCCAGGTAGTAGCGGGCATTGTGGCGGAAGGCGTCGCGGACCAGCCGTTCGAGCGCGCGCCGGTCGCGGGCCGCGGCCGCGATGCGCGGGCCCGCCCGCCCGTCGGCCGCCAGCGCCTCGGCGACCCGCCGCAGGTTGCGCCGCGCCCGCGCCCGCCGGCGCGGCGCGAGGAGGTACCAGCCGAGCCCGACGAGCCCCGCGATCCGATGGAGCGGCCGGTCGGGGAGGCGACAGGCGATCCACGAGATGAGCGAGACGAGCGTCGCGCCGGCTCGGTCGAGGAGCGTCGCCGACGCGGTCCCCTGGTCTGGCGCGGCCGGAGCGACGGTGGCGGCCATCGGCCTCACGCGCTCCCCGCCCGTGCCCCGGCGCCGAGCAGCTCGGCCGCCCGCGTCTCGAGGCGGAGCTGCTCTTCGGCCGTGCGTGGCCAGACGCGCTTGAAGCTGTACCACTGCTCGGGCGCCCGGCGCACAGCCTCCTCGAGCGCCTCGGCGATCCGTTGTGTCGCCTGCTGGATCGTCGCCGGCGCGTCGTCGGCGACCCGGATCGGCTCGGTATGGAAGGCGAAGTAGCGGCCGTTCGACTGGCGGTACGAGAAGATCGGCAGGATCAGCGCCCGGGTCCGCGCGGCAAGGGTGGCGGGGCCGGCCGGCAGCGTGGTCCAGGTGCCGAAGAGGCGCACCGGCACGTCGCCGGGCCGGTAGCCCCAGTCGACGGTGATCCCCAGGATCTCGCCCCGCCGCAGGATGCGGTAGACCTCGCGCAGGTTGCGCCACGGGACCATGCGCACGCCCCAGCGCGACCGCTGGGCGTTGAGATACTCGAAGAGCTCGAGCTGCGAGCTGTCGTCGGCCAGGACGTTGCTCGGGAGTCCGAGGTGGGCGAAGGCGGCGACCATCGCCTCGCCGTTGCCGAGATGGGCCGACGCGACGATCATCCCGTGCGATCCCTCGCGCAGCGACATGAAGCTCTCGAGCTGGTGCTCGTCCATCAGGCCGCTCACCTCCTCGCGCGGGCGCGACGGGAGGCGGAGGAGCTCGGCCAGGTACCGCCCGTACGTCCGGTAGGAACGCCGGGCCATGGCCGCCGTGCGCGCGTCGTCGCGGGGCCAGCCCATGACGTGCGCCATGTTCGAGCGCATCACCTCGGCCTTGGGCGGCCAGGCGTAGTAGGCGAGCGTGTAGAGCCCCCGCATCGCCGCCACGGCAAGGCGTGGCGGCATGCGGGCGAAGAACCACTCCAGGGCGCGCCAGCCGAGCAGGACAGGGCGCTCCTGGATGGTGACCGTGAGCCGGCTCCGCCGCCGGGCGGGCCGGCGGTGGGGGGCGCCCTCGGCGCCGCCCGGCCGTCGGAGGCCCATCATGCGCGGCTGCACGGCCGGCCTCAGCGGTCGGTCCCGGACCGGGCACGACCGGCGGCGGCGCGGCGGGTGGGCCGGGACCGCGCCGTCGCCGGCTCGCTGCCGGTCAGCACGCTCGCGTCGCGGCCGGCGATGAATGCCTCGACCAGCTCGCGGGCCTCGTCATCGTGCAGCTGGCGTGGCGGGCTCTTCATGAAGTAGGCCGACGGCGCGACGAGCGTGCCGGCGAGGCCACGGTCGAGGCCGAGCCGGGCGCAGCGGATGGCGTCGATCACCACGCCGGCACTGTTCGGGCTGTCCCACACCTCGAGCTTGAGCTCGGCGTTGAGCGGCACGTCACCGAAGGTCGTCCCCTCCATCCGGATGTAGCACCACTTGCGGTCGTCGAGCCAGGGGACGTAGTCGCTGGGGCCGACGTGCACGTCACCCTCGGCGATCTCGTAGTCCAGCATGGAGGTGACCGCGTTCGTCTTGGAGATCTTCTTCGACTCGAGCCGCTCGCGTTCGAGCATGTTGAGGAAGTCGGTGTTGCCGCCGAAGTTGAGCTGGTAGGTGCGTTCGAGCTTGACCCCGCGATCCATGAAGAGGCGGGTCAGCACGCGGTGGGTGATCGTGGCGCCGACCTGGCTCTTGATGTCGTCGCCGATGATCGGGACGCCGGCCTCGACGAAGCGGCGCTGCCAGTAGGGCTCGCGACCGATGAAGACCGGGATGCAGTTGACGAAGGCGACGCCGGCGCGGAGGCACTGCTCCACGTACCACTTGGTCGCCTCCTCCGAGCCGACCGGCAGGTAGGAGACGACGACGTCGACCTCCCGCTCGCGCAGGATGCCGGTGATGTCGGCGGTCGGGCCGGGCGCCTTCTCGATCACGCGGCTCAGGTACTTGCCCAGGCCGTCGTGGGTCATGCCGCGCTCGACGGGGACGCCGAGCGTGCCGACCTGCTTGAAGACGTAGGTGTTGTTCGGCGCCGCGTAGATCGCCTCGCCGAGGTCGCGACCGACCTTGTTGCGGTCGATGTCGAAGGCGGCCACGAACTCGATGTCGCGGATGTGGTAGCCGCCCAGCTCGACGTGCATGATGCCCGGGATGGGTTGACCCCGCTCGGCGTTCTCGTAGTAGTAGCGGCCCTGGACGAGCGAGCTGGCGCAGTTCCCCACGCCGACGATGGCGACCCGGATCTTGCCGTCGCGGCGTCGCGGCGCCCGGCCGTTGCCACCGCCGGCGGTCTGCTGTTGCTCCACTGCTCGGTCTCCTTGAGTTGGCCCGCTCAACGCCCCGTACGCGCCTGGGCGCGGACGTGCGCGACGCGCTGGATGACGGTGACGGTGGCGAGGGCGAAGATGATGAGGAGCGCGGCTCCGAGGCTCCAGCCGGTCGCCGGTTGGAGGACGAGACCGGCGGCGAGGACGGCGATGCGCTCTGCCCGCGGTGCGACACCGACAGCCGCCTCGAAGCCCACGCTCTCGGCCTTCGCACGGCTGTAGCTGACCATGAAGGCGGCCCCCATCGCCGCTCCGGCGAGGACGGCGACCAGCGCCGCCGCCGGCCACTCGCCCAGGGCGGGGAAGACGACTCCCGCGGCGCCCGGGCCCAGCAGCCCGGCCGCGATGCCGATGAAGACGACCGTCTCACCCCAGCGGTCGAAGGTGGCGTCGAGGAAGGCGCCGTAGGGCGAGGCCTTCCCCTGGACTCGGGCGAGGGCGCCGTCGAAGAGATCGAAGAGGCCGCCGAAGACGACGAGGAGCCCGGCCGCCACCCAGAGGCCGGCCGCCGCGGCGAGTGCCGCGACCACGGAGACGGCAAAGCCGATCAGGGTGAGTGCGTCGGGCGTCAGCCCGAGCCTTCCGAGGGCGCGGGCGAGCGGGACCACCGCCTCGCGGACCCGCTGGCGCAGGCCCACGCCGACGAACGAGCGATCGCCGGTGACCGGGCTCATCGGCAGCTCGCCTCCACGTCAGCGGGCGCCGCTGCCGCCCGCCGGCTCGGCCAGGGGCGCCAGGCCGAGGAGCGCGCGTTCGCGGTGGGTGAAGCGCTCGATGACGTCGTGACGCAGGGAGCAGAGGACCTCGCGACCCGTCCGCTGGGTGGCCACGATCCCGGCGACCCGGAGCCGCCGCAGATGCCAGGAGACGAGCGGCTGCGAGAGCCCGATCGCCTCGATCAACTCGTTGACGGTGCGCGGCCGGGCCGAGAGGAGCTGCACGATGCGCAGGCGCGTCACGTCGGCGAGCGCCTTGTGGAAGACCTTGAGGTCGCGCAGGTCCTCGCCCGCCGGGGCGCGGAGGCCGAGCGTCTCGAGCGCTGCGTTCTTCATAAGCGGCCCTTTATATAAAGGAATGTTGATGCGGTGTCAAGGGCCGGCCCTCGGTGACGAGCCGGACGTGGGGCAGACCGCGGCGCCGGCCTCGCCCCTACACTCCGTGCATGGTGCAGGGGCCCCGGCCGGCCGCCGCGGCAGGGCGGCTCGTCCTGCTCGCCGTCCTGGGGGCGGGGGTCTTCCTGGCCGGCCTCGAGCTGATGGTGACCGCCGTCGCCCTGCCGGCGATCGTGCCCGACCTCTCCGATTGGACGCAGCTCCGGCGGGCATCGTGGATCATCAACGGTTACCTGCTCGCCTACGTGGCCGTCATGCCCGTCGCGGGGCGCGCCAGTGACGTCCTCGGCACGCGCCGCCTGCTCCTCGCCGCGCTCGCCCTCTTCACCGTGGGCTCGGCGCTCGCCGGGCGCGCCCAGGACCTCGACGAGCTGATCGCCGCCCGCGTCGTCCAGGGGGCCGGCGGCGGCGCGCTCGTACCGCTGGCCACCGCCGGGGCGAGCCACCTCTTCGACGAACGCGGGCGGCCGCGCGCGCTCGGCCTGATCGGGGCGCTCACCTTCCTGGGGATGGCGGTCGGGCCGTTCGTGGGGGCGGCGGTCCTCGACCTGGCGCGCCTCGAGGGCCCGCTCACCGGCGCCGGCCTGGCCGGGAGCCCGGCGATGGACTGGCTGACGCCGGCCTGGCGGTGGGTCTTCTACGTCAACGTGCCGGTCGGGCTCGTGGCGCTCGCCTACAGCTGGGCGGCGATGGGAACAGACACGCCGCGGCGGCCGGGGCGGGTCGACCTGCCGGGGGCTCTCCTCTTCGCCGCCGGCCTCGGCTGCGGCCTGGCCGCCGTCACCTGGGCCGGCTCGCCCGAAGTCCCCGGCGGGACGGGCGGCCTGCTCGCGCTCGCCCTCGCCTCGGCCGCGCTGGTGGCGCTCGCCGTCGTCCGCGGGGCGCTGGTGGTCGACGGGTTCATCGAGACGCGCCACTTCGCCGACCGGGTCTACGCTTCGGCGGTCCTCGTCAGCCTGCTCACCGGGTACGGCCTGGCTACGGCGATCGTCGGCGGCGCGGTCTTCGTCGACCGCGTCCTCTACGGTGGGCCCGAGACGCAGCGCGTCGCCCTCGGCGCGCTCGCCGCGGCGGTCGCCGCGGGTGCCTTCCTCTCCGGCTTCCTGGTGCGGGCGCTCGCCTTCCGCGTCTCGGCACTCGCCGGCCTGGCGTTCTCGGCGCTGGGCCTGGTGCGGATGGGCGCCTGGGGCCCGGATGTCGACCTCGCCCGGATCGCCCTCGACCTCGCCCTCTTCGGCTTCGGCTTCGGGGTGACCGTGACGCCGCGTTCGACCGCCGCGGTCGAGGCGCTCGGCCGGCGCGCCTACGGCGCCGCCTCGGCCGCCGTCACCGTCGCCCGTATGGTCGGCATGACCGTCGGGCTGGCGGTCCTGACGCAGTTCGGCAGCAACCGGATCGATGCGCTCGCCCGGATCGTTGGCGACCCGTTGCTCCGCGACACCATCCTGCCGCCGGGGCTGCGGGGGCGGCCGCTCAACGACGGCCTCGTCGTCGAGGCGCTCGAGCGCTGGGCCGCCGGGCAGGCGGCCGAGATCATGTCGCTCCTCTTCCTGATTGCCCTGGCGGTGACGGTCGCGGCGATCGTGCCGGCCTGGCTGCTGGGTGCGGGGCGACCGCGGCGCGCGACCGGCGACGGTGCCGGCGAGGAAGCGGACGCCGCCATCGCCCTCCAGGCGCGCCCAGGCCCTAGAAGCCGCAGCGATCGATGTGCGGCTCGGGGTTGGCCAGCTCGTGATCGGCGGTCGTGACGTAGAGGAGCCTGGCGCGGACCTGCAGCTTGGGCTTGGTGCCGTGGGGCCCCTCGGATGTCTGCAGGACGAGCTGCTCGGTCACCCCATCGGGGAGCTCGTCGGCAAGCGAGAAGTCGAGGGCGTGGCGCTTGACCCGGTCGATCTCGTAGAGGAAGAGCTGGTCGTCGGTGGTGTAGACGAGGACGAGAGCGCCGAGCATCGACTTCCCGTTGCTGCGGAGGGACGCCTCCAGGAGCGGCAGGAACATCCCCTTTCGGGCGTGGGCGAAGATGTAGGTCGTGCCGGGCCGGCCGGGCTGGGAGTACTCCTTGAGGTACATCGCCACGTCGCAGTAGGGGTAACCGGGGGGTCCCTCGACGACCGGCAGGTCAATCTTGAGGGCGGGGATGGCGATGCGGCTGGCGACGCCGCCCGGCGCCGGGCTCTCCGATGGCCCGGGGGTGGTGGATCCCGGCGAGGGCGTCGGACCGGAGGTGGGCGCCGGCGAGGGGCTGGTCGTCGCCGGGGGCGTGGGGCTCGGGCCGGCGGTCGCGTCGTACGAGAGAAGCCCGGCGACGAGGAGCGTCACGCCGGAGGCGGTCAGGAGCGCCGGCACGAGACGGCGCAGGAGGCGGCCGAGCAGACGCGTCAGGAGGCTCACGGGCGAATCGTAGCAGCGCCTTCCGACGACGCCGCGTTCCCGGACCGGGTTCCGTTGACGCTTCGCACCGTCTTCGTCGCGTACACTGCCCGCCGTGTCACGACGCGCTCGCAGCCTCGCGCCGGTCCTGCTCGGGTTCGTCGCCGGACTCGTGCTGGTCGTCCTGGTGATCGGCGCCCTTGTCGCGAACGCGCCCGACCCGGCGACGCGGACCCCGCCGCCGGCGCCCACGCCGAGCCCGCCACCCGCCGCCTCTCCCTCGTCGCCTCCGCCCGAGTCGCCCTCCGCCCCGGTCGTCCCCTCCGCCTCGGTCCTGCCCTCGGGGTCGCTCGAGCCGTCCCCCGGGACGAGCCCGTCTCCCCCGGAGAGCGGCTCACCGGCCGCCTCCGGCAGCCCGACGACCGGCCTCCAGGTCGGCGACCTCGCCCCGCCCCTCGTCGTCGATCGCCTCGGTGGCGGGACGATCGACCTGGCCGCCCACCGCGGTCACCCGGTCTGGGTCAACTTCCTGGCGAGCACCTGCCTCGCCTGCCGCGACGAGCTGCCGCTGATCGCCAGCTTCGTCGCCCGCCATCCCGAGCTCGACCTGGTGGTCATCGGCGTCGATATCCAGGAGTCGCCCGAGACGGCCGCCGCCTTCGCCGAGGAGATGGGCCTGACCTTCCCGGTCGGCGTCGACCCGGACGGGAAGACGCGGGCCTTCTGGGCCGCCTGGGTCATGCCGGTGCACTTCTGGATCGACCGCGACGGGATCGTGCGCGCCTGGGCCTTCGGCGGGATCGGGCCGCCGCAGATGGGGGATGGGCTGGGGAAGGTCCTGCCGGGCGTCGTCTTCGACACGTGAGGCGTGACGCGGACGCCGCGCTCGAGGTCGCCCTCGGGCGCCTCGCCTCGCTGCGCGGCCGACGCCCCTTCCTGGTCGCCTCGGATTTCGACGGGACGCTGAGCGAGATCGTCGTCGACCCCTGGGGGGCGCGCGTCCTCCCGGTCGCGCAGCGCGCCCTGAGGCAGCTGGCGGCGCTCCGGGGTGTCCACGTCGTGCTCCTCTCCGGGCGCACGGTGACCGACCTCGCGGCGCGGGCGCGGGTCGGCGGGGCGACCTACCTGGGCAACTTCGGCCTCGAGCGCGCCTCGCTCGCCCGACGCGGCCGCGCCGCCGCCATGCGCGTCGTGCACGACCCGGAGCTGGCGCCCTTCACCGTCGAGGCGGAGCAGGTTGCCGGGCGCGTGGCGGCGGCGCTTCCCGAGCCCTGGCTCGTGGTGGAGCCGAAGGGTCCGTCGGTCGCCTTCCACTTCCGGGGCGCCTCCGACGGCGAGGCGGCCCGCCTCCGCGTCGCCGAGGCGATCGAGTCGGCCGACCCGGGCGCGGTCTTCCGGCGCTACGCAGGACGGCGCGTCATCGAGCTCCGCCCGCCCGACGCCGCCGGCAAGGGCGAGACGATCCGCCGCCTCGTCGACGAGCTGCGCCCGGCCGGCCTCGTCGTCCTGGGCGACGACCGCGCCGACGCGGAGATGTTCCTGGTCCTGCGCGAACGGCGCGCCACGGGGGCCCTCGACGGGCTGGCCGTGGGGGTCCACTCGCATGCCGAGATGCCACCCGACGTCGCCGGCGCCGCCGACGTGCTCCTCTCTTCGCCGCGCGCGGCGGCGCGTCTGCTGGGCAAGCTGGCGGGGCTGCTGGCGGGCTGACTACCCCGGCGCGACGAGGGCCGCCGCCGCCTTGACCACCATCTCGAGGATGGGAACCGGGTAGAGCCCCAGGACCACCGTCCCCACGCCCGCCGCGGCGAGGCCGGTCCAGAGGAGGAAGAGGCGCCGCTCGCGGAGGATGCCGCCCAGCCCGACCGGCGGCATCCCCTCGGGCGCCTCGCGCATGAACATGAAGACGACCACGCGCAGGTAGTAGAAGGCGGCCGCCGCGGCGTTCAGGACGGCGAGCACGGCGAGGGCCACGACCGCCGGGTCGGTCGACTGGACGGCGGCCAGGATGACGTAGGCTTTGCCGAAGAAGCCGGCGGTCGGCGGGATGCCCACCAGCGAGAGGAGGAAGAGGGCCATCAGCACCGCCGCCACGGGTTCCCGTCGGATCAGGCCGGCGTAGGTGCCGATCTCGCTGGTGACGCCGGGGCGCCGCTGGAGCGCCGAGACGACGGCGAAGGCGCCCAGGTTCATGAAGGCGTAGGCGGCCGTGTAGAAGAGGATCCCCTCCAGCCCCGAGCGCGACGGGTCACCGGCCGGCTCGGCGGCGAAGGCGGCGAGCCCGACCAGGATGTAGCCGGTGTGGGCGATCGAGGAGTAGGCCAGCATCCGCTTGAGGTTCGACTGGGTGAGCGCCACCAGGTTGCCGAGCGTCATCGTCAGCGCAGCCAGCACGACGATCGCCCCCACCCATTCGGCGCGGATCCCGCCGAGGGATTCGACGAAGACACGCAGGATGAGGGCGAACGCGGCGACCTTGGGCCCGGTCGACAGGTACGCGGTGACCGGCGTCGGTGAGCCCTGGTAGGCGTCCGGCGTCCAGTAGTGGAAGGGGACGGCGGCGATCTTGAAGGCCGCGCCGGCCGTCAGGAAGGCGAGACCCATCGCCAGGCCGGGGCCGAGCGGCCCGCCGGCCAGCGCGGCGGCGACCTCGGCGATCCGGGTCGTGCCGGTGAAGCCCCAGACGAAGGCGAGGCCGAAGAGGAAGATCGCGCTCGAGAACGAACCGAGCAGGAAGTACTTGATGGCGCCCTCGGTGGAGAGCCCTTCTCGCTTGTGGAAGCCAGCCAGCATGTAGCCGGGCAGGACGAGCAGCTCGAGGCCGAGGAACAGGACGAGCAGGTCGGCCGAGCCGGCGATCAGGAAGGCGCCGGAGATGGCGAAGAGGAGCGTCACCGTGAACTCGGCGAAGGGGAGGCCGCGCGGCCCCAGGTAGTCGGGCGCCACGAGGAGCGTGATCAGGGCGATGACGACGAAGACGAGGTCAAGGAAGGTCGTCGCCGCGTCGACGGCGTAGGAGCCGCCGAAGGCCGACTGGATCGCGCCATCGACGCCCCCGCCGGTCGCCCAGGTGACCGCGCCGACGACGACGATCCCGACGACGCCGAGGGCGACCGCCAGGTCGTCGCGGCCGGGCAGCACGAAGTCGACCGCGAGCACGAGGATCGCCACGCCGAGGACGGCCAGGAGCGGCGCCAGCGCGGTCAGGTCGGCCGACGTCATCGGCTGCTCCGCTGCATCACCGCACCAGCCCGAGCAGGTCGAGGCCGCCGCCGGTCCGCGCCAGGATGGTCGCCACCGGCCCGTGGAGCAGCTCGAGGATGAGCGCCGGGAAGAGGCCGAAGACGACCGTCAGCGCGACCAGCGGGCTGAGCGTCAGCAGCTCGACCGGCGACATGTCGGTGAGGTGTTGGCCGAGTCCGCGCAGGAAGTCGGACAGCTCGCCGAAGGCGACGCGCTGGAACATCCAGAGCAGGTAGGTGGCGGAGAGGATGACGACGCCTGCCGAGATCGCCGCGACCGGCGGGTTGACCGCCCAGGTGCCGAGCAGGACGAGGAACTCGCCGACGAAGCCGGCCAAGCCGGGCAGGCCGAGCGAGGCGAGGGCGAAGAAGCCGAGCGTGGCGGCGTAGAGCGGGACCGGCTCGGCCAGGCCGCCCATCTTCGCCAGCTCGCGGTCGTGCGTCCGCTCGTAGAGGACCCCGACGCAGAGGAAGAGGGCGCCGGTGATCAGGCCGTGGCCGACCATCTGCACGATCGCCCCCTCGAGCGCCTGGGGCTGGAAGACGAAGATGCCGAGCGTCACGAAGCCCATGTGGCTGACCGAGCTGTAAGCGACCAGCTTCTTGAAGTCGGGCTGCACGAGGGCGACGATCGCGCCGTAGACGATGGCGATGACGCTGAGGACGATGATCGCCGGCGCCCAGGCGTGGGCGGCGTCGGGAAAGAGTGGCAGCGAGTAGCGGATGAAGCCGTAGCCGCCCAGCTTGAGCAGGACGCCGGCCAGGATCACCGAGCCGGCCGTCGGCGCCTCGACGTGCGCGTCGGGCAGCCAGGTGTGGAAGGGGAACATCGGCACCTTGATGGCGAAGGCCAGGAAGAAGGCGCCGAAGGCGAGCGTCTGGAGCGTCCCGTCGAAGGCGTAGCCGCGGAGTTGCTCGTAGTCGAAGGCGCCGGTCCAGTCGCCGCCGTGGCCCGCCTGCCAGGCGAAGGCGGTCGCCAGGATGGCGACCAGCATGAGGAGCGAGCCGACGAGCGTGTAGAGGACGAACTTGATGGTGGCGTAGATCCGGTTGGCGCCGCCCCAGATGCCGATGATCAGGTACATCGGCACCAGCACGATCTCCCAGAAGACGTAGAAGAGGAAGAGGTCGAGGGCGACGAAGACGCCGATCATGCCGACCTCGAGGACGAGGAAGGAGATCATGTACTCCTTCACCCGTTCCCTGATCGGGCCGAAGCTGGCCAGGATGCTGATCCAGGTGAGGAGCGTCGTCAGCACCACCAGGGCCAGGCTGATCCCGTCGATCCCCAGCTTGTAGCGGATGCCGAAGGCGGGGATCCAGTCCCACTGCTCGACGAACTGGAAGCCGCTCGCCCCGGGATCGAAGTCGGCGAGCGCGGCCAGCGAGAGCGCGAAGGCGGCGAGCGACGCGGCGAGCGCCCCGTAACGGATCAGCCGCACGTGGCCGCGCGGGATGAAGGCGATGAGGACCGCCCCGAGGAGGGGCACGAAGGTGACGAGCGAGAGGATCGGCACGCCGTTCACCGGAAGAGCCCCGCCAGGTAGGCGAGCGTGAGGGCGACGAGCCCGAGGGCGATCCCCATGGCGTAGTTCTGGACGCGGCCGGTCTGGATGACGCGGAGGCCCCGCCCGGCGGCGACGGTGACGGTGGCGATCCCGTTGACGCTGCCGTCCACGATCCGCTCGTCGAACCACCGGAGGGCGGCGCCCGCCCGCCCGCCGATCACCACGAAGAGGAGGTGGTAGAGGTCGTCGAACCACCACTTGTTGACCGAGGCGCGGTAGAGGAAGCGGGCGCCGGGGACCGATGCGACGAGGGCGTCGCGGTCGGCGAGGCGCGCGGGCCAGCGGAATCGACCGGCCCCCGCTCCGAAGAGGCGGACCGCGCCCGCCAGGCCGAGCGTGGCCATGGCGACCGAGGCGAGGACGAGCGCCACGTCGAGCCCGCCGAACGCCTCGTGCTCGAGCCCGAGCAGCTCGCGGGCGGGCTCGAAGAGCGGGTCGAGCCAGGCGTGGATCGTACCGCCCTCCAGCGGCCAGCCGAGGAGCGCGCCGATGACGACCGTCGCCGCCGCGAGCAGGACGAGCGGGACCCGCATCGACCAGGGCGACTCGTGGATCTTCGCGGCGACGTGCGGGTCGACGCGGCTCTCTCCCCAGAAGGTGAGACCCATCATGCGGAACATGTAGAAGGCGCTCATGCCGGCGACGACGAAGCCGACCGCCCAGACGACCAGGAAGCCGTTCCTGAAGGCGCTCCCCAGGATCTCGTCCTTGGAGAAGAAGCCGGCGAGCGGCGGGATGCCGGCCATCGCCAGCGAGCCGACAAGCATGGTGGCGTAGGTCCAGGGGATCCGGCGGGCGAGGCCGCCCATCTTGCGCATGTCCTGCTCCTCGTGGACGGCGTGGATCACCGAGCCCGAGCCGAGGAAGAGGAGCCCCTTGAAGAAGCCGTGGGTCACCAGGTGGAAGATCGCCGCGGTGAAGGCGCCGACGCCGAGCCCGGCGAACATGTAGCCGAGCTGCGAGAGCGTGGAGTAGGCGAGGACCCGCTTGATGTCGTTCTGGGTGAAGGCGATCGAGGCGGCCAGGATGGCGGTGAAGATGCCGACCCCCGCCACCACGACCATGGCCTCGGGGGCCTGGGCGAAGATCGGGTTGGCGCGCGCCACCATGTAGACGCCGGCGTTGACCATGGTGGCGGCGTGGATCAGGGCGCTGACCGGGGTGGGGCCCTCCATCGCGTCGGGGAGCCAGACGTGGAGCGGGAACTGCGCGCTCTTGCCGACCGCGCCGGTGAAGATGAGGAGCGCGATCCCGGTCACCATCCAGGGCTCGAGTGCGCCGGCGGCGATCTTCTGGTCCAGGCCCCGGAAGGCGTCCTGGAAGTTGAGCGTGCCGACCGTCGTCCAGACGGCGAAGATCCCCAGCGAGAAGCCGAGGTCGCCGACCCGGTTGACGATGAACGCCTTCTTGGCCGCCAGCGCCGCGCTGCGCCGCTTGTACCAGAAGCCGATCAGCAGGTAGCTGCAGAGACCGACCAGCTCCCAGGCGACGAAGAGGACAAGGAAGTTGTCGGCGAGCACGAGCAGGAGCATCGAGAACATGAAGAGGTTGAGGTAGGCGAAGAAGCGCCAGTACCCCGGGTCGTGCTCCATGTAGCCGATCGAGTAGACGTGGACGAGCATGCCGACGGTGCAGACGACGATGAGGAGCGCCGCCGTCAGGTTGTCCACGTAGAGGCCGAGGTCGACGGTGAAGTCGCCGGCCGGGATCCAGCGGTAGAGCGAGAAGCCGAAGCCCTGGCCGTGCTCGCCGGTGAACGGCGGCTGCCCGGTCAGCGCGCTGAAGGCGACGACCATGCCGACCGCCCAGGCCGTCACGATCGCCCCGACCGGCAGCCAGAAGGCCTGCCGGCCGAGCCGCCGCCCGACGAGCGCGGTGGCGCCGAAACCGGCGATCGGCAGCGCCAGCAGGAGCGTGACGAGCGTCTCCATCCGTTGCCGTCCCCGCTACTCGCGCATCGCGTCGTACTCGTCGACGAGGGGCGTCCGCCGGTTGCGGAAGATGGCGATGACGATGGCCAGGCCGACCGTCGCCTCACCGGCCGCCACCGCCATCACCATCAGCGCGATCACCGAGGCGTGGGTGGTGAGCGCCGGCACGAACGCCCCGAAGGTGACGATGGCGAGGTTGACGGCGTTGAGCATCAGCTCGATCGACATCAGCATGGCGATCGCGTTACGGCGCGCCAGGAAGCCGAAGACGCCGATGGAGAAGAGGGCGCCGGCGAGGAGCAGGTAGGCATCGAGCGACCCGCTCACAGCGAACCCCCCTGCCCCGGGTCGCGCTTGGCCAGGTAGACGCCGCCGATCACCGCCGCCAGGAGGAGGACGCCGACCCCCTCGAAGGGAAGGACGTAATCGTTGAAGAGGAGGCGCGCTAGCTGATCGGTCGCGGTGCGCGTCACCTCGGCGGCCCGCTGCGGCCAGTCGCCCTCGGCCACGACGACGACGAAGAGGGCGAACAAGACGATCGAGGCGATCGCCGCGACCCAGGCCTGGCGGTGGAAGACGAGGCGGAGCGGCCCCGCCTTCGACTGGGTCAGCATGATGGCGAAGAGGACGAGGACGCTGATGGCGCCGACGTAGACGAGCACCTGGGCGACCGCCACCAGCGGCGCGCCGAGGAGCGCGTAGACGCCCGCCAGCGCGCCGAAGCAGAGCATCATCCAGAGCCCCGAGTGGATGATGTCGCGGCCGAGGACGACCAGCAGTGCGGCACCGAGCAGGATCCCGGCGAGACCCAGGAAGAGGAGGTCGTCCCAGGCCCAGCCCAGGACCGGCACCGTGGCGGGGATCGTCACGCCCTGGTGTCTCCCGTCACTCGGAGGGCGCTGTGCCGCCGCGGCCGACGCCGCCCGCGCCCCGCCCGTCGCCGCGGACGGCCGCCGGTAGGACCGGCAGCGACCGCCCCGCCTCGAGCGCGCGCCCGCCGGCGATCGCCCGCTCCAGCCAGTCGCGCTCGCGCTGGACGTAGCTGATCTCGGTGTCGCGCTCGAGGGCGCCGAGGGCCATCAGGTCGATCATGGGCTCCTCGCGGCTGGTCGAGGCAAGCTCGAAGTCGGGGCCGCAGCGGAGCGCGTCGTAGGGGCAGGCGTCGACGCAGATACCGCAGAGGATGCAGCGGCTCTCGTCCACCTCGTATTTCTCGAGGATGCGCGGCTTCGGCATCAGCGCGCCGGTCGGGCAGGTCTCGGCGCAGCGCCCGCAGGAGACGCATGGCGTGTCGTTCAGGCTCATGTCGAGCGGCGTCGTCACCAGCGTGTCGAAGCCGAGGCGCATGAAGTCGTAGCAGGCGGCGCCGACGATCTCCTTGCACACCTGGGCGCAGCGGCCGCAGTCGATGCAGCGCGCCGGCTCGCGGAGGATGAAGGCGTGCGAATCGTCGCGGATGTAGTCGTGGTTGACGCCGGTGAAGCGGTTCTCGGTGATGCTCCGGTGACCGGCGCCGCGGTGGAGCTTCGGCTCGAGCGTGGCCAGTGTCGTGCCGTACTCGATGCCGAGGCGGCGCAGGTCGCAGAAGCCGATCGCCTCGCAGGTGCACTGCAGGCAGCGCTGCGACTCTGCCATCGCCTCTTCGCGGGTGTAGGCGATCTCATACTCGACGTAGTGCGCCCGCCGCTCCGCGGCCGGCATGGCCCGCATCCGGTGGCGCGGCTCCTTCGCCTCGCCGGTGTAGGGGACGATGCTGAGGAACTCGGGCTGCGGCTCGGCAAGCGTCTGGCGCGTGCGGATCTCGCCCAGGTCCATCCCCTTGAGGTAGGCGTCGACGGCGTAGGAGCAGCGCCGCCCCTCGGCGACCGCCTCGACCACGGTGGACGAGCCGATCCGCACGTCGCCGCAGGCGAAGACGCCCGTGCGCCCGGAGCCGAAGGTGACCGCGTCGGCGGCGATGCGGCCCTGCTTCGTGGCGGCGACGCCGTCGGCGCCACGCGCCATCCAGTCGAGCTCCGGCGCCTGGCCGATCGCCTTGAGGACCCGGTCGCAGGGGA
>Ga0154433_1118_pt4 | contig 43918 bp, 39 predicted proteins | sample RifGroC2_FD_115937 | JGI IMG/M metagenome (GOLD analysis project Ga0154433, IMG submission 115937) | Chloroflexi bacterium GWC2_73_18 | reverse complement strand
TCTTCTTCGCCCTGGCGGCGCCGGCAAGCGCGACGACGACCCGGATCCCGGTCTCGGCGACCGAGACGTACCGGGTGATCGACGGCGGCCGGACCTGGTTCAGCAACGAGGGAAGGATCATGCACGTGCGCGGCTGGACAGCCGTCAGCGAGGCCGAGGGCGGCAACTACGTCACGGGCGACGGGCTCCTCACCGCGAGCTGGAACCTCGACCTCGCGACCGGTGACGGCACGATGTGGGGGACCGCCAGCTACGTGCTCGACGCCTTCGACGGCGGCTTCGCCGGCAGCTGGACGGCGACGTTCGAGGGTTTCGCCTGGTCCGGAAGGGGCGTCTACCAGGGCTTCGGCGAGCTCCATGCCTGGCAGGGCCGGGTCGCCGTCTGGGCGACCGGGTGCGCCCCAGGCGTCACGGCCGACGGATGCGACGCGTTCGCGGGGTACTACTTCAGGCCCGGCGAGTAGCGAGCGGCCGTAGCGGGAACCGCGTGGGGCTCGCGGCGAACGCGGGGAAGAAGCGTGCGGAAGGACTCGATGGCCGGTGCCCGCGGTCATCCGGGCGCCAGCCAGACGTGTCGCCGACAGCCGCCATCGCGGCCACGTCGGCTCCACGGGCCGCGGCGACTCAGGCCTCGCGAGTCGTTGCCCCGGCAGGCGTCCCAGGAGGTGCTCGATGGGTACTTCATTCGTCGCCCGAGCGTGGGGGATCATCGCCGTCGCCATCACCCTCGCCGGCTGCACCACCGGTGGCACCGCATCACCGGCACCGCCGCCGGCGACGTCCGCCCCGAGCGCGACGGCGACGGCGAGACCCACCGCGACTCCGTCGCCATCACCGTCCGCTGCCCCAAGCCTGTCCGCCCTCGACGGGAAGGCGACCTTTGCGTTCGTGGTTTACGACGAGAACAAGTGGAAGACCCGCTGTTCACCGGGAAGAGGCGTCGTCCAGGTCGGCGACAGCCGTGTGGCCGGCCAGTACGTCAACCTCGTCTGCCTCGAAGAGAACGATGAGGTCGCCGCGAACGGCTTCTGGGACTTCTGGGGCAGGCACCTCATCTGGAACGATGGCGGGACCTGGGAATGGTCAGTTCATCGGGACCAGGGAGGACGCCACGGCTGATCACGTCGTGGACATCACGTCCGCCGGTTCAGGCGACTACGCGGGGTTGAGGCTCGCGTCGCACGAGTTCGCAGGGTCGGACGACAGCGTGTGGGACATCAGCAACACGATCGGACCGGGCCCCAACCCCGATCCCATCTCGACGCCGCCCGAGATCCAAGGGCAGGGTGATCCGCAGATCGGCGGCACGCGTTCGTGCGGGACCGTGATCGTCGCACCGAGCGAGACGCGAGCCGGTGACGTCACCCGGCGCCGAGGCGAGGTCGACGCGTGCACCTGGGACGTCCCGGATCCACGATTCGCCGGACCCGACTTCACCATCATCAACGCCGACGTCCGGGACGACGGCTCGGTGGTGGGCTGGGGGTCCGTCACTACACGGTTCGGCGTGGGTCCCTACGCTCTCGTGCGTGCTGCGGACGGCACGACGACGGTGCGGACGTTCCTGACCGGAGCCGGCCGGTACCGGGGCCTCGTCTACCAGGACGTGCAGGTCGGCCAAGGCGACACCTGGACCGTGACCGGCTGGATCTCGCCGGCCGAATGACGGCGCGAGCGCGGCCTGTCCGCGCCGGCCGCTCGATCGGAATGTGGGGACAAGGGCTCTGCCCGCGCCGAGGCCCAGCCCCACGCCCGCACCGTAGCCACGGTCGGCGCAAACGGCGAAGCGGCGGCCCCGACACTCTGCGGGGCCGCCGCCTCCATGAGTCCTGGTGGAGATGGGGGAGGGTCGAACTCCCCGTCCAGAACCTTCGACCAGGGACCACTACGAGCGTGTCCGATGCTTCGATCTCGACCGGTGACACCCCATCGGCAGGAGGCCGTCCGGTCCAGCCACGTCCCCTTGCGGGCTTTGCCGCCGGCTACGCAGCACTACCCGGCGACGCATCCCCGCTGTATGACGCTTCCACGGCCCGCGGGGACGAGGCCGCTTCCACGCTCACCTTACCGCGTTACGCGGCGAGGGCGAGAGCAGACTGGCGGTTGCCAGTTACTTCGGTTTGCCGCCTGTTTAACGAGGCCTGACGGCACCTCGGCTCGCGTTCCCTGGTGGTCGGGCCCTGTCGAAACCACTCATCCCCGACGCACCGGACGCTCTCGCGTCCATCCTCGATTGTAGTCGAGACCCACCGGGACGCCAAGAGCCTCCCACCCGGGTAGGCATCGCGCTGTCACCCGTCGCCGCGATCCACACCGGCATCACCCACCGCGGGGGTTGGACGCCGCCCACCGCCCGAGCCTCAGCGCCGGCGGTGCGCCTCGGCGAGGTCGCGCTCGAGCTGCCGGCGGGCGTCGCGCTCGGCGATCTCGCGGCGGCGGTCGTACTGCTTCTTGCCGCGGGCCAGGCCGAGCTCCACCTTGGCCACTCCGCGCTCGGTGATGTAGATGCGCAGCGGGATGACGGTGAGGCCCTTGGCCGCGGCGCGCCCCAGCAACTGGTCGATCTGGCGGCGGTGGAGGAGGAGCTTGCGCGTCCGCTTCGGCTCGTGGTTGTAGCGGTTGCCTGCCTCGTAGGGGGCGATGTGGGCGCCGACCAGCCAGGCCTCGCCCTTCTCCACGCGAGCGTAGGCGTCGGCGAGGTTGGCGCGGCCGGCGCGGAGGCTCTTGATCTCGGTCCCGGTCAGCGCGATGCCCGCCTCGAAGGTCTCCTCGATGGCGTACTCGTGGCGCGCGCGGCGGTTGACGGTGACGGTCTGCTCGCTCATCGGGTCACGTGCGGCGGAAGCACGAACGCCGGCCCGTGCGGGGCCGGCGTTCGGGTTCGCGTTCCCACGTCGCGGGGTTCGGTCAGGCGGCCGCCTCCCGCGGGGTGGCGCAGCGAGGGTTGTCATCGATCACTGCACATCACCTCCTTTCGTTGGGCGCGACGATACAGGAGCCGCGCCACGTGCGCAAGCGCCGCGTGCTCGTCCTGTAACGTCGGCTCCGGATCGGGCGGTGGGGGACCCTGCCCGCTGCCCGATAGGCTGACAGCTCGACATCGGGAGACGACTATCCGACCGTCCCGGCGGATTCGTGGCCAGATCGACAACGGGGACGCTTGGGCCGGGGCCCGAGCGTCCCGGGACGCTCCGCCGCGTCCGATGGGCGGCTCCTCGCCCCGCCCGCAGCGCGCGCTCGCCGACCGCCCCGGGCCCGGTCAACGGCCCCGATCGGGCGCCGCGGCGTGGCAGGGTTTCGCGGGTCATCGGCCTGGGCGTCCCCGGATGTCGAAATGGCAGGGTTCCGGCGACCGCTGGCTCCCGCCGCGGGCGTCGGCCTCGCTCAGGCGGCGCGCAACAGCCGGGACGCCGAGGGGGTGACACGCAACAGGTCGAGCGCCTTCTCGAGGGTGGCGTCCGTACCGGTCGGCGCGTTCGGGTCGACCGTCACCGGGACGTCCGGCACGATCCCGGAACCGTGGATCCAGCGCTTGTCGGGCGTCAGCCACTTGGCGATGGTGAGCCGGTATCCGCCGGTGTCGTTGGAGAGGAGCTGCCACTCCTGGACGGTCCCCTTGCCGAAGCTCGTCTCGCCGACGACCGTGGCCCGCGCATGGTCCTGCAGCGCCCCCGTCACGATCTCGGAGGCGGAGGCGGAGCCGCGGTCGATCAGCACGACGACGCGGATCGACCGATCGGTGGCGAGGCCTCCGCTCTCGGCGCCGTTCTCCACCTGGCGTCCCCCGGCGTACTCTTGCCAGAAGATCGGGCCCGAGCCGATGAACTGGCTGGCGACGGTGCGGGCCGCGTCGACGAAGCCGCCCGGGTCGCCGCGCAGGTCGAGGACGAAGGAACGGATGCCCCCGTCCAGCTGCTTCTGCAGCGCCGCCTTGAAGTCGGCGCCGACGTTCGACGAGAAGCTGGCGACGCGCAGGTAGCCGACCGTGTCGCCGGCGAGCAGGCGGGCCGAGACGTCCTTCACGGTGATGACGTCCCTGGTGATCGAGATGTCGAAGGGCTCGGCGACCCCCTCGCGCCGGACGGTCAGGGTGACCGACGTCCCCTTCTTGCCCCGCACCTTCTTGACGGTGTCGTCGAGCCGGAGCCCCTCGACCGTCGCCCCGTCGATGGCGAGCACGACGTCGCCGGCGCGGAGGCCGGCCTTCTCGGCCGGTGAACCCTCGAGGGGTGCCACGATGACGACCCGGCAGGTCGGCCCGATCGGATCGCACGCGCTCCCGTCGTCCGCCTCGGTGCCGATCTCCGCCCCGATCCCCTCGAACTGGCCGGATATCCCCTGCAGCGACTGCTTGTATTCCTCGCTCGTCATGTAGCCGGAGTAGGGGTCGCCGATCGCGTCGAACATGCCCTTGATCGCGCCCTCGACCAGGCGCTTGCGGTCGACCTGGCCGACGTATTGGCTGATGATCGCGTCGTAGGCTTCCCAGAAGGGGGTGAACGCCTCCTGCAGCTCGACCGGCGTCCCGGCGGTCGCCGCGCGCTGGGAGCCGAGGGCGAAGCCGCCGACGAAGAGAGCGCTGCCCGCCAGCACAGCGACCACGAAGAGCGCGGCGTAGGCGGCCCGCGGGCGGCGCCGCGCCTCGAAGACGGGACGGACGGGTGGGAACGGGACGGGCCCCGGTGGGCCAGCCGAAGCGGGTTCGAGCCCGGCGGGCGTCGTGGCATCCGGCCCGGGCACGACGGGCTCCGGGTCGGGCGGGTCGATGGGCGGCGTTGCATGCATGCTCGATCGGGTCCCTGGCTGCGGGGGAGGGACGGCTATGGTACGCCGAGGGCGCGGATGACCCTCAGCGGGCCAGGTAGCTGCGCACCGAGACGTACGAGCCGAGCGCGCCCAGGCCGACGCCCGACCCGACGACGAGGAGCGCCACGTCGCGCATGACGAAGCGGCCGAAATCGAGTGGCAGGACCTGGAAGAAGTCGAACATGAGGCGGCTGAGCGGCTGGTAGGCGAGCGCGAGCACGCCGAGCGTGACGATCGCCCCGAGGAGGCCGACGAGCATCCCTTCGAAGACGAACGGCCAGCGGACGAAGGCGTCGGAGGCGCCGACGAGGCGCATGATCTCGATCTCGTCGGCGCGCGCCACGACCGCCAGGCGGACGGAGTTGATGACGATGAAGAAGACGGTGAGGCCGACCAGCCCGAGCACGACGAGGCCGCCGATGCGGAGCGTGCCGGTCACGGTCAGCAGCGCCTCCACCACGTCGCGCGTCTGGAGCACGGCATCGACGACCTCTTCTTGCGCCTCGAGCGTTTTGACGACCTCGCCGTAGACGAGCGGATCGACCAGGTCCACCTCGATCGAGGCCGGCATCGGGTTGGACGGGAGGACGTCGGTCAGGTCGGGCTGGCCCTGGGCGGCCGTGAACTCCCGGAAGCGCTGGAGCGCCTCCTCCTTGGAGACGTAGCGGACCGCCGAGACCTCGGGCAGGGCGCGGACCTCCGCCATGGCGGCCTCGATCTCGGGTGGGCTCGCCTCGTTGACGAGGAAGGCCTCCACCTCGACCTTTCGCTCGAAGTACTCGAGGCCGGCGTTCAGCCCGGTCAGGACGATCACCAGCCCCGCCATCAGCAGCAGCATCAGGACCATCGTGGCGGTGGCGGCGAGGCTCATCACCACGTTGCGCCAGAAGCCCTGCCAGGCGCGTCGCAGGGAGAAGACGAGGAAGCGCAGCATCGTCAGTACTCGCGGTGGTAGGCGCCGCCGAGCTCGTCGCGCACGACTCGCCCCTCCTCGAGCGCGACCACCCGTCTCCGCAGGGCGGTCACCACCTCGGCATTGTGCGTCGCCATCAGCACCGTCGTGCCAAGATCGTTGATCCGCAGCAGGAGCTGGATGATCTCCCAGCTCGTCAGCGGGTCGAGGTTCCCGGTCGGCTCGTCGGCGATGATCACCTTCGGTTCGTGGACGAGAGCGCGGGCGATCGCCGTCCGCTGCAGCTCGCCGCCCGAAAGCTGCGTCGGGAGCTGGTCACGCTGCGCGGTGAGGCCGACGATCGCCAGGGCGCGCTCGACCGCCGGGCGGACGACGCGGCCGAGCGCGCCGGTCACCTCGAGGGCGAAGGCGACGTTCTCGGCGACGCTCTTGCGCGGCAGGAGCTTGTAGTCCTGGAAGACGATGCCGATGCGGCGACGCATCCTGGGCACTTCGCCGCGGCGGAGGCGCACGACGTCCCGGCCGTCGAAGAAGACGGCGCCGCGGGTCGGCAGCTCGTCGCGGATCAGGAGCTTGATGAGCGTGCTCTTGCCGGCACCCGAGGGCCCCACCAGGAAGACGAAGTCGCCTTCCGGGATCAGCAGGTCGACGTCGATCAGCGCCTGCCGCCCATTGGGGTAGACCTTGGCCACGTCATGGAGGGCGATGAGCGGCACCGCCTCGGCGCGACGGCCCGGGGCCGCTCCGCCTGCCCCCTCCGGTGAGCGCTGCGGTGCGAGGATCACGGTCGACTCCGCGTGGGGGGCCGGTCTCGATCGACTCCGCGCGCGGGTACGGCGGGGGGAGCCACGACCCGCCAAGGCTAGCACAGCCGATGCGCCGGCTCGCCTCCGGATACCATCGGCGCCGTGACCGTCTCCCGTCGCCTCCCGGGCCTCGCCCTTGCCGCGATCCTCGTCGTCGCCGGCTGCGGGGCGACGGTCACCCCGGGTCCGGACGGACAGGGCACCCCGGACGCCACTGCCACCCCCTCCGATCGACCGACCGCCACCCCGACGCCGACCCCGACGCCGCGTCCAGAGCCGAGCTTCCCGGTCGCCGTCGTCGCCGCCTTCACCGACCCGCGGACCGACATCGCCACGAAGGAGCTTTCCGCGGCGGTCAAGCGCGGCGATCTGCTTGTCACTTGCGGCCTGACTCGGCTCGAGCTTGACGGGACGCGTCTGCCGCTCGGCGATCCGGAGGCCTGCGTCGCGTCGAAGGAGCTCCCCGCCGATCTCGCGGTCGAGCCGGGGACACTCGGGCTCCTGCCCGCCGGCCTCGTGACGCCCGCGACCAAGGTGCTGCGCCTCGGAGGCGCCGACCCCTTCGGCTCGCCGAGCCGGAGGGCGAAGGTCTACCCGCTGGTGGGTCGGGCGCCCGACCCACCGAAGGCCTGGCTCGCCCACGACGTCGACGAGGTGCGCACTCTTGTCTCCACCGGCGACACCTGCCCGGACCGTGGCGTCAGCTACCAGGCGAACGTCCTCGGCAAGGGCTGGGATTGGGTGCTCGACGGCGGGACCGCCCACTACACGGGCGTCCACATGGACCGCCGCTTCAGCGGACCCACGGGGAACGGCTGGCCGGTCCCCGACGCGGTGCGGCAGGGCGACCGCGGCGCGGTCCGAGCGCTCCTCGCGGACGCCGACGTCACGGTCAACGACTTCGAGTGCCCGATGGTCAAGCGCTTCACGCAGAACCGCGGGACGATCTTCAGCATCGACCCCAGGGTGGCGCCCCTGCTGGCGAGTGCCGGGGTCGACGCGGTGACGCTGGGCTCGAACCACGTCACCGACCGTGGCGCCGACGGGGTCGCCCAGACACTCGCCTACCTCGAGGGCTCCGGCATCGCCCATGCCGGCGCGGGCATGGACCTCGACGAGGCGCTCGCCCCGGCCGTCGTCGAGGTGCGCGGGCTCCGTTTCGCCTTCGTCGGCTGGGACTCGACGGGCGGCTCGCGGTGGGCCGGCCCCTCGACCGCTGGCGCCGCTGCGATGACGAGCGCCAACGTGAAGGCGTCGCTCGCCGCCGCCCGCGAGGCCGGCGACGTGGTGATCGCCATGCCGCAGTGGAACTGGCCCGAGTACCATGCCGGCTTCACCGCGACGGCGCTCAAGCAACGCGCCCAGATCTACGCCGCCGGCGCCGACCACATCCTCGGGAGCGGGACCCACTGGGCCGGGGCGATCTCCATCACCGAGGGCGAGCGGGGCCCCCAACTGGCGGTGACGAGCCACGGCAACTTCCTCTTCGGGCAGGACTGGAGCCGCCAGACGATGGAGGGCGTCATCGTCGAGATGACCTTCCTGGGGAGGCGGCTCGTCCAGGTGCGGCTCCACCCCTACGTCGTCATGGACCAGGCCCAGCCCAACCTGATCGACCCGGAGACCGACGGCGCCTACGTGCTCGGCGAACTCTTCGAGGTGAGCGAGCTGCCGTAGGCGCCCGCGGTTCCCGGGCGCGCCTATCCGGGTTGCCCGGCCGGTTCGCGCGCCGAGGTGGCGACACGTTCCAGCTCCGCCTGCATGAAGGCGTCGAGCTCGCCGTCGAGCACGGCCGTCGTGTTCGACGTCTCGTGGCCGGTCCGATGATCCTTCACCATCTGGTAGGGGTGCAGCACGTAGGAACGGATCTGGTTCCCCCAGCCGGCCTCGATGTGCTCGCCCTTGAGGCGGGCGAGTTCCGCCTCGCGTTCCTCCAGGCGCCGCTCGAGCAGCCGGGCGCGCAGCACCTTCATCGCCGTCTCGCGGTTCTGCATCTGGGAACGCTCGTTCTGGCTCTGGGCGACGATGCCGGTCGGCAGGTGGGTGACGCGCACGGCCGAGTCGGTCTTGTTGACGTGCTGCCCGCCGGCGCCGGTCGAGCGGAAGGTCTCGATGCGCAGCTCGTCCGCTTCTATCTCGACCTCGACGTCGTCCTCGACCTCGGGGAGCACCTCGACCAGGGCGAAGGTGGTGTGGCGCCGCTTCTGGGAGTCGAACGGGCTGATCCGCACCAGGCGATGGACGCCGCGCTCGGCGCGCAGGTAGCCGTAGGCCGCCGGGCCGTCGACCGCCACGGTGACGCTCTTGATGCCGGTCTCTTCGCCCGGCGTCTCGTCGAGGATCTCCGTCGCGTGGCGCCGCCGTTCCGCCCACCGGAGGTACATGCGCAGCAACATCTCGGCCCAGTCGGTCGCCTCGGTGCCACCGGCGCCGGCCGAGATCGAGAGGATCGCGTTGCGGGCGTCGTACTCCCCGCTGAAGAGGAGTGCCGTCCGCTCGCGCTCGTAGGCGGCGGCCAGGCCGGCGTACTCGGTCTCGAGTCCGGATCGCAGCTCGGCGTCGTCGGAGCCCTCGGCCAGCTCGGCCAGCTCGACGAGGTCCCGGGCGCGCCGCTCCAGCCCGCGCCAGGTCGTCAGCTCGTCACGGAGCGCCTCGGCTCGCCTCTGGGTCCGTTGCGCGACCCGGGAATCGTCCCAGAAGCCGGGCGTGGCGGCCTGGGCGTCGAGCTCGCGGAGCGTCGCCTCTTTCGGAGCGAGGTCAAAGACGCCCCGCCGTCGCGTCGATCCGGGCGGCCAGCTCGCGGAGGCTAGTTGCGTCCACGGAGGTCCTGCAGCAGGATCGGCCGGAGCTCGATCATCCGCATGGCGGACTTGCTCCGGGCGACGACGGGGTTCACGCAGGGACAGTAGCCATTGTGGGGGCAGACGCCGCAGTTGCCGTCGCAGTCCAGGGCGGTAGCGTAGCTGCAGCTGCGGCAATCCCGCTCGCAGGCGATGAGATCGACGAACGACTCCTCGGCGATGCCCACCTTCACGGCACCCTCTCTCTTCGGTCTCGGGCCGCGCTCCTGCCCTGCGGCCTGACATACGAAGCGCCAGAGGGGGGGACGCCTCCGGCGGGTCGGGCCAAGTATACGGACTCGACCATCTCATTCCAAGAGGGTAGTTGGGCCGTTTCGCGCCAGCGCGCTGCCCGTCAGCGACGGGCGAGGCGGTAGCGCGCCAGGGCGGCCAGCTCGTGCAACGTCGCCCGCGCCCGCGCCCGCGGCAGAAGGTCGCTCGGGCTGCCGGGCGCCGGCGAGCCACGCGCCGCGATCCCGAGATCGGCGGCGATCCGCAGCGCTCGCAGCATGTGGGTCCGGTCACTGACGAAGAGGGCGCTCCGCAGGCGGTTCGCGCTCAGGAGCGCGGCGACGCGGCGCAGCGAGTCGACGGTGTCGGTGCTCTCGTCCTCGATCAGGATGGCGGCTTCGGGGACGCCTCGTTCGAGCGCGTAGCGGCGCGCCACATGCGCCTCGGCGAGCGCGCGCCCGTGACGCCCGCCGGTGACCACGAGGCGAGGCGCCAGACCGGCATGGAAGAGCCCGACCGCGTGCTCGATCCTCGCGGCGAAGGTGGCCGACGGCCGGCCGTCACGCACGGTCGCGCCGAGGACGACGATCGCGTCGGCCGGGCCGCGCTCGTCGCGGACCCCGACCCGGCGGATGCGAGCGACCGTGAGGCCGGCAAGCGCAAGAAGGACGAGGGCGACGAGGGCGATCAGGCTCAGCGCGCCGCGCACGGCAGGCCCCGGCGACGTCCCGTGGCCGGCGCGGTCAGGCGCCGTGGCAGCGCTTGTATTTCTTGCCGCTGCCGCAGAAGCAGGGATCGTTGCGACCCGGTCGCCGGCCGCCGGGGAGCGCCGCCGCGCCTGCCAGCGGGGCGCGCGCGGGGGCGCCGCGCGGCCCCGGCCCCGGGGCGCCCATGACCCGCGACGGCGTCGCTCCGCCTCCCGACGCCGGTGCCCCGGCGGCGACGGGCAGCGGGGCGGGAGTCGCCGGCTGGCGGACGATCGAGACGCGCAGGATCGCGACCGCGACCTGGTGGCGGATGAACCCGCGCAGCTCCTCGTAGAGGCGGAAGGCCTCGATCTTGAAGGCGTTGATCGGGTCCTGCTGCGCGTAACCGCGCAGGAAGATGCCGCGCCGCAGGTCATCGAGCTCGGTCAGGTGCTCGACCCAGAGCGCGTCCACGGTGCGCAGCAGGACGAGTCGCTCGACCAGCGCCCAGTCGGCCTCGCCGGTCTCTCGCTCGCGTGCTTCCAGCGCGGCGTCGACGGCCTCGCGCAGTCGCGCCCCGATCGCCTCGCGGCCGTGCAGCTCCCAGAAGACGTCGGGCTTCACCTCGCCGGCGGGGAGACCCATCGCCACGAGCGCCCGCGAGAGCTCGTCGAGCGTCCAGTCGTCGAGGTTCTCCGAGCCCGCGTGTTGGGCGACGAGCTCCTCGACCTCATCGTCGAGGAAGGCGCGGACGGTCTCGGTCAGGTCCTCGTTACGCAGGATCTTCTCGCGCTCCGCGTAGATCGTCTCGCGCTGCTTGTTGATCACGTCGTCGAGCTCGACGACGCGCTTGCGCATGTCGAAGTTGTAGCCTTCGACGCGTGATTGGGCGCCCTCGATCGTCTTCGAGACCAGGCGCGACTCGATCGGCACCTCCTCCTCGATCCCGAGCCGCTCCATCAGGCCACTGACGCGCTCGGGCGCGAAGCGCTTCATCAGGTCGTCCTCGAGCGAGAGGTAGAAGCGCGACGAACCGGGGTCGCCCTGGCGGCCCGCGCGGCCGCGCAGCTGGTTGTCGATCCGTCGCGCTTCGTGGCGCTCGGTGCCGATGATGTGGAGGCCCCCCGCCGCGACGACCCGCTCGTGGTCTTCGGCGCAGACCCGCCTCGCCTCTTCGAGCGCCTCGGCGTAGACGGCCGGCTCGACCTCGGCCGGGTTGAGGCCCCGGCGGTGCAGGATCTCGGAGGCGAGACCGGCCGGGTTGCCGCCGAGCAGGATGTCGGTGCCGCGGCCGGCCATGTTGGTGGCGATGGTGATAGCGCCGCTCCGCCCGGCCTGCGCCACGATCGACGCCTCCTTCTCGTGAAACTTGGCGTTGAGCACCTGGTGAGCGGTGCCGCGCCGCCGGAGTATCTCGCCCAGGTGCTCGCTCTTCTCGACGCTGACGGTACCGACGAGGACCGGGCGGCCCGCCTCGCGCATCTCCTCGACCTCGTCGATGAGCGACTCGAACTTGCCTCGCTCGGTCCGGAAGACGAGGTCCGGGAGGTCCTCGCGGATCATCGGCTGGTGGGTCGGGATGGCCACCACGTCGAGCTTGTAGATCTTGTAGAACTCCTCCGCCTCGGTCATCGCCGTGCCGGTCATGCCGGCCAGCTTGTCGTAGAGGCGGAAGTAGTTCTGGAAGGTGATGGTGGCGAGCGTCACCGACTCGCGCTTGACGCGCAGTCCCTCCTTCGCCTCGATCGCCTGGTGGAGGCCCTCGCTCCAGCGCCGGCCGGGCATCTGGCGGCCGGTGAACTCGTCGACGATGACGATCTCGCCGTCCTTGACGATGTAGTCGCGGTCGCGCCGGTAGAGGGCGTGTGCCCGCAGCGCCTGCTCGAAATGGCGCGCCATCACGGGGTCGTCGTAGAGGTTGGCCACGCCCATCATCCGTTCGAGCTTGCCGATCCCCTCCTCGGTCGGCGAGACGGCGCGGTCCTTGAGGTCGACGAAGTAGTCGCCGCCCTCCTCGGTGCCCTCGGAGCGCGCCTGGAGCCGCGGCACGAGGCGGGCGAAGAGGTAGTACTTGTCGGCCGACTCCTCGGCCTGGCCGCTGATGATGAGCGGCGTGCGCGCCTCGTCGATCAGGATGTTGTCGACCTCGTCGACGATGCCGAAGTAGCGCTCCCGCTGGACCCGCTCGGCGAGGTCCATGACCATGTTGTCGCGCAGGTAGTCGAAGCCGAACTCGTTGTTGGTGCCATAGGTGACGTCGGCGGCGTAGGCCTCGCGGCGGCTGACCGGGCGCAGGTGCATGAGGCGCTCGTCGGTCGCCCGAAAGTCGGGGTCGAAGAGGAAGGCAGCGTCGTGCTGTATGGCCCCGACGGTGAGCCCCAGGCCGTGGTAGATGGGTCCCATCCATTGCGTGTCGCGCTTGGCCAGGTAGTCGTTGACCGTCACCACGTGGACACCGCGGCCCGAGAGCGCGTTCAGGGCGGCGGCGAGCGGCGCGACGAGCGTCTTGCCCTCGCCCGTCTTCATCTCCGCGATCTTCCCCTCGTGGAGGACGACGCCGCCCATCAGCTGGACGTCGAAATGGCGCATCTCCAGCTTGCGTCGGCTCACCTCGCGGGCGGCGGCGAAGACCTCCGGCAGGACCTCGTCGAGGGCGGTCTGCAGGCGCTCCATCTCACGCTTTCGGCGCGCCCGGGCGAGCTCGGCGCGGCGCTCGCGGTCGGCGTGCTCCAGCTCCTCCTCGTCCGGCTCTTCCGGGGTCGCCGCCGCGCGCACCTCGTCGCGCAGTGCCAGGATCTGCTCGCGGATCGCGGAGTCGGAGAGCTCGACGAACTCGGGCTCAAGGGCGTTGGCTTCGTCGACGATCGGCTGGAAGCGGCGGACCTCGCGCTCGTTGGAGTCGACGAACCGCCCGAGGAATCGGAGCATGGGAGGGTCAGTATACGGGCCGGCCCTGCCGGCGCCGGGTGCGCCGACCGTCGCGGGAGCTCAGGCCCAGACGCCGGTCCCGCGGAGGACGACGAGCAGCGCGAAGGTGAGGAGGCCCAGCCCGCCGAGGAGGAGCGCGGCGACCAGCGGGGGGGTCGGCGACTGGTCGGGGTTGGCGATGCGCCGCGGCCGGCCCCGGCGGTCTGCCCACGGACCGCTGCGCAGGGCCGTCCGCCAGTCCTCGCGCCGGTCGGGCACGACGCGAACGAGACCGCCCTCGTCGCGGCGGTGGAGGCGCAGGGTCATGCGGGCGTCGCCTCCCGTGCCGTGTCCAGGACGCGTGGCATACCGTCCTCCCAGAGGCTCATCTCCTGGACGAGCTGGAGCTCGCTGCTGAAGAGCGCGCCGACCGACTCGCCGCGGTGGATCCGCTTGATCGCCTCGGCGAAGAGCGGCGCGACGGAGATGGTGGTGATCCTGGGGAGTCGCTTGTGCGGCGGCAGTGGGACCGTGTCGGTCAGCACGATCTGCTCGATCCCGGCGTCCTGCAACCGCTCGACCGCCGGCCCGGAGAGGATGCCGTGCGTGGCGCAGGCGTAGATCTCGGTCACCCCCTCGCGCTGGAGCGCTCGCACGATCTCGAGCAGCGTCCCGGCCGTGTCGATCTCGTCGTCGACGATGACCGCCCGGCGCCCGCGCACCTCGCCGATCACGTTGAGCAGCTCGGCCCGATCGAGGTTGCCGACGCGCCGCTTCTCGATCACCGCCAGCGGCGCGTCGAGCAGCTCGGCGAAGGCGCGCCCGCGCTTGGCGAAGCCGAGGTCGGTCACCACCACCGGGTCGACCAGCTCCTTGTGGCGGAAGTAGTTGCTGAGCAGGTGGATCGCCGTCAGCTCGTCGACAGGGATGTTGAAGAACCCCTGGATCTGGCCCTGGTGGAGGTCCATGGTGAGGACGCGGTGGGCCCCGGCCACCGTCAGCATGTCGGCGATGAGGCGCGCCGTGATCGGCACGCGCGGCTGGTCCTTCTTGTCGGAGCGGCCGTAGCCGTAGTAGGGCACCACCGCCGTGATGCGCCCGGCGCTGGCGCGCTTGAAGGCGTCGATCATGATCAGCAGCTCCATGATCGACTTGTTGACCGGGGAGCAGGTTGGCTGGATGACGAAGACGTCGTGGGCGCGGACGTTGTCGAGGATCTTGACGAAGACGTTCTCGTTGGCGAACTCGAAGACCTCGGCGCGCCCGAGCTCGATCCCGAGGTAACGGCAGACCTTGCGCGCCAGGTCGGGGTTGGCGTTGCCGGTGTAGATGCCGAGCTGATCCACGCGACAGGCGGTCCTCGTCTCGTCCCGGCCTAGGCGGACGTCGTCGGGCCGGCCGGGCCGTCATTGTCGCCGATGGCCCGCTGCTCCGCCAGCCCCGCCCGAAAGACGGCGATGCCGGCGACCTGGTCGCCCGGGTGGAGGCGCATGACGATGACGCCACGCGCGTCGCTGCTGTAGCGGTTGACCGTGGTCACGTCGGTGCGCACCACCTGGCCGGCGGCGCTGATGAGGAGCAGCTCCTCGTCGGACTCGGTCACGAGCTGGGTCGCTGCGACACGGCCGGTCTTGGCGCCCTCGAGACCGATCAGCCGAACGCCCTGGCTGCCCCGGTGCTTGCGCCGGAAGTCGCCGAGGGCGACCCGCTTGCCGTAGCCGGTCTCGGTCAGGACGAGGAGATCCGTGCCCGGCCGGACGACGTGCATGCCGACCACTTCGTCGCCCTGGCGCGCGAGGCGGATCCCGATGACGCCGGCGGCGTCCCGGCCCATGGGCCGCACCTCCACCTGGCCGAACCGCGCGATCCGCCCGAGCGCGGTGGTCAGGACCAGGTCATCGCGACCGGCGGTCACCTCCACGTATGCCAGCTCGTCGCCCTCGTTGACCGTGATGGCACGGATGCCCGAGGAGCGCACGCGCTCGAACTGCTCCAGGGGCGTCTTCTTGATGATGCCGCGCCGCGTCGCCATCACCAGGTAGTGGCCCTTCTCGAAGTTCGGGATGGTGATCGTCGCGAGGACCACCTCGCCCGACTCGACCTGCACGCCCTCGAGGTTGACGATGGGGATCCCCTTGGCCGTCCGGGCGGCGTCGGGCACCTGGTGGACCTTGGAGCTGAAGACGCGCCCGCGGTTGGTGAAGAAGAGCGCCCAGTCGTGCGTGTTGGCCACGAGCAGATGTGCCAGCGCATCCTCTTCGACGGTGCGTGCGCCGATGATCCCCTTGCCGCCGCGATGCTGTCGCCGGTAGGTGGCCAGCGGCTGGCGCTTGATGTAGCCACGCCCGGAGACGGTGATCACGACGTCCTCGTCGGCGATCAGGTCCTCGTCGGTCATCTCGCGCGACGCATCGTCGGCGATGCGCGTCCGTCGCGACCCGGCGTAGGTCGTCCTCAGCGCGCGCAACTCGTCCTTGACGATCCCGTCGATCCGGTGCGGGTTGGCGAGGATCTCCTCCAGCTCGGCGATCAGCTGGATCGTGGCGAGATACTCGTCCTCGATCTTCTTGCGCTCGAGCGCGGCCAGGCGCGCCAGGCGCATGTCGAGGATCGCCTGCGCCTGCGCCTCCGAAAGGTCGAAGCGCTCCATCAGGTTGGCGCGCGCCGCCTCGACGTCGCGCGACTCGCGGATCGTCCTGATCACCGCGTCGAGATGGTCGAGGGCGACCTTGAGACCCTCCAGGATGTGGGCGCGGTCGCGGGCCTTGCCCAGGTCGAACTCGGTGCGCCGCCGCACGATTTCGCGTCGCCAGACGACGTGGTGCCAAAGGACGCTCCGCAGCGGCAGGGTCTGCGGCTGGCCGTCGACCAGGGCGAGCATGTTGAGGTTGAAGGCGAGCTGCATCGGGGTGTGCTTGAACAGGTTGTTCAGCACCTTGTGGGGGTTGGCGTCGCGCTTCAGCTCGACGACGATCCGCATCCCGTCGCGGTCGGACTCGTCGCGCAGGTCGGCGATCCCCTCGATGCGGCGCCCGCTGACGAGGTCGGCGATCTTCTCGACGAGGGTCGCCTTGTTGACCTGGTAGGGGAGCTCGCTGACGACGACGGCCATCCGGTTGGCGCGCGTCTCCTCGAAGGCGACCTGTGCGCGCATGACCACGCGTCCATGGCCGTGGGCGTACATCTGGCGGATCGCGTCGACCTGCTCCCACTGGCCGGTCAGCGGGTTCTTCTGTCGCTCGTAGCGGAAGATCGTCCCCCCTGTCGGGAAGTCCGGTCCCAGGATCTGCTCGCACAGGTCGTCGCTGGTCAGCTCCGGGTCGTCGATCAGCGCGATGGTCGCGGCGCAGACCTCGCCGAGGTGATGCGGAGGGATGTTGGTCGCCATCCCCACGGCGATCCCCGACGAGCCGTTGATGAGCAGGTTGGGAAGCTTGGCCGGCAGGACCGACGGCTCACGCTTGGTGCCGTCGTAGTTATCGGCGAAGTCGACCGTCTCCTTGTCGATGTCGGCCAGCAGCTCCGCGGCGATGGCGGTCATGCGCGCCTCGGTGTAGCGCATGGCGGCGGGCGGGTCGCCGTCGACCGAACCGAAGTTGCCCTGGCCATCCACCAGCGGGTAGCGCATGGAGAAGTCCTGGGCGAGCCGGACCAGGGCGTCGTAGAGCGCCACGTCACCGTGTGGGTGGTACTTGCCCATCACCTCGCCGACGATCGCCGCGCACTTGCGGTAGCCGGCGCCGGCGGTGAGGCCCATCTCGTTCATGGTGTGGAGGATCCGCCGGTGGACGGGCTTGAGCCCGTCGCGCACATCGGGGAGCGCCCGGCTGACGATGACGCTCATCGCGTAGTCGAGGTAGCTCCCCCGCATCTCGTCCTCGATGCGGATCGTACGGACGTGGCCGATCTCGTCGGTCATCTCAGCGCCTCCCGGCGACGAGCAGGCCGTCGCTCACCGGCGACGGCTGGTGGGGGCTGGACAGGCGGGCGTGCAGCCGGGCGGCCATGGCCGGGTCGAGCGCGGGGAGTGCCTCGCGGACGACCCAGGCACGGTGCGCGTCGTTCTCGCGGGCGGCCCGGTCGGCGGCCGCGGCCAGGAAGGCCGAGGTCGCCGGGCCGTCGATCGAGGCGAGCTCGCGGAGGGCCCGGGCGAGCGCCCTTCGAACGTTCGGATCGGCATCGCCGAGGAGCTCCCCGACGAGGGAGAGCGCGCGGCCGGCATCGAGCGCCAGGCGGAGTGCCGCCGGTCGGACGTGACGCATCCGCGCCAGCGTCGATCCGACGAGCCGCCGCTCCCAGGGGTTCGGCGCGTAGGCGAGCTGCTCCAGCTCGGACCAGCGGTACGGCTCGCGCAGGACCCCCTCGGCGGCGAGGTCGGCGATCGTGTCCACGCTGACCCAGTCACGGGCCGCGCGGCCCATCCGGCGGATCAGCTGCCAGGTCCGCTCCGGGTCTTGAGGGAGGCTGCGACGCAGGAAGGCGACGGCGAAGAGGCGCACCTCGGCGGCCGCCTCGTGCGAGAGGCGCTCGGCGATCCAGAGCGCCTCGGCCGGGCGCGCGCGCCGGAGGGCGGGCCGGAAGCCCGCAGCCACCGCCCCCAGGAGCGGCGCTCGCACGCCGAGGACGGGGCCGATGCCCGGCGCCACCCGAGCCTGCGCGTCCCGGTAGACCGGATCGGCCAGGCCGCGCAGTCCGGCCTCGAGCGCTGCGGCGAAGGCCTCCGGTTGGTCGAGCTGGCCGGCCAGCTCGCGCCCCAGCGCCAGTGCGGCCGGGCGCCGTTCGGCAACGAAGGCGGTGGCGCGCGCCGTGGCGGCGCTCGCCGCTCGTGCGCTCACGACCCGACCTCCCGGTCGGGCACGAGGCGGAAGCGGTAGCGGCGCTTGAGCTCCGCCTTGCGTGCCGCATCGGCGGTGACGTAGACGGCACGGCCACGGGTCAGCAGCTCAGCGGTCTCGGCGTCGAGGATGCGGCCTTCGGTGCGGAGAAGCCGCCGGCGCGCCTCGGTCAGCCAGCCCTCGGCGCGGATCGGCCGGTCGACCGGTACCGGTCGCTTGAACTCGACCGTCAGCCTCGCCGTCACGCCCCAGGCGTCGGTCGCCACGAGTGCCCAGGCCATCACCTCGTCGAGGATGGCGGCGAGGATTCCCCCGTGGGCGATCCCGTCCCACCCCTCGAGGTCGCGCCCGAGCGTCAGCTTCGTCCAGCAACGGCCCTCGTCGAGATGGAGCCGCAGGTGCAGGCCGCGCTCGTTCAGGTCGCCGCAGGCGAAGCAGTTGTGGGGGGTCAGTTCGAAGGTGGTGCCGCCCACCGACATGCGGCGGGCCTCAGACATCGAGGTTGCGCACCTTGCGGGCCTCGGCCTTGATGAAGTCCTTGCGCGGGCCGACGCGTTCGCCCATCAACGTGGTGAAGATGCTGTCGGCCTCGGCGGCGTCGTCGATGGCGACCCTGAGGAGCGTTCGCGTCTCCGGGTTCATCGTCGTCTCCCAGAGCTGCTCCGGGTTCATCTCGCCGAGCCCCTTGAAGCGCTGGGTGCTGACTGACTTCGTCTTCAGCTCCCTGACGATCTGTTCCCGCTCGCGGTCGTCGCGCGCGTAGAAGGTCTGCTTGCCGGTGCTGATCCGGTAGAGCGGCGGCTGGGCGATATAGAGGTACTCGCGCTCGATCACCTGCGGCATGTGCCGGAAGAAGAAGGTGAGCAGGAGCGTGCGAATGTGCGCCCCGTCGACGTCGGCGTCCGAGAGGAGGATGATCCGGTGGTAGCGCAGCTTCTCGGCGTCGAAGCTCTCGCCGATCCCGGCGCCGAGGGCGATGATCAGCGGTCGGACGTTCTCCGAGCTGAGGATCTTGTCGAGGCGCGCCTTCTCCACGTTGAGGAGCTTGCCGCGCAGCGGCAGGATCGCCTGGAAGCGTCGATCGCGGCCCTGCTTGGCGGAACCGCCGGCCGAATCGCCCTCCACGATGAAGAGCTCGCTCCGTTCCGGGTCGCGCTCCTGGCAGTCCGCCAGCTTGCCCGGCAGCGAGAGGCCCTCCAGCGCGCCCTTCCTGATCACCAGGTCGCGGGCCTTGCGCGCGGCCTCCCGGGCGCGCGCTGCGGTGAGACACTTCTCGATGATCCGCCGTCCGACGGCCGGGTTCTCGTCGAGGTACTGGCCGACCCCATCGCCGACGGCCGCCTGGACCTGGCCCTTGACCTCGGCGTTGCCGAGCTTCCCTTTCGTCTGGCCCTCGAACTGGGGCTCGAGGAGCTTGACGCTGACGACGGCGGTGAGGCCCTCGCGCACGTCGTCGCCGGAGAGGTTGGCGTCCGACTCCTTGAGGATGCCCGCCCGCCGCGCCCAGTCGTTGAGCGAGGCGGTCAGCGCGGCGCGGAAGCCGGTGACGTGCGTGCCGCCATCGACGGTGTTGATGTTGTTGGCGAAGGCGAAGAGGTTCTCGGTGTAGGAGTCGTTGTACTGGAGGGCGACCTCGATCGTGGTGCCGTTCTCGCGGCGCTCGATGTAGATCGGGCGCGGGTGGAGCGCCTCCTTGTTCCGGTTGAGGTGACGCACGAAACTGACGAGGCCACCCTCGAAGTAGAAGGAGCGCTCCCGCTCGTGCTCACCCCGCTGGTCGACCAACTTGATCCAGACGCCCTTGTTGAGGTAGGCCGACTCACGCAGGCGCTGGGCGATCACCTCGAACGACCAGTCGATCGTCTCGAAGACCTCCCGGTCGGGCATGAAGCTGGTCGTGGTCCCGCGCCGTCCGTTCGCCGGCCCGATGGCGCGGACCGGGCCGGCCGGGATGCCGCGCCGGTACTCCTGGGCCCAGATCTTCCCGTCGCGGGCGGACTCGACGCGCAACGACTCGCTCAGGGCGTTGACGACGCTGACGCCGACGCCGTGGAGCCCGCCGGAGACCTTGTAGCCGCCGCCGCCGAACTTCCCGCCGGCGTGGAGCACGGTATGGACGACCTCGAGAGCGTCCTTGCCGGTCGAGTGCCGGCCGACGGGCACGCCGCGCCCGTCGTCGCGGTTGAGGACCGAACCGTCCGGCAGGATCGTCAGCTCGATCCGGGTCGCGTAGCCGGCCATCGCCTCGTCGATCGAGTTATCCACGACCTCCCAGATCAGGTGATGGAGGCCCCGGACATCGGTCGACCCGATGTACATGCTGGGTCGTCGCCGGACTGCCTCGAGCCCCTCGAGAACCTGGATGCTGGCGGCGGTGTAGGCTTCCCCGCCCGCCGCGCTACGCTGCCGTCCGCGGGAGCGACCGCCTCCCGAGGCGGGTCGGAGCCGTTCGGCGCGCTCAGTCACGGTCGCTTCCCACCAGCCGCTCATAGAGGCGGCCGAGATCCTCGTCGCCGTAGTACTCGATGACGATCCGGCCCCCGCGCCGAGTGCGCGCCAGGGTCACCTTCGTCCCGAGCGCGATCCGCAGCTCACCTTCGATCCGGTCGAGTTCCGGATCGGCCTGGCGGGGCTGCCGGCGGCGCGCCTCGGGCGGGCGGTCGTGCAACCGCCGCACCAGCTCCTCGGTCTGCCGGACCGAGAGGCCGTCGGTGACGACGATGCCGACGACCTGCGCCTGCGCTGACGCCCCGTCCAGGCCACCGATGGCCCGGGCGTGGCCCTCGCTGATCCGCCCTGCGGCGAGCGCCTCCTGGACCGCCGGGGCGAGCTCGAGGAGACGGAGCGTGTTGGCGATGCTGCTGCGGGCCCGGCCGACCTGCCGGGCGACCTCATCCTGGGTGAGGCCGAACTCGCCGATCAGCTGGCGGTAGGCGCGTGCCTCATCGAGGGGGGCCAGGTCGGCCCGCTGAAGGTTCTCCACGAGCGCAAGCTCCAGCAGCGCCTCATCCGGCACCTGGCGGATGATCGCCGGGATCCGTTCGAGCCCGGCCAGTTCGGCGGCGCGAACGCGTCGCTCGCCCGCCACCAGCTGGTAGCCATCGAGCACCTCGGTCACGACGATCGGCTGGAGGACACCGTGCAGGGTGATGCTGGCGGCGAGGGCGGCCAGCGCCTCCTGGTCGTGGTCGGAGCGCGGCTGGTGCGGGTTCCGCCGGATCCGCGACAGGGGGACCTCCGCCGGCGCCGCGAGCGAGGCGGTGCGCTGGGGGATGAGCGAGGCGAGCCCCCGCCCGAGGCCGCCGCGCCCGGCTTCGGGGCTCACGGATGCACCGCGAGGGGATGCCGGGCGGCGGGGATCGGTTCGCCGGCGGCGCGGGCCAGGAACTCGGCGGCCAGGGCGTGGTACGCCGCCGCGCCCTTCGAGTCGGGACGGTAGCGCGCGATGGGAAGCCCGTAGCTGGGGGCCTCCGACAGGCTGACGCTGCGCGGGACGACCGTCTCGAAGACGACGCCGTCGAGGTGGCGGCGCACCTCGGCGTCCACGTCCGCCGAGAGGTTCGTGCGCGCGTCGTACATCGTCAGTACCACTCCCTTGATGGCCAGGTCCGGGTTGAGGTGGTCGCGGATCAGGTTGATCGTGGCGACGAGCTGGCCGAGGCCCTCGAGCGCGTAGTACTCGCACTGGATCGGGACCAGGACCGAGTCGGCGGCGGTGAGCGCATTCACGGTGAGGAGCCCCAGTGACGGCGGGCAGTCGATGAAGACATGGTCGTAGGCCTCGGTCGCGCCGGCCAGCACGTCGGCGAGGCGCCGCTCGCGGCGGGGGAGTGGGACGAGCTCGACCTCGGCTCCCGCCAGAGCCAGGGACGAGGGCACGATCCACAGCCCCTCGATCGGCGTCTCCGCCACCAGCCCGGGCAGCGGCGCCAGGTCGAGGATCGCCTCGTAGATCGAGCGCTCGACGAGGGCGCGGTCGATGCCGAGGCCGCTGGTGGCGTTGCCCTGGGGATCGAGATCGACGATGAGGACGGCGCGTCCGCCGAGAGCGAGTTCGGCGGCCAGATTGACGACCGTCGTCGTCTTCCCGACCCCGCCCTTCTGGTTGGCGCACGCGATCGTGTCGCCCACTTAGAAGTCCGACCGGTGCGCCGTCACGGACTCGGATTCTAGCAGAAGCACCCTTCCCGAGCCCCCGCCGGCGGTCGTCCCAGGCCCGCGCCAGATCATAGCGGCTGGCACTTCACGGAGGCTGCACGGGGACTGCACGGAGGCTCCGCGGGCTTCGGCCGCGGGGCGAAGGGCTTGCCCACCGAACCTCCGGGCAGCCGATGTTCCACGTGAAACACGGGGCACCGATCGGGCGCGAGCGGTCGCGGGCCGCGTCGTCCCGTGGCCCTCGGGAGGGCGGGGCGGGACGGTCGGGTATACTCGGGCCCGACCAAGCGAGTGGGCTGTTCCCGGCGGGGTCCCGAGCCTCCTCACCGCCCTCCTCGGGGCACCTCGATGAGGAATCGACTGGATGAGCCTCCCCCTGGCGGCGGTGGGCGCCGTGGTGCTGGCGTTGCTGGAATCGAGTGTCGCTCCCCACCTCATGGTCGCTGGCGTCAAGCCGGATCTCGTCTTCGTCGTCGTGGTCGTCGTCGCCGCGATCTTCGGGCTCGGCGCGGCGGTCGGGTGGGCGTTCGTCGGCGGCCTGATGATCGACCTGCTCTCCCCATCGGACCTCCGGCCGCTCGGCACTTCGGCGTTTTCGCTGCTCGTGGTGGCCGGCCTGGCCGCCGGGGCCGCGCGGTTCCTGCCGAGCGGGCGTGCCGAGGTGGCGATCCTGCTCACCTTCCTGCTCACCTTCGCCTACGAGGCGCTCGTCCTGGCGCTCTTCGGCGTGGCGGGCGCCCCGGTGCCCGTGGTCGACCCGCTCCGGGACGTGCTTCCGATCGCGCTGCTCGACGCGGTGCTGGCCGTCCCTCTCGCCTTCGGGCTGCGCTACCTGGCACGCCGCTACGGCCCCCAGGAGCGGCTGCAATGGTGACGCGGCCGGCGCAGGCCGAACGCTCCGGGCTGGCCCGCCGCTTCATCGTCTTCGCCGTGCTGGTCGCCCTGGTCGCCTCGCTCCTGGGAACGCGCCTGTTCTATCTGCAGATCTCGCGAGGCGGCTACTACGCGGGTCGTTCCGACGCGAACCGCGTCGTCCTCCAGCCGATCCCGTCCACCCGGGGGCTCATCCACGACCGTCAGGGCCGTCCGCTTGTCAGCAACGTCCCTTCGTTCGCCGTCAAGATACGGCCGACCGATCTGCCGACCTCGAGGCGCCCGGCCGTCGTCGGCCGCCTCTCCCTGCTGCTGGGCATCCCGGCCACCGACATCAACAAGACGATCGACGCCTACGCGGGCTCGCGATTCGAGCTCGTTCGCATCGCCGGCGACGTTCCCGCGGAGGTCGCCCGGCTCATCAGCGAGGAGCACCTCCTCCTGCCTGGCGTGGAGGTCGACGTCGAGGCCAACCGCCAGTACCTCTACGGGCCACTCCTCTCCCAGGTGCTCGGCTACACCGGGCCGATCGACGCCGACGAGCTGAAGCGGCTGCGCGAGGCGGGCTACCTCGCCGACGATGTGATCGGCAAGGCCGGCGTGGAGGCGATGTACGAGCAGCAGCTGCGGGGCCGGTACGGCCTCGAGCAGGTGGAACGCGATGCCACGGGCCGCGAGGTCCAGGTCCTGGCGACCGCTCGCGAGGCGGAGACCGGCGCCTCGCTCGAGCTGACGATCGACCTGCGCGCCCAGGAGCTGGCTGAGCAGGCCCTCACCTGGGCGATGCGCTTGGCCAAGTTGAAGCGCGGGGTCGTCATCGTCATGAACCCGCAGACCGGCGAGATCCTGGCGATGGTCAGCCTCCCCGCCTACGACGACAACCTCTTCGCGGGAGGGATCTCGAACGAGGACTACCAGGCGCTCCTCGCCGATCCCGATCAGCCGCTCCTCAACCACGCCATCAGCGAGCAGTACCCTCCCGGCTCCACCTACAAGCTGGTGACGGGCACCGGGGGGCTGGCCGACGAGAAGATCACGTCAACGACGCGGCTCGACACGCGCCCCTACCTCTCGATCGGCGCCTACCGCTACTACGAGTGGAACCACCGCGGCTGGGGGCCCCTCACCCTGTACGACGGCTTCGGGCACTCCAGCGACACCTTCTTCTTCCAGGTCGCCGGCATGCTCGGCATCGACCGCCTGGCCTACTGGGCGAAGCAGTACGGCTTCGGCGCCCCGACCGGGATCGACCTGCCGGCCGAGGCTGCCGGAATCGTTCCCAGCAACCAGTGGAAGCTCGAGACGTTCGGACAGGGGATCTTCCCCGGCGAAACCTACCAGGCGGGGATCGGGCAGGGCTACGACGCGGTGACGCCACTGCAGCTCCTGAATGCGTACGCCGCGCTGGCCAACGGCGGCAAGCTCTACGAGCCGCGCGTCCTGCGTCGCGTGATCGACGCGGACGGCAACGTGATCGAGGACTACCGACCGACCCTGATCCGAGAGCTGCCGGTCGATCCTTCGGTCCTCCAGACGATGCGCGTCGCGGCGCGGCGCGTCGTCTTCATCCGACACACCTACAACCTCGTCGAGCTGCCGATCATGGTGGCCGGCAAGTCCGGCACGGCCGAGTTCGGCGTACGCGACTCGCAGGGTCGGCTCCCCTTCCACTCCTGGTTCGTCGCCTTCGTGCCGAAGGCGGTCGAGAAGCCGGACGGGCGGACGCCGGACGAAGTCGAGGCAAGGATCGCCAGGGAGCTCTCCAGGGCGGACTCCGAGCTCGCCGTCGTCGCCCTCGCCTTCGAGTCGAACACGAAGGGGAACGTCGCGACGGAGATCGTCAAGTACTTCCTGCAGCTCTATTACGAGCTCGACGTGGACAAGCGGATCCCCCAGCTCTTCGAGCCGGGGAACTTCTACCAGTCACCCTGATGGGCGCCGTCCGACTCGAGACCCAGCGGGTGCAGACCTGGGCGAGCCGCCCGGCCACGGTCGCCTGGACGCACTTCGACGTGCAGCTCCTGCTCTACGGGCTGCTGCTCACCGCGGTCGGCCTGGTGATGGCCTACTCGAACAGCTACGGCAGCGACGTCGCGCCACTCACGCCCGGTTCGCTCTTCACGCGCGGGCTTCTCTGGCTCGCCCTCGCCCTCGTCGTCTTCGCCGTGGCGACCGCCTTCGACTACACATGGTTGAAGACGTTCGGGTGGCCGCTCTACGCGCTGAACGTCGGCCTGCTGGTTGCCTCGCTCCTCTTCGGCACCGGTGTCGGCGGCGTGGCGCGATGGATCACCTTCTTCGGGCTCCAGTTCCAGTTCAGCGAGCTCTCCAAGATTCTCGTCATCGTGGCGCTCGCGCGCTTCCTCTCCACGCGCGAGACGCGCCTCGACTCGCCGTTCACGATCGCCGGCGCGACCGCGCTCATCGCGCCGCCTCTCGTCCTCGTCGCACTGCAGCCCGACCTGGGGACCGCCCTCGTCTTCGCCGCGATCCTGGGCGGGATGCTCTTCCTCTCCGGGGTCGGCCTCCGCTGGCTGGTCGCGGCTGGCGTCGGGATCGTGGCGGCGACGCCGTTCGTCTGGGTCTCCCTGTTGCGGGACTACCAGAAGCAGCGGCTCCTCTCCTTCCTCGACCCCTCGGCCGACCCGCTCGGCTCGGGCTGGCAGATCCTCCAGTCGCAGATCGCCGTCGGGTCGGGCGGTCTCTTCGGCAAAGGGCTCACCAACGGGACGCAGAACCAGCTCGACTTCCTGCCGGTCCAGTCGACCGACTTCGTCTTTGCCATCTGGTCGGAGGAGTTCGGCTTCTTCGGGGCGCTCCTGGTGATCGCCCTCTACGTGCTCCTCCTCTGGCGGATCCTGCTCGGCGGCTGGCGCTCGCGCGACCGCTTCGGTCTCCTCGTCGCCGGCGGCCTCGCCTCGATGATCCTTTTCCAGGTGCTCGTCAACATCGGCATGGTGATCGGCATCATGCCGATCACGGGCATCCCGCTCCCCTTCATCACCCACGGCGGCGCCTCGCTGATCAGCATCGCCATCGGCCTGGGGATCCTCCAGAGCATCAATGTGCGGCGCGCCAGGGCGGAGTGGTGAAGGCCGCGGTCGAGACGCCCGAGTGAGGGGCGGTCGACCGGCGCTTCACTCCGCCGGCGGCGCCAGCCGCACGATCCGCTCGATGGGGACGACGAAGACCGTCGCGCCGGCGTGCTCGACGGCCGAGGCCTGCCAGTCCCGCATGCGGCCGAGCAGGACGAGCGGCACCTCGATTCGGCGGCCGCTGCACTCGCGCTCGAGGATCGCCAGCAGCGCCGGCTCGGCCTCGTCCTCGATGCCGATCACGAGCGTCGAGTTCTCCGCGCCGAGGAAGCCGCCGGTCGAGCGGAGCCGCGTCACGCGGTGACCGTCGCGCCGCAGTGCCTCGAGGACGCGTTCGACGTCGAGATCGTGGACGATGGCGACCAGGAGCTTGCTCATGAGGCTGCACCTCCTATGCCGAGCCGCGCCGCCGCAGTCCCGCGTTGCGGCACCGAGGACGGTCGGCCGCACGCTAGACTAGCGCGCGCCGGCCCTCGCAGGCGTCTTCACGCTCCGCAGCCGGGCCAGGGAGGATGGCGCGTGTCCGAACGCCACGGCCTCGCCCGGCGGACGCCGATCCAGGCGGTCGAGCGCCTGCTCGACATCGGACCCAACACGGTGCATGTCGGCGACGACCTGATCGACGTCGCCCGACGTGCGTTCGCCCGTCCGCAGACGCGGATCCTGTGCGTGCTGGACGAGGAGCAACGGCTCATCGGCCTCCTGCCCGTGCTGCGCATCGTCGAGGAGGTGGTCGCCCGCGTGGCGCCCGAGGAGCTGATGGCCGACATCACCAGCCTCGAGGCGGCCGGGCGTTTCGGCCGGGAGATCGCGGCCCGGACCGCTGCCGACCTGATGCTGCCGCCGCGCGCGCTGCGGCCCGACGACACGGTCGGTGACGCCTTCGCGGCGATGCGCGAGGAGCGGCTCTCCGGCCTGCCGGTCGTCGACGAGGAGTCGCGGGTCACCGGCTATGTCGACCTCCTCGAGCTCGCGCTCCAGTACCTCGAAGAGCTCGAACGCACCCCGTCCGCCTGACCGTGGGCCTCGACGTCTGGATCGCCGCGGCCCTCTTCGCCCTCACCTACGCGGCGATCGCGAGCGAGCGGCTGCACAAGACCGTCGCGGCGCTCGCCGGCGGCGTCCTGATGGTCGCGCTGGGGATCCTGGACCAGGAAGAGGCGTTCGCGGCGATCGACCTGAACGTCATCTTCCTCCTGCTCGGCATGATGGTGATCGCCAACGTGACGCGCCGCACCGGCGTCTTCCAGTGGGTGGCGATCCGGGCCGTGCGGCTGGCCGGCGCCGATCCCTGGCGGATCCTGGTCGCCCTCTCGGTGATCACGGCGATCGCCAGCGCCTTCCTCGACAACGTCACCACGGTCGTGCTGGTCGGCCCGATCACGCTCTACATCGCCGCCGCTCTGCGCGTCTCGCCGATCCCCTACCTGATCAGCGAGATCCTGGCCAGCAACATCGGGGGTACGGCGACCCTGATCGGCGACCCGCCCAACATCCTGATCGGGTCGGCGGCCGGGATCGACTTCGCCACCTTCGCGGCGAACATGGCGCCGGTCGCTGTCGTCATCCTGGTCGTCTACCTGGTGGCGGCGCGCTTCCTCTTCCGCGGCGAGATCCGGCACCAGCGGACCAACCGGTCCGTGCCGATGCTGGACGAGTCGGGCGTCATCACCGACCCGCGCCTGATGCGCATCAGCATCGTTGTCATGATCGGCACGATCGCGGGGTTCCTCGCGGCCGGGCCGCTCGGCTGGGAGTCGGCGACGGTGGCGTTGCTCGGCGCCGCCACGCTCTTCATCGTGGCTCGTGAGGACCCGGCCGAGGTGCTCCGCGAGGTCGAGTGGTCGACGCTCCTCTTCTTCGCCGGCCTCTTCATGCTGGTCGAGGGCGTCATCCACGTCGGCATCATCGCGGCGCTCGGCGACGGCCTCTTCCAGGCGACCGGCGGCGACGCCTCGATCACCGCGATCGCCCTCCTCTGGGTGAGCGGGATCGCCTCCGGCATCATCGACAACATCCCCTATACGGCGACCCTGATCCCGATCGTCGAGCAGCTGGGGGTGCGCGGGCTCGACCTCGAGCCGCTCTGGTGGTCGCTCGCCATCGGCGCGTCGCTCGGCGGCAACGGCACGATCATCGGCGCTTCGGCGAACGTGGTGATCGCCAACCTTGCGCAGCGCGCCGGCCATCCGATCACCTTCGTCGCCTTCCTGCGCTACGGCGTCTCGACGCTGCTGCTCAGCCTGGTGATCGCCACCGCCTACGTCTGGCTCCGCTACCTGCTCTGAGACGGCGGTGAGCGAGCTCGTCTCCACCGCGCTGGACCCGGGGCTCGCCGGGGCCGCCGCGGCGGCGGAAGGGACGATCGAGGCGCTCCGCAGCCTGCTCCTGCTGATCGTCGGCGCCAAGGCGGGCGAGGAGATCGCCCGCCGGCTGGGCCAGCCCGGCGTCGTCGGCGAGGTGGCGGGCGGCTTCGCCGTCGGGCCCCACGCGCTCGGGCTGGCGTCGCTCGACCCGGTCGTCTTCGTCTTCGCCGAGCTGGGGGTCGTCATCCTCCTCTTCTCGGTCGGCCTGGAGGTGCGGACCGACGACCTCCTGGCCGTGCGGCGCGCGGCGCTCCTCGTGGCGCTGCTGGCGATGGCGCTGCCACTGGCGCTCGGCGCCGCCCTCGTCTCGTGGACCGGCGAGGCGCCGGGCCCGGCGGTCTTCGCCGGCCTGGCGCTGGCGGCGACCTCGATCGGGATCACCAGCCGTGTGCTGGCCGAGATGGGCGTCCTCGACCGTCCCTTCTCCCGCGTCATCCTGGGCGCCGCGATCGTCGACGACGTGGCGGCGCTTCTCCTCATCGGGATCGTCTCCGGGGCGGCCCGGGGGGCGCTGTCGCTCGAGTCGGCGCTCGCCGTCGTCGTCTCTGCGCTCGGGCTACTGGGGCTCGGCCTGGCCGTCGCGCGTCGCGCCCGTGGCCTGCCGCGCGAGGTGTTCACCTGGCCGCTCTTTGCCGACACCCCGCTCGTGCCGGCCTTCCTGCTGATGCTGGCCGGGGCGCTCGTCGCCGCCCAGGTCGGGCTGGCGGCGATCATCGGCGCCTTCGTGGCGGGGCTGATCCTGGCCGAAACCGAGGCGCGCGAGGAGCTGGCCGAGGAGATGCGGCCCCTGGGGCTCGTCTTCGCGCCCTTCTTCTTCGCCGTCACCGGCGCGCAGGTCGACCTGGGGGCCCTGGTGAACCCGGCGCTGGCCTTGCTGGCGATCGGCCTCGCGGTCGTCGGCGTCGTCACCAAACTCGCCGGGGGTTACCTCGGGGCGCGCGGGCTGGGGCGGTGGGGCGCGCTCGCCGTCGGCGCCGGGATGGTGCCGCGCGGCGAGGTCGGGATCGTGGTGGCGAACCTGGGGATCACGCTCGGGCTCCTCACCGGCGACCTCTTCAGCGCCGTCGTGATCGCGGTCGTCCTCACCACGGTCGCCGCGCCGTTGCTGCTCGCCCGGGTGGTGCCGCGTGCGATGAGGGAGGCATGATGAGCCGGGCGCTGGCCGGGGCGCCTCAGCCTCGCCGGAAGAGGCCGCGGCGGGACGGCTCCCGCTCGGCGCTCCGCCGGTGCCCCGCGCGCCGCAGGGCCTGGTCGATCTCCTCGCGGTACGGCCGCCCGATCGGCATGCGCTCGAGCCACTCGAGGTACTCGAGGTCGCGGCGGGCGATCTCGCCGAGCGACCAGCGCGCGTAGCGGCCGAAGGTGAGCACGCTCCCGGCGGGGTCGCCGGGCGGCGGTCCGGCCGCCCCGTGGCCCTCGGGCGCGCGCATGCTGGCCGGGTCGTAGCCGCTGCCGTGGGAGGAGCGGCCCGAGGTCCAGTGGGGGCTCGGCTGGTCCGGTGGCGCGTCCGTCGGCGTCGCGGCGGCGCCGGGCGGCGAGGCCGGTGCCGGGGCCCACGGAGGGGTCGTGGCCGCGGCGCGAGCGGCGCGTCTCCGCTGGCGGTCGTACGCGGCGCGCAGCTCGGGGTCGCCGAGCACCTCCCAGGCGGCGTTGATGGCCGACATCCGCTCGACACTCTCCGGCCCGGCGGTGTCGGGGTGGTATTTCTGGGCGAGGCGGCGGTAGGCGGCCTGGATCACTTCCGGGTCGGCCTCGGGGACGACCTGCAGCACGGCGTAGTGGTCGGGAAGCGGCCGGTCGCTCACGGCTCGTCGGCCGGCGCGGCCTCGGGCGGGGTCGCTTCGGTCGCCCCGCTCGTCGCGATCGCCTCGGCGATGTCGGCGGGCACGCCGGGCGCCGGCGCGGGCGCCTCGGCCGGCGCCTCCGGGGAGAGGCGGCGGAAGAGGTAGCGGTAGATGTCGCGGCCGATCGCCGTCAGCGGGAGCGCCAGGATCGCCCCCAGCAGCCCGGCGATCGTGGCGCCGACGACGAGGGCGAAGATGACGATGCTCGGGTGGAGCGCGACCGCGTCCCCCTGGATCTTGGGCACGAGCAGGTTGTTCTCCAGTTGCTGCACGACCACGTACAGGGCGAGCGCGGCGAGCGCCGCCTCGACCGAGACCGAAGCACCGACGAGGATCGCCGGGATGGCGGAGAGGATCGGTCCGATGAAGGGGAGCAGCTCGAGGAAGCCGGCGATGACGGCGAGCAGGAGCGCAAGCTGCCCGAAGACGGGGTGGATCACGGCGCCGAGCAGGAGCAGCCCGGCGAAGGTGAGGAGGCCGACCACCAGGCCGAGGAGGAGCTGGCCGCGCAGCCAGCGCCCGAAAACGTCGTCGACGATGTGGACGAGCGCCCGGGCGTCGGCCCGCCACGACGGCGGGAGGGCGGCATCGAAGGAGGCGATCAGGCTCGGCCTGTCCTTCAGGATGTAGAAGCCCCAGACCGGCACGATCAGGTAGCCGACGGCGTTGCCGACGACGGCCGCGATCGACGTGGCGACCGGCAGCAGCGCGCCAGGGTCGAAGCCGCCCGCGCGCCGCGCCAGGTCGGCGACCGTCCCGTCGATCCAGGCGCGCACCTCGGGCGGCAGGTCGAGGCCGCGGTAGAGCTCGCCCAACCGGCGCAGCTGGTCCCCCACCGCGGCGCCGTAGCGCGGCAGATCCTCGATGAACTGGCGCGCCTGATCGACGAGGGGCCGCACCAGGAACGAGGTCGCCTCGACCAGGACGACCGCGGTCACGAGGTAGAGGAGGAGAACGGCGAGCCAGCGCGGCAAGCCGAGGCGCGCCAGCCGCTCGACGGCGGGAGCGAGGACGTAGACGAGCAGCAATCCGACCACGAACGGCGTGAGCGCCTCGCGTCCGACGTAGAGGACGCCAGCGACGATGAGCGCCGCGGCGATCGCCAGCGCGACGCGCGGGGTCGGCGGCTGGAGGCGGCTTGCCCTCGCCACGGCCATGCGGGGGTACCGTATCAGACATGCCCGACGCGAAACAACGCTGGCGGGTCGGCTTCGCGCGCGACGAGCGCGCACGCGGCGACGGGCTGCGTGACGCGCAGGCGGCCTGGGTCGCCTGCTTGTCGGCGGCCGGGCTGCCGCTCGCCACGACCGGTGCCCGCGACCGCCCGCTGCTCGCGCTGGCCGCCTCCATCCCCGCCGATGCGGACGTGGAGCACGACCTCGCCGAGGTCTTCCTCGGCGAACGGCTGACCGCCGCCGAGGCGCGCGAGCGGATCGCGGCGGCGCTGCCGGCCGGGTACCGGCTCGTGGCGCTCGATGACGAATGGATCGGAGCCCCTTCTCTGGCGAGCCGGCTCGCGGCGGCCGACTGGTGGGCGGCCGTCGCCGACGCCGAGCGCCGCGGGCGGGCGACCGTCGAGGCGCGCGTGCGGCGGCTGCTCGAGGCTGAGAAGCTCCCGTACCTGCGGGGGCGGGACGGAGCGGACGGCAGGGTGACCGACCTCCGAGCGACGATCGTGACCCTCGCCGTCGCCGGATGGGACGAGGACGCCGGCAGGGGCGAACTGGCGATGCGCCTCCGCCACGACCAGGTCGTCGGGGCCGGGCGCCCCGGAGACGTGATCGACGCCCTCGAGCTCGGGCTCCGCCCTCTCGCTCTCCTGCGCCGCCGCCTCTGGATCGCCGACGAGGTGGATTGCGGACGTCGCGCGGGGGATCGGGTCAGTGAGCCGGCGCCCGCCCCGTCAGTCGACCGGCCCGTCGGCGGCCCAGCCACTTCTCGACCTCGACGCCGATGAAGGCGAGCGTCGAGGCGGCAAGCATCACGGCGAGTTCGACCGGGGAGAGCGCTTCGGTTTCGAAGATCGGCTGGAGCGGCGGCAGATAGATGATTAGAAGCTGGATCACCACAGTGGCCGCGACCGCAGCGGCCAGCGGCACGTTCGTCCGCCAGCCGAGTCGGAAGAAGCTCTCCCGCTCCGAGCGCACGGCCAGGGCGTGCCCGAGCTGGAGGAACGCGAGCGTGGAGAAGACCATCGTCTGCCAGTGCCAGCCAAGGTCGAGCGCGGCCGCCTGGATGCCGAGCGAGACGCCACCCATGAGGAGCCCGACCCAGAGCGCGTGCTGCCAGAGGCCCCGGGCGAAGATGGACTCGCTCGGCGGTCGCGGGGGCCGGCGCATCGTGTCGCGCTCCGCGGCCTCGACGCCAAGCGCGAGGGCGGGCAGGCCGTCGGTGACGAGGTTGATCCACAGGATGTGGACCGGGAGCAGCGGGATCGGGAGCCCTGCGAACGGGGCCAGGAACATCACCCAGATCTCGCTCGAGTTGGTCGTCAGCAGGTAGCGCACGAAGCGGCGGATGTTGTCGTAGATCCGGCGGCCTTCTCGGACCGCGGCGACGATCGTCGCGAAGTTGTCGTCGGCGAGCACCATGTCGGCGGCTTCCTTGCTCACCTCCGTACCCGTCACGCCCATGGCCACGCCGATGTCGGCCCGCTTCAGGGCCGGGGCGTCGTTCACGCCGTCGCCGGTCATCGCGACGACCGCGCCCCGGCTCTTCCAGGCCTCGACGATCCGCAGCTTCTGCTCCGGGTTCGTCCGTGCGTAGACCGCCACGTCCGACACGATCCGGTCGAACGAGGGATCGTCGAGCTCCTCGAGATCGGCTCCGGTGAGGGTTCGCCCGCCGTCGGACAGGATGCCGAGGCGCCGGGCGATCGCCCGGGCGGTCAGGGAGTGATCGCCGGTGATCATGACCGAGGTGATCCCGGCTTCGCCCGCCGCGGCAACGGCTGCGGCAGATTCCGGTCGGGGAGGATCCGCCATGCCCACGAGTCCGAGCAACGAGAGACCGCTCTCCGCCTCCTCCACGTCGTCGGGGATCTCGCCCAGACTCCGCTCGGCGAGGGCCAGGACCCGGTATCCGTCGGCGGCGTACCGCTCGGCTATCGGCTCCGCGCGCTCCCATGTTTCGCGATCCTCGGGTTTGCCGAGTGGAGCGAGCGCCTCCAAAGCCCCCTTGACCGCGACCCACACGAGACCCCGATCCTGGTGGAGCGTCGACATGCGTCGGCGGGACGCGTCGAAGGCGATCTCGGCGAGCCGCGGATGCCTCGCCTCGAGATCGCGGCGACTGATGCCGAGCTTCCCGGCCAGAGCCAGCAACGCCCCTTCCGTCGGATCGCCCGAGATGGTCCACGGATCCCCGTGTCGTGGCGGACCGTGGAGGACCGCATCGTTGCAGGCGGCGGCGACACGGCCGATTCGCTGGAGGAACGGGTCGTCGGACGGATCCGCCTCTCCGACGATGGATCCGTCCGGCTCGTACCCGGTCCCCGCGACGCGGTATTCCGCCTCCGGTGTCCAGACCCGCTCGACGAGCATCCGGTTCTGGGTCAGGGTGCCCGTCTTGTCCGAGCAGACGACGTTGACCGAGCCGAGCGTCTCGACCGCCGGCAGCTTCCGGACCAGAGCCCGTCGCCCGGCCATGCGATGAGCCCCGAGGGCCAGAGAGACCGTCACCACCGCGGGCAGGGCCTCCGGGATCGCCGCGACGGCGAGGCTGACCGCGGTGAGGAACATCAGCTCGACCGCCTCCCCCCGCGCAACGCCGGCGACGAAGACGATCGCGCAGACGACGAGGGCGGCAGCTGCCATTCTCTTTCCGAGCGTGGAGAGGCGTCGTTGGAGCGGCGTCAGGCCGGTCATGTGCTCCTGGAGCAGCTCGGCGATCCGCCCGAGCGCCGTCGCCATGCCCGTGGACACGACAAGACCGGCGCCGCGTCCGTACGTCACCGCGGTACCCTTGAAGGCCATGTTGCGCTGGTCGGCCAGGAGGGCATCGCTGATCGTCGGCAGGGCAGCGACGGTCTTCGCGGCAGGCTCCGACTCCCCGGTCAGGGCGGCCTCGTTGATCCGGAGCGAATGCGACTCGAGGAGGCGCAGGTCGGCCGCGACGACGTCGCCCGCCTCGAGCCGAACGAGGTCGCCGGGCACGAGCTGGGCGGCCGGGACGATGGCCACCTCGCCATCGCGGACGACACGGGCGGTCGGGCTCGTCATCCGCTTGAGGGCGGCCATCGCCTGCTCGGCCCGGTACTCCTGGACGAACCCGATGACGCCGTTCAGCACCACGATCGCGAGGATGACGACAGTGTCCTTGAGGTCCCCGATGACCGCGGTAACGACCGCCGCGATGACCAGCACCACGATCATCGTGTTGGTGAATTGCTCGACGAGCAGCCGCCACGGTGGCTTGCGAGCGCGCTCGACGAGCTCGTTCGGCCCGACGCGGGAGAGCCGGTCCGCGGCCTCCGAGGCGCCGAGCCCGACCTCCGGGTCCATCCCGAGGCTCGCAACGACGGTCTCTCCGTCGAGCGCCCACGGGCGCTCGAGCCCGGCGAATGGGGCCGTCGGTGTCACGAGGTGGCCATCCAGAGCGCTCCCATGAGGAGGATGTACGCGAGGAGGACGGCCAGCGGGTCCGGTTCCAGGCGAGCGAGACGCGTTCGAGTGCCGTGCACCACGGCGGCCAGCGCGAGCGCCATCAACAGGATCGCCCCCACACCGGCGACGACCTGGGCCGGCGCGACCGCCGCGAGGATCGGGCCAGGAAGGCAGGAGAGATCGGCGGCGAACAGGACCGTCATGTTGAACGCATTGCTCCCGAACAGGTTGCCGACAGCGAGGTCGTAGGCGCCGATCCGGACGGCGGCGAGCGAGGCGACGAGCTCCGGAAGCGACGTGGTCACCGCCAGAAGCAGGGCACCCACGAGCATCTGCCCGATCCCGATCCTCTCGGCGATCCCTTTGCCCGACAGGGCGAGCACCGGAGCGGCGACGAGGATGATGCCGGCGGCGAGAACAATCCGCGCCGCCTCGTACCGCAGGCTGTGGCGCGCCTCCTCCGTCCGGGCCCAGCCCGTGGGCACGATGATCTCGCCGGTCGAGTCGTCGCCCCGTCGCCCCTCGCCCCGGGAGCGCTTCATCCAGGCGGCCGCGGCGATGTAGCCGGTCACGATCAGGGGCGTCTCGATGCCAACCCACCCGATCGCCACCCCGGGCGGCACCAGGATGGCCAGCAGGGCGATTGCGGTCAGGGCGACCGCGATCGCGGCGACTTTCGCATGGCCGAGCCCGACCCTCGGCCAGACCCGACCGCGATGGACGAGGTCGATGAGGGCGAGGATGGCCATGTTCGCCATGCTGCTCCCGAAGAGGTCCCCCACCGCTAGGTCCGGCGCACCCTCGAGGGCAGCGCTGACGTCCGTCGCGACCTCGGGGAGCGAGGTCGCGACGGCGAGCAGGAGCATGCCGACAAGCAGGCCGCCGAGGCCCGTCCGTGTCGCGATCTCATCACCGGAGCGGGCCAGGACGGTCCCTGCGGCGGCGACGAACGCGCCCGCCACAGCGAAGAGTGCGATCCACTGCCAGAGCGCGTCGGAGCCCACGTGTCGCCTCGTCCTGTCGGGGCTAGGTCTTCGGGACGATGAGGACCGACGTCGAAGCGTGTCGAACGACCTTCTCGGCAAACGGATCCTGACCGCGTCGCCGCGGCGGACGAGCCACGACGATGAGGTCGCACTCAAGGTCCTCGGCAGCCCGGAGTACACCCTCGAGCGGGTGGCCGATTGCGAGCTCGATCGTGAACGTATCGGCCTGCCGGCGCAGCGGTTCCGCAAGTCGGTCCAGGGCGGTCGTCGCGTCGCCGCGGACGAGGCCCGTCAGCCCGGAGGTCAGCGTGGGCTGGTCGTCCTCGACGCCGGGCGAGACGCCGAGCAGGCCGAGGAGCGTCACCCTGGCCCCGGCTGCCCAGGCGGCTCGTACAAGCCAATCGACCGCGGTCTCCGCTGCCAGCGTGCCGTCGACGACGAGCAGGAGGTGGCGAGGCAGCGGGCCGGCATCGGCCGGAGGCTTCCGCGCCACCAGCACCGGCCTGGTCGTCGCCACGATCACCTCGTGCGAGACACCGCCGAGCAGAAGCTGGGCGAGCCCCGAACGCCCCCTTGGTCCCAGGGCGACAAGGTCCGGGCGGTCTTGCTCGATCGCAGCGAGGATCTCTTCGGCGGTGTCACCCTGGCGGGCCCACGCGTGGACCATCGACCCGGCTCGCTGCAGCCGCTCGCCAACGGCGTTGGCGACCCGCTCCGCGGCGAGCAGCTCGCTCTGGCGGAGCTGCTCCACGGCCTGGCGAACCGTCGCGCGGTACGTCTGCATCCCCCAGCCGAACCGCGTGATCGCATGTGCGGCCACGCACAGGACATCGACCACGCAGGGCTGCGACCAGCGCAGACGCGAAACCCATGCTTCGGCGCACCGCGCGGCCTCGGAGTCGTCGGTCGCGAGGAGGACACGGATGGGTGTGGTTGTCTGACCGCCCACGCTAGGCATCCGGGTTGCGACGTGCGACGAGCACGCTCGTTGGCGGGTGCGCGACGAGCGTCGCGCTCGTGCTGCCGAGGAAGAAGCGCTGGATCCCGGAGAGCCCGCGCGACCCGACCACGAGGAGGTCGGCCGCCAGCTCGCTCGCCAGGATCGCCAGCTGCTCATGGGGTGACCCGTGCGACACCCGAGGCGTGGCGTCGACACCCCGCTCGACCAGCCGGCGCGTGGCATCGGCGGCGATGGCGTCGGCCGCCTTCCGCGCAAGTCTGAGGTCCTCGCGACGGGCGGCGTCGACTTGCGCGAACATCGTCGGCGCGATCCCCGAGCGCAGGGGGGCCACGACCTCGTACGCCGTGCAGACCGTCACGCTGATGCCCTGCCGCAGGGGCAGCGAGCCGACCCCGTCGAGCGCCAGGTCGGCGTCTGGGGAGGCGTCGTACCCGAGGACGACCCGACGGATCGGGCCGGGCGTTCGGGCGACGAGGACGGAGGCCGGCGCGTAGCGGGCGACCTTCCCCGACACGCTCCCGACAAGTTGCCGGCTCAGCCCGCTCAGACCGCGAGTTCCGAGGAGGACGAGGTCGGGTCGCCGCACGCTGGCGTGGGTCACGATCGTCTCTGCAGGGTGCCCGGCCCGGACGGTCTCGACCGTCTGGAACCCGGCCTCCTGGAGTCGCTGGGAGGCGTCGCGGACGATCCTTTGGGCGGCCTCGCTGTGGGCAGCGTCGATGATCGTCTCCGGCGCCCCGGCCTCTTCGGGACGAGATCCAAGCCCCCGGGCGACCCGGGCGACGACGGAGATCACCTCGACGGTCTCGACACCGCTCGGCTCGAAGCCACCGATGAGGAGCTCAAGCGCCTGCTCAGCTCCCGAGGACCCATCCGTCGCGTACAGCACACGCGTCCGGTGCATCGCCGCCTCCTCACGTCGTCGATGCGGCCCCGTGGGCGACGACGAGCGTCGAGCATGGCGCGGCCTTGCTCACGGCGCGCGACACGCTCCCGAGGACGAGGCCCCTGAAGCCACCCACGCCCCGAGCCCCGGTGACGATCAGGTCGGCCGCCAGCTCTCGCGCCGCGGCGAGGATCTCCCGCTTCGGATCGCCATGACGGATCAAGGGCGTGCCGGTCTTCCCGCCCGCCTCGAGCGCCTCGAGTGCCGCGTCGATGACCTCCACCGCTCGGCGTCTCTCATGGGCGACGACGTCCCGGAGGTCGGCCGCCCCGTACTCCGCGTATCCGCCAGACCAGGCGCAGATGGCTGTCAGGACTTCGATCCGGGCCTGCGGGGTGAGCGGAAAGCGGGCCAGGTAGAGCGCCGCATCGAGGCTGTGGGGTGAGCCGTCCGTCGCCAGGAGGACGCGGAGGGGCGCGCTCACGGGCTCGCGCGCGATGAGCACCGACGCCGGCATCGCGTGCAGGAGCGCCTGCGAGACGCTTCCGAGCAGGATCGACTCGAGTCTGCCGCGGCCGTGTGGACCAACGACGACCAGATCCGCGCCAACCTCCTGGACCAAGCGGACCAGGCCGTCAATGGGGTGCCCCTCGCGTACGACGACGCGCACTTGGCACGGCATCGCCGCGCAGGCCGCGGCGGCCTCTTCGGCCGCCAGCCGCGCCCTCTCCTGGGCACCCTCCCAGGCCTCGGCGAGGTACCTGGCCGTGACGTCGGTTTGGATGTATCCCCAGGGGCCGATGACAACCGGGCGCTCCACGATCGAGGCAACGCGGACCTCATCGGCAGCGGTAAGGGGCAGCTCCGCGACCCACTTCGCTCCGACGGAGGCCTGGGGCGAGTCGTCGATGCCGATGACGATCCGCATCTTGCCCTCGCTCTCTGCCTCCGGCCAAGCCCATGCGCACGTCGGCGGACCGACGCAGCGCCAGCCTACGACGCAGGGAGCTGCGCTGTGGTCACTCGAACGGGTGATTCGTCCTCGCCAATGGGCTTTCTTGACGGCTGCGGGGATCCGGACGCGACGGACCGCGCCGCTCGGGAAGAGGAGCCGGCGTGTCTGTGACCTTCGCCTCTTGGGATCGAGTTCGACCTCGTCCGATACTTGTCGCATGGGACGGCGACTGATGGGGGATCTCGGCGTGGCGACCGTGGCGGTCGGCAGCGCGTTCGGCCTGCTCGAACTCGCACTGCCTGCAGAAGCCGCGAGCAGCACGTACGCGACGGCTTCCGTTGCGATCGCCCTTGCCGCCCTGCTATCTGGTCTGGTCGCCGGGGTCGCCGCCGTGGCGCTGTCAAGCGCTGTGGTCGTCTACGCTCACCTGCCGCCCGTCGGCGAGATCCACGTCGCCAGCGCTGCCGACCTGGTCGGTTTGGCGCTCTTCGCCCTCAACGGGTGGGTGGTGGCGATCATCAGCGCCGCACTCCGGGCGCGACGGGCCGAGGGAGCACGCCCTCTGGCCACTCAAGCTCAACTGGATCCGGTCCATCCGAGAGAGCTACCCAGTCGAGTGCCTGAAGCGTCGAGCCTCAGAGGCGCGAGACTGCCCCCTGGCTTCTCGGACTCGTTGGTCGAGCCGTTGACCGATCGCGAGCTCGAGGTGCTTGCGCTGATGGGCGACGGCATGTCGAACGAGGAGATCGCCGCCGCCCTCTACATCTCGACAAACACGGTCAAGACGCACCTCAAGAACATCTACGGGAAGCTCGGGGTCGTCAGTCGAACCCAGGCCGCCGCTCGCGCCCTCCAGCTCGGGCTCCGCCAGCGGTCAGTGCCAGACCAGCCGACGGCGGCATGAATCGGACGGCTCGAAGGAGTTGGTACGGAGGGCGGTGGTCCTCTGACGGCGGTCGTGACCCCGGGAGACCGCTACCCGCGCCCTCAGCCACCTGTGACCAGACGCGCCGCCGCCGCGTAGACGAAGCCGAAGAGGATCGTGGCGGGCAGCGTCAGCGCCCATGACACGGCGATTCCCCGCACCAGACCCCAGCGGATGGCGCGCCAGCCACGGAGCATGCCGACGCCCACGATCGCCGCCGTGATCGTGTGTGTCGTGCTGACCGGGATCCCCGCCTGCGATGCGACCTGCAGCACGGTGGCCGCCGCGACCTCGGCCGCGAAGCCTTGATCGGGCGTGAGCCCGGTCACCCGCATCCCGAGCGTGCGGATGATGCGCCAGCCACCCGCGGCAACCCCCAGGCCTGCCACCGCGCCGACGCTGACGATGACCCAGACCGGGACCTCGACGGCGCTCGAGCCGAAGTAGACGGCCAGGGCGAGCGCGAGGACGCCCATCGGCTTCTGCGCGTCGTTCCGCCCGTGGCTGAACGCCATGTAGATCGAGGAGAGGCGTTGGAGCATCCGCAGCACCGAGGTCGCCTGGTCGCGGCGGAGCGAGCCGGCGAGGTTCCAGGTCAGCGACAGGGCCAGCCCGCCTCCGAGCGCCCCGAGCACAGGCGAGATGACGATCGCGAGGAGGACTGGCGCGAGTCCGAGCCAGTTGATGGCCGGCGGACCGGCGACCAGCAGCCCGACTCCGAGGATCGCGCCGATCAGGCCGTGCGTCTCGCTCACGGGAATCCCGAAGCGGTAGGTGAGCAGGCTCCACGTCGTCGCTCCGAGCAGAGCGGCGACCACGGCACCCTGGGAGAGGAACTCCGGCGCCACGATGCCCTTGCCGATCGTCAGGGCCACGGCTGTCCCGGTGAGCGCGCCGAGCGTCTCGAAGATCGCGGCCACCAGGACCGCTTGCGCCGGGCGGAACACGCGCGTCCCGACCGCCGTCGCGATCGAATTGGCGGCATCGGTGAAGCCGCCGACGAAGGCGTAGACGTAGGAGAGCGCGATCGCGGCGACGACGACCGGCAGACCGCTCTCCGCCACGGCCCGCTCATGATAGCCGCCCGGCCGCGCGGACTGATGCGGGCGAACTCTTACCCACGGGGAGTTTGACAGCGACGCGCCGCGTCTCTAGACTGCGCCATCGCGCCACGTTGCGCAGCCACTTCCGCAGCGAGGTCCTTCAGGAGCATGGATCGCATCCGCACCAACGCAGCGCTCATCGGCCTGCGTACGGGCGTGCCTGCCGGCCGCCCGTTCGGCGGGAGATCTGTGCCCACCGCGAGCTAGCGCCGGGCGGCCGAGCCGCCTGAGGAGCAGCCGGAGCCGGCGGGCCAGATCGGCCCCCCGGCTCTTTCGTTTCCCTCGCCCTCGCGCGAGGTGCCGTCGGAGCCGCCGCTCCCGCCGATCGTCAACCCGGGGCCCGTCCCTGCCCTCCTCCGGCGATCGGATCGTCTCCACCGACGAGCACCCTCAGCGAGGACGCACACCATGACCATCACCATCGCGCCCGACCGGCAGGCCCCCGTCCTGCCCGGCCCGCAGCTCGGCCCGCCGTTCGCGGTCGGTCGCGAGGGCCCGCCGGCGCTCGAGATCGAGCATGTCACCAAGCGCTTCGTGGTGGGGCGCCGGCGTCGCTCGGTGGTCGCCGTGGACGACGCCTCGATCCGCATCGAGCGCGGCGAGATCTACGGGATCCTGGGCGCCAACGGGAGCGGCAAGTCGACCCTGATCCGCCTGGTCAGCACCCTGCTGACGATCGACCAGGGGCGCGTCCGGGTCTTCGGCCACGACATCGAGCACGAGGAGATGGCGGTCAAGCGCCTGATCAACCGGGTCAGCGTCGACGCCGCCTTCTTCAAGAAGCTCTCGCCGGCCGAGAACCTCTCCTACGCCGCGCGGCTCTATGGGCTGGAGGCGGGGTCGGCCCGCCGCGAGGCGGTGCGCATCCTGGGGCGGCTCGGCATCGCCGAGTCGCGCGTGGGGCGACCGCTCGAGCAGATGAGCCGCGGGATGCAGCAGAAGGTGGCCATCGCGCGCGCCCTGTTGACGAGCCCGGCACTCCTGCTCCTCGACGAGCCGACGACCGGCCTCGACCCGCGCTCGAAGCTCGAGGTGCAGGCCTTCATCGAGGAGCTGCGAGCGAGCCACGACGCCACGATCGTGCTCACCACCCACGACCTCGACGAGGCCGACCGGCTGTGCGACCGGATCGCGCTGCTCAACGAAGGACGGATCGTGGCCGAGGGGACGCCGGCCGAGCTCAAGGCGCGCGTCGCCCGGGAGCGCGACCTGCCCCCCACGTTGCACAGCGTCTTCATGACCTACACCGGCCGCTCCCTCGACGAGGACGTCGAGGACGAGGACGGGAACGACGAGTGAACGAAAGGAGGTGAGACCCATCTTCAGCGACAAGCACCTTGTCCAGCTGCTGCACGCTCAGCGCGTCGGCGCGCTGCGCGAGGAGGCACGCCTCGAGCGCCTGATGCGCCGGCCTTCGCGCCGCCACATCCGGCGCGCGATCGGACGGTCGATCGTCCGGATCGGCACCCGCATCGCGGCGGAGCCGTCCCCCGAGCCGGCCCGGTCCGGATGACCGCCGGGCCGGGTCTTCCCGAGGAGTGAGAACACCATGGCCATCTTCACGCGCGAGCTGCGGGCGAGCTACGCCTTCGTCGAGCGCAACTTCAACCTGACCAGGCGCTACTGGGGCTGGGAGGTCGCCTTCCTGGTCTACGCCGTGGCGGGCGCGCTCTCGATCACCCTGATCGGCAAGGAGCAGGGCGACGCCCGCCTCATCCTCTCGTTGATGATCGGGGCCATCTTCTGGAACTACCTCTCGGTCGTCTTCAGCTTCATCGCCGAGACGATCGCCTGGGAGCGCTGGGAGGGGACGCTCGAGTACACGATGATGGCGCCCGTCCGGCGCTTCGCGCAGCTGCTCGGCTCGACCCTCTACGCCATCCTCTACGGGCTGATCCACACGGGCGTCGTGCTGGTTGCGCTCACCCTCTTCTTCGGGCTCGACCTGTCGCGGGCGGACTTCGCCACGGCCGGCGTCTTCATGCTGGTCGGCTCCGTCTCCTTCGTGGGGATCGGCATGATGGCGGCGGTCCTGCCGCTCCTCTACGTCGAGCGCGGGGCGCAGATGACCTTCGTCCTCCAGTCGCTCCTGCTGCTCGTCAGCGGCGTCTACTACTCGATTGAGATCCTGCCCGACTGGATGCAGGTGCTGGCGCGCTTCTCGCCGGCGACCTACATCCTCGACGGCGTGCGCCGGGGCCTGATCGACGGGACGCCGGTGACCGCGCTGTGGGGCGACGTCTGGCCGCTGGTCGTGATGGGCGTGGCACTGGTCCCTCTCGGGACGTGGGCGTTCGGGCGTGCGGAGCGCTACGCCAAGCGGACCGGCAAACTCAAGCGGGTCGGCTGACGCCGATATCGGACCGTCAGTCGTCGCCCATGTCGTCGAGCGCGGCAAGGGTGGTTCGATGAACCCAGCCCTCGGCGCCGTCGGGCGCCCGCACGAGCCAGTACCCTGCCTGCTCGCGGAGCAGCTCCACCTCGTCACCCTGCTGCAGCGCTCCGGTGTCGGATCCGTAGAGCTCGTCCGGTCTGTTGGCGAGGCGCACGAACCGGTATGACACCTGACGTCGCTCGACGCCCGGTTCCGGCGGTCGGTCGAAGACGAGCCTGTGACGGGCCATGACCGCGGCCGGCACGATCCCGCGACGCGCGGCCTGGAGCGATGGACGGCGCCAGCGCGGCATCGCCTCCTCGCCGACCGGCGCGTCGGTCGCAATCGGGGTTTCGGTGAGGCCGCCCCTTCCGACGGAGTCCACGGCTGGCACCGTGGCGGGTTCCTCGGTCCGGCGCCGCCCCCGCGCAACCAGGGCCAGGAAGACCGCGGTGCCGGCCAGCGCCGCCAGGGCGGTGGCGGTCAGCAAGATCGGCAGTCGCGGCCGGTCCGAGGTAGGCACCGTGCTCGCGACCGCAGTTGCCGGAGGCGCGGTGGCGTTCGCGCCAGGCGCGACACCGCCGGTGACCGGGGCGTCACCGGGAGCCGAGGGCGGTGCCGATGCCCAGGGAGTCGGTATCGCGGAGCTCGTGCTCGCTACGGGGCTCGGCGACGGGCTGGCCGCGACCGTGGCGAGGGGCGTCGCCGATGGGGTCGGGCCGCCGGTGCCTCCAGGAGCCGTCGGGCTGGCCGTGGGAGCCACG
>Ga0154433_1044_pt2 | contig 50679 bp, 46 predicted proteins | sample RifGroC2_FD_115937 | JGI IMG/M metagenome (GOLD analysis project Ga0154433, IMG submission 115937) | Chloroflexi bacterium GWC2_73_18 | reverse complement strand
ACGGGCGGAACGTCTTGGTGCGCATACCAGATTCTCGCACCCGCCCGCGTGGCCCCGCTGGCCAATACCGACACACGCTCCTAGCGGATCGGCCAGACGATCTCGGTCCGGTAGCCCGAGGGGTCGGGCGCCTGGCCCGGCCCCACCAGGTAGACCTCCCGCGGCGGGCCGGCGCCCTCGTGGCCGTGGACCTGCATCCAGCCGACCAGCGCCTGGTAGGCCGGGCCGATCTCTTCGTAGGGTCCGCCGTGCAACGTGTAGGCGGCCGGCCCGGCCGGCAACTCGCCGCCGCGCAGCTCGCCCTCGCCGGCGACCGGCTCCGCCAGTGGGACGCCCATCTCGACGTCGATGTCCTCCTCGCGGAAGTCCGGGTCATGGTAGATGGCGAACGGCGGCCCGGCCGGCCGGATCCCGTTCCGGCCGAGGTAGCCGAACAGCTCGCCGTATGTCCGCCCCATCAGCGGCCCGAGCTCGGGCAGCGACGTGTGCCGGCGGACGCTCAACATCGGCTGCGGCGGCGTCTCGCGGATCTTGATCTCGTAGTCCATGGGACCCACCTCCTCGTCGAGCAGGCGCTGCAGGAAGGCGAGTGAGGCCTGGGAGCCGGCGAGCCGCTCCTCGAGCCGCCCGCGGTGCCGCTCCAGGAGTCGGCGCCGCAACGCTGCCTCCCGCTCATCGAGCAGGGCGCGGATCTCGTCCAGCGGCATCTCCAGCGATCGGAGCAGGCGGATCCGCTCGGCGTCGCCCGCCTGCGCCAGGCTGTAGTAGCGGTAGCCCGAATCCGGATCCACGTGCGCCGGCCGCAGCAGGCCGAGCTCGTCGTAATGCCGGAGCGCCGCGATGGTGAGCCGGCTCACCCTGGAGAAGCGGCCGATCGGCACCAGGTCTCTCATCGCCTCGCCTACCCTGGGCCCTCACACGGGGCGAGAGTCAAGGCCGCTCCGGCCCGGAAAGCCGTGACCCCCGCCGATCGGCGTCACGCGCCAGCGCGGCGAGCCGGCCGATCTCCCGGCCGCTCAGCTGGCGCGTCTCGCCGGTGCGCAGCTCGGCGAGCCGGATCGTGCCGATGCGCACGCGCACCAGCCGCGCGATCGGTGCCCCGACCGCCACGAACATCCGTCGCAGCTGGCGCTTCCAGCCCTGCCGCAGCGTGGCGCGATACCAGGTGAGCGGAGGTGGCGGCGGGTCGAGAAGGCCGACCAGCCGGCGCACCTCGACCGCGCTCGCCGGCCGGAGGACCTCGAGCCGGGCCAGTCCCTCGGTCATCCCGATGCCCCTCGTCAGCGCATCGACCTGGATCTCGCCCAGCGGACGTCGCAGACCGACCGAGTACTCGCGCTCGACCTCGTACCGCGGGTGGAGAAGCCGCTCCGCCCAGGCCCCATCGTTGGTGAGGAGGAGCAGCCCCTCGGAGTCGCGATCGAGGCGCCCGACCGGATAGAGCCGTCCGGCTTCGGCGCGGAGCTCGGCCGGGACCAGCTCGAGGACGGTCCGGGCGGCGTGGCGATCGGCGACCGTGCTGGTCACCCCCATCGGCTTGGCCAGAACGAGGTAGACGTGCCGCCGCACCGGGCCGACCGGCCGGCCGTCCACGGCGACGACGGCGCGCTCCGGGTCGACCCGCTCGCCCACCACCGCGACGCGCCCGTCGACGGTGACGCGCCCGGCCGCCACCAGCGCCTCGGCCGCCCGCCGCGAGGCGACGCCGGCCGCGGCGAGCACCTTCTGGAGCCGCTCCTCAGGCATCCTCGCCGGCCAGGGTCGCCGCGATCTCCGCCTCGAGCGGCGGCAGGTCGTCGAGGCTGGTCAACCCGAAGCGCTCCAGGAACTCGAAGCCGGTGCCGTAGAGGTACGGCCGGCCGGGGGTGTCGGCGCGCCCCAGCTCGACGACGAGCCGCCGGTGCAGCAGCGTCCGCAGCACGTACTCGGAATCGACGCCGCGGATCCCGTCGATGAGGCTGCGGGTGACCGGCTGGCGATAGGCGACGATGGCCAGCGTCTCCAGCCCGGCCGGGGTGAGCCGCAGCCCCTCCGCCCCGATGTAGCGGGCGATCAGGGCCCCCGCCTCCGGCGCGGTCACCAGCTCGACCCGCTCCCCGGCCGCGACGAGGCGGATCCCACGCTCTCGCAGCGCCACCTGGAGATCGCCGAGGCGCTCGTCGACCGTCCCCACATCGGTGCCCGCGAGCCGGGCGATCTCGCGGCGCGAGAGCGGCCGCTCGGCGACGAAGAAGAGCGCCTCGAGCTGGGCGAGGGTCGGCTCGCCCGGCGGGTCCGCGTTCACGCGCCCCCCTCCCCGGGACGGCGGCAGACGATCGGCCCCCACGGCTCGGCCTGCTCCACGATCAGCTCGCGTCGCTTGACCAGCTCGAGCATGGCCAGGAAGGTGACCGCCGCCACGACCCGGTCGCGCACGCCCCGCAGCAGCTCCTGGAGAACGATGACCGGGGCCGCGCGAAGGGCGGCGCGGATCGCCTCGGCGCGCTCCTCCATGGTGATCTCACGGACGAGCCGCCCGGGGGCCAGCTCGGGAGGCGGGAGGAGGCGGGCCAGCCCGCGGAGGGCGTCCGCCAGCGCGGCCGGATCGAGCGTCGGCTCCTGCGGCGGTCGCGCCCCGGCGAGGCCGGCCGCAGCGGCCACGCCCGCCTCGCGGTGGAAGAGACCGGGCCACGCCAGCCGCTCCGCGAGCCGCCGCCCAGCGTCGCGGTAGGCACGGTAGAGGACGAGGCGCCGACGCAACTCCTCCTCGGGATCGAACCCCTCCTCGAGCCCTTCCCCCGGCGGCGGGGCGAGCGGCCGCGGCAGGAGGGCCCGTGACTTGATCAGGATCAGCTGCGCCGCCACCTCGACGAAGGAGGAGAGGCTGGGCAGGCGGTCGCCCTCCAGGTGCGCCAGCGCCTCGAGGAAGGCCTCGGCGAGATCGCCGAGCGGCACGGTGAGGACGTCGAGCCGGCGGGCCTCGATGACCGCCAGCAGCAGCGCCAGCGGCCCGTCGAAGGCGCCGATGCGGATGACCGGCGTCGCCGTGCCGGCGCGGTCCGGCCGAAGGGTCACCTCCAGCGAGGGTGCGGTCACGTCAGCTCCCCTCGTCGGCCAGGCGGAGCGCCTCGAGCGCCGGCCCGTCCTGCGGCGCCGCACGATGGCGGATCAGGGCGGCGGTCCGCTCCGACGCCCCCGCCGCGCGCGCCAGCTCCGCCGACCGGTCGGCATGGTGCGCCAGCCGCTCGAGCCCCTCGCGGCCGCCCGGCAGCCGGCGCGCGGAAGCGGCGATCCAGGCCCCGTAACGCTCGGTGAGCGACCAGGCGACGCGGTGCCAGAGCCGGACCCGGGGACCCTTGCCCGCGTCGTGGAGGAGGCCGGCCAGCAGCAGCTCGCGGTCGTTGCCGTGACCGGCCGTGCGAAGGGCGGCGACCACATCGAGCCCGTGGCGCCGGTCGGCGACCGGCATCGCCTCGAAGAGCGCCAGCTGGGCCGGCGTCAGCCAACCGGCGAGCTCCTCGCGTTCTTCGGGCCGCACCGTGGAGCGCAGATGGCCCCGAAACCGGCCGATCTTGCCGCGCCACCAGGCGATCGCCGGGCCGCCCCTAGACACCGATCAGGAAGCCGGTCATCGCGTCGAGGAGCCGCCCGAAGGCGAAACGGAGGGGCGTGGCGGCGAGCAGGAAGACGAGGATGAGCAGGCCGTACATGGCGTACGGCTCGTAGGCGCGCAGGCGCCAGGCGGTCCGCGGGTCGACCAGGCCGAGCAGCACCCTGTATCCGTCGAGCGGCGGGATGGGGACCAGGTTGAAGAGCATGAGGGCCAGGTTGATCAGGACGCAGAAGTCGAGGATGCGAAGGAGCTCGATCGGAACGTCATTCCGGAGCCCGAGGGCGACGATCGCGCGGAACGGGATGGCGAAGAGCATCGCCAGCACCAGGTTGGAGAGCGGTCCGGCGGCGGCCACCAGTGCCTCGCCGCGCCGGCCGCCGGAGAGGTTGACCGGGTTGACCGGCGTCGGCTTCGCCCAGCCGACCATCCCGGTGAGCAGCAGCGCCAGGGCACCGAATGGGTCGAGATGGGCGAGCGGGTTGAGGGTGAGCCGGCCAAGGAAGCGGGCGGTCGAGTCGCCCAGCCGGTAGGCGGCCAGGGCGTGCGAGAACTCGTGGACGGGGAAGCCGACCAGCAGGATCACCCCGGCGGCGATCAGGCGGGTCGGGTCGAGGTCGAACAGCACAGGGGCGCGCCTCCTGTCGGGTGGTGAGAGTCGCGCCGTATCGTATCGCCCCTCGGCCGCGACCGAGGGCCGAGCGGGGCGGCCGCCGGACCGCTAGAGCCGGCCGAGCAGCTCCTGCTTCTTGGTCTCGTACTCCTCGGGCGTGATCGCCCCGCGGTCGCGCAGGTCGGCCAGGCGGGCGAGCGTCTCGGTCACCTCCTCGGCCTGGGCGGCCGGCTCGGCGGCCGGCTCGGCGGCACGGAGCGGCGCCGTCACCTGGATACCGCCCTCCAGCTCGAGCTCGAGCTGGTGCTTCTGGTTGAGCATCTGACGCTTGAAATCAGGGGCGTGGTTGAGCATGCGGTACTCGTCGATCGCCTGGTCGGCCGCGGTCAGGATGTTGAGGTCGCCGTAGCCGAGGAGCCGGCCGACGACGTTCTGCTCGAGGACGGCGTCGTTGATCTTCTCCAGGCTCGAGTCAGCCGAGCGCTTGTTGAAGACCCCCTCCACCTTGAGGATCCGCCGGTTGGTGACCAGGTAGTCCTGTGCCCACCAGTTCCAGAGCTTCCAGCCGAAGAGGAACGCGCCGACGACCACCAGGGCCAGCGTCGCCCAGCCGGCCACCCCTTCGATCGCTGTCAGTTTCAGCCACTGCACGACGATGAAGACGATCAGCCCGAGGATGAAGAGCCCGATCCCCGTCCGGCCCTCGATGAGGAGCGCCAGCCAGTGCTGGCGGCTGCGGAGGACGACGTGTTCGCCCTCCGACATCAGCGTGTCCGCGTAGCGCATGCCTCTGCCTCCTGGTGCGGCCCGGCCGCCACGCTCAGGCGCGCGGGTGGGCGCGGGCGTAGACCTCCTTGATGCGCGGCCCCGTCAGGTGCGTGTAGAGCTGCGTCGTGCTGATACTCGCATGTCCGAGCAACTCCTGGACGACGCGCAGGTCGGCGCCGCCCTCGAGGAGATGGGTGGCGAACGAGTGGCGCAGCGTGTGCGGCGACACGTGGCCGCGCGTCCCGGCGCGGGTGGCGGCCGCGCGGACGATCATCCAGGCGGCCTGGCGGGTGAGCCGCCGTCCGCGCGCCGAGAGGAAGAGCGGCCCGCCGTGGACGGGGGCCACGTGACCACGGGCGAGCCAGGCGGGACGGACCGTGTCCGAATAGCGGCCGAGGGCGGCCATGGCCGGCTCCCCGACGGGCACGAGCCGCTCGCGGCCCCCCTTGCCCAGGACCCGCACGAAGGCCCCCTCCAGCGAGAGGTCCTCGGCGTCGAGCCCGACCGCCTCGCCGACGCGCAGGCCGCTGGCGTAGAGGAGCTCGAGGAGCGCCCGGTCGCGGAGGCCGCGCGGATCGGCCGGGTCGGGCGCCTCCAGCAGCCGTTCCACGTCGGCGACCTCGAGGACGTCGGGCAACCGCCGGGCCTGGCGCGGCAGGTCGAGGAGCCCGCCGACGTCGACCCCGATCACCTCCTCGCCGAAGGCGAAGCGGTAGAAGGCGCGGATCGCCGCGGCGCGTCGCCGGATGGTGCCGGGGGCACGGTGCCGCTCGACGCGGAGCGTCTGCAGGTAGCGCTGCGCCGGCTCGGGGGTGCGAGCCCAGGCGGCGATCCTCGGCGCCGCGGCGGCGAAGTCGCGGAGGTCCGCGCGGTAGGCCTCGATGCTGCGCGGCGAGAGGCCGCGTTCGACGCGCAGGAAGAGCAGGTAGCCGGCGACCGCCTCCTCGAGCGCCACGGGCCCGCGGCGCTCGCGCGCGCTCATGCGCTGCGCGCCAGCTCCCCCCTGCTCCCCGTTCACGAGGGCAGCAGCTCCGCCTTCTGCCGGAGCAAATCCCAGAACGGCAGGGCCCCCGCGGGCACCACGAAGCGGACCGGCTGGCTGCGTGCCTGGACCTCCACCACGTCGCCGACGGCCAGCGCGACGTCGACGTGCCCGTCGATGTTGAGCAGCACGTCGAAGGCGTCCACCACGCGCACGACCACCGCATGCTGGGGGCTGACCACCACCGAGCGGATGGCGGCGAGGTAGGCGGCGATGGGGGTCACCACGAGGTTGCGGCCGACCGGATCGAGGATCGGTCCGCCGGCCGAGAAGGAGTAGCCGGTCGAGCCGGTCGGCGTGGCGACGACCAGGCCGTCGGCGATGAAGGTGGCCAGGTGGGAGCCGCCGATCTCGACGCCGAGGCGTACCACGCGGGCCTGCGCTCCGCGCACGATCGCCGCCTCGTTCATGCCGACGTACCTGGCCGTGGCCGGTCCTCCGCCGGGGCGCACCGCGGCGTCGAGAGCCATCCGCGGCTCGAGCGTGTAGGTGCCGGCCACGAGCTGGTCGAGCAGCATCTCGAGACCCTCCGCCTCGACCTTGGAGAGGAAGCCGATCTTGCCCAGGTTGACGCCGACGATCGGAACCTCGCCGGTCGCCACGGCGCGCGCGGCGCGCAGGAAGGTGCCGTCTCCGCCCAGGACGACGACGGCATCGCTGTCGCCCAGCTCGCCCACGATGGCGTCGTGGTCGGCCGGGTGGGCCCACGCCTCGAGGGCGTGCGCGGCACACCAGGCGAGGGCGCGGTCGCGCAGCGCCTCGGCCGCCGGATTGGTGGGGTTGAAGGCGAAGCCGAGGCGCTTCACGTCCCGCCCTCGCGCGGCGGCACCTCGAGATCGAGGAAGAACTCCCGGTTGCCGGCCGGGCCGACCAGGGGTGAGGGCGTCTCGCCCCGCACCCCGAGGCCGAGCCCCGCCGCGTGTCGCCGGATCCGCTCGAGCACGGCCCGGTGGACCGCCGGGTCACGCACGACGCCGCGGCGCACCTGCTCGCGCCCGGCCTCGAACTGAGGCTTCACCAGCGCCACGATCCGCCCACCCCCCGGCGCGAAGGTCGCGGCCAGCGGGCCGAGAACCTTCTCCAGCGAGATGAAGGAGACGTCCACCGTGGCGAACGTCACCGGCTCGGGGAGCCGCACCGGCGCGGCCGCGTCGGGGGCGAGCTGGCGCGCGTTCGTGCGCTCCAGCGAGACGACACGCGGATCGGTCCGAAGCGACTCGGCGAGCTGCCCGCGGCCCACGTCGAGAGCATAGACACGGCGCGCGCCACGCCGCAACAGGACGTCGGTGAAACCGCCCGTCGAGGCACCGACGTCGAGGCAGACCCGTCCCGCCGGATCGACGCCCGGGTCGTCCGCGAGGAAACGATCGAGCGCCGCGGCGAGCTTCTCGCCGCCGCGCGAGACCCAGGCCGGCGTCTGCTTGACCGCGAGCGGGAGGTCCGGGGCAACGAGATCGCCCGGCCGCCGGTCGACGCGCGCCCCCGCCCCGGCCCCGGCGCGGATCCGGCCCGCGAGCAGGAGCGCCTGGGCGCGCGCCCGCGACTCCGCCAGCCCTCGCTCGACGATCAGCTGATCGAGCCGGACGCGGTTCCCGGGCCGCGAGGTCACCCTCGTCAGGCCGTGCGCGTCGCCTGGAGCGGCAGCGCCGGCCGGGCGCCGAGCCGCTCGAGCGCCTCGCGGACCTGCTCCACGATCCCGTCCGTGTCGAGGCGGAGCGCCCGCCGCAGGTCGGCGACCGCACCGTGGTCGACGAAGCGCCCGGCCGGGATCCCGATCACCAGCGCCGGCACCTCGCGGACGGTCGCGTCATCGAGACCGGCCGCCGCCAGCGCCTCGAGGACGGCGCCACCGAAGCCGCCCGCCGCGACGCTCTCCTCGAGGGTCACCACCAGCCGTTTGCCACGCGCTTCGGCCGCGATCAGGTCGCGGTCGAGCGGCTGGGCGAAGCGCCCGTTGACCACCCCGACCGACCAGCCCTCGGCGGCCAGGCGCTCGGCCGCCGCCAGCGCCCGCCCCACGATCGGGCCGAAGCCCACCAGCAGGATCTCGGTCCCCGCGCGGAGCAGCTCCCCGCGCCCGACCGGCAGCACCCGCGGCTGCGCGGGCGGCAGGTCGAAGCCGGGGTCGCGCGGGTAGTGGAGGGCGAAGGGATGCTCCTGTGCGAAGGCGGTGCGGAGCAGCGAGCGGAGCTCCTGCTCATCCTTCGGGGAGGCGACCACCATGTTCGGGATCTGTCGCTGGGCCGGGATCGTGAAGATCCCCTGGTGACTCGTGCCGTCCTCCCCGACGAGCCCGGCGCGGTCGACGCCGATGACGACCGGCTGGTCGTTCTGGCAGGCGTCGTGGACCTGCGCGTCGAGGGCGCGCTGGAGGAAGGTCGAGTAGACCGCCACGAACGGGCGCATCCCGCCGAGGGCCAGGCCGGTCGCCAGCGTCACGGCGTGCGGTTCACAGATGCCGACGTCGATGAAGCGGTCCGGGCAGGCCTCCTGGATGCGGCTCAGCCCGGTGCCGGTCGGCATGCCGGCGGTGATCGCCACGACCCGCGGGTCCTCGGCCGCGATGGCAACCAGCTCCTGCGCCAGCACCTGGGTGTAGGTCGGCGGCTTGCGGCGCGCCACCGCGGCCTGCTCCTGCGACGGCGTCGCCTCCCCTTCGCCGTCGAGGGCACGCTCGGCGAGCGCCCGCTCGTGTGCCGGGGCGAGCTTCATCTCGGGGAGCGCCGCGCCGTGGAACGAGATCCGGTCGATCTCGGCCGGCGGGTAGCCGCGCCCCTTCTGGGTGCGAACGTGGACGAGCACCGGCGTGCGCAACACGAGGGCGGCCCGGAGCGTGCTCTCCAGCGCGTGGAGATCGTGCCCGTCGATCACCCCGATGTAGGTGATGCCGAGATCCTCGAAGAGCTGGCCGGGCTGGGCGAAGGTGACGACCGACCGACGCAGCCGGCGCGACAGGTCGAGCAGCGTCCGTCCCGCGAGCGGGACCCGCTCGACCAGGTGGTCGTAGGCGCCCTTGGTGGTGCGCCACGTTCCGGAGAGCTTGATGCGCGACAGGTACGTGCTGAGCGCGCCGACCGTGGGGCTGATCGACATCTCGTTGTCGTTGAGCACGATCAGCAGCTGGCTGGGGCGGTGGCCGATATCGTTGAGCGCCTCCAGCGAGAGGCCGCTGATGAGCGCCGCGTCGCCGACGACGACGGCGACACGATGCTCGAGCCCCTGGAGGTCGCGGGCGTTGGCGAGCCCCTGGGCGATGGAAAGGCCGGTGCCGGCGTGGCCCCCGTCGAAGACGTCATGCGGCGACTCGCTGCGCCGCGGGAAGCCCCCGATGCCCCCGACCTGGCGGAGCGTCCCGAAGCGCTCGAGGCGTCCGGTGAGCAGCTTGTGGGCGTAGGCCTGGTGGCCGGTGTCCCACAGCACCCGGTCGCGCGGCGACTCGAGGGTGCGGTGGAGGGCGACGGCCAGCTCGACGGCGCCCAGTGACGAGCCGAGATGACCGCCGGTCTGCGCCACCGTCTCGATGATGACGGCACGGATCTCCCGGCAGAGCCGCGTCAGCTCGGCATGGGAGAGGGAGCGCAGGTCCTCTGGACCGTGGATATCGGGGAGGATCGCCATCTTCGTCGGGTCGCCCACGGGGCCCGGCCCATCGTAGCGCACGGTCACCACCCCGCCGCCCTCAGCCGTCCTGGTCGTCGGGCGACAGTTCGATCGCCTGGAGCGCCCCGCCGGCCCTCTCGACCAGGCGCTGGACGCGCAGCTCGGCATCGGCCAGGAGCCGGGCGCAGCGCTCGTGCAGCGCCACGCCGCGCTCGTATAGCGTGATCGCCTCCTCCAACGGCAGCCCGCCGCTCTCCAGGCGGGTCACCGTCTCCTGGAGTTCGGCCAGGGCGCGATCGAAGGGGAGCGTCCCCGGGTCCGCGCTCCCGCCCGCCCCGTTCGTCTCCGGGCCGGGCGGCCCGGAGACGGTCTCAGTCGCCATCGTCTCCTTCGTCCTCCGCGAGCCGCTCCACCCGGCGGCCGGTCAACGGCGCGAGGAGCATACCAGCGCCGGCGCCGGCGACCGCCACGAGCAGCACCGCCACGAGGAAGACGAGCAGCCTCATCCTACTGCGCCGGCCGGACGCGCTCGACGCGCGCATCCAGTTCCCCCCGTGCCAGGCGGATCGACAGGTCCTCCCCGCGCGAGCGGGTAGCCGCGTCGCGGACGATCGCCCCATCGCGGTCCCGCACGATCGCGTACCCGCGCTCGAGCGTGGCGAATGGGCCGAGCGCGGAGAGCGCCGCCTCCGTCGCGGCGAGCCGGGCCGAGGCCCCGCGCAACCGCGCCGCCACCAGCAACGGCAGGCGCTCGCCGGACCGGGCCAGGCGGTTGCGCCCCTCCCCGAGGCGCGCCGCCAGGGCGCGCGTCGCCCGGTCGAGCAGGAGTCCCGCTCGCTCCCGCTCGGCGGCGAGGACGGCGTCGGGCCGGAGGCGGTCGAGCGCGCGTCGCTCCTCGAAGACCTGCCGGCGGGGCGTCTCGAGGGCGGACTCGACGGCACGCGCCATCTGTCGCGCGCGCGCGTGCAGCCCGGCCATGAACGCGACGCGGTCGGGGGCGACGAGCTCGGCGGCCGCCGACGGGGTCGGCGCACGGATGTCGGCAGCGAGGTCAGCCAGGGTCACGTCGACCTCGTGGCCGACGCCGCAGACGACCGGGACGGGATGGCCCACGACGGCCCGTACCACCCGCTCGTCGTTGAAGGCCCACAGGTCCTCCAGCGAGCCGCCGCCGCGCGCCAGGATCACGACGGCCGGCGCCAGCTCCGGCGTCCCGGCGACGCCCACCACCTCGCCGTAGCGGTCCAGCCGGCCGAGGGCGGCCACGATCGTGGGGGGCGCCGCCTCGCCCTGCACCAGGCAGGGAGCCAGGAGGACGCGCGCCAGCGGCCAGCGGCGCGCCAGGACCTGGCGGATGTCGTGCCAGACGGCGCCGCTCGGAGACGTCACCACGCCGATCGTCTGCGGCAACGGGGGGAGCGGCCGCTTGCGAGCGGCATCGAAGAGCCCCTCGGCCGAGAGACGCGCCTTCAGCTCTTCGAGACGAAGCGCCAGGTCGCCGAAACCGGCCGGCTGGAGCGACTCGACGTACAGCTGCACGCGGCCCTGCTGCTCGAAGAGATCGAGCCGGCCGTGGGCCACGACGCGCAGCCCGGTGCGCGCCTCGAAGGCCGAGGCGAGCCGCTCATCGCGGAACCAGACGCACTCGAGCTGGGCGCGTTCGTCCTTGAGGGTGAAGTAGGCGTGGCCGGCGGCGCTGACGGTGACCCGTCCGACCTCGCCCTCCACCCACAGATCGCGGAGCAGCTCGTCCGTGCGGATCGCCTCGCGGACGCGACGCGTCACCTCCCCGACGCTGAGGATCCGCAGCCCGCGCGCGCCGGGGACGGGCGCGTCGCCCCAGGAGAACATGGCCGACCCGCTAGACGCGGGTCTGGTACTCCCCGGTCCGTGTGTCGACGCGGATCGTGTCGCCGGCGTCGACGAAGAGCGGCACCATGACGACATGCCCGGTCTCGAGGGTCGCCTGCTTGCGGGCGCCGGTCTGGGTGTCGCCGGCGAAGCCCGGCTCGGTCTGGGTCACCACCAGGTCGACCGTGACCGGCAGCTCGACCCCGATCGTCTCGCCCTCATAGTTGACGCGGTCGAGGGTCATCCCCTCCTTCAGGAAGCTGACGGAATCGTCGAGCTGCTCGGCGCTCAGCGAGAACTGCTCGAACGACTCCGCGTCCATGAAGTGGAAGTCGTCGCCATCGCGGTAGAGGTACTGGATCGACCGTCGGTCGAGCCAGGCACGCGGCCACTTCTCCCCGGCCTGGAAGCTTCGCTCGATCGTCTGGCCCTTCTTGACGTTGCGCAGCTTGATCCGCACCTGCGCCGAGCCGCGGCCCATCTTGATGTGGTGGTAGTCGAGGACCTGCCAGAGCTCGCCGTCGAGCTCGATGGCGATCCCCTTGCGCAGGTCGCCGGTCGAGACCATGGAGGTGGGCTTCTCCTGTCGGTGGCGCGCGGCTGGCCGATGCCCGCCAGCGGGTCGTCGAGATGGACCAGGATTCTAGCCGAGACCGCTCGACCCGATGACGAACCAGCCGACCTGCGGGCGAGGGCGGGCGCTTTGCACGGGATACGAAGGGGCTTCGTGTCATGTGCGATGGGGGCCCCTGACGAGGCCGGCCGCGCCCGTGGCGTCGCCGCGGCCGCTCGTGCGGCGCCGGCGACGAGGCGTGCCCTGGATGGCCACGGCGATCGGGGTCCGCCCGTAAGACGAACCCTCTTCGTGCGACGCAGAAACGTCGGCGACGCTCCTGCGACGCGCCGGGGGCGGCCTACTCCCCGACGACCGTCACCTCCCGCGGGAAGCGGGTCAGCCGTTCGAGGCGCCCTTGAGCGGCCTCGTAGACGACCAGGTCCTCGATCCGCACGCCGCACACACCGTCAAGGTAGACCCCGGGTTCGACGGAGAAGACGGTGGGCGATGGGAGCGGCTCACCCTCCGGAGCCGACGCGCTCAGCGCCGGCAGCTCGTGGGTGGCGAGACCGATCCCGTGGCCCGTCCCGTGGCCGAAGTGGTCGCCGTGGCCGCCAGCAACGATGACGGCGCGAGCGGCCGCATCGACCTCCCGGCCGGAGATCGACCGGCCGCGAGCGAGGGCGTCTCCCAGCGTGGCGAACGACGCCTCCTGGGCGCGGGCCACCAGCTCGTGGATCGCGCGGTCGCGCCGCCGCGGCTCACCGACGAAGAGCGTCCGTGTCATGTCGCTCCGGTACCCGGCGACCTGCGCCCCGAAATCGAAGAGGAGCACCTCGCCGCGGCGGATCCGGCGCCCGCCGGGAGAGCCGTGCGGCAGGGCCGCCCGCTCGCCGGCCAGGCAGGCGACCGGGAAGGCGAGCGCCTCGGCGCCATGGGTGCGCAGCCAGGCCTCCAGCTCCCAGGCGAGCTCGGCCTCGGTGACACCGGGCCGGATCGCCGGCAGGAGCGCCGTCAGCGCTGCGTCACCGAGAACGCAGGCAGCGGCGATCCGCTCGACCTCGGCCGGCTCCTTCGCCGCCCGCTGCTCCTCCACCCAGCCTTCCGCCGGCACCAGTTCGACGTCGGGCGCCGCGGCGGCGAGGCGATCCCACAGCGCGTGCGAGACGAAGCCGGCCTCGATGGCCAGGCGTCGGACTCGGCGACGCCGCCGGTCGAGCGGCCGGAGCGTGCGGACCAGCTCCTTCCAGCGGGCGCGCAGGTCGTAGCCGCAGCTCTCGACCCGCGCCTCCGGCGCCTGCTCCCGGGCCTGGATCGTGTAGCGCGAGTCGGCCAGCACGACGACCTCGTCGCCGCTGACGAACGACTGCCCGGAATGGCCGGCCACCTTCTCCTCGCCGTCGGCGAGCCCGAAGCCGGTCAGGTAGCGGATGTTCTCGCGGCGGACGGTGAAGCAGGCGTCCACGCCCTCGGCCGCCATCCGCTGGCGCAGCCGCGCCAGTCGCGCCGGCCGCGCAGCCAGATCGGCCGCGGCCCAGCGCTCAAGATCGGCCGGGCGGACGCGACTCCATCGGCCGCTCACTGGCAGCCGTACAGATTGCTGGTAGGCACGCGGGCGATGGTCATCGCGGGAGGATAGCGCGCCGACGAGGCACAGAGGCGCCCCGGCGACGGCGCGGAGCGCGGCTCCGAAGAGGCGAGCGGGAGCCGTCTAGCTGATGACGAACCAGGCGACCCTCGTGTCGCCAGTGGCGGTGCCGGTGAGGTAGACGGTGAACGAGTCGGCGAGCGGGTGCACGGCGACGCGGTGGACGACGGTGGCGGTGCTGCCGGGGTTGCCCATGAGCGTGACCAGCACCTTGGTGCCGCTGCCGAGATCGATCCCCGGCGTCACGGTCACGTCGCTCGTACCGCTGGCGATGGCTGCCAGCCCGGCGCTGCTGAAGTGGACGGGGCCCTGGGCCTGGAGGGCGGTCCCCCCGGTCCCGCAGGTGGCGTAGACGCCGACCCCGGAGCTGGCGTAGCCGTAGACGCCACGGCCCGTCGTGGCCATCCCGTTGACGCCGCGGCCCTCGGTCGTGCGCCCCGTCACCCCGCGCGACGCCGCGTCCTGCACGGCGTAGCCGAAGACGCCCGTCTTGGTGGGCGAGGTGGGCACGGCGCCGGAACCCGAGTAGCCGAGGATGCCCGTGTTGTCGCCATTCGACCGGCCGACGATCGCCGGCCGGTCCGGGGCGAGGCTCCGGCCGAGGACGCCGTAGGACGAGGTGCTGATGCCGTAGACGCCGTAGAGGGAGCTGCTCGTGCCGTACACGCCGTAGGAGGAGCTGCTCGTGCCGGAAACGCCGACCCCACTTGTGGCGGTGCCTTCGACGCCGGTGACCGCGCTGCTCTCGCCCACGACGCCGACCCCGCTCGTGCTGATGCCGTAGACGCCGGTGAAGGAGCCGCTCTGGCCAAGGACGCCGTAGGCGGAGTTGCTGTAGCCGTAGACGCCGACCCCGTTTTCGCCGATGCCGCTGCTGGTGCCGTAGACCCCGACCGCGCTGCTCTCGCCAAAGACACCGGTGTCACCGCCGCTGAGGCCGTAGACGCCGCGCCCGCCGCTGCTCTCGCCGCGGACGCCGCTGGAGGAGCTGCTGGTGCCGTAGACGCCGACCCCGCTGCTGCTGGCGCCCCAGAAGACGGTGTTGCTGTTGGTGCTGTTGGCGATCTTGGTGATCGCCGTGCCGCTCAACGTGCCGCCCACGGTCACCGGGTCGCCGTTGGCGGCACGGGTCGGCAACGGACGCCCCAGGGCCTGTGCCGCCAGGGCGGCGAGGCCGCCCAGCGAGGCGGCGAGGAGGGCGCGACGGGAACGGGGAACGGCGGTCTCGATGGCCATGGCGAGGACCCTCCCTCGGGGGCGCGCAGCCCCACCCAGCCGGGCGGGCCGGGCTCGCCAGTGGCTCGGCGCGGTCAGGGGGGCGACCGTGGCTGATGGATGGACCGCGCGTCGACGCCTCCCGCCCAGGATGGGCCCATTGTGCGCCGCCGGTCAAGAGCCGCGAGGCCCGCCGCTCCCGCTGCCGGCCTTTGGGCCGGGTACTCCGATCCGAGGTGGCCGGCACACCCCCTCGGCGACGGCGCGAAGACGCCGGCCACTCACAGGTAGCCGTACTTCCTGAGGTTCGCCTCGTGCTCCTCGAGCGTCTTGGCGAAGGCGTGCTTGCCGCCGCCGTCGGGGATGGCGACGAAGTAGAGGAAGCCGGTCTCCGTGTCGGGGGCGATGGCCGCCGCGATCGAGGGGCGCGTGGGGGTGCAGATCGGCCCGGGGATCAGCCCACGGACCTGGTAGGTCTGGTAACCCTGCAGGGCCTCGGGGACCTGGTACTCCGCCAGCGGCACGTCGAGGCGGTTCCAGAAGTAGTAGCTGACCCAGTCGGGGAGCGTCACCTTCTCCAGCTCGACCGTGTCGCGCGCATAGAGGACGGTCGGATCGGCGTTGAGGAGCATCTCGCGGTCGAGCCGGTTCTGGTAGACGCCGGCGATGAGCGGGCGCTCCTCGTCGAGCGGCGTCTCCAGCTCCACGATCGAGGCGAGCGTCAGGATCTCGTACAGGCTGCGGCCCTGGGCGGTGATCTCGTCGAGGGTCTCCTGGCCGATCTCGTCGTGGAAGCGGTCGAGCATCAGGCGCAGGAGCGCCCCCGGCTCGATGTCGGGCTCGACCTCGTAGGTGGCGGGGGCGAGGTATCCCTCCAGGCTTCGCCCGGCCGGCAGGCCGATCCACGGGTAGTCGGCCAGCAACTGCTCCGAGGGGTGCTGCACCAGTCCGTAGAACATGGCGACGTCCATCTCCAGCGGCAGTGTGAGGAGCTTCGCCGTCACCTGCTCGACACGCAGCCCCTCGCGGAGCGGCACCGTCACCGTCACGATCGGGGCCTGCTGAAGTCGCTTGACGATCTCGGCCGGCGTCATGGTGGCACGCAACTTGTAGGTCCCCGCCTCGATCTCGCCGGCGAGGCCCTGGGTGACGACCAGGTAGGTGAAGGCGAGCCCGTCACGAAGCAGGCCGGCCTCCTCGAGCTGCGCCCCGATCTCGACGGCGGTCAAGCCGGGAAGCACCTCGAAGCGGATCTCGGTGGGGTCGGTGCCGGCCGGCTCGGCAAGGTCCGGTCCCAGCTCGTTGCGGACGATGTCGGCCACGAAGGGGAGGCGCAGCGCCTCGGGGTTCCTGCTCGCCAGGTCCCGGAAGGCGTCGCCGATGGCGGGACCGGCGATGGCGAGGAAGAGGACGACGACGGTCGCCGCCAGGCCGACGGCGAAGATGAGGAAGCGGAGCCAGCCGAAACGCCCGCCACCGTCGCCGCCCGCCTGGCGCATGCCACGCCCGCGTACGACCCGGCTCCCCTCACCGCCCGCGCCACGCGGGTCGAACCGCCCGGATCGGATCCCACCGACCTCACGGGGGCGTGCCTGCCCGCCCACCGGTCGCCGGGGCCCGCTCACCGGCCGGAGACCCCATGACGCCCGTCCAGCTCCGCCTGGAGGATGAGCGCGGCCGCCTCGCGGTCCACCCGGGCGCGCCTGGCACCGCGTTGCGCCGCGGTCGGCGGCCCACCGGCCCGGCCACGCCGCGGCGCTCCCAGCCGCGCCTCCGCGCGCAGGCTCGTCTCGCGCTCGTCGCGGAAGCAGACCGCAAGCCCGCTCGCGGCGCCGAGGGCCGCCGCCCACTCCCGCGTCAGCCGGGCCTGCGGACCGTCGCTCCCATCCGCCTCGAGGGGCAGGCCGACGACCAGCTCCACGGCACCGTGCTCGCCAGCGAGCCCTACCAGCGCACGCGCGTCGGCCCCGGGCGACCCCCGCCGGAGCGTCGCCAGCGGCCGTGCCGCTCGTGCCTCGTCATCGGAGACGGCGATCCCGATGCGGCGCTCCCCCAGGTCGATCCCCAGCACGCGCGTCACGGCGCCTCCGGCACCGGCGCGACTTCGACGACGACCCGGAAGTCGAGCGAGGGGATCCGCCCGAACCAGTCGGGCGTCAGCTCGACCCGCGCCTCGCCATAGCCGGCGAGGATCCCCAGCGCCTCGCCGAGCGGCCGGCCGACGATCGCCGCCTTGAGTGCGGCGGCGTCGATCCGGCGGTAGCCACTCCCTTGCGCGGTCACCTCGAAGACGACCTGGCTCGGGTCTGATCCACCCCCCGGACTCCACTCCACCTTCAGTGAGTCCTCGAGCAGGACGAGGCCGGACGCCACTTCGCCCCGCAGCCGCTCGGCGCCGAGCCGGTCGATCTGGTCGAGGTCGACCGCGCTCGCCCGGCCGTTCGCCCTGGCGACCAGTACGAAGGACTCCGCCTCGCTGCCGACGACGACGGCCGGCTCGGGGTCGAAGGTGGCGGCCCCCAGGCGCGCGGTGTCAGGGAAGATGCGTGAACCCTCGGGTGTCGTCGTGGTGGTGACGAGGCGGGCCCGGAAGGCCTCGTCCAGCTTCGCCTGGAGGTCGACGACCGCGGCATCATAGTCCTCCTGGGCGATGAGCTTCACCTCGGTGCGCGACCCGCCGGTCGTGGCCGAGGGGTTGGAGACGGTGACCAGCGCGGCGGCGAGCGTGGAGGGCTCGCGCGTGATCGCTCCGGCGGGGACGTTCCCGGCGGGGCCGGGATCGATCGCCTCGATGGTGACGTCCCGGGCGGTGGGACCGGTGGCGAACGAGGCCTTCGGGACGACCGCCGCGGCGGTGGTCACGAAGCCGGCGCCGGAAGCGGTCGAGAGGCGTGTCCCCGCCGGTACGGTGACGTCGAAGAGGGTGTTCTCGCTGCGGAAGCGCGCCACGCCCGACGCCTTGGTCTCGTCCACGCGGACGCCGCTCGCCTCGTAGGTGCCGCTCGCCTCCACCCGCAGCGTCGGCCGCTCGGCCGGCACGATCCCCGCCGCGGCGTCGACCGCGGTCGCTTCCGGATCGGCGGTCACGCTGAAGCTGACCGGCCCGATCGCCTCCAGGCGCGGGGTCACCGTGACCCGCGCCTCGGGGACGACGAAGTAGGCGGCCGCGCCACCGCCGCCACCGGCGACGATGAGCAGGAGGAGCCCGACCGCCAGCCAGCGGCGGCGGGACGGCCGCTCCCCGCGCCGCGCCTCGCCGCGCACGACCGGCAGTGCCGCCGCCGCGGCCGGGCGGGCACCGGCCGCCGCCGGCGCCGCCTCCTCCTCGCCCGGCGCCTCGGCCTCGACCGTCGGGACCGGCCCGCCGGCGGCCGCGCCCGGCGCCGCCGCCGACCCCTCCGCGGCCGCCGCCTCGTACTCCCGCACCGTGGCGTAGGCCGGCAGCGCCGCCGCCAGCGCGAGCGCCCGCGCCGCCGCCTCGGGCGACACGATGGCGAGCGCCTGGCCGCGCGCCGCCGCCTCGCGCGCCAGGAGCCGGAAGTTGATGCGGCTGCTGGCCAGATGCGAGCCGGCCGGCAGGACGAGCGCCACCGGCCCGGCTGCGGCCGCCCGCAGCCTTGCCGCCGCCGAGGTGATCTCGTCATCGATCTCGAGGTAGAGAACGCCCACCCCTACACCTTCATGGCGCGCAGGACGCGCCGCAGCGTCGCGTCGAGCGGCGCCTCCTCCGCGTGCAGCTCGATCGCCTGGTAGGCGAGCGCCAGCGGGGTGACATCCTGCTGATCGACGAGCAGCCCGGTCACGTCCCCGATCGACTCGACCTGGTCGGGCGCCAGGACGCGCACCTCGGGCGGCCGTCCGAACGGGAGCCGGTCGGCGAAACGGGCATCCCCGAGCGCGGCCGGGATCTGCGGCAGCCCCGCGCCGCCGCCGCAGAGGAAGATCCGGTTCGGCAGCAGCTCCTCGCCGGACAATTCCTCCAGGACGAGCTCGACGCCGGCCGACCAGACGGCGACGTCCTCGGCCACGATCGCCTCCACCCGAGCGCGCTCGGCGACGTCGAGGCCGCGCGCGACGTCGATCTTGAGCGCCTCGGCGCGGGCGAAGGGGAGTTCCAGCCCGTCGGCGATCGACCGGGTGAAGGCGCGACCGCCCAATGCGAACATCCGGGTCGCCTCGATGCCGCCGCCCCGCACCAGCGCCACGTCGGTCGTGCCGCCGCCGACATCGACGAAGAGGCCGCCCGACTGCTGGACCCCGACACCGCCGAGACAGCGCGCCACGGCGTAGGGCTCGGCGACGACGGCGAGGAGGTCCAGGTCGAGCTGCGCCGCCACCGACTGGAGGGCGCCGAGATGGACGAGCGGCGCGTAGGCGTCGAAGATGCCGACCTGGAGGTGACGCCCCTGGAAGCCGATCGGGCTGGTGACCGGGTAGCCGTCGACGGTCGCGCCGGTGACGGCCGCGTGGACGAGACGGACGTCCACGGTGGGGAGCCCGGTCTCCCAGGTGATCGCCTTCTCGGCGGTTCGCTGCGCTTCCTGCTGGATCGTCTCGATCAGCCGGCTCAGCTCCGCCTCGCCGATCGGCTGTTCGGGGCGCTTGCGTTCCTGCGAGCGGACGGTGGTGAAGCCCTTGACCAGCTCCCCGGCGATGCCGATGACGACCTGCGTCGGACGGAAGCCCGCCATCTCCTCGGCCGCCTGGAGGGCGACCGCGCAATTGTCGACGACGGCGGCGATGTCGGCCACCGTGCCGGACTGCATGTGGCTGAGGCCCTGGCGCTGGCGGCCGACCCCGCGAACCTCGCCGTGGCCCGCCTCGTCGACGGCGAAGACGAGCGCCTTGGCAAACTCGGTGCCCACGTCCAACGCCGTGCAGGCGTCGAGCCGTCCCAGCTCGTCGCGCCGCCAGAGCCGACGCAGGAGGTCCATCAGGCCCCGCTGGCGCCCGCCAGGCCCGCGGTCGCCGTATCGCGCATCGCCGCGAGGGCCTCGCCGGCGCGTTGGCGACCCCGCCCCTTCCCCTGGGCCATCTCCGGCCGGCCGCCGCCGCGGCCGCCGATCGCCGCCGCCCCGACGCGCACCAGCTCGGCGGCCGAAAGGCCTCGTGCCACGAGGTCCTCGCTGACCGTCACGAAGAGCTGCGGCTCATCGCCGGCGAGGACGAGGGCGATGACGCCCGAGGGGAGCGCGCCGCGCACGTCGCGGGCGTAGGCCTTCAGCTCCTCGACCGAGCCGAGGTCGACCTCGGCCGAGACCCAGCGGACGTCGGGCGCCAGTTCGTCCGCCCTGCGCGCCAGCTCGGCCGGCTTCGGGAGGCCGCCCCCGCCGGCGCGCAGGCGACGCTCCAGCTCGCGGAGGCGCCCCTGCAGCATGGCCACGCGCTCGGCTGCTGCCGACGGGTCCGGCGCGCCGACCAGCTCGGCGACCCGGTCGAGGGCGGCCAGGCGGCCGCGGGCGAGCGCGTCCGCTCCGTCGCCGGTGAGCGCCTCGACGCGGCGCATGCCCGAACCGATGGGTCGGTCGCCCACGATGACGAAGCCGCCGACCTGGCCCGTCGCGGCGCAGTGCGTCCCACCGCACAGCTCGCGGCTGTAGCCGGCGACCTCGACGATCCGCACCGTCTCGCCGTACTTCTCGTCGAAGAACGCGTCCGCGCCCAGCTCGACCGCCTCGCCCATGGTCACCTGCCTGGGAGTGACGGGCCGGTCCTCGCGGATGATGCGGCGCACCTCGTCCTCGATGGCAAGGCGCTCCTCGCCCGCCAGCGGGCGGTCGAGCGGGTAGTCGAAACGGAGGTACTGCGGAGTCACGAGCGACCCCGCCTGGCGGGCGGCCGGGCCGACCACGTTGCGCAGGGCGCGGTGGAGGAGGTGCGTGCCGGTGTGGTTGCGCATCGTGCGGGCGCGCCGCCCCGCGTCGACCTCGGCGTGGACGGTCTGGCCGACCCGGAGCGAGCCGGCGAGCCGTCCGCGGTGGACGATCAGTCCCACCACCGGCCGTTGCGTGTCCTCGACCTCGAAGACGGCGGCCGCCTCCGGGCCCCCGCCGCGGAGCGCCCCGCGGTCGCCGATCTGCCCACCGCCCTCGCCGTAGAAGGGGGTGACGTCGAGGATGACCTCGGCAGCGCCCTCGCCGGCGAGCTCCTCGTACTCGATCCCGTCGCGCAGGATCGCCAGGACGCGGCCGGCGTGGGCGGTCGTCTCGTAGCCGACGAAGCGTGTCTCACCGGCCCGCCGCGCCAGCTGTTCGTAGAGCTGCGTCATCTGCGCCAGCCGCGCCAGCTCTCCCTTCGTGCCCGCGCGCGAACGCGCCCGCTGCTCCGCGAGCGCCTCCTCGAAGCCCGGCCGGTCGACACGCACGCCGCGCTCGGCCGCCAGCTCGACGGTGAGGTCCACGGGGAAGCCGTAGGTGTCGTGGAGGCGGAAGGCGTCGGCCCCGTCCATCACCGGTGCACTTGCGGGCAGCTCCTCCGCGCGCCTACCGACCATGGCCTCGGGGATGTGCGACGCACCTATCCGATGGGGCCGGAGCGCGTAGGCCTTGAGGATCGCCGACTCAAGATGCTTCACCCCCGCATCGAGCGTCCGCGCGAAGAGCGCCTCGTCGCGGCGGATCACGTCGATGATCCGGGGGCGCTCGTCCGCCAGGTACGGGTAGGCCGGCGCCATGACGTCGACGACGACGTCGGCGATCTCGGCCAGGAACGGTTTCGCGTAGCCCAGCAGCCGGCCGTGACGGGCGGCCCGGCGGAGGATCCGGCGCAGGACGTAGCCGCGGTCCTCGTTGGAAGGCGTCACGCCGTCGGCGACCAGGAAGGTGACGGCGCGAGCGTGGTCGGCGATCACCTGGTAGCTGAAGCGCTGCGACTCGAACTCGGCCGGCTCGTGGCCGAGCAGGTCGCGCATCCGGTCGTGGAGCGGCAGGAAAAGGTCGGTGTCGTAGTTGGAGCCGGCGCCCTGGACGACGCTGGCGAGGCGCTCGAGGCCCATGCCGGTGTCGACGCTCTTGAAGGGGAGCTCTTCCAGCGTCCCGTCGGCGAAGCGCTCGAACTCCATGAAGACGAGGTTCCAGACCTCCAGCCAGCGCGGGCAGACCTCCGAGTGGTCGGGGATGCAGAAGTCGCCCTCGCTGAACTCGGCGCCGCGGTCGAAGTGGACCTCGCTGCAGCGACCGGCCGGGCCCGTGTCGGCCATCCGCCAGAAGTTCTTCTCGTCGCCGGAGGCGATGTCACCCCAGCGGGCGATCCGTTCGGGTGGCAGGCCGATCATCTCGTGCCAGGCGGCGTAGGCCTCCTCGTCGTCGCCATAGACGGTGGCGGCCAGCCGATCGCCGGGGATGCCGTAGCCATCGGTGAGGAGCTCCCAGGCCCAGGCGATCGCCTCGCGTTTGAAGTAATCGCCGAAGCTCCAGTTGCCGAGCATCTCGAAGAGGGTGTGGTGGCGCGGCGTTCGCCCGACCTCCTCGAAGTCATTGTGCTTGCCGGCGACGCGGAGGCAGCGCTGGTAGTCGACGGCGCGGCTGTAGGAGCGCGTCTCGCGGCCGGTCAGGACGTCCTTGAACTGGACCATGCCCGAGTTGGTGAAGAGGAGGGTCGGGTCGCCGGCGGGCACCAGGCCGGCGCTCGGGACGACCTCGTGGCCGCGCGCGGCGAAGAACGCGACGAAGCGCCGCCGGATCTCGTCGGCGGGAAGGTGGGGGATCGGCTGCATCAGGGCTACGGTACCAAACCGCGCAGGCGGGGCGGCGGCGGGGAGCCGATCACGGGCCGCCAGCGGCGTCCTGCTTCCGGGTCGGTCCGGCGCACGCTCCGTCAGCGCGCGCGTCGCTCCGGGCCGAGCTGGGCGACGAGCCAGACGAGCAGGAGCCCGATCCAGGCGAACGCCGATGCCCAGAGCAGGCTGAAATCTCCGATCCGCAACGGGTCGCCGCCGACACGCCCGCCGAGCGCGTCCCCCGCCAGCGCCCCGAGGACCGCGGCCACGTAGGAGAGGAGGAGTCGCTCGCGCGAGTCCCGGATCAGCACGAAGAGGGCGGTGTGGAAGGTGCCGGCCAGGAGCGCCAGGACCGGCGCCGGTCCGATCTCCGGCATCAGGCGGAGGGTCTCATGCCGGCACCTGCGGCCCGGCCGCCGCCCGCTCCACGGCCGGCGCGCCCCCGCCTCACGGGCGCAGCAGGTAGAAGCGCCACAGCTCGTAATCGATGGGCAGGACCTCGAACGACCGGAAGCCCGCCTCCTCCGCGTAGCGTCGCAGGGTCGCCGGGCGCATCACCGCGCCGGTACCGGCCGGGTCGGGCCCGACCATCCCCTCCGGGAGGCAGGAGAGGACGCTCCAGCCGTAGACGAGCTGCTCGATCTCGGCCGCCGGGGCGGTGAACGTGTCGGCGACCCGCTCGTCGGCGATGAGCATCGCCCCGTCCTCACGCAGCGCGCCGCGGACCGCGCGCAGCACATCCACCGGCCGCGCCATGTCATGGATCGTCTCGAAGGCGGTCACCAGGTCGTATGGCCCGCCATCCGGCAGGCGCGCCGCGTCTCGCGCCTCGAAACGGACCCGCCCGGAGAGCCCGGCATCGGCGGCGTTCCGCAGGGCCCTGGCGATCCGCGTCTCGTCGAGGTCGAGGCCATCGATCCGCGCCTTCGGGTACGCCTGGGCCATGGCGATCGCCGACCAGCCCGTCCCGCAGCCGATGTCTGCCACGTGAGCGGGCGGCTCGGCCCCGAGGCGCGCGTGGACCCCGGGGATAGCGGGGAGCCACTCGCGTCCCAGGCGGATCAGGAAGGCGGGCCGGTTGTCCTCGGCCAGCTCGTCCAGATCGGCCTCGGCGTACGCGCCCTCCTCGACCCCCCGGCCGGTGCGGAACGCCTCCAGGACGGCGGGCAGGAAGCGCACCGCGCGGGCGAGCGAGCGGGGCATGGGCGCCAGGTAGTCGAGGCTGTCGCGGTCGAGGAGCACGGTGGCATGAGCGGCCGGCAGACGGTAGCGCCGGGCGAGCGGGTCGGCCGATGGCCGGGCGACCTCCAGGATCCCGGTCGACGCCTGCTGCTCGAGCCACTCGCGTGCGTAGCGCTCCGCGGTTGCGGTCCGCTCCGCCAGCTCCACCGAGGTCAGCGACCCGACGTCGGCGAGGGCGCGGTAGTAGCCGAGCCGGTCGCCCAGGTAGACCGTCACCACGTCGAAGAAACCGGCGGCCGAGCGCGAGAGCCGCTCGACGAAGGGGTTCATCGCGCGTCAGCCTACCTCAGACGCCCGGCTCGGCGATCGGCGGCCGGCGCGTCCGGCCGAAGAGGACGCCGTAGAACGGCTCCAGGTAGATAAGAGGGCGGCTCGCGCCGTCCCGACGCGGTGGATCGCCGCGAAGCAGAGCAGGTTGGCCAGCACGACGCTGAAGAAGGTGGCGTAGAGGAGCGCCAGCCACGGTTCCCCGATCATGACCGAGTGATCCCCCAGGTCGCCGCCGCCCCCAGCGCGAAGACGTCGCCCAGCGGCCCAGTTCCGTTCTCTGCGTCCGGGACCGTGGGCGCACTCGACTGCGTCCCATCATTCCCGGGCGATGCGGCCGCCGCCCAGGACGATGTCAGCGTCGTAGAAGACACAGGCCTGGCCAGGCGCAGCGGCCCAGACGGGTCGCTCGGTCTCGACGTGCCAGCGGTCCCCGTCGCCGTTCCCCTCCCGCGCGGGTCGGATGCGTGCCGGGATCGCCGCCGCGCGGTGGCGGACCTGGACGGCGGTCTCGAAGCCGCTCCGAGCCGGGGCGTCACCGGCGACGAAGGAGAGATCCTCGACGGCGAATGAGCGCTGCAGCAGGTCCTCGCGCCGGCCAAGCCGGACCAGGTTGGCGGCCGGGTCCAGGCGGGCGACGTAGCGGCGCTCCCCCAGCGCCACGCCGAGGCCCTGACGCTGGCCGACCGTGTAGGCCGCCACGCCGCGGTGCTCTCCCACCACCCGCCCATCGACGTCGACGAGCGGCCCGGGCGTCTCCGTCCAGCCGGCTCGCATGCGGAGCGCCTCGCGGTAGTCGCCGCCGGGGACGAAGCAGATCTCCTGCGACTCCGGCTTCTCGGCGGTCGCCAGGCCGAGCTGGCGGGCGACGTCGCGCACCGCGCCCTTCTCCAGCTCCCCGAGCGGGAAGACGGTATGGGTCAGCTGCGCCTGGCCGAGCCCGTACAGGAAGTAGCTCTGGTCCTTGGCCGCGTCGCGGCCCCGGCGCAGCCGGTAGCGCCGACCGCCGGGCGCCGAGGCGTCCTCGACCGCCTCGACGCGCGCGTAGTGGCCGGTGGCGACCGCGTCGCACCCGTAGAGGTGCCGCGCCCGCCCCAGGAGCGCTCCGAACTTCACCTCCGTGTTGCACTCCACGCAGGGCGAGGGCGTGCGGCCCTCCCGGTAGGCGCGCAGGAACGGGCCGAGGACACCGGCGGCGAACTCACGCTCCAGGTTCATGACGTAGAAGGGGATGCCGAGCTGTCCGGCGACCCGCCGCGCGTCGTCGGCGGCGTCGAGCGAGCAGCAGCTCTTCTTGAACTCGCTGTACGCGTCGGCGACGTCATGGAGTCGCATCCAGACGCCGATCACCTCGGCCCCGGAATCCACCAGGAGCGCCGCCGCGACCGACGAGTCGACCCCGCCGGACATGGCGACGAGGACGCGCCGGTTCACCGTGGGGATCGGCGCCTCACGTCCGCACCCCCTCCCCGAGCGTCTCCGCGAGGACCAGCGCCGCCGCTCGCAGCCGCTCGATCGTCTCGGGGATCGCCGCCCGGCAGCGCTCGATCTCCTCCTCGGTCGTGCCGCGGCCCAGCGTGAAACGGAGGGCGCCGCGCGCCTCCTCCTCCGGGTAGCCCATCGCCGTCAGGACGTGGCTCACCTCGTTGGAGCCGCTGTCGCAGGCCGAGCCGGTCGAGCAGCAGAGGCCGTCGAGGTCGAGGGCCACGGCGACCGATTCGCCCTCCGTGTCGCGGACGACGACCGACAGATGGTTCGGAAGCCGCTCGCGCGGGTGACCGGTCAGCTCGACGCCGGGAACGGCCAGGACCGCCTCGCGCAGCCGATCGCGCAGGCGGCGGAGCCGCCTGGACGTCTCCGCTCGTTCGGCGCGGTTGAGCTCGCAGGCGACCGCCATGCCGACCGCCCCGGCGACGTTCTCGGTGCCGGCACGCCGGTGGCGCTCCTGGGGACCGCCCTGCGTCTGCGGCAGAAGCGTCGTGCCGTGGCGGATCCAGAGCGCGCCGATCCCCTTCGGCCCCTCGAACTTGTGGGCGCTGAAGCTGACCAGGTCCGCGCCCAGCTGCCGCACGTCGAGCTCGAGATGGGCCGCCGCCTGGACCGCGTCGAGGTGGATGAGGACTCCCTTGTGCTCCCGGATCCTGGCGATCAGCTCGGCGATCGGCTGGATCGTGCCGACCTCGTTGTTGGCCCAGATGAGCGAGACGAGCGTGGTCCGGTCGATGATCGCCGCCGCCAGGTGTTCGGGGTCGACCCGCCCGTAGCGGTCGACCGGCAGCTCGGTCACCTCGAAGCCGAACTTCTCCAGGTAGCGCATCGCATGGAGGGTGGCATGATGTTCGACCGATGAGGTGACGAGGTGATGGCCGCGCGCCTTGGCCGCCCAGGCCGCGCCCTTGACGGCGAGGTTCGTCGCCTCGGTGCCGGTGCCGGCGAAGACGATCTCCCGCGGCTGTGCCCCGATCGCCGCAGCGAAGCGCTCCCGTGCCTCGTCCAGCGCGAGGCGGGCGCGACGGCCCGCGCCGTGGGCGGACGAGGGGTTGCCGTACTCGGCGGTGAGGTACGGCAGCATCGCCTCGAGCGCCTCTGCACGGAGCGGCGTCGTGGCGGCGTGATCGAGGTAGATCGGCACGGCGCGATCGTACAACGCGGCAGCGCCGTGGGCCGCGTGTACCATGGCGCCGTGACCGTCGCCGCGCTCATCCTCGCCGCCTTGCCCGACCGCTCGCTCTTCGAAGTCGGCGGCCAGCCCGCCGTTCGCCGCCTCGCCGACGTCGCCTGGTCCGGCGGCGCGCTCCCGGTCGTCGTCGTGGCGGCCGACCCCGACGGCGCGGTCGCCGCGGCGCTGGCGGGCGCACCGGTCACCCTGGCCGAGCCGGCCCCGGCCGAAGCGGGGCCGGCTGGCCGGATCGCCCGCGCCATCGACATGGCTCGCTCCGAGGTGGAGGGGACCGATGCGGTGCTCCTCTGGCCCGCCTTCTACGTCCACGTCGATCCCGAGACGGTCACCTCGCTGATCGAGGCCCACGGCACCGCTCGGGCGGCGATCATCGCCCCGGCCTATCGGGGCGAGCGCGGCTGGCCGGTCCTGGTCCCCGTCGCACTCCGGCCGCGCCTCGACGGAATGGCTGCCTCGCTGACCCCGCGCGAGATCGTCGACGCGCTGGTCGAGGGTGGCGCCCCGATCCGGCCCGTGGAGCTGGGGGATCCGGGAACGACCCACGACCGCGAGACCGCGCAGGAAGCGCTGCCGCGCTTCGAGGGCCCGCCCGAGCCGGTCGGGGTCCTGCCGCCCGACTGGGGCGAGCGGGTGCCCGCGGCCGACCTCTCCCCTGCCCCACCGCCACGGATCCGATAGGAACGAGCCGTGGGGGAGTCCCGTGACCGGCGTCACCCACGTCGCCGTCGGACTGGGGATCTCGGCGTTCTTCCCCGAGGAGTACCGCGTCGCGGCGGTCGCCCTCTCGGTCCTCCCCGATGCTGATCACCTCCTCCACCTGCGGTCGCTGCGTCCAAGGATCGGCGGGATGCAGCACGCCCGGACGATCCTCCACGAGCTGCTCGGCAGCGTCCTCTGGATCACGGCGGGCCTTGTCATCGCAACGTTCGACCGGACCGCCGGTGCCCTTGTCCTGGTCTGCATCCTGGTACACCTCTTCCTCGACTACATGAGCGGGGCGAGCCATCCGTACCGGGCGATCCGCGAGACGCCGCGGGTCGACATGGGCCGCGCCGTGGCGATCGCCGCCGACGCCGCCCTCGGCTGGCTGCCGCTGCCGGTGGCGTCGCGCGACGTGTCGCGCCTCGCGGCCTGGGCGTGCTTCGCGGCGGCGGCCGCCCGGCTCGGAGGAGCGGTCGCCCCGGCGTTCGCCCTCCTCGTCGCGTCGCTCGTCTTCGACATGATCGACGGCGTCGACGCCCGGCGCCGCGGCGAGCACCGGCCTCACGTCGACCGCGCCACCGACCGCTTCTCGGAATCGCTCCTCGTCGGCGTGCTCCTCCTGCGCGACCCGCTCCCGGTCGCCCTCGCCTACACCGTCGCCTACGCCGCCAACGCCTTCCTGCCGATCGGCCACCTCCCCGTGCTGCCGCTCCGCTGGGCACTGGTGGCCTACCTCGCGATCCTGCTCCTCCGACCCGACCTGGTCGGCGCGCTCAGCTGATCACGAACCAGGAGACGGACACTCGCTCGCCACGTTCGCCGTGGCGTAGATGGTGAACGTATCGGCGTCGGGGTGGCGGACGACACGCTGGATCGCGGTCGCCCCGCCGGGGCTGCCGTGCAGGGTGCAGAGGATCTTGCTCGTGCTCTCGATGCCGACGCCCGGGGTGACCGTGACCCGGTCGCTGCCGGACCGGATCGTGGAGAGGCCGGCGGTCGTGAAGGTGACCTTGCCCTCGACCACGAGGGCCGGCCCGTTCTGACTCGTCGCCTCGACGGCGATCCCATTGGGGCACCAGGCGTTGACGGCCCGGAGGTTCTCGCAGTAGCCGTAGACCCCCATGCCGTCGAAGCTGTACCCGTGGACGCCGGAAGCGGCGTATTCCAGTTGGTGGGCGCTGGGCGGTGTGCCCAAGACGCCGAGTACCCCGATCCCATCCGCGGCCCGCCCGTGGACGCCGTACCCGTCGGTCGCGTCGCTCCGGCCGTGAACGCCGGTCTTCGACGCCGGCGTCGGCACGGCGCTGGCGGCCGGGCGAAGGGGGACCACGCTTCGACGCCCCCCGCGCGCTTGGTGCCGCGGTATGGCGGCCCCGCCGGCCGGCCGCAAGGCCGGGTCGGCATCCTCTCAGCTGATGACGAACCAGGCGAACTTCGTGCTGGCCGTCGCGTCGGCGGTGAGGTAGACGGTGAAGGTGTCGGTGGTGGCGTTGACGGCCACGCGTTGGACCACGGTGCTTCCGCCGGGGTTGCCCAGAAGAGTGACCAGGACCTTCGTGCTCGTCGTGAGATCGAAGCCAGGGGTGACGGTCTTGCTCTTCGTGCCTGCCGTGATCGTGGCCGTGCCGCTCGCGTCGTCGAACGTGACCCGGCCGGAGGCGCGCAGGGCGTAGCCGCTCACGGTGGCGCCCCAGACGCCCACTCCGCTCGTCGCCTGGCCGAAGGCGCCGCGCCCGGCGGTGCTGCGCCCGTACACCCCGATGCATCTACTCTCCTGGACGGCGCGCCGTAGACGCCGGTCCTGAACGGGCGAAGGGCAGCGCGGCCGAACCGCCGTAGCCGAGGACCCCGGTGCTGTTGCCACCGGACTGACCGACCGTCGCCGGTTGGTCGGTGGCGTTGCTGTAGCCGTGGACGCCGTACGAAGAGTCGCTCGAGCCGTAGACGCCGTAGGAGGAGCCGCCGCGGCCGCGGATCTTCCGGATTCCCGCCCCGGGGGAATGGGGCGTGCTGACGCCGCCGGGATCACGCCTCCCCGGGTCGCCGGTCGGGAGAACGCCCGCCGACGAGCGTGGCGCGGAGCCCGAGATGGCGCGCGGACGGGTCGCAGCCGGCCCGGAGGCGAGCCCGGGCCGTCCAACCCCCACCGCATTCCCCCCGGGCGGGAACCCCTTGCCAAACGGGCGACCCGGGGCAGGTGATCCCCCCGGGCGGGATCCGGTCGAAACGGGGCGACCCGGGCTCGCGCCGCTGCTCCCCGCCGGAAGCGCCGGGCCCTACCCTTCCGGCGGCACGGAGCGGAGACCGAGTTCCTCCAGCTGGTGCGGCTCGGCCGGCGAGGGGGCGCCGAGCATCAGGTCGCTCCCCGACTGCGTCTTGGGGAAGGCCATCACCTCGCGGATGTTCTCGACGCGGGCGAAGAGGGCGGCCCAGCGGTCGATGCCGAGGGCGATCCCGCCGTGCGGCGGGGCGCCGTACTCGAACGCCTCGAGGATCCCGCCGAAGCGCTCCCGCATCCCCTCGTAGGAGTGACCCATCAGGGCGAAGGAGCGCTCCAGCAGCTCGCGTCGGTGGATCCGCACCGAGCCGCCGCCGAGCTCCCAGCCGTTGAGGGTGATGTCGTACTGCTGGGCGCGCGCCCGCCCTGCCGGGTCCTCTGGCGAAGGCTGTGTCGGGTCGCCGGAGAGGGTCGCCAGGAGCGGCTCGTCCGCGGGGACCGGCGCGCTGAAGGGGTTATGCGTCGCGTCCCAGCGGCCGTTCTCGCCGTCCCAGTGGTACATCGGGAAACGGTGGACCCAGCAGTAGGAGAGGAGGTCCGGGTCGGCCAGGCCGAGGCCCCTGCCAGCCTCGACGCGGAGCTTGCCCAGGATCTCCTGGCAGGTGATGTTCGCGTCGGCGACGACGAGGACGAGGTCGCCTGGCCCCGCCCCGGCGGCGACGGCGATCGCTTCGGTCCTTTCCTCGCCGACCGCCTTGAAGATCGTGGAGCGGACGCGGCCCCGCCCGTCCGGCTCGATCGCGATCCAGATCAGCCCCTTCGCCCCGAAGCGCCTGGCCGCCGTCTCGTACTCCTCGAGTTGCGAGCGCGAGATACCCGCCCCGCCCGGCACCACGATCCCCATCACCCGTCCGCCGGCGGCGAGCGTCGAGTCGAAGACGCGATAGCCGGCGCCGGCCACGGCGGAGCCCAGGTCCACCAGCTCGAGCCCGAAGCGGAGGTCGGGTTTGTCGGAGCCGAAGCGCTCGAGCGCCACCTCGTAAGTGAAGCGCGGGAATGGGATCAGCGCGATCGGCCGCTCGGGCGCGACCTTCCGGGAGACGTCGATGACCATCGCCTCCACGAAGGCCATGACGTCGTCCTCGGCCACGAAGCTCATCTCCAGGTCGAGCTGGGTGAACTCGGGCTGGCGGTCGCCGCGCAGGTCCTCGTCGCGGAAGCAGCGCGCGATCTGGTAGTAGCGGTCGGTGCCGGCGACCATGAGCAGCTGCTTGAGCTGCTGCGGCGACTGCGGGAGAGCGTAGACGCTCCCGGGCTGGAAGCGGGAGGGGACGATGAAGTCGCGCGCCCCCTCGGGCGTCGACTTGATGAGGATCGGCGTCTCGACCTCGACGAAGCCGCTGGCATCGTGGAAGGCCCGGATGGCCGTGACGAGCGCGGCGCGCATCGCCAGGCGGCGCTGCATCTCCTCGCGGCGCAGGTCGAGGTAGCGGTAGCGGAGGCGGAGCGCCTCTTCGATCACCGCATCGGGCTCGTTGATGTAGAAGGGCGGCGTCCTCGCCTCGGCGAGGAGGCGGACAGCGCGCCCCCGCAGCTCGATCTCGCCGGTCGGGAGCTTCAGGTTCTCCGTGCCGGCGGGGCGGCGCTCGACGCGCCCACGCACCTGGACGACGAACTCGGTGCGCAGCTCCTCTGCGGCCGTGTGCGCCTCCGGTGCGGACGCTTCGTCGATGACGACCTGGGTGATCCCGTGGCGGTCGCGCAGGTCGAGGAAGATGAGGCCGCCCTGGTCGCGGCGGCGGTGGACCCAGCCGGCGAGGGCGGCCTCCGCGCCGGCGTCGGCGGCGCGCAGCTCCCCGCAGGTGTGGGTCCGGTAGCTGGTCGATAGGCTCATGCGGGCATCGTAGCGGAGCGGAGCTACTCCTCGGCGGCGACCCCGTGGCGGTGCTGCGCCTCGCCACGGGCGATGTGGCGGGCGAGACCGCCGAGTGGTACGGTCCGCTGCGTCCCCGCCTCGAGGTCGCGGACGAGCACGTTCCCCGCGGCCAGCTCGTCGCCGACGATCACCGCGAAGTGGGCGCCCTCGCGAGCGGCGCCCTCCAGCTGGCGGCCGAGCCGGCGCCGCCCCAGGTCGGCACGCACGGAGAGGCCGGCGGCCCGCAGCTCCGTGGCGATGCGCAGGCGGGTCGCCGTGTCGTCCGGGTCCGCTCCCACGACGACCGCGGCCGGGCCAGGTGACGGCGGTCGGGCGTGCGGGCTCTCCTGGGCCTCGAGGGCCAGGATCACCCGCTCGAGGCCGATGGCAAAGCCGATGCCGGGCGTCGGCCGTCCACCGAGCAGCTCGGCCAGCCCGTCGTAGCGCCCGCCACCGCCGAGCGCCTGCTGCTGGCCCTCGGCACCGGCGCGGTAGAACTCCCAGGCGGTGCGGGTGTAGTAGTCGAGCCCGCGCACCAGGCGCGGCTCCAGCTCGTAGGCGATGCCGAGCGCGTCGAGGTGAACGCGAACGGCGGCGAAGTGCTCGGCGCAGGTGGCACAGAGCCGCTCGACGATGCGCGGAGCGTCGGCGTTAAGGGCGACCAGCGCTTCCTCCTTCGAGTCGAGGAGGCGGAGCGGGTTCGTCGCGACCCGCCGGCGGTCGCCCTCGGGGATGAGCGCCTCGCGGCGGCGGTAGAAGGCGGTCAGCTCGGCGACGTAGCCGGGCCGGCAGGCAGGATCGCCGATCGAGTTGAGCCTGGCCCGTACCTCGGTGAGGCCGACCTCGGCGTAGAACCGGGCGTTCAGCTCGACCAGCTCGGCGTCGATGGCGGGTCCCGGGTCGCCGATCGCCTCCGCGTCCCACTGGTGGAACTGGCGGTAGCGGCCGGCCTGCGGGCGATCGTAGCGGAACATCGAACCGATGGTGGAGAGCCGAACCGGTTGGTGCCAGGTCTGCATCCCGTGCTCGAGGTAGGCGCGCACGATGCCGGCGGTGTTCTCGGGGCGGAGCGCGCTCACCTCGTCGCCGCGCGTCTCGAGCCGGAACAGCTCCTTCTCGACGACGTCCGTCCCCTCCCCGAGGCCGCGCTCGAAGATCGCCGTCAGCTCGAAGAGCGGCGTCTCGATGGGGGCGTAGCCGTAGCGGCGCGCCAGGTCGGCGGCGATCGCCGCGAGCCGGGCCCAGGCGGGCCCCTCGGCGGGGAGGATGTCGCGGGTGCCGCGCGGGGCGCGGAAGGCGGGCATGGGCCGAAGTCTAGCGGCAGCCCGACCGATCGGAGACTCGGGCGGGCCCCGGGGGGCGGGCTCCGGCGGCGCTCCCGCCGGTCGTGAAGGGGGCGGGCGGCCATGGCAGGCCGCCCGCTCGGCGTCGTGAGCCGGTCGTGGGCTCGGTCAGCGGCTCGCCGTGCCGAAGCGCCTCCGCGCCACGAGAAGTCCCGCGATCCCGACCACGAGCAGGAGCACGGTCCCTGAGGGGGCACCGTCAGGGGCGGTCGCACCGGGAGCGACGTCGGTCGGCGGCAGGAGGGCGGGCACCTGCCCGCGGATCTCACCACCGGGGTTGGCCGCCGTGTGGATGTTGACGTAGACCCTGCCGTGCTTGATGGCGTCGATCGCCTGGGCGAAGGTGCTCACGTCCCCGGTGGCCGCGAGGTCGGCGGCGGTCAGCGCGCCGGTAAGCGGGCTCGGGCTCGGACCGCCGGCAAGGGCGAAGAGGACGCCGCCGTTGGCGCCCCTCGCGCCGAGGTGCAGATGGGCCCCGGTGATGGGCCCCGTGAGGCCGCTGTAGGTCACCGAGTAGGTGATCTGGGTCTCGGCCGCGTTGATGTCGAGGACGGCGTTGCCGGTCCCCGCGGTCGAGACGGACGGTACCTCCTGCGAGCCGTTCAACGGGAAGGTGGCATGCAGCCCTCCGGCCGCCACGACGGGTGCGGCCAGCAGGACGGCAGGGATGGCCAGCAGCACCAGCAGACGTCTCACGATCGGGTTCCTCCTCTGGGGCGTGCGCACGGTGGGCACGTATCACCGCTCGGTACGGCGGAGAGCCGTCCGCGGTTTCCCGCCGACAGATCCGTCGACCGGGCGATCGGCGTAGTCCCCCTCGAATGCCCTCTTCCCTCGTGTCAAAGCGGATGCCGGCGGCGGCCGCCCGGGCCGTGGCGTGCACCGCGCTCGCGGCGAGCCTTGCCGCGGGCACGGCGACCCCGACGCAGCACGCCCGGGCCGCTGATGCGGCCGTGCTGATCCAGGACTTCGCCTTCCGGCCGGCGACCGTCACCGTCGTCGCCGGCGAGTCGGTGACCTGGACGATGCGCTCGGATCCGGAGCAGCACACGGTCACGCCCGACGTCGCCGGCGACTTCGAGGGGAGCGGTTACCTCTCCGAGGCCGGGTCGACCTTCCGGGTCACCTTCACGACACCGGGGAGCCATGCCTACCACTGCTCCCTCCACTCCTCGATGCGCGGCACGGTCGTCGTCACCGCGGCCCCCGCCTCGCCGGCGCCGGTCACGCCGACGGGCGCGGCCGCGTCCCCCGCTCCCGGCGGGGATGTCAGCCCGGCGCCCGGCGGTCCCGGGTCGAGGGGCGAGGAGCCCGGCGGCGGAGCCGACGACGTCCTCCCGCTCGCGATCGCCGTCGTCGCGGCTGCGCTCGGCCTCGGGCTGCTGCGCCTGCGCCGCCCCTGAGCAGGCGCCCCGGTGGCGCCGGGGGGCTAGCTCGTCTCGCGCTGGACCGAGTAGACGTCGCGGACGCCCTCGATGCGGGCCAGGACACGGGCGAGCTGGGCTACGGACGCGACCTGCAGCGTGGCGTTCACCGTGGCGGTGTGGTCGGGGTGGACGGCGACGTTGGCGGCCAGGATGTTGATCTTGTTCTCGGCCACGACGTTGGTGATGTCGCTCAGCAGCCCGGTCCGGTCGTAGGCCTCCACGCGGATGGCGATCGGGTAGGTCTGCTGCTGGGCCTGCGTCTCCCACTCGACGTCGATCAGCCGCTCGACGTCCCGCTCATTGACCACCGTCGAGCAGGTGCGCAGGTGGACGGTCACCCCCTTGCCGCGGGTCACGAAACCGACGATCGGGTCACCCGGGATGGGCGAGCAGCACCTGCCGAAGCGGGTCAACAGGTCGCCGACGCCCTTGACCCGGACGCCGCCGGTGCGCGCCGGCGCGGGCGGCGCGGTCGACGGCAGCGCCACCTCGCGGTCGTCGGCGATGCCCAGCCGCATGACCACCGTCTGGGCGGCGATGGCGCCGTAGCCGACCGCCGCGTAGAAGTCGTCAAGGCCGTCGTGGTTGTAGGCCCTCGCGATCTCGGCCAGCGCCTCCGAGCCGAGCGCGTGGAGCGAGGTTCGCGCCAGCCGGCGCAGCTCCCGATCGAGCGCCTCGCGGCCGTGCTGGATGTTCTCATCGCGCTGCTGGCGCTTGAACCACTGACGGATCTTCTCGCGGGCGTGGCTGGTGCGGACGATGTTGAGCCAGTCGCGCGAGGGGCCGTGGGCGCCCTTCGTGGTCACGATCTCGACGATGTCGCCGCTCTTCAGCCGGTAGTCGAGGGGCACCAGGCGGTTGTTGACCTTGGCACCGATGCAACGGTGGCCGACGTCGGTGTGGATCCGGTAGGCGAAGTCGAGCGGCGTCGCCCCGGCCGGCAGGTCCTTCACCTCGCCCCTCGGGGTGAAGACGAAGACCTGGTCCTGGAAGATGTCGAGCTTGATCCCCTCCACGAACTCGCGCGCGTCGGAGACCTCGCGCTGCCAGTCGAGGAGCTGGCGGACCCAAGCGAGTTTGGCGTCGTACTCGCGGTCGCTCTTGGAGCCCTCCTTGTACCGCCAGTGCGCGGCGATGCCGATCTCGGCGACCCGATGCATCGCCGCGGTCCGGATCTGGATCTCCAGGGGCTTGCCGTCGACGGCAACGACGGCGGTGTGGAGGCTCTGGTAGAGGTTCCCCTTGGGCATGGCGATGTAGTCGTCGAACTGCCCGGGGATGGGGCGCCAGAGCGAGTGGACGACGCCGAGGGCGGCGTAGCAGTCCTTCAGCTCCTCGACCAGGACGCGGATGGCGTAGACGTCGTAGATCTCGCCGAACTCCGCGCTCTTGCGCTGCATCTTCTTCCAGATGCTGAAGATGTGCTTGGGGCGGCCCGACAGCTCGGCCGCGATGCCGGCCTTCGCCAGCTCGGCCGCGAGCGTGGCGATGGCCCGCTGGACGTACGCCTCGCGCGCCCGGCGGCGCGTGTCGAGCTGCGAGGCGAGCGAGCGGAAGCCCTCCGGCTCGAGCGCCTTGAAGGCCAGGTCCTCCAGCTCCCACTTCATCTGCCAGATGCCGAGCCGCTCCGCCAGCGGCGCGTAGATCTCCATGGTCTGGCGGGCGATCCGGACCTGCTTCTCGAGCGGCAGGGCGCCGAGGGTGCGCATGTTGTGGAGCCGATCGGCCAGCTTGATCAGGACGACGCGGATGTCCTCCGCCATGGCCAGGAACATCTTGCGGATGTTCTCGGCCTGCTGCTCCTCGTGGGAGAGCGTGGAGAAGCGGGACAGCTTGGTCACCCCGTCGACCAGGTGCGCGATCTCCACGCCGAAGCGCTCCTCGACGTCGGCGATGCCGAAGCCGGTGTCCTCGGGGAGGTCGTGCAGGAGCGCCGCCTGGATCGCCACCGGGTCGAGGCCGAGCTCGGCGAGGATCTGCGCGGCGGCGATCGGATGCGTGACGTACGGCTCTCCCGAGGCGCGGCGCTGCTCGACGTGGGCCTCGACGGCGAACTCGTAGGCGCGCCGGACGTCGGAGAGGTCAGCCTGGGGGTAGTGGACCCGGATCTCCGCTTCGAGCCGCGCCTCCAGGACGTCCAGCGCGCGCGGCGTCACGGTCACCGGGCTGCGGGCCCGGCGGGCCTCCCCCCTGCTGGCGGGTGCCGGCGGAGCGCCGGCCGGCTCGATCGACATCTCCGACCATCATAGCAACGCCTCTTCCGCCTCCTGCAGCCCGGCCAGGTCGGCGGCGAGCGTTCGCACCGCTGCGCGCGCGCTCGACGGGCGGACGTGGAGGGCGCGCCGCGGCCGTTCCACCGCCGCGGCCATCCGTTCGGCGACCGCCTCGTCGGCGGTGGAAACGTCGGCCGCGTCCAGACGTCCGCGACGGAGGGCGAAGCGTCGGGCGGCGACCGCGTCCTCGAGTTCGCACCAGGCGAGGAGGGTGCGCGCGCCCGAACGATCGGCGAGCCGGCGCAGCTGCGCCCGGTGGGCGCTCGCCAGCGAGGTCGCGTCGATGACCGCGTGGGCGCCGGCGGCGATCGCCGCGGCCAGGCGGCGACGGGCCTCGGCATGGACGGCCGCGTTCTCGCCCGGCGTGTGGAGCGGCCGGCCGCCGGTCAGCTCGAGACGGATCCGATCCGTCTCGACGACGACGAGCGGGCGGGCGCCCGGGCGCCGCGCGTGGGCGGCGGCGAGATGGCGCGCCAGCCAGCTCTTGCCGCGCCCCGGGAGGCCGGCCACGATGACGAGGGTCGGCGAGCCGGGCGGGGCCGCGGGCCGAGCGGGACGTGGCGACGACGAGCGGAGCCGTTCGCTCACCCGTGGCCCAGGGCGCGGAGGGCCCGGCGGGCCGCCTCCCGGTCATCCCAGGGGCGCTTTTCGGTGCCGTAGATGATCGAGCCCTCGTGCCCCTTTCCTGCAAGGAGCACGACATCGCCCGGCCGCGCCCGCTCGAAAGCGGCCGCGATCGCCGCGTCGCGGTCGGCGACGACGAGCAGGTCCCGCCCGTCGACGCGCCCCGCCGCGCGCGCTCCCCCGGCGATCTGCTCCAGGATGGCCTGACGGTCCTCGAGCCGCGGGTCCTCGTCGGTCACGACCACGAGGCGGGCACGATCGCCGGCGATGCGGCCCATCAGCGGGCGCTTCACGACGTCGCGCTCGCCGGCCGAGCCGAAGACGGCGATCAGCCCGCCTCCCGCCGCGGCCGCCACGGGCGCCAGGATCTGGAGCACCTTTTCGAGCGAGTCGGGCGTGTGGGCGTAGTCCACGATGACGCCGAACGGCTGGCCGAGGTCGATCCGCTCCATCCGCCCCGGCACCCCGGCGACGCTCTCGAGGCCGGCGCGGATCGCCCCCGGGTCGAGGCCCAGCGCCTCCCCGACCGCGGCTGCCGCCAGCGCGTTGTGGACGTTGAAGCGGCCGGCGAGACGGAGCGCCACGTCGCCCCGCCAGCGCGCCGTGGCGATCCCCAGGCGCAGGTGCCGCGCATCCTCCTCGACCGCGGACACGCGGACGTCGGCGGCGGGGTCGGCGCCGTAGGTGAGGATCCGGGCACCGCTGTCGCGGGCGGCCGCCGCGAACTCCGCGAACCAGCGGTCGTCGCGGTTGAGGACGGCCTGCTTGCCCCAGCCCTTGTCGGGGTTCTCGGCGGTCACGGCGAGCCGCTCGAAGAGGCTCCGCTTGGCGGTGCGGTAGGCCTCGTGGGTGCCGTGGAACTCCAGGTGCTCATGAGTCAGGTTGGTGAGCACGCCCACGTCGAAGGCGATCTCGCCGACCCGCTCGAGGGCGAGTCCATGGGAGGTCGCCTCGAGGACGGCGAAGCGATCACCCGCCTCGACCATGGCACGCAGGAAGCCCTGCAGCTCGGGCGCCTCGGGCGTCGTCGTGCGCGCCTCGTTGGGCGCGCGGCGCCCGCCGATCCCGATCTCGACCGTGCCGACCAGTCCCGCCGGCAGCCCGGCGGAGGCGAGGATGGCCGCCACCAGGAAGGTCGTCGTCGTCTTGCCGTCCGTGCCGGTGACCCCGATCACGCCCAGTTCCCGCGCCGGCCACCGCTCCCACCAGGCGGCCGCCGTGGCAAGGGCGAACTGGCTCCGCTTCACGACGAGCTGCGGCACGGCGAGCGCCTCGAGCGGCTGCTCGACCACGAGCGCGCTGGCGCCCGCCGCGACCGCCCCCGGAGCGTACTCGTGGCCGTCGACGTGGAGGCCGGGGACGGCGACGAAGAGCGTCCCCGGTCCGACGCGGCGCGAGTCGTAGGCCACGCCCCGCACCGGCACGGCGGCCACGGTGGCCGGCTGCGCCGGTCCGGCCGCCGGTCCCGCGCGGACGTTGCGCAGGTGGCCCCGCGCCGCGAGCAGGCCGATGAGCTCGCCCAGCGGGCGCGCCTCGCGGCCGGCGGCGTTGGCGTTCACGGCGCTCCTCGACCGGCCGGCCGCAGCGTGCGACGGACCGCGCGCCCGGCGAGGGCCAGCCGGTAGAGCCAGGGCCGCGCCACCAGCTCGTGGGCCCCGGCCTGCTCGACCCACTCGGCGCCGAAACTCCGCTTGTGCTCGTAGAGGCCGTACATCGGCTCGCCCGGTCGCGGCGGGCGGCGCGCACCGGCGACGTCGACCCCGCCGAGGTCGAGCTCCGGCGCCCTTTCCGCGATCGCCAGGCGGATCGCCTCCCAGCGGAGCAGGTGCATCACTCCGGGGTGCTCGTGCCGGGCGTCGGCGTCGTCGGCGCTGTGGGCGGTCGAGTAGCGGCCGCCGTGGCGGTACAGGTAGAGCCCGCCCAGCAGGCGTCCGTCGGCCTCCACGACCAGGAAGCGGGCGAGGCCGGCCGCCAGGGCACGGCGCCACCAGGCAAGGAAGAACGACCGCGAGAAGCTGAAGGCGCGCCGCTCGGCCGTCTCCCCGAGCAGCTCGCCGAAGCGCGCCAGCCGGGTCCCCTCGGCGTCCTCCCGCACGACGAGCCCCGCCCGCCGCGCCTGCTCGATCCGCTGGCGCGTCGAGCGGCCGACTCCCGCCCAGACACCCGTCTCGTCGGCGCCGGGCGGTAGCGGGAGCCGCATCCGGTGGCGGGCGGGCTGGATCTCCTCGGTCGGGCGGAAGCCCCCCGCCATCAACGCCGCCCGGTAGGCCGCGTCGTCCCCCACCTCGGGGTCGGCGGCGACGACCATGGCGCCCCGCGCCGCCAGCCAGGCGCCGGCCTCGACGATCCGCCCGGCGAGCCGCCCGGGAGGGTCGGCGCCGGGCACCGGTCCCCGCGAGAGGTAGACCGTGACGCCGGGAAGCGGCGGCAGACGGTGCGTCAGGGCGAGCGCGGCGCAGCCGTCGTCCCAGGCGAGGAAGCGGGGGATCCAGCCGTCGGCGCGACACTGCTCGGCCCAGGCGAACGACTGGAGGACATGCCCGCCGGGAGCGTGGACGGTGCATGCATCCCACGCCTCGGCCGCCGGCGCCGCCAGTTCCTCGATCACGCCCCGGCCTCCCCGCCACCGCCGGCCGCGTCCCGCACTCCCCGTGCGCCGTGCCGGCGGCGCTCCCACGCGGCGCGAAGCCGGACACCCGTCTCGAAGGCGGCCCGCCCCAGGGGATCGATGACCAGGTCCCGGGCCCCCACGTAGCGGACCTCGCGGCCGCCGAAGCCGGTCTTGAAGTGGGCGATCCCCGGCGTCACCATGCCCCACAGGTCGTAGCTGCCGAAGCCCGCCTCGCGGGCGCGGCGGATCGCCTCCCACTTGAGCAGGTAGTTGGCGCGCGAGACCGCCCCGGCCTCGCTCATCCCTCCGTAGACCTCGGTGATGCGCCGGCCGCAGGCGAGCAGCAGGAGCGTCGCCACCGCCTCGCCGCCGGCGGTCTCGGCGAAGAGCAGCCGGGCCATGCCACGCCCCGCGAACGCCTCCCAGAGGAGCCGCTGCGCGCCCTCCGAGCGGGAGAGGAAGCCGGCTCGCCTGGCCGTCGCGGCGTAGAGACGGTAGAACTCGTCCAACCGCTCGCCCGAGCCCTCCACCGGGCGCACGCCGGCACGCCGGGCGCCGTTGACGTACTGGCGCCACTTGGGGCGGAGGTCCGACCAGAGCTCCGCCTCGCTCCGGCCGAGGTCGATGACCCGGGTGACCTCGGGCTGGATCGCCGGCGCGGGACGCCAGCCGGCGGTGGCGAACTCCCCGGCGAGCCGCTCGTCCGCCTCGATCTCCGGGTCGATGCGCACGTGGCCGACGCGCGCGCCCCGCGCGCGCTCGCGCAGGGCGCCGGTGAAGGCGGACAGGGCGACCCGGTCGAGGTCGCCGGAGACGACGGGCCCGCGCGGCGCGTATCCGAACGCCCAGGGCAGGCCGCGGACGCGTCGGACCAGCACCTGCGCGCCCACGACCGCACCGGCCGGGCCGGCCGTGGCGATCCGCAGGGCCGTCCAGCCGTTCGGGCGCTTCACCTCGGCCCACGCCGTCGTCTGCAGGTACGAGCCTCCCGGGGCCGCCGCCACGAAGGCGTCCCAGGCGGCGTCGTCGCGCGCGAGGAGCCCCGGGTCCGGCGCGGCCGCGCTCATGCCGCCGGCCTCCGTCGCAGCGCCCGGGCGAGGCGGGGCAGGGCGAGCCGGCGCATCGCGGCGTACGCCGCCACCAGTGCCCCGGTCGTCCCGCGCGCCACCAGGCCGCTCTCCAGTCTCCGCGGCGCGGCGTGCCAGAACGTCTCCTTGTAGCCGCCCACCCACAGGAAGTCGTAGCTCCGGCAGCCACGCGCGACCGCCTCGTCGATCGCCGCGTCGAAGAGGTTCTTGCCGAGCGAGAAGGCGCGGAAGGCGGGATCGCGATCGACCCCGATGAGGACCGCAACGGCCCGCCCGCCGAGGGCGAAGTTGACGAGGCAGGCCCGGATCCCCCCGCCATCGCGGGCCACGAAGGCGTAGGCCGAACCGCTCAGGAGCATCGCCGTCAGGGCCTCGACGGCGAAGCCGCCGAAGGCGGGGTCGTGGCGGAAGTACTTCTCCTCGTCACCCCAGTGCCGCCCCATCAGGCGCTCAAGGGCGGCCACCAGCTCTCCGGCCGCCGCGGCGTCGACGACCCGCTCGATCGTACCGCCCCGCTCGCGGGCGAAGAGACGGACCTCGCGGCGCATGTTGTGGCGGGCCTTGGGCCCGAGATGGCCGTGCCAGCCCGCGGCGTCCGCCGGCAGGTCGATCGTGAAGGTCTCGGAGCGGAAGGCGCCGGTCAGCGAGAGGTACCGCCAGGGCGCCGTATCGGCCCAGGCCCGCAGCGCCCCGGCCGACGACGATCCGTACGGCAGGCGCAGGAAGTGCAGCACGTCCCAGTCGTTACCCGGCGCCTGCAGCCAGGCGCCGAGCCCCGCCAGCGCGGCGGGGCGGTCGGCCTCGACCGCGAGGAGGTCGACACAGCCGCTCAGCAGGGAGCCGCCACCCGCCCAGAAGGCGAGCTCGCGGATCGGCCGCCCGAACCGCCGCAGATCGCGGCGCGCCAGCGGCGCGACGGCGGCCAACCGCCCGCCGGCGCGCCAGGCCAGGAGGCGCGGCTCCATCTCGCCGGCGCCGTAGGTCCTCCACCAGGGGACGAGCCAGTCGGGCGACTCGAAAGGCGAACGGGCCGCCTCGGCGGCGAGACGGCGCCACGCCGGGACGAGCGCCTCGACGCCTGCCGCGTCGCGGATCTCCTCGACCTGGAGCATGTCGCCGCCCAGGGGCGCATCGTCGCTCACGGGCGCATCGTCGCTCACGCCGGGCCCTTCCGCCGGCCGAGCGCGTCGTGCAGGAGCGACGCCAGCGCCGGCAACTCCGGGATCCGCAGCACCGCCGCGTAGGCGACATAGGTCGCCGTGGCCGCCGCGCCGGCGAGCGCCAGCCCGACCAGGAGCGCCGCCTTCCCGGCGCCCGGCGCCAGCAACGGGTCGAGCAGCCGCGCCGCGAGGAGCGCCACGCCCGCCGCGAGCAGGGCGCCTCCGGCGAAGACGGTGGTCCCCCGGGCGAGCCGTCCCAGCGCCACCTCGGGCGCCCGCCGCCGCAGGAGCACGAGCAGGACGCCGACCTCCAGCCAGGCGCCCGCGGCGATCGCCAGGGCGAGCCCGCGCAGGCCGAGCGGCCCGACCGTCAGGGCGGCGATGGCGACGTTCACGCCGACCGCGAGGATCGCGGCCAGGACCGGCGTCCGCGTGTCCTTGCCGGCATAGAAGGCCGGCGCCAGGATGGCGATCATGGCGTGGGCGCTGAGGCCGACGAGGAAGACGAGGAGCGCATCGGCGGTCAGCTCGACCGCCTTCGCGTCGAAACGCCCGCTCTCGAAGAGGAGCGCCACGCCCTCGCGCCGCAGGACCATCATCAGCCCGGTGAGCGGCAGCATGACGAAGGCGATCAGCCGGAGCGAGCGGAGCACCAGGTCGGCGAATCGCGCCGTGGCGCCCCCGGCGATCGCCTGTGCCATGGACGGGAGGAGAACGACCCCGAGCGGGACGCCGATCAGGCCGATCGGGATCTGCAGCGCGGTGAAGGCGACGTTGTAGGCGGTGATCGCCCCGCTGGCGAGGCCCGAGGCGAAACTCGTGTTGACGAGGAAGGTGATCTGACCGGCCGCCAGGCCGATCGTGCGCGGCACGAGGAGGAGGAAGGTCTGGCGCGCCGCCGGGTCGGCCGGGTCGATCGCCGCCGCGTACCGCATCCGTCCGCGTAGGGGCGGCACCTGCACCGCCAGGTGCCCGATGGCACCGAGGACGACGCCCACGGCCAGCCCGCTGACACCCATCCGGGGGGCGAGGAAGACGGCACCGGCGATGATCCCCAGGTTGTAGACGATCGGGGCGAGCGCCGATGCACCGAACCGCCCGAGCGTGTTGAGAACGCTGGTGGCGACCGCACCGAGCGCCAGGAAGACGGGCGAGAGGAGCATGATCCGCGTCAGCTCCACGGTGCGCGCCGTCTGGGCGGCGTCGAAGCCGGGCGTGATCGCCGGCATCAGCACCGGCGCGGCGAGAGCGAACGCGCCGGCCAGCACCAGCAACGCCAGGAGCATCAGGTTGGCGACGGTCGAGACGACGCGCCAGGCGCGTGCGTCCTCCCCCGCCGTCAGCAGCCCCGTCAGCACCGGGATGAGCGCCGAGGCGAGCGCCCCGGCAGCGACGAACTGGAAGATGGCGTCGGGGATGCGGAAGGCGGCGAAGTAGGCGTCCAGCTCGGGGCTCGCCCCGAACTGCGTGCCGATGATCGCCAGGCGGAGCCAGCCGAGGACGCGCGAGGCGAAGAACGCGGCCGTGACGACGAGACCCGCGCGAGCGATCGCGCGACCGGTCACGGTCACCCTCGGCGCGGGCCGGCCGGGTCGCTCGAGCCGGCACGCGGGTGGGCCCGCCGGTACGCCGCGCGCAGCCGCCCCGGCGAGACGTGCGTGTAGACCTGGGTCGTCGCCAGGCTGACGTGCCCGAGCAGCTCCTGGACCACCCGCAGGTCGGCGCCACCGTCGAGCAGGTGCGTGGCGAAGGAGTGGCGCAGCGTGTGCGGGCTGACGCCGGCCGGCAGGCCGGCGGCGACGCGCCACCGCTCCAGGCGGTAGCGGATGCCACGGACGCCGAGCGGGGCGCCGCGGTGGTTGAGGAAGAGCGCGTCGCCGGCCGGGCCGCGGGCGGCGAGCAGCGGGCGCGCCTCCGTCAGGTAGTCCGCCAGCGCCTCGCGCGCCGGTCGCCCGAGCAGGCCGATGCGCTCCCTGGCGCCCTTCCCCAGCACGCGCAGCTCGCCACGCCGCAGGTCGAGGTCGGCGACGGTGGCCCCGGCCAGCTCCGAGACGCGCAGCCCGGCCGCGTACGCGGTCTCCCAGAGTGCCCGGTCTCGGCCCGCCAGCGCGGCCGGCAGGGGCCGCGCCGGGTTCCCCGCCTCGTCCATCTCGGCCTCGCCCGGACCGGGGCCCTCCAGCAGCGCCTCCACCTCCTCGCGGCCGAGCGCCCGCGGCAAGCGTCGCGGTTGGCGAGGCGTGGCGACGGCACCCCACGGATCGCCGGTCACCCAGCCCTGCCGCCGCGCGTGCCGGTAGAAGCTGCGCAACGCGGCGAGCCGGCTGACGATCGAGGAGCGCGCGAGGCCGCGGTCGGCCCACTCGGCCAGGTAGCGCCGCAGGCTCGCCCGCGGCGGACCCTGCCAGGGCTCCCCGCGCCCCTCCAGCCACGCCAGGAAGGCGCCGACGGCGCTGCGGTAGGCACGCCGGGTGTGTGGCGAGGCCTGGCGCGCCTCGAGGGCGCGCAGGAACCGGTCGAGCGCCTCGGCGCCCGTCACGCCCGCGGCGCCGCCGCGCGGCGGCCCGCCACCGGACGTCCCGCGCCCCTCCCGCGCGAGCCGCGTGCGCTCCGCCGCGCCACCGGGGCGCGCCGGCGGATCGCCTCCGGGTCGGGCGAGCCGCCGGGTAGCGGGCTGCCCGGAGCGGTGCCCCCGGGCACCTCCACCGGCGCCCCGCAACCGAGGCAGAGGGCGGCCTCGCCCCGGCGGGCGACGGCCGCCCCGTCCACGTCGTGCACCGGGCCGAGCGGTTCGTGGGAGGTGGCGAAGTCGCACCGCGGGTAGCGCGAACAGCCCCAGAAGACCGACCGGTTCCGCCGCGCCCGGCGCGCCACGAGATGGCCCTCCCGGCAGGTCGGGCAGCGCACCTCGAAGGCCAGCTGGGCGACGGCCGGACGTTCAGCGCGGCGGATGTATGCGCAGGCCGGGTAGCGCCCGCAGCCGAGGAAGGGGCCGAAGCGGCTCCGCCGCGTCGCCAGCAGACCGCCCTCGGTGGTACCGCACACGGGGCACGGCTCCCCGGTCCCCGGCAGCTCGGCCGGCGCCGGGACGCCGCCCTGCTCGACCGGGAGCTCGCGCGTCTCGCGGTGTTCCGGGTAGAGCGAGCAGGCGAGGAAGCGGCCCGAGCGCCCCAGCCGGATCACCATCGGATGTCCCTCGGAGCAGGTCTCGCCGGACGGCTCGGTGGTGAAATCGCGCCGGCGCGTCGTCTTTCGTACCGTGTCGACCTGCCGGCGGAACGGCTCGTAGAAGTCGCGCAGCAGCGGCACCCATTCGCGGCGGCCGGCGGCCACGGCGTCGAGGTCCTCCTCGAGACGGGCCGTGAACTCGGGATCCACGAACTCGGCGAAGTGACGGACGAGCAGGTCGGTCACCACCTCGGCCACCGGCTCGGGTCGGAGACGCCCCTTCTCGACCCTCACGTAGCCGCGGTCGACGATCGTCGAGAGGGTCGCCGCATAGGTCGAGGGACGCCCGATCCCGTGTTCCTCGAGCGCCCTGATCAGGCCCGCCTCGGTGTAGCGGGGTGGCGGCTCGGTGAAGTGCTGGTCGGCGACGACGTCGAGGACGCCGACGCGGCCGCCCTCGGCGAGCGGAGGCAGGCGGCGCTCGGCCTCCTCCTCGCCGTCGTCGCGGCCCTCGGTGTAGACGCGGGCAAATCCATCGAAGATCGTGCGCGAGGCGCCGGCGCGCAGGCCGTAGCGACCGGCCTCGATCTCGACCGTCGTCGTCTCGATCCGCTTGTCGGCCATCTGGCTGGCCAGGGCACGCTGCCAGATGAGGCGGTAGAGGCGCGCCTCGTCGCGCGAGAGATGCGCGCCCAGCGCGTCGGGATCGCGTCGGAACGAGGTCGGGCGAATCGCCTCGTGCGCCTCCTGTGCGCCCCGCGTGCGGGTCCGGTGGGCCCGGCCGCGGGCCAGCGCGTAGTCCGACCCGAAGCGCTCGCGGATCGTCTCGCGCGCCTCGCCCATGGCCACGCCGGCGATCGTGACCGAGTCGGTGCGCATGTAGGTGATCAGGCCGACCTGCCCCTCGGCCGTCTCGACGCCCTCGTAGAGCCGCTGGGCGACGCTCATCGTCCGCTTCGGCGAGAAGCCGAGCTTGCGGCTCGCCTCCTGCTGGAGCGTGCTGGTGGTGAACGGCGGCGCCGGCGCGCGGCGACGGCCCGTCACCGCCACCTGCGTCACCGTCGCTACGGCCGACCGGATCGCCGCGGCATGACCACGCGCCTCCGCCTCGTCGCCGACCTCGGCCTTCTCACCGTCGATCCGCACCAGCTCCGCGGCGAACTGCGTGCCGTCCGGAGCACGGAGCAAGGCCTGGAGCGTCCAGTACTCGCGTGGCACGAACTCGGCGATCTCCCGCTCGCGATCGACGACGAGGCGGACGGCGACCGACTGGACCCGCCCGGCCGAAAGACCGGCACGGACCTTCTTGCCGAGGAGCGGGCTGAGCGTGTAGCCGACCAGCCGATCGACCACCCGGCGCGCCTGCTGGGCGTCGACGAGGTCACGGTTGATGCCGCGCGGATGGGCGAAGGCGTCGCGGATCGCGCCCGGGGTGATCTCGCTGAAGGTGACCCGCAGCGCCTTCTCGTGCGGGATGCGGGCCGCCTCGGCCACGTGCCAGGCGATCGCCTCCCCCTCGCGGTCGAGGTCGGTGGCGAGGTAGACCGCCTCGGCCGACCGCGCGGCACGGGCGATCGCCTCGACCTGGCGGCGGCGCTCGTCGACGACGACGTACTCCGGCGCGAAGTCGTGCTCGACGTCGACCCCGAGCTTCCCCTTGCCGGGGTTCTCCGGCAGGTCGCGCACATGCCCGTACGAGGCGAGGACGCGGAAATCGGCGCCGAGGTAGCGCTCGATCGTCTTCGCCTTCGCCGGGGATTCGACCACGACCAGGCTCTTCATCGGGCCGGAGTGTAGCATCGGCCCTCTTGGCGCCCGCTTACTCCGGCCTGGGCGCGGCGCGCGGCGGAGAGCGCGCTCAGGCCTCGCGTATCCGGCGCAGGAAGTCCTCGTCGAGCTCCAGCGGTTCCGCCGCCTCGGCCTCGGCGGCGGCCAGCCTGGCCGTCTCCTCGGCGGCGCCGGCCGGGATCTCCACGAAGCGGATCGTCGGCCAGGGGATGACGAAGGTCGAGTCGCTGCTGTCGATGAAGGTCGGTCGCTTGCCGCTCAGGTCGCGCAGGTTGGTGCAGACCAGCAGCGTGTCGGCCGCCGCCGGGAGCGCCGGCAGGTCGGCCAGCAGAGGCTGCGCTTCGAGCAGATGGATCACCGCGCCGCGGATCATCGCCAGGCCCGCCGGGGCGCCGCGCTCAGCCGCCCCAGAAGTCCATGACGAACCAGATCCGTCCGCCGACGACCCAGGCCCCGATCCCGACGCGCTTGAAGCGCGCGTCCATCAGGTTGCGGTAGTGGCCGCCGTTGTACGGCTTCTCGCTCTGGTAGAAGAGCTCGCTGGCGATGGCGCCGGCGGTCGGGCTCCCGGAGTACCAGGTGAGGTTCTCGCCCCAGTAGCGGTTGGTGTACCCGGCGCTGGCAAGGCGCGAGCCCGGGTCGCCGTGGTAGAGCTGGCCGGTCGAGGCGAGGTACTTGGCCCACGGCCGCGAGACCAGGGTGGAGATCCGGCTGTCGAGGACGAGCGGCGCGGTGCCGTTGGAACCGTAGCCGCGGCAGCTGCCGTCGGAGAGGACCCAGCCGCCGGTGCGGGTGCAGTTAGCCAGCTGGAGCATGAGCTGCTCGGCGGCGAGCCACGGCGCGCCGCTCGTGTCTCCGCCGCCGCCGCCGCTGCCCCCGCCGCCCCCGCTGCCCCCGCTGCCACCGCCGCCGGTGCCGCTGGTCTGTCGGATCACCGGCGCCGGTTCGACACGGAAGGCCGTGCGGGCGACGGCCGTCTGGTCGTCGGAGATCGGCACACCCGTCTTGGAGCGCGCGCTCGGAGCGACGGTCATGACGTAGGCCTTGCCGTACTCCAGCGCGACCGGCGAGTCGAAGACGAGCACGGTGTCGTTCTCGGCCCACCAGAGCTTGCCCTTCTTCATGTCGACGCCGGAGAGGCTGAAGGCGGCCTCCGTCGAGGCCCGGTCCATCGGTTGCGTGAAGCGGACGCTGACGAGGGCGTAGCGGTCGATCCCGTTCTCGTGGTCGCGCGGGCGGAAGCGGACGACCCCCGGCCGATCGATCGTGCGCACGACGAGCCGCGGCGCGTCGGCGACGGCGACGCCGTCGCGGTCGGTCACGGCGCGGCTGAAGGTGATGGCGTATTCGGTGTCGGGAACGAGAGGCGCATCCGGGTACCACGTCACCGTCCGCGGCGAGGCGCGTCGGCCGACGATCTCGAAGTGGCCGGCGACGGCCGGCTCGATCGAGAAGGCGGCGCGCAGGCTGGCCAGGTCGACCGGCCGCGAGAAGGTGATGCGGATGCCGGTCTCGGGGCTGACCCGCTCACCCAGCGGCGCCGTGGCGGCGAGCTGTCCGGTCGGGGCCGCCTCGGTGAAGACGATCACCGGCGAGATCCGGGCGAGCGGGGCACCCGAGAGGGAGCGGGCGCCCGGCCCGACCGAGATCGTGTAGATCGTGGAGGGCTGCCAGGTCCCCACCGGAAGCACCGTCACCATCGTGCCGGCGGCGTCCCAGTCGACCCGGTAGCGGCTCTGCGGTGAGACCCGCAGCGCCGCCTCGACCGAGGCGCGGTCCATGGCCACGGTGAAACCGAGCTCGATCCCCTGGCGCGCCGTCCAGCCGGTTCGCACCGGAGCGGCGAGGGTGGCGACCTGCTGGGCGCTGACCGGGGCGGTGAGGTGAGCGGAGGCCGGGGTGCTCGTGGCGCCGAGAGCCGTCGTCAGGAGGATCCCGCCGATGCCGAGGGCCAGCGCGAGGCGCGCCACGATGCCCCGTCGCGCGACGAGGGTGAGATAGATGGGGGCGAGGACGACGAGGGCGGCCGCGGCGGCGAGGACCCTATGCAATAGGAACAGGCTCCTGGCTCGTTGGTTCAGGACGGCATCGTGGGGCTGTTCCCGACCCTGCCGGGACCCCTGTCTGATGGCGGCAGGGTACTACAGGCGCCGCCGTCGCCGCAAACCGGCCGTTCGGAGCGCGGACCGGCAGCCCACCGGGGGACGCTCCGGCGGATGCGGCGTGAGGTTCAGCGGGGCAGCAGCGGCCGGCCGAACGCCTCGTCGATGACCGCCGCCGCGGAGGCGTACCAGGCGGCGAAGGCGGTCGCGATGCCCAGGTACCCGCCCAGCCGCCGGAGCGGCTCGCTGGCCGCGAAATCGCTCGCCGAGAGGACGAAGAAGGTGACCGTCAGCAGCAGGAAGACGATCATCACCGACGGGGCATGGCGGAGCGAGGCGATCCACATGTAGGCGGTGAAGATCCCCCAGGCGAGCAGGAACGTGCCGGTCGCGCCGGCCCTGTCCGCCGCCTCGAGCCCCGGCGCGAACCAGAAGGAGAACGCGGCGAAGCTGAGCCAGAAGGCGCCGTACGAGCTGAAGGCGGTCGCCCCGAAGGTGTTGCCGTTGCGGAACTCCCACATCCCCGCCAGGAGCTGGGCGAGGCCGCCGTAGAAGAGCGCCAGCCCGAGCACGACCTGGATCGAGCTGGCACCGATCAGGCCGGCGTTGGCGACCGAGAGCACGAAGGTCGTGAGGGCGAAGGCCGCCAGCCCCAGGGGAGCGGGATCGGCCACGCGGGCGGCCGCCTCGACCTCGGCCGTACGCTGCGCCGCGGGCATCGCCCGGGCGCCCGGCATCGTATGCACGTGAGCCACGGTCAGGACTCCTTCCGGATGGACGCGGCCGGAGCCGCGCCGCCTGTGACACGCCCACCCTGCGCGTCGCCCCGAATCTGCGGCGCCGCGGCAGGGTCGGGTAGTGCCCGACGGCCCGTTTCGCCACGGCCGTCCCGACCGCCTCCGGCCCCACCTCAGGCACCGGTCACCAGGTCGCCCGCCGGCAGGTAGAGCCCCGCAGCCGCCCGGGCATAGCCGCGCAGCTCGAGCAGGCCGAGCGCGGCGACGACCTGCTCGATCGGCAGGCCGGTGGTCCGTGCCAGCCGGTCCGGCGTCGTCGGACCGTCCCGCAGCCCGGCGGCGACAACGCCCTCGGTCGCCGGCAGCGCGCCGACCAGGACCGCGAGACCGGCCCCGGCGCCCGCCACGACCTGTCCTTCGGCAGCCCCCGCCAGGCCCAGGTCCTCGAGCAGCGTCTGCACACCGACGACCGGGCGGCAGTCCGGCAGGTCGTGCAGCAGGTAGAGGCACCCGGCCGTGGCACGGTCGCCGGGCCGTCCCGGAGCGACGTAGAGGTCGCGACCCTGCTCGGCCGCCCAGTGAGCGGTGTTGAGGGCACCGCTCCGTCGAGGCGCCTCCACCACGACGACCTGGTCGGCGAGGGCCGCGATCAGCCGGTTGCGGCGCGGGTAGGTGCCGTGGGTCGGGCGCGCCCGGGGCGCCAGTTCGCTGACGACGGCGCCGCCCGCTGCCTCGATC